>Ga0209542_10000127_pt1 | contig 191123 bp, 191 predicted proteins | sample RifCSPhighO2_01_FD_184028 | JGI IMG/M metagenome (GOLD analysis project Ga0209542, IMG submission 184028) | Soil microbial communities from Rifle, Colorado - Rifle CSP2_plank highO2_0.1 (SPAdes) (version 2) | ecosystem: Environmental > Terrestrial > Deep subsurface > Rock core/Sediment ... | reverse complement strand
TCTGGTGGAGGCGCCTCGCTTTTGGTGATGGATTCGGTGATTGATGCTGGTGGACGGCCTGCCAATTACACCGAATACTCGGGTAATCCGCCGGCTGAAAAAGTTCAGAAGTTAACTAAGATTGCTTTGGATCGTGAGGGTTTATCTGGCTGTTTGGTAGCCGGGGCGGTAGCCAACTTTACCGATATTCATGAGACATTGAGAGGTTTTGTTGAGGGGTTGCGCCAGGTGCGTCCAAAGCCAACTTACCCGATTGTGATCAGGCGCGGAGGGCCAAAACAAGAAGAGGCATATGAAATGCTTGCGAAAGCTGCCAAAAAGGAGGATTTTGATATTCATCTTTTTGGGCCGGAAACGCCGATTTCGGTTGCCTGCCAAAAGATGGTGGAACTTTCAGAGCAGTTCAAAGTTCAAAGTGCAAAGTTTAAAGTGAATGGAAAGAAACAATTTTGAACTTTTAATTATTAGCATGGCAATTTTGGTTGATAGAGAAACGAGAGTTTTAATTCAGGGAATAACCGGTCGCTCTGGAGTTCAGGTTACTTCCGAGCTTTTGGATTACGGAGTAAAGGTAGTGGCCGGAGTGACTCCGGGTAAAGGCGGGCAAGAGGTTGATACAGTGCCGGTTTTTAATTCGGTTAGTGAGGCGATTAAAACTGTCGGTGAGGTTGATGTGGCGATGGTCTATGTGCCGCCTCTTTTGGCGCGCACGGCGGCAATGGAGGCGATTGAGGCTAAAATTGCGCTGATCCATATTTTTGTAGAAAAAATGCCGATTTTCGATGTTTGTCAAGTTCTATCACTGGCTGCCAAAAATCAGGTTCGGGTTTTAGGGCCAGCTTCGGTTGGTGCAATTTCACCGGGAGAAGGTAAAATCGGCTCGATAGGCGGGCCGGCTCCAGATAACGTTTTTAGTAAAGGCCCCATTGGTATTATTTCCAGATCTGGTGGTATGTGTTCAGAATTGGGACTTCTGATTACCAATTCTGGATTTGGCCAGTCGACGGTGGTAGGTATTGGCGGTGACTTGCTTTCCGGAACAAGTTATGCCGATTTGCTTTTGGAGTTTGAAAAAGATAGTCACACTCGGGCGGTGGTTATCTTTGGCGAAGTCGGGGGCAGCGGGGAAATCGAGGCGGCAAAGTTAATTACCGATAGAAAGTTTACTAAACCGCTTATTGTTTTTCTGGCTGGCAAATTTGCCGAAAAATTGCCGCGCGATACCAGTCTTGGTCATGCTGGGGCGATTGTCGGTCTTGAGGCGACAATGCAGCAGAAAATTAAGGTCTTAAAAGAAGCTGGCGCTTTGCTAGCTGAGAATTTTAAAAAGATACCAGATTTAATTAAGAAGGCAATTGGGTGATTAAGCTGGCCAGGCGATTAGCTAATCAGTTATACTATTTCTGGCAGCCTGATTTATGTCAAAACCATACAGAACCGCAATTACTACTCATGTTGGCGGCAAACCCCATGTTTACGGTTACGATTTAACCAAACTTGCCGGGAATAGCTCTTTTGCCCGCACGATCTATCTTATTTTAAAAGGGGAGATGCCCGACAAAAATTCCGAGAAGATGTTAGACGCGATGCTTTCAATTGCTATTGATCATGGTGTTGAGCCCGCGTCGGTGGTTGCTGCCCGTAATGTTTATTCAGGCGGCAGTCCTCTCCAGGCGGCGGTAGCGGCCGGTATTTTGGCTTTTGGCGAATATCATGGTGGGGCGATCGAGGTGACCATGGAAAACCTTAAAAAGTATCAGCCTCTTGGAGTCAAAAAACTGGTTGAGGATTTTGTCAAAGCGGGCGTTCGAGTTTCGGGATTCGGCCACCGTCTTTATACTGTTGATCCGCGGACTAAGAGACTTTTAGAGCTTGCCAAAGAGTTCGGTTTTGGGGGTAAATATGTCAAATTCGCAGTGGATTTGGAAAGTGAATTATCCAAAGAATCCAAACCTTTACCTCTTAATATCGACGGCATTTTTGCGGCACTTCTTTTGGAGATGGGTTTTAATCCCAAAGTTGGCAAAGGTGTTTTTATTATTGCCAGAACTCCGGGACTGGTGGCCCATGTAGTTGAGGAGGCGCTTCGTGAGAAACCGGTGAGAAGATTAACAGAGCGCGATGTGGAGTATGACGGACCAAGACCGAGGAAGTAGTTCGAATTTTCAATTTGAAATTTGAAATTTTCAATAAAAATTAAAAATTAAAAACTAAAAATTTATGGTAATTTTCGGAGTAGATCCCGGTACAGCTACTACTGGCTATGGTGTCATTAAAAATCAAAAATCAAAAATCAAAAATCAAATTGAATTGATTGATTACGGGTGTATTGTGACTTCTAAAGAGAAAGATATGCCCATGAGGTTATATCTTATCCAAAAAGAGCTAAAAAGTCTTTTGAGACAGTATAAACCCGATTGTGTTATTGTCGAGCAATTGTTTTTTGGAATTAACTCCAAAACAGCAATGACCGTAGGGCAGGCTAAAGGGGTAGTCCTTTCGACTGCTGCAGGTTATAGGCTACCGGTGTTTGAATACCAGGGACTTCATGTTAAACACATCTTAACCGGTAGTGGACGGGCTGACAAAAAGCAAGTCCAAAAATCGGTAATGAAATATTTGGGTAAAAGAAAATTAAAAAAGCCGGTTAACGGCTATCTTGATGATGCGGCAGATGCTCTGGCCGTTGCTATTTGTCATGCGATTAAAATCACAAGATAAGTAACTTGTAACAAGGGAGAGGTGTTTCTCCTTCGCACAAGGCTTCGGAGGATAAAAGGGAAGTGACAATGTTTGAGAATCTTCGCAAAACTTTCAAAAAAATAACTTCATACGTGATTACCAAAAGACAGAAGTTAATCTTAATGTCTTTTTTCTTAACTGTTATTTTGTTAGCAACGCAAACGGTGGGCGAGGATGTTAGATATCAAGTAATGGGCTTCATGGTGATTACCACGGTTTTTTTGGCCGTTTTTTCTCTCTGGGGAGAACTTTCCGGTATCAAGTACTTTTTACTTTTGCTTTTACCGATCTATTTTGTGGCTGGAGCATCCTTATTTTACTTTTTGCTGCCGGTTAGATGGCTGACCAGATTGCCCTATGCATTTTTATTTGGGATTTCCGTCTATCTTTTGATGCTTACTTCCAATATTTATAATGTGGCGGCAATTAGGACGATTGCCCTTCTTCGGGCAGCCCATGCTGTCGGATTGCTTTTCTCACTAATTGCCGTTTTTTTTCTTTCCAATGTTTTATTTTCTTTTCACTTGCCGTTTTATTTATTGGTCGGTGGGGCGATCGTTATTACCTTCCCGCTTTATCTGGTTGGATTATGGTCATATGAACTTGAGGAATTCATCTCCAAAAAAGTTTTTATTTACGCTGTTATTTTTACCTTTGTTTCGGCGCAAGTTATACTTACTCTTTCTTTTTGGCCGATTGCGCCAATAAATGGGGCACTCGCTTTGGCAACTATTATGTATGTTTTGTTGGGGCTTTCTAGATTAGATTTTGAGGAGAAATTAAAAAAAAGAGTTGTTTGGGAACATGTGGCGGTTGCTTTGGTGGTTTTTGTGATTATTCTGATGACCACCAGATGGGGAGGATAAACGGTATTAACCCTATAGTTTTATTTGGGGGAAGAGGGAGAATTGACATTTGACAACTGACAATTGACAACTGACATTAGGTTCAAATTAGCCTTGAAAAAATTCCCGCAAAAAAAATTATGATAGAGGAGACAGGGTAGGGGGCTATAGTCCTGAGCATGGTCGAAGGGATGATATAGTTTGATACATTTCGTGAAAACGAGAAGAAAAAAAGCGTGAAAAATTGATTAAGCTATAGATTATCAACTATAAGGTTTAATTACGTGACCAAATTGAAGCAGTCAGCTATAAATACAGAGGACTATGAGGTCCTTTATCCTCTATAATTTGCCAGTTTGGTAATTTTAGCAAGTGATGAACATAGGTGCTAAGTGGTCAAAACGCTGTTTTTGAGGGTTTTCGGGGAAGGGGTCTTTTAGGACACAATTGACAATTAACAATTGAATTGTGACATATTTTTTTCTGCATCTTTTGCACCATTACTCCCTACGGAAAAAGGGATAATGTTGCTGTTGCCTATGCGTCGCACAATGATACTTTTGCGACATAGATTGAGGCCAAGAGAGGGAATGAAGCCAGTTTCTGGTTGTGGGCTCTAGTTTCTAGTTTTTGATAAAGAATATCGATTTCCTCTATTTTCAACTTTTCACTTTTAATTTTTAACTTGTTCAGTTTGATCCATTTATCCCCTATTTGTTTTAATTTGCGCATTTTAGATTCTCTTTGCTCTTAAATTCATTAAAATAATGGTGGTAAATATCTTTTTAATATAAAACGGCCGTTAAATGGGCAATAATAGGTTTGGTGAACTTGAAAAAGATTGTTGGAGAGTCTAAAATAACACTTTATGGATATTAAAAATTTAGAGGATCAGCTTGCCAAATTTATTTATGAACTTGAAACCGAAGACCGACTAGTTCGGGTCGGTTTAAAAGACAAAGCCGAAACGGCCAAGATTTATAAGAAGTACAAAAATCTTTTTACTAGAGAAGTTCTTGCCGATCTCAAAAAAGAAATTAACAAAACCGGCAACGCCAAAACCCGTGAGATTTTAGAGAGGATTTACTTTACAATAGTGGGCAGTTTTATTGGTCTTCAAACAGCAGCCTTGGATGACAGTATCAAAACTTATTTTTCAAAAACCAAAGTAAAAGTCAGGGATGAGGAACTAGTCTATTTTCAAATTGGTCCGAAAATTGCCAAAGAACCAATTTTTGAAAAACGCGAACTATATGAAGATGCGACTTCAAATGTAATAACCAATATAAACCCGAAACAGCTGAAACTTTTAAACGAGGAGATAAAACTTATCCGAAGTTTGGGGTTTGACGATTATCTCGCTTATTTCTCCCAAGCTAAAAAAATGAATTATGCAAATTTTTACAAAATAGTGGTCAAGATTAAAAAAGAAACAGATGCTCTTTGGGAAAAAGTAATCGAAAAAGTTTCCATGGAAGTGTTAAATAGGCCTTTTAAAAATATCCGTTCCTGCCATCTTTCATACCTTAGATCTCTTTCCAGTTTTGATAATTTTTATCCGAAGGAAAAAGTCATTTCGACATTTTCGCAATTTACAAAAGATTTAGGGCTTTCCAATTTACTATCAAGAGTCGAAATTGACGATAAAGATAGGCCAAAGAAGAATCCTCGGGCAGTTTGTTATTGGCCGAAGCCGCCAGAGGAAGTCCATTTGATTATCAAACCAATTGGCGGCGAACAAGATTTTGAGGCGATGTTTCATGAGGGCGGTCATGCACTTCACGGGGCAGCGGTTGATAAAAAATTACCTTATGCTTTAAAAACACTTTCGCGCTCCGGGGCATTAACCGAGACTTTTGCTTTTATTTTTGAAGATTTAGTTTTTGATCTCCTATGGCTTTCAACATATCTTAATGTTAGTGTCTATACAGGCGAGCGGATTAAGAGACAGGCTTATTTTGTTAATTTGATGATGTTAAGGCGCTACTTGGGAAAGTTTTCTTACGAGTATGAGATGTTTTCCTCGGGGAGAATTTCGGCAGGACCTGAAATTTACAAGGAAAGCTTGGAGGCAGTGACTGGGTTTGTGCATCAGGAAATCAATTGGCTTAGCGACATGGACAGCGGTTTTTACAGCGCCGATTATTTGCGGGCCTGGATAGCTGCAGCGCAGATTAAGGATTATCTCCTGCGTAAATTTGGTCAGAAGTGGTTTACCAATCCCCGCGCCGGTAAATTCTTGCGGGGGCTTTTTGCCAGAGCGGTTACTGACGAAGTTGAGCATGTGGTTTCTCGGCTAGGATACAAGGCGAATGATGTAAGCTTTTTGATTGACGGTTATAGTCAAGTTTTAGACTAGGCGGTAGTTTTAACGGTCACAAGGCCGTTTTCAAACTGGCTGATTGCAGCCGGTTTTTTCATTCGAAAATCTGTGCGCGAACGGTAAATATAAATCGGTAGCTCCTCTGCTTGCTGGTAGAAAAAATGCAAGAATGTCGGTAGTTCTTTGCCTACTTGAGCTAGAGATAACTCTTTTGTCTCGCAAACCATTTCCCAGGGTTGGTCCGGCTCATCGATTTCCCTAACCGTCATTTGGGTTTTAGGAACTGCTTCTAAGAAATGACGGCTTGCACCTTCCCTATTCTGGACAATTCTTAAGGCGATTGATTCTGGTTTTGCCCAAAAAGTGACTAGATCGACTCGACCAATTCGCACGCATCTTTCCATGGCTTCGTCAATTTCTGCACGCCAATTAGCAAATTCCGCCTTTGATGGTGTAAGACTTCTTCTTTCCATAGAGAAAAGATTTTATCATATTTTGGACTAGGTTACTATGGGTTAAATACTAGGAGATCAGGGTACCGATTTTTTCGCCGGCAACGGCTTTTTGGATATTATCTTCTTTGGCAAGATTAAAAACTAAAATGGGAATCTTGTGATCCATGCACAGGGAAAGAGCGCTATTATCCAAGACTCCGATCTGACTTTCGGTGATGGCTTGTTTAAAGGTTAAGGAGTCGAATTTTTTTGCGTCTTTATATTTTTGGGGGTCTTTATCATAAACACCATCGACTTTGGTGCCTTTTAGAATAATTTCGCATTTGGTTTCCAAGGCGCGAAGAGCTGCAGTTGTATCAGTTGTAAAATATGGATTGCCGGTGCCGCCGGCAAAGATGACTACCCTACCCTTTTCCAGATGGCGGATTGCCCGTCTTCTGACATAAGGCTCACAGACATCTTTGACTTCGATTGCCGAAAGAACTCGGGTATCCTGATTTTCTTTTTCTAAAGCTGCCTGCAGTGCCAGCGAATTCATGATGGTTGCCAGCATGCCGATATAATCGCCGACTGTCCGTTCCAAACCGTGTTCGGCTGCCCGCTCGCCCCTGAAAATATTGCCGCCGCCGACAACTACCGAGATCTGAGTACCTGTCTTGGTGGCTTTGATGATTTCTTTGGCCAGCCACTGGCAAAACACCGGATCAATGCCGTATTGCCTTTTGCCTAAAAAAGTCTCACCGGAAAGCTTAAGAAGAACGCGTTTATATTTAGGTTGTGGCATTTAAAGTTATTTTAGCAAGAAGGCACAAAATTTGCGAGGTTTCTAAAATTCAAACGGGTTGGGTTGTGGCTCTTTACCCCTATTAAATTGGAAGCATACATACCAATAATAACAAGCAGTTCTATCTATGCCTTTTGCTTCATGAATATCCAAGAAGCTTCTAAGCTGATCGTCAGAATTGATTGTTCCGTTATGAACTGCCGTGTAGAGTTCTCTACCCGCTTCTCGTTCGAAATAACGATGATCAGGAACCATTTCGAAAAGACTTTTTATTCTCCCTAAAAGTGAACTTGGTTTTGGTTGTTGTTCTAGCATCGTTGATAAGATAATAAACTTTGAGGATTATATCAACAACCAGATTTTTTTTCAAAATTCCATTTATGTCGCAGAATTTTGGGGATAGATTTCCCCACTTGTTGATTTTTACTTGGAAAGCGTCGTAGAATAATGGTAGAAGTGTTATTCATCGAGCGGAGTCGAGAAGATTCGAAGCTGTCATCCTGAACTTGATTCAGGATCTAGGAACTAGATTCCCGCTTTCGCGGGAATGACAAAAATGGCGGGAATGACAAAAAGGTAAGTTCTCGATTACTCTCGAACAATACTTAATACATGTTTGATCTCCCTGCCCTAGTTGATGAATTCTTGGAATATCTGGAGATTGAACGCAACCTTTCTCCCCTAACCATTCGCGATTATCGGCATTATCTTGACAATTTTGTTGCTTGGAGTCAGGCTCATTCCCCTATTGCTAGACCTCAAGATATTACAGTTGAGTTGATTCGTAAATATCGAGTATATTTAGCCCACTATAATAGTCCGAATGGCAATTTACCTCTTAAAAAGGTCACCCAGAATTATTATGTTATTGCCCTGCGGTCGTTTCTTAAATATTTAATAAGAAAAGATTTATCGGTGATTTCGCCTGATAAAATTGAGCTTCCCAAAACGGAAAGCCGTTCTTTGAAGTTTTTAGATCGGGATCAAGTTGATCGACTCTTGGTTCAACCGGATGTATCAAGCGATCGGGGGATTCGCGATAAGATGATCATGGAAATGCTTTTTTCAACGGGTCTTAGGGTTTCGGAATTGTGTCGGCTGAATCGGGACCAGGTTAATCTAGAGCGAGGTGAATTTGGAGTTGTTGGCAAAGGTCAACGCTTGCGGGTGGTTTTTCTTTCGGATAGGGCCAAAATCTGGCTGGAGAAGTATTTGGCCAAAAGAACTGATAGTTTTAAGCCGCTTTTTATTCGGTATGCTGGTAATCAGGAGCCGGCGGTGAATGGAGAAAAAATGAGATTGACTCCCCGATCCGTCCAGCGAATTATCGACAAATATGTGCATAAAGCCCGTTTACCGGTGAAGGCAACCCCCCATGTTCTTCGTCATTCATTTGCCACTGACCTTTTGATGAACGGCGCGGATTTAAGGTCGGTGCAAGAGCTTTTGGGCCACAAAAATGTGGCTACTACCCAAATCTACACTCATGTAACCAATGCCCAACTTCGTGACGTACACAAGGCATTTCACTCTGGCAACAAGTGAGTAAGTTTACCTAAGGAGTTTAGTGCTGACTGGAAATAAGACCTGTGATTTTAGCTGGTAGCCAAAGGCTAAGTCTTGATCATCAATAGTTAGGACGATTAACTTAGGGTAAGTCAATTGTGTTTGAGCTGCCCCCATAACTTCTAAGCCAAAAGCGATGGCTTCTGGAAGATAAGAAGTAAGTGTCGTTCTTATTCCTGGATGTTCTCTTAAAGATTGTCTTATCCGATTAAGTTCTCTGGTGACAAAATTTACTTCGATACTTCTACTTTTGGATGGGTCATATTGGATCAGCAAACCTTCGGTTGAGATACGTTGAGAACCAACTAAAGGGGTACCGATGGAATCTACTGCCAACTTCAATCTTAAGAAGGCTAGAATGAGTTCATTAGGATTTTCTCGAATATCATTAGCAAGTTGCGAAATTCTTTCGAATAGATCAATTGAGAGCGTGAACTTGGATTGATGGTATTCCAGTTGAGTGTTTTCTCGTCTATGTGCTTGTCTTTGCCTTTTAAATGCAACTCTCTCGTTTGTCATTAGAACTGATAATTATATAAATTTGGAGAGTTCGGATCAACTATGGGGTCAGTTTCGAAAAGTTACGTAGGCGTTCCAAGGAAGTACTTTCAGATCGGTGAGTTTTTTGATTGAGATTGCTTTGACAAAAAGTTGGGCGGTTTGCATGTTTGCAAGAAGCGGAATGCCATAGTCAATTGATGCCCGGCGAATTAGATAATCATCATCGAATTCTTTCTTATAGTAGGGGTCAAAAATATTAATGACCAGATCAATCTTTTTGGTTAAAAGGAAATCCAAAACGTTAGGTTTTTGATGCTGGTGAATTTTGTAAAGTTTATTGGCGTTAACTTGATGGGTTCTGAGGAATCTGGTAGTGCCTTCAGTTGCGTAAATCTTAAGTCCCAAATTACTTAGGATTTTGGCTGATTCTAAAAACTTAATCTTGTTTTCTTCTCCGGCCAAAGAAACAAAGACCGATTTTTGGGGAAGATGTGTACCAGTTGCAATTAGAGCTTTTAAGAAAGCTTCGTAGACATCATCACCAAAACAAGCGACCTCACCTGTTGAAGCCATTTCGACGCGCAGGATAGGATCGGCACCCTTGATGCGGCCGAAGGAAAATTGAGGAGCTTTGACTCCGACATAGCCAAGATTATTACTTTGATAAACTTTTTCTTTGCCAATATCCAAAATCGCCTCAGTTGCTACTTTGGAAAAATTGATGCCAGTAACTTTGGAGACAAAGGGGAAACTGCGCGAAGCTCGCAAGTTGCACTCAATAACCATCACTTGGTTATTTTCGGCCAAAAACTGAATATTAAAAGGGCCGGTAATTTTAAGTTTCTTGGCAATTCTTTGGGCAATTTTTTCAATTTGTTTGACTGTTTGGGTATAGAGCTTTTGGGCGGGCAGAACCATTGTTGAATCCCCGCTGTGAATACCGGCATTTTCGACATGTTCAGAGATTGCAAAGCAAAGAATCTGGCCATTTTTGGCCACTGCATCGATTTCGATTTCTTTGGCGTTTTGATGGAATTTTGAAATTACTACAGGGTATTCTTCAGAAACCTGCGAGGCCAGTTTAAGATAAATTTCAAGGTCGTCTGAGTTGAAAGCCACATTCATGGCTGCGCCCGAAAGGACATAGGAGGGCCGAACTAGTACCGGGTAACCGATTTTTTGGGCAAAGGCAATTGCTAGCTTAACATTTTTGAGTTTAGCCCAGATTGGTTGTTTAATACCGAGCGCGTCGCAGAGTTTGGAAAATTTGCTTCTATCTTCTGCCCTGTCGATTGAATAAGCACTGGTGCCCAAAATGTTAAGTTTAGCTTGGTTAATTTTTGGCGTCAGATTGTTAGGTGTTTGGCCGCCCATGGAAACAATAAGGCCATTTGGATCTTCTTTGCGGTAGATTTCCCCGACGGTTTCAACACTTAATTCTTCAAAATAGAGCCTTTCGGCCATATCGTAATCGGTAGAGACGGTCTCCGGATTGCAATTGATGATAATTGAGGCAAAACCATGGCTGGTTGCAGTTTGGGCACAAGTTACCGAACACCAATCAAATTCGACAGATGAGCCGATGCGGTAAGGACCGGAGCCTAGGACGATAACCTTGTTTCGGTTTAGAGTTGTCGGTTCACGGTTCACGGTTTTTTCTATTTTTATTTTCAACTGTGAACTGTGAACTGTAAACTGTGAACTTATATCGTCGCTTTCTCCATTGTATGTAAGATAAAGGTAATTAGTTTGAGCTGGGTATTCGGCAGCTAGAGTGTCGATTTGTTTGATGGAGGGATGAAGCTGAAGTTGCCATCTTTTTTCCCTGATTCTGTTTTCTTGAGAACCGATTAATTTAGCAATTCGTTTATCGGAAGCACCAAGTTGTTTGGCAGAGAGCAGCGTTGTTTTGTTTAATTTATTAATGGTTAACTTGGCCAGTCCTTTTTCTAAATCAACGATATTTTTGATTTTAGCCAAAAAGAAGCGGTCGATGCCGGTTTTTCGGGAAATTTCTTCTGCGGGAATTTGTCGGTTTATGGCGCGGGAAATTGCAAAAAGTCGCCAAGGAGTCGGTAGGACCCAAGCAACCCCTGGAGCTTTTTCATCCAAAATGCCCTCAAAACCAATATCAAGCATGCGAATAGCCTTTTGCAAGCTTTCCTCAAATTTGCGGCCGACGGCCATGACTTCGCCGACCGATTGCATTGAAGAACCGATTTCGGTCTGGCTTTTTAAAAATTTAGAAAGATCCCAGCGGGGAAATTTAACCACCAAATAATCAAGAGCCGGTTCAAAATAGGCGATGGTTTTTTTGGTGACCGAGTTTTTTAGATCGGTTAGTGAGTAGCCGAGAGCCAGTTTAGCGGCAATATAGGCCAAGGGATAACCGGTGGCTTTGGAGGCCAATGCCGAGGAGCGGGAAAGCCGGGCGTTAACTTCGATGATGCGGTAGTCGAGGCTTTGTTCAGTCTCGTCACCATCAAAAAGCGCTCGACTAACCCCTTGTTTAGTTTGTTTCTTTTGTTTCGCCTCGCTCAGGCCTCCGCCAGCACTATGTCTTTTGGAAAAATTTAAAGCGATTTCCTCGCTGACTTCGTCATGTTTTTGATTAGTGACTCGACTGCCCTTTTTGAACTTGGGAATTTTACCTGGCTTTGGGTTTAGGGCAAATTGGATATTGCACTCCCCTACTATCTTTAAGTGTCTGATAAGTTTAATGGAAATTTCTCGCAGTTTATGATATTCGAAGTTATTGAGGGTTTGGGAGGGGGCGACCACAATTGACTCACCGGTATGGATCCCCATCGGATCGATATTTTCCATATTGCAGACGGTGATACAGTTGTCTTGAGCATCTCTAACCACTTCATATTCAACTTCCTTCCACTTGTCTAAATATTCCTCAATTAAAATTTGGTTGACTTTAGAAAGAGCCCGGGTGGCAATTTCCACAAGTTGTTTTCGATTTTGAGCCATACCGCTGTCTTGACCGCCTAGTGAAAAGCCGCCTCTTATCATTACCGGATAGCCGATGGTGGTGGCGATAACCATTGCTTCTTTGACGGTTTTAACCGCTTGGCTTTGGGGGCGGTTGAGGTTAATTTGATCTAAGGCGTTGACAAAAAGTTGTCGGTTTTCAGTCTTTTCGATTGTTTCAATGGATGTTCCCAAAACTTCCACTTGGTATTTTTGAAAAATCCGATCCTTGGCTAGTGCTAACCCGCAGTTTAAGGCAGTTTGACCGCCAAAGGAAAGGATGATGCCGTCGGGTCTTTCCTTTTGAATGATTTTCTTAACAAAATAAGGTTCAATTGGCAAGAAATAAACGGTGTCGGCAAAATTTTGAGAAGTTTGGACAGTGGCAATGTTGGGGTTAATTAAAATGACTTCGATACCTTCTTCTTTAAGGGCTTTAATGGCTTGAGAGCCGGAATAATCAAACTCGCCGGCTTGGCCGATTTTTAAAGCTCCGGAGCCAAGAAGGAGTACTTTTTGAATTTTTTTCATTTAAATTTCTCTAAAAAATAATCAAATAAGAATTCGGTATCGGTTGGGCCGGGATTGGCTTCGGGGTGGAACTGAATAGAAAAAAACGGCAGTTTTTGGTGGATGATGCCTTCATTAGTATTGTCGTTGGCGTTGTAAAACCAACGTTTGAAACCATCAGGTAGTTTTTTTTCTGAAACAGCAAAACCATGATTTTGAGTAGTGATGTAACAGCGTTTGGAGTTTACCTCGATTGTTGGCTGATTCTGGGCGCGGTGGCCGAATTTAAGTTTATAAGTGTTGCCTCCGGCAGCAAGAGCCAGAAGCTGATTACCAAGACAAATGCCAAAGGTGGGAATTTTGCGCTTTAAGGCCTTTTTGATTGTGGCTATTGACTCCTTGGCCATTTTTGGGTCGCCGGGTCCGTTGGAAATAACTAAACCATCGATGGGTAGTTTTTGCTCGAAGGGATCAAAGTTCCAGGGCAGTTCATAAACGGTGGCGCCGCGTTTTAGAAGATTTCTGAGGATGTTTTTCTTTGCACCGCAATTGAGAAGGGCGATATTTAAGTTTCTGGTTTCTAGTTTCTGGTTTCTAGTTTCTGATTGCCAAATCTTTAGTTCTTTTGGAGAAACACGTTCCACTAGGTTTTCAGCATTGGGATTATAAAAGTTGATATCTTGCTCCTCAGTGACAATTTTCCCAAGCATTACGCCTTTTTCGCGCAATTTTTGAGTTAAGCGTCTTGTGTCAATACCAGAAATTGCTGGAATACTTTCTTTCTTTAACCAATCATCAAGAGTCATTTGGGATTGCCAGTGGGAGGGATGTGTAGTTAGGTCGCTTACGACAAGGCCGGCAACCTGGATTTTATCTGACTCCCAAAATTGGCGCGGCGGAACTCCCCAATTACCAATTAACGGGTAGGTAAAGGTTAGAATTTGGCCAGCATAAGATGGGTCGGTTAGGCTCATGTCATAGCCGACCATACCAGTAGCAAAAACAACTTCCCCGGCTGTTGATTTTTGGCTGCCGAAAGCTACGCCTTCAAAAACTGTTCCGTCTTCGAGAATCAATCTAGCTTGAGTCATTGTTCTGATTTAATTTGCGCTTTTTTAGCGCAAATTAAAAAAAAGAAGCCCAACGGCTTCTTTTTGTCGCATACTTTAACTTTTGGCCTATTGGCATTTCTTTAAGTTACAACCTTACCTCTTTTTAACTTTTTTGACAACCCTAGTTTTAGTTTTTGGTTTTACCTTGGCTTTTACCCTAATTTGGGGTTTGGCTTTTGGATTTGTCTTTTTGGCTTTAATCTTGAGTTTAGGTTTAGGCCTATTCTTGACTATAGATTTAGTTCTTGTTTTTGGTGGAGATTTTGGCTTTTGTTGGGTTTTCGTTTGGGCGGCTATTTTTAAAGATTCAGGTTTTATAGATGCGTTTTCTTCCTCCTCATCCTCCTTCTTTTTTTGAATGACAGTAGTTGCTGCGACTTTGTCGCCTACTGACAAGCGCATAATAATTACGCCTTGAGTATCCCGAGTAAGCCGAGGAATAGATCGTAGAACCGTTCTCATTACTTGGCCTTTTTGAGAAGTTAAAATTAAGGCTTCATCGGCTTTAGTTAAAATCTGGGCGCAGACAATTTCGCCGGTTTTTTCGGTTAGGTTTGCGGCTTTTACCCCAACGCCGCCTCTTAGCTGTAATGGCCAAGCTATGACCTGCGTTTTTTTACCAATGCCTTTGTCAGTAATTACCAAAAGATCGGCCTTATCATTTCCTTTATCAATCACATCCATGCCGATTAACTCATCGTCTGTCTTTAGTTTAATACCACGCACTCCCATGGTATCTCGGGCCATTGGTCTAACATCTTTCTCATTAAATTTTATTGACAAACCGTGCTTAGAAATCAAAAAGACGAGGTTATCGCCGGTTGTTAATTTAGCCCAGCGCAGATGGTCGCCACCGGCAAGTTTAATGGCGATAATTCCCGATCTTCTGATTGATTCGTACTGGGAAATTGCGGTTTTTTTGACAACGCCGTTTTTGGTTGCCATCAATACGTATTTGTGATTACTGGCAGTTTGAGTTTTTTGTTTTTTTACGGGTAGAATCGAAAGAACTTTTTCGTCCTGCTGCAGGTCCAAAAGATTGACAATGGCTATCCCTTTTGAAATTCTGGAGCTTTCCGGGAGATCATAGACTTTAAGCTGAAATACGCGGCCCATGTTGGTAAAGAAAAGAAGGTTGTCATGGGTGTAGGCGGCAAATAGATGGGCAACGGTGTCCTCTTCTTTGGTAGTAATTCCTGATATACCTTTGCCACCCCGCCGTTGAGTGTGGAAAGAGGAAAGATCTTGCCTTTTGACATATCCGCCAACTGTAATAGTAACAATCGTTGGTTCATTGGCAATTAAGTCTTCTTCGGAGAATTCACCGATTTTTTGTTTAAAAACACGGGTGCGCCTGTCGTCACCAAAGCGTTCTTTAAGTTTTAAAAGTTCATTTTTGGCAACTGTTAAGATTTTTTCGGGATAAGAGAGCAGATCTTCCAAATAGGTAATTTCCTCAAGAGTCATGGTAAGTTCTTCTTCAATTTTTTGCCGCTCAAGGCCTGAAAGTCTTTTGAGCTGCATATCCAAAATTGCCAGAGACTGTGCTTCGGTTAATTTAAACTTTTGCATTAGGTTGACTTTGGCAACTTGAGGGTCCTTACTTTTTTTGATGGTTTCAATAACCGCGTCAATGTTGTCAACGGCAATTTTTAAACCTTCCAAGATATGAGCTCGTTTTCTGGCTTCATCGAGTTCAAATTGGCTTCTTCTCTTGATTACTTTTTGGCGGTGTTTGATAAACTGGCCAAGAATCATCTTGAGAGTTAAAGTTTGGGGAATTCCGTCAACAAGAGCTACCATGTTTACGGGGAAGGATTGCTGAAGAGCCGTGTGTTTATAGAGATTGTTTAAAACAGATTGTGGACGCGCATCGCGCTTGAGTTCAATGACAATACGCATGCCTCGGCGGTCGGATTCATCGCGAAGATCGGAAATTCCCTCCAGCCTTTTTTCTTTAGCAAGCTCGGCAATTTTGGTGATCAGGGTGGCCTTATTAACTTGGTAAGGAATTTCGGAAACGATTATTTGGAATTTAGCCCCTTTTGTTTCTTCGATATCGGCTTTGGCGCGCATTAGAATTTTACCGCGTCCGGTGGCATAGGCTGACACGATTTCGGAAATGTCATAGATCTGGGCACCGGTTGGGAAATCGGGTCCTTTGACATGCTCCATTAAATCCTCGACAGATGCTTCCGGGTTGTCGATTAGGGTAGTTATGGCTTCGATCACTTCATTTAGATTGTGAGGCGGAATATTAGTTGCCATGCCGACGGCGATACCGGAGGCGCCGTTAATTAAAAGGTTTGGCAAAAGTGCTGGTAAAAATACCGGCTCTTTTAAACTGCCGTCGAAATTCTCGGTAAAATCAACGGTTTTTTTATCGAGGTCGTAAAGCAGAGTTTCGGTAATGTGAGCCATGCGAGTTTCGGTGTAGCGCATGGCAGCCGGCGGATCGCCGTCGATTGATCCGAAATTGCCCTGGCCATCCACTGTTGGGTAACGCATTGAAAAATCCTGAGCCATGCGCACTAGTGCCTCATAGACCGGAGCGTCACCATGGGGATGGTATTTGCCAAGAACTTCACCGACAACTTTGGCACTTTTGGAGTAGTGGGCGCTATGAGTTGCACCCGTTCTTTGCATGGCGTAGATGATTCGCCTTTGAACCGGTTTTAAGCCGTCGCGAACATCCGGCAGCGCTCTTGCGACAATAACCGACATAGCGTAGTCGAGGTACGACCGTTGCATCTCCTCGACTATTTCGACTGGTTGGATTTTGCCGATATCAGCCATGATTAGTTTTGGGTTTTAAGTTCACAGTTTATAGATTTAGACAAACTTAAACTTGCTGTACCTTACATCCGCATCATCAACGATTAAAGAATTGCCTTTTGTGTTTTCTGAACTGCTGATTACATAGGATTTAGGATTGGTTTCTTCTGGTGGGACTGAGAACCAATTATTAAAATCAATTCTGCGTTTATTTTGTTCGTCAGTAATTAATCGATAACAGCCTCGGAGTTCTCCATTTAGTAGAGTTGCAAACATTACTAAATTTTCACCTGGTTCACCTTCTATTGGTGGACCTTGTGGAGTTTTAAAAGCTGGGGCCTCAATTTGAAAAACGATTGCCCACTTTCCCGGTCGTTCAGGTAATGCTTTGGCCACTCCACTAAGAATGCCGATACCTTCTACCTGACGAGTTTCGGTAATTTCATCAAGTGTGGTCTTCGCTTGATTGCTGAAAAAAGTAAACGACTCGCCTTTTCGAATAGATTTTTCTTTGGGTTTTGCAGTCGGTGTTGTTTCTATTGTAGTTTGATCCATGGGTTTAGATATCCAATGTGGCCATTTTCGCATGAGTCTGAATAAAGCGTTTGCGGGGCGGGACTTCGTTGCCCATAAGCATTGAAAAGACGCGGTCGGCTTCGGCCGCATCTTCAATATTGACCTTTTTCATAATACGCGAGGCCGGATTCATAGTCGTTTCCCAAAGCTGTTCAGGGTTCATTTCGCCAAGACCTTTGTAACGCTGAATAGTTGATGATTTGCCATTGGTTTTAATTTTTAATACCCGATCTTTTTCTTCATCACTGTAAGCATAATTAAGTTCTTTACCGGAAGTTATTTTGTAAAGCGGCGGCTGGGCGATATAAAGATAGCCTCTTTCGATTATTTGCGGTAAATATCTAAAGAAGAAGGTCAAAAGCAGAGTTCTAATATGTTCACCGTCAACATCGGCATCGGTCATAATGACGACCCGATGATAGCGGATTTTATCGATATTAACCGTATCGCCGATGCCGGTACCAAGTGCAATAATTAAATTTTTAATTTCCTCAAATTCCAGAATTTTGTCAAGGCGCGCCCTCTCGGTATTTAAGATTTTGCCACGAAGCGGCAGAATTGCCTGAAATTTGCGGTCTCTCCCCTGCTTGGCACTGCCGCCGGCGCTGTCACCTTCCACTATATATATCTCCGATAGCGCCGGGTCTCTCTCCTGACAGTCGGTCAGTTTACCCGGTAGTGTCATTCCCTCTAAAGCGCCTTTTCTAAGAACTGCTTCTTTAGCCGCACGAGCTGCTAACCTTGCTTTGGATGCCAAAATGACCTTTTCCATAATCCTTCTGGCATCCTGAGGGTTTTCTTCAAGGTAAGTATCGATAGCTTCTTTGACTACTTGATTTACGGCAGGCTGGATTTCGGCGTTACCCAATTTATTTTTAGTCTGGCCTTCAAACTGCAGATTTTCCGAGTTCATTTTAATGGCAATGACCGCAGTTAGGCCTTCGCGCATATCCTCGCCGGTTAAGTTATCGTCCTTTTCTTTGAGGTAACCGTTTTTGCGGGCGTAATCATTAATTGCTCGTGTTAGGGCCATCCGAAAGCCGGTTAAGTGGGTACCGCCCTCGGTGGTGTTAATAACATTGGCAAAGGATTCAATCGTCTCGGAATAGCCGTCATTATATTGAAGGGCAGCCTCAACTAAAATGCCGTTTGAATCACGGCTAGCATAAAATGGTTTTAAGTTAATTGGATTTTTGTCTTTGTTAAGATGACGCACCAAGGATTCGATGCCTCCGTCAAAGTAATAATGAAGTTCTTGACTAGTCCTTTGGTCATAGAAATGAAAAAATAGTCCGGCTACCAAATAAGCCCTTTCTTTAATTCTTTTAGCCAGGGTTTTAAATTCGGCTTTAATTGTCGAAAAAATTGATTTGTCGGGCAGAAATACCGTAGTTGTGCCAGTTTTTGGAATGGTGATTATTGGTGGGATAAGAGTTGTATTAGTTTGACTGACTTCAGTTGTTGGTTTACCGCGTTTGTACTCCTGCGAGTAAATTTTGCCGTCGCGTCTAACCTCCACTCTCATCCAGTCGGAAAGCGCATTGACTGCGGAGGCACCGACCCCATGTAAGCCCCCGGAGATTTTATAAGCTCCTGTGCCGAACTTGCCGCCGGCATGAAGCATGGTCATGGTGACCTCGAGAGAAGATTTTTTAACTTTGGGATGAGGTTCGACCGGGATGCCCCGGCCATCATCAACTACTGTTATTTTTTCATCCCTGCCGATGACAATCCAGACATTTTGGGCAAAACCAGCCAGTGCCTCATCAACCGAATTGTCGATGATTTCTTTAACCAGTTCATGAAGGCCGTGGATATCAGTTGAACCAATATACATTCCCGGACGTCTACGCACCGGTTCCAGACCTTCGAGTACCTGAATATCGCGAGCTGTGTAAGAACTATCGGAAGTTTTGGTCATTAGTAATAATTTGCGAAAATTGGCTGGAGGTTAGCTGATACATTAATTAATTTTATCAGAAATGGCTTTGTTATTGCAAGCTATTTTGAAGCTATTTTACTGACTTTCTGTAATAGAATTTATTTGAAAAAGCAAATTTGCCAGAACGAATTTTGCATTGACATTAGCTTCAATCATTGCTTTAGCCTTGGCGCACTTTTCGATTATCCAAGCAAGATCTTCTAGAGTAAAGTTCGAATTTCCCCCTCTTATTTTTTTTAAAAGTTTTTGGTAAGTCATTTGAATTTGACTACTTAGCCAGATATTTGGGTTTTCAACCTGGGCAATTTTTTCAAGAGCGGCTAAACTGTCTCTCTCCAAAATATTAAAATCCGAACTGGTAAGTAGCTTGGGCTGTTGGCTTTTTTTAGTAATTACCCTTGAAAGAATTGTCGGCAAAAATTGTTGTTTGTTGTCTGCTTCCAAAACAATAATGGCAGATGCCGGGGGTTCCTCGAGGATTTTTAAAAGGGCGTTTTGAGCCTCATCGGTCAGCTTGTTTGCCTCTTCAATAACTACAAACTTGAAATTAGATTTTAACGGTTTTTGAAATATATGTCTTTTAAGATTTCGAACTTGATCGATGGTTACAAATTGGCCTTGCGGCTCAATTATAAAAATGTCCGGGGAAGCTTTCAGAAGGTTGATGCCAAAGCTTTTGGCAAGATCTTGTGTTTCACCCCGCCTAATTATTTGATCTCCGATAATTAAATAGCTTTGGAATGTTGTATTCATTTCAAATTTGATTTTACAGTTATTGTACTAATATTTCCAATTTACATCTGAGATTTGTTATGATCGAGTTAGTACCTGGTGGTTAGTAATTGGTAGCTGGTGATTCAAAAACGAAACTAGCTACTAGCCACTAGTAACTAGGGACTAGATCAATGGCTGATTCTGCCCAAAGCGCAAACATTAAGACAAACATACAGACTAAAGTTAAACCTTCATTTATCGAAGATGTTTTAGAATCCCGTGGTTTACTGACTGCCCAGCAACTTAGCTTTGTTAAGAACGAGGCTAGAAGAAGACAGGAATCTGTTGAGAAGATTTTGGCGCAGATGAGTTGGGTTACTGATGAACAGTTAGCCGCAGCCAAGAGTGAAGTAATTGGTGTGCCTTATGTCGATCTTTCGCAGCAGCCAATTTCCCCTGAAGTTTTAGCTTATCTACCTGAAGAGGTGGCCAGAAGATTTATAGTTATTCCGATTGCTAGGGAAGGCGAAACGTTATCCGTAGCCATGTCAGATCCTTTGGACTTGCAAGTATTAGAGTTTATTGAGAAAAAATCTGGCTTGGCTGTTCGGCCGTATATGGCTACTGTCAGTTCAATCCAAAGGACAATTGCTGAACAATACAGCCGCGGTCTTTCTTTTGAGGTTGGTCAGGCACTCAAGGAAGCGGCTCCGGGATTAATGACGCCTTTGGCAATTCAAACCGGGGTTACCGGTGTTTTAGGCGAGGCGCCGGTTGCCAGGATTGTTTCGACACTTCTTGAGTATGGTATTAAAGTCAGAGCCTCTGATATCCACATCGAGCCACTCGAGAATGAAACTAGGATTCGTTATCGAATCGACGGAATTTTACATGAGAAGCTGATTTTGCCAAGACGCATTCATGATGCGATAGTTTCCAGAATTAAAATTTTGGGTAATATGAAGATTGACGAAAAACGCTTACCACAAGACGCCCGTTTTAACTTTAAAGTCGGCCCAGAAGAGTTAGATTTGAGGCTTTCAACAATGCCGACATCCTTTGGAGAGAAAGTGGTAATGAGGCTTCTTAAGAAAAGCGGTGGCGTGCCGACACTGCCGGAATTGGGACTTCGCGGCAGTGCACTTAAACATTTAGATGAAAATATTGCCAGGCCACACGGAATTATTCTAATTTGTGGTCCGACCGGTTCAGGAAAAACGACTAGTTTGTATTCGATTCTTTCAAAGTTAAATTCGACCAAAGTTAATATCATGACATTGGAGGATCCGATTGAGTATCAAATTCCCGGAGTTAATCAAGTTCAGGTAAATACTCAGGCGGGATTAAACTTTGCTTCGGGGCTACGCTCTTTTTTGCGGCAAGATCCAAATATTATTATGGTTGGAGAAGTTCGCGACACTGAGACTACTGATTTGGCTATCCAGGCGGCTCTAACCGGCCATTTAGTTTTTTCGACTCTGCACACTAATGATGCCGCAGGAGCTCTTCCCCGGCTTTTGGATATGCAGGCAGAACCTTACTTAATTGCTTCAACGGTTACCTGTGTGGTTGGCCAACGAGTTGTTCGCAAAGTTTGTGCGGCTTGTAAGTTTTCTAAAGCTCCGTCTGAGGAAATACTTACAGAAATTAAGAAGACTTTGGGTGGTCTTTATAAATTTGAAAAAAGTAAGCCTCCAACTTTTTTTGTGGGCAAAGGCTGCAGGGAGTGTAATAATACCGGCTATTTAGATCGAATTGGTATATTTGAGGTATTGGTTATTTCAGAAAAAATTGCCAGAATGATTCTTGTTCATGAATCGGCTCAATTAATTACCAATCAGGCAATTAGCGAAGGCATGATTACTATGAAACAAGACGGTTTTTTGAAAGTGATTGAGGGTATAACAACTGTTGAGGAAGTATTAAGAGTAGCGGAAGAGTAAGTATGGTAACAAGAAACAAGAAACAAGAAACTCTTATAAATTTGTTTCCGGTTTAAAGTTTAAAGTTTAAAGTTTATATGAGTATACAGGAATATTTAGAAATTGTTGTTAAAAAGGAAGCTTCAGACCTTCATTTGGTTACTGGAATGCCGCCGATGGTGCGTATTGACGGACAGCTGTTGCCGGCTGCTGGTTCTTTCTTAACACCAGAGGATACGGAAAGCCTAGTTTTTGAGCTTCTCTCCCCTGAGCAAAAGGAGATGCTACTAGTTAACAGGGAGCTGGATTTTTCTTTTGCTCTTGGTGAAGTGGCTAGATTTAGAGTCAATGCCTACTTTCAGAAAGGTTATCTGGCGGCAGCTTTAAGGCTGATTCCTTCATACATCAAGACGCTTGAAGAACTGAATCTTCCCAAAATCTTGCATAATTTTGCTAGACTTCGCCAAGGATTTATTTTGATTACAGGACCAACCGGCCACGGTAAGTCGACGACTTTGGCTTCAGTAATCAATGAGATTAACCAGACGCGCGCGGTGCACATTGTGACTATAGAAGACCCGATTGAATATGTTTACCCCAAAGGCAAGTCTTTAATTTCTCAAAGGGAGATGCATCTGGATACTCATTCGTGGGAAATATCTTTGAGATCGGCTCTTCGGGAGGATCCCGATGTTGTTCTGGTTGGCGAAATGCGTGATTATGAAACAATCGCTTCGGCAATTACCATTGCCGAAACTGGTCATTTGGTTTTTGCCACTCTGCACACTAATTCGGCTGCCCAGTCGGTCGACCGAATAATTGACGTTTTCCCTCAAAATCAACAAACCCAAGTGAGATTGCAACTTGCCGAAACAATTGCCGCTATTGTTTCGATGAGGTTGGTACCAGCAATAGGCGGCGGAAGACTGCCGGCTGTAGAAATTCTTTTGACGAGTGGTGCTGTACAGACGTCAATTAGAGAGGCCAAGAGCCACATGATTGACAATATTATTCAAACTTCTGGTGAAGCAGGTATGATTCTAATTGATGCCTCACTGGCCTATTTGGTTCGTTCCGGCAGGGTTTCTCTGGATGTTGCCAAAAGTTACTGCATTAGGCCGGAGGAATTGGATCGTTTAGTGGGAAACAACACCAGTAACTAGAAACTAGAAACCAGAAACTAGACACCAACACATGTCACTTTATCGTTATACAGCCAAGGACCTTAGCGGCAAGAAGTTTACCGGCGAAGTCGAAGCAATTGACGAGAAAACTCTGGTAACTATCCTTCAAGGCGAAGGGTTGGTGCCGATCAATATTAGAGAACGCAATGCCCAAGGCTCTATTTCTATTGAGAAAGTTTTACCTAAAACAGGTAGTGTTTCTTCTTCGGAAATTGTGGGTTTTACCAGACAGCTTTCGACAATGATTTCGGCAGGACTTCCTTTAACCGATGCCTTGGTGATTTTAGAAAAACAGGCCAAAAATAAGCATTTTGCGCGGGTATTGGCTGAAGTTGTGGCTGATGTCGAAGGCGGTACGTCGCTTTCGGCAGCTTTTGCCAGGCATCCAAGAGTTTTTGACATTATCTATGTGAAACTGGTTGAGGCTGGTGAAACCGGCGGAGTTTTGGATAAGATTTTAAATAAATTGGCCGAGTCTTTAGAGAAAGATAGAGAATTTAAGGCTAAGACTCGGGGCGCTTTTATTTATCCGGGAATTGTGGTTGTGGTTATGGTTATTGTTGTTAGTATTATGATGATTTTCGTAATCCCCAAGCTGACCAGTCTTTACGTTGAGATCGGTGCAGCTCTGCCCTTACCAACAAGAATTTTGATTGCTCTTTCCAATTTCATGAGGTCGTTCTGGTGGCTTTTGATTCTGATGGTTGTTGCCGGTACTTATGGATTGAAATCTTTTGCTAGAACCCCACGAGGTGCTGTTATTGTTTCCAATTTTGTACTGAGACTGCCCATTTGGGGAAAAATCCGCAAAACCTTAATTTTGGCTCAGTTTACACGCACACTTGGTCTTTTAATCGGTAGCGGAATTCCCATTATTACTGCTTTAAAAGTGGTAGCCGATCTTTTGGCTGCTCCTACTTATAAGGAAGGAATTGATTTTGCAATTTCCAGGGTAGAGCGCGGCTCGCCTCTTTACCAGCCGTTGGTTGCCAGTCCGGATTTTCCGCCGATTATCGGGCAGATGGTCAGGGTCGGTGAGGAAACAGGCAAGATGGATGAGGTTTTAATTAGGCTTTCCGTTTACTTTGAAGCGGAGAGCGAGAATTTGATCCGCAATTTAACGACGGCCTTGGAGCCTGTGATTTTGGTGATTTTGGGTGCGGGCGTTGGTGTTTTGGTGCTTTCAATTATCCTGCCGATATATAACCTAACTGCTCAATTTTAGTTTCATTATGGAAGTTAGCTTGCGATCCTCAGCCACTTTGTGGCTTACGGGTCTAAATCTGACAGCGCAATTTTAACTTGAAACTTTAAATCTTAAACTTGAAACCATAATCTGAACAGAGACTAGGTGGTGGTAGCTTGTGAAGTATTTCATGTTTCCAGTTTATTGTTTCCTGTTTCATGTTAGGTATCTTGACAACAGTCAAATTATCCCTAATACTTAAATAGAAGAGGAAATTTGAAAGATTAATCCTCAGAAGGGGGTGATTTAGTTTTAATGGTATTTACTGCCCGAAAGAAATTATTTTCGAGTTTAACGAGAAAACAAGCTTGCTTATTCAAAGGTTTTACCTTAATTGAGCTATTAATCGTCATTGCAATTCTTGGAATTTTAGCAGCGGCGGTATTGGTTGCCATCAACCCGGGTAAGCGAACCAGACAGGCTCAGGATGCGAAGAGAAAGAACGACATTGGAGCACTGGCTACCGAACTTCAAGCTTTTTACACAACACCCGGGTTAGGTTGTTATCCTACGGCTTTAACTGTGTTGGTGACACAAGGTTTCGTAAAGCAGTTGCCAAGAGACGTAACGGGTAATCAATATTCGTATGTGACTAGTGCTGCAGGAACGGGCTGCAGTGCTCCAGCTGGCCCGACAGAAGTTGGTCTTTATGCAACTATGGGGGATCCAACAGGAGCTGGGACAAGAATTTGGTGTTGGACATCCACAGGTGGTACAGCAGTAGAGGTAACTAATACAGCTTGTACGGCACCATAAGTTAAAATGGTAATCCCAAAAGAGTACAACGTAATATTGGTTGTGCTCTTTTTTTGAGCTGAAATCCCCCAATTTTGTGGCTAAAATGTGATGCCGAATTTTAGCGCGAAAGCGCGCATGGCACTGTATATTTCGGCATCTAGATCCTGAAGCAAGTTCAGGATGACGATGAAAGTGGAATAATATAGCTAATTTAGATCCGGTATGTTTCCGTAAATATCCGACACTAACCTCTTTCAAGAGGTGGTTTCATACCGAGACTAATATGTGGTCTATGATAATGATATCTTTCTAGGAAAACATTTACCACATCTGTTAACTGTTTAATCTGTTTCTTCTTGTACCTTGCCCAGCCAAGACATTCTTTCCTGACTGTCCTGTTAAAGCTCTCAATGTAGCTTTGCTCATTCTTCTTGTAAGGAGCAGATACTCTGTATCTGTCTGTATACTTGTGGACTTTCCTTCTAAACTCGTCTTTGAACTCCGGACCGCCATCTGACTGTATTAACTCTGAGTGCAGATTAAAGCGTCTTCTCATTGTGGTATCAAGAAATACCGCTCCATCATGGCTTGTTAACGATGGCCTAAGCACAATATCTGTTTCCCTTAAGTAAATGTCAACGGCAGTAAATGCAAATATTTCCCCAAAGTCTACTGTATCCATCTGAATTACCTCACGGGCATGGGCAGCCACAGGCACCGGTCCTCTCTTGTGATACTTCTTCCACTTGCTCTTGATGATGTATTTCTCAGCCAAGATCTCGTAGATCTTAGGTACAGAGATACGAACAGCATGTTCCTTTTCGAGAAAATACCGGATTTTCTGTCCGCAGCAGTCCATCTCTCGTTCCCTGATTGACCAGACCCACCTTTTGAGTATTGCATCAACCTGCCGTTTTGGTCTCGGACCCTTCTTGGCACGAGAATATTCGTCAAGAAACCCTAAAAGACCATTCGGGTTAGTTGTGATCCTGGCAATCCAGATATGTACTGTTTCCCGCTGCAGGCCAAGTTTTGTAGCAATATGGCTCTTTGGAACATTTTGTTCACACATCTCCCATACCAGAGAAATCTTTGTTAATTGATTCATGTCGATATTCTAGTTTCATAAGTGTCGGATTTCTACGGAGAATACTGCGAGATCTTTACAAACTAATTGATGCCTGTTTATACTAGAGATATGGAAATAAGCTAGTGCAAACTGCCCAGAGAAAAATTGTCGACTACCAAATACTAACTACTAACTGGCGCCATTGGCGCTTAGGTTTCACCTTAATCGAGCTTCTTATAGTTATTGCAATTCTTGGAATTTTAGCAGCGGCGGTATTGGTTGCCATCAACCCGGGTAAGCGAACCAGACAGGCTCAGGATGCGAAGAGAAAGAACGACATTGGAGCACTGGCTACCGAACTTCAAGCTTTTTACACAACACCCGGGTTAGGTTGTTATCCTACGGCTTTAACTGTGTTGGTGACACAAGGTTTCGTAAAGCAGTTGCCAAGAGACGTAACGGGTAATCAATATTCGTATGTGACTAGTGCTGCAGGAACGGGCTGCAGTGCTCCAGCTGGCCCGACAGAAGTTGGTCTTTATGCAACTATGGGGGATCCAACAGGAGCTGGGACAAGAATTTGGTGTTGGACATCCACAGGTGGTACAGCAGTAGAGGTAACTAATACAGCTTGTACGGCACCATAAGTTAAAATGGTAATCCCAAAAGAGTACAACGTAATATTGGTTGTGCTCTTTTTTTGAATATTCTTCGTTTATATTCGCTCGCAGAACACCGAGGACTGTAAGTCATTGGATGAATGCGCAAAAGCGAATACATACTTTCGAGGGATAAAAGCATAAAATGCTAGAGTATTCTGCGAGCTCATGTAAACTTAAAATAGAATACCGAGGGCTTTTAGCCCTCGGAAGTTTATAATATAGCGATGATTTCCTCTTTAGCTGTATTCGTTTTCACTTTTTTAATTTATATCAAAGGGGTTTCTCCTTCTGTTTACGGCGGAGATAGCGGGGATATTATTTTGGCTTCGTGGTTTGGTGGTGTTGCACATCCCCCAGGTTATCCTCTAAACACTATGCTTGGTTGGATTTTTACACATCTTCCCTATAACGCAACAGTCGCCTATAAGGCCAATTTAATGGCTGCGTTTTTGATGGCAGCATCCATAAGTTTGTTATTTTTGATATTAGAAAAGCTTACAAAGAATTTTTTTGTGAGCTTAGCTACGTCTTTAATTTTGGCCTTTACTCCCCTATTTTGGCTTTATGCTCACGTAATTGAGGTTTTTCAGCTTAACTTAGTTTTAGTTGCAGCTTCTGTTTACTTTTTAGTTAGCTGGAGAGAGTCCTTTTTAGCTAAAAAACAAAAATCGAAACTTTTATACTTAGCCTTTTTGTTTCTTGGGCTGGCTGCTTTTCATCATCACACTTTAGTGCTTTTGTTTCCTGCTTTTGGATATTTGATTCTTTTAACTGACAAGAAAATTCTGAAGAAAAGGAGGAAAGTTGTGATAACCCTTTCATTTTTTTTGTTAGGGTTTCTGCCTTATATTTTTATACCTTTTGCTGCGCTTCGCCAAACTCCAATAAATTGGGATAACCCAGTCAATATTGAAAATTTTATTCGTCTAATAACTCGTGACGATTATGGGACTTTCACCGCTGCGAGTTTTATACTAGGCGGTGATCTTAAGCAGAAAATTATTCAGTTGATAAATTTATTTTTATTTTTAAAAACTGATTTTGGAACATTCGGTTTATTGGCGATTTCCATTGGAGCGATTTACTCTTTTTTGAAACAAAGACAACTATTTTGGTTTACGCTGATCTCCTTTCTTTTTACCGGCCCATTCTTTTTAGTTTACGCAAGCTTTCCGTTTCCTAATGATTTTTATGCCGGTTTGTGGGAAAGGTTTCTACTTTTAAGTTATTTTTTCTCTGCTGTTTTTCTGGCATTCGGGTTTAAATTTTTGTTTGATCTTTGTGTTAGATTTTTAGAAAAAAGAGTTGCAACAAAAGCTTTGAGGAAATTTTCCTATTCGTTGATAGTGTTTTTTTTATTGATGCTTTTTCCTGCTAATCTTATTGTTAATAATTTTTACAAAACGGATTTGAGCAATTTTCATTTGGGAGATTGGCTGGGGTATGATGTTTTAGCTTCTGCTGAAGATAATTCAGTAGTCTTTCTCTTAGGAGATACCACTGCATTTAACACACAGTATGTTTATTACACAAACAAAGACTTACAAAAAGTAAAAATTATTAAAGGTGGTTCTCTTGCCAAAAGAGAATATAGGGAGCAGGTAGTTAGAGAATATCCTGATTTAAAAATACCCGAGGACTTTCTTTCAGGCGGTGAGGGTGACAGCGCGCAGTATATGGTTTCGCTTATAAGACTCAATGATCCTTTTTTTGATATATACACGATGGACTTTTCACCAAATATAGAGGGTCATAAATGGTCTAGCTCAGGATTTTTAAAGAAGTTCGTATCTGATGACGAATATAACAAGAACGATATTATAAAGAGGAATGAAGAAATCCTAGCAAATTATAAGTATAATGATTTTTCAGCCGATCTGGGTTTTGAGCAGTATATCATAGGGCATTTAAAAGAAATTTACGCCACTACCCTATTGGACCTTTCGGACGAGTTAATTTCGAATGGTTTTGGGAACGACGCCATTAAATATTTGAACGAAGCTGTTATTTTATCACCTGATATGAAGAATCCCTATTTAAGATTGGGTAATATTTATTTAAGGAACAAGAACTGTCTTGTTGCCAGAGATAATTTTGAAAAAGCGTTGTCAATCGACAAGAAGGACTGGAGGTTGGCTGATATTCTATCTAATATTTATGGCGATTGTTTAAAGGATGATGAAAAGGCTCAACAATACCAAAACTTAACAAAAGAGCTTAAAAATCTAAATTCTACTGACAAATTATAGAATTAAATTCAATGTTTTGTGTTTCTAAAATCTTTAGGATTTTTGATTTTTGGGAGATAGACTAGAAAGTTATTGTGATGGCTTCAAGTCTTTTAATTTTATACCTGATTTCTCTTTTTGGTTACAGCCTAACCCGTGGGTTTTATGCTTATCCCCCATTTTTAATTTTGCTTTTTAGTTTTTTTATGTTTTTACTATTGTTTTTCTCAAAAGGTAAAGCATTATTTCGTAGGTTTGACTTTGAGCAAGTAGTTTTGGTGGTATTTTAAGGTGCTTGTTGTAGACTTTACATTTGTGGGATTGATATTAATTTGCATAGGTTTGATATGGCTTTTTAGAAAAAACAGGCTATTATCCAATTTTATTATTTTCAACCTACTGTTGACTGGCCCTCTTTTTTTATTTTATGCTGCTTTCCCCCTGTTGGGTCCTTTTATGGGAGGGGTTAATGAAAGATTTTTAATTACGAATTATTTATTCTTAGGAATTACATTATCATTTGGAGTATATAGCTTAAGTATTATTATCAGTCGAATTTTACAAAAACTGATTAGATATAAGGAGGAAGTAGTAACTCTCTTTGTGACTTTATTATTTGGTTTTTTACCATTCACGCTTTTTTTTATTAACTATCCCAAAACAGACATGTCAAAATCAGATGAAGGGAGTAATTATGCAAGAGATATCCTTAAGAGTGCTAATCCGCCAGGAATTTTATTCTTATCAGGAGATACTACTGTTTTTAATACCCTCTATGAACATTATGTTGAGGGGGTGAATAAAGATTCAGTAATAATAGGACCTGGAAGGCTTAAATTGCAAGATTATCGCATAGAGGTAAGAAGGTCTTATCCAAATCTTAGTCTGTCGGATGATTTTACATCAGGTGGAATTATTGATGCTAGTAAACCATTGATAGATATTATTTACGATAATAAAGATAAGTTTCCAATCTATTCAGTATATAAGATACCTGTTCCGGATACTTACGAATGGGTACATTTAGGGATGGTGATGAGATTATATAAAAAGGGAGACAGACCTGATGCAGAAAAATTATCGCAACTAATTTATGAACGAATAAATAATTTTGAATATGACGTAAACAAAACGAGGAAAAAGTATATTAACTTCTTCACAGAAGAAATTATGAATGCATATGCAGATGCATTCGCCAGTAATGCTGAGGAATTAGCAATAGTCAAAGATTATAATGATGCCAAAAAATATTTTGAAATGGCACTAGAGAATAATCCTGATAGTATTAGGGCTGCAATAGGGCTTGGGCAGGTATATTCTAAAACAGGTAATTGTAAGGAGGCTGAAAAAATTTTTACTGATGTTATAAAACGCAACAGTAAAGCATGGGAACCCTATAGAGCGATGAGTGATCTCTATAAAGATTGTTTTCATGACGAGGCAAAATCGAGCGACTATAAGAAACGAGCAGAGTGGTTAATGAATTCAGAGTTAGCAAAGCCTGTTAACCAGCTTTAGCTTTTCTTAATAGTAACCACATTGCGAATGTATATGCAGAGACTGTTATGAAAAAACCTACATATGTAAGAACTGGAAAAAAATAAAAAATAACCTCATGTTTGCCTTGGGGTACTAGGATTGCTTTCGAGTTAATATTTGCGGGGTATATTTCTTTGTTTACATTATCAATCTTTGCCCTCCAATCTTTTGAATAAGAATCGTCAAGAACAAGTATTGCATCTTTAGATGTTGAGACTGTCAAATTATATATAGTAGAGCTCTCTTTGTTTATTATGATTGTGTTGCTACCTTCTTCTAAATTTTTCGAAGGAAAATTTTCAATTAGCACTATTTTGGACAGATCATCATTATTGAAGGCTTTAATATAATCCTCAATGTAATTTATGTCTAAATAATTGTAATAAATTTGGAATTTATTCTTTGACTGTTGGTTTTCATAAAGAAAAAATTTATATTGATCCTTTGTAACTTCTCCTATCTTTTTAAATTCTCCTTCAAGAGGAAGTGTTGATATTAAGTATTTTATCGAATAAATGTTTAATGCTTTTATTGCTGGGGGTTTTAGATATATTGAATCCTTTTTGATTTCAGTGAATTGAGTAATGAGAGATTGTTGTAAATTTTGCCTTTTTGATGGTAGGAGCTGATAACTAGAAAAGTGATTAATATCATAAAATATACTTAGGTTTGGGTCTAGGGAATTTCTAAAAAACTTGTAATAATCCTTTTTATTCTCCCATCCTGATTTCAAAAATACATCATTCCAATATTGCATTCCTCCAATTGAGAAAAACTTGTAATCAGAAGCGTTATTACTTTGTACATAATTTAGGATTTCTGGCTTTTTAAATATACTATCGATGCTTTCTATTGGGTTGTAATTCCACCATTTTGGAAATAGATCAAGGATTAGGATAACTAGAAATAATGGGTAGAAAAATTTTATTTTTCCAGGGGTTTTTTTAGAAAGAAGATCAAATCCATAAGCTGCTAATATTGCCAGGAAAAATTGTGTAAAGAGAATGAATCTTGCAGGGACCCTAAAAAAATTCAGCGGTGGAAATGAAAAAAGAAAATGTAGTGGTGCGAACTTTCCAAGCGCAAGAATTAAACTAATTAATGCTAATATAAGAAAATACGTGTAATGATTTTTACATCTTTTGAGAATTAAGTAAATTGTGGCAAATAAAGCAAGAATAAACGGCAATAATCCGATATAAGAGGTATTCTCCCAATATATTCCATTTTGCGCGAAGTTTATACTGTTATATGTTCCATTTGATGCCTTACCTAATACAAATGGATTGAAAAAGGTTTTGAGATTTCTCGGGAATAGTGGAAAATCTGAAAGAATTGATGCTGGATTTAATCCATTTTCTCTTTGAGATTTTTTGACTGCTTCGTAACTAGGTAATAATTGCGATGCACTTAATATGAGAGAAAATAAGATTATGAGAGAATATTTTATAAAGAATAAATAAGAATTTTTTATTTGGTGATTTAGTAAGAGAATAAGGTTAAAAATTGTTAAGAGAATTACGAAATACAAATAAGTTTGAGTGAACGTTACTAGAACTTGTGACAGGATAATTGAAAATATGATTCCTATTTTGATTCTTGGTTTTGTCACAAAATCTAGGTTTAATGCAAGAGCTAATGGGATCAAAGAGAGGGTTTGGGCTAAGCTTAGATGTTGGACTCTTAGAATCATTGCTGCTGAAAATGTGAAAGCAATAGATCCAAATGCAGCAGAAGTTTTATTTAGTCTGATTTTGTGAAGTAAGTAAAACATTGAATTTATTGAAATTAGAAAAGTTGCAAGAAATATTGTGGGGATTGCATATTTAAATGGGAGCAGGAAAGTTAGGAATAAATTAGGAATAAAGAAAAAGCTCATAAGTTCGGGAATAGAGGCATGGCCTCCCCCTACCCTATTTTCCCAGAGAGGAATTTGGAAATTTTTAATATATTCAGATTGAATGAGTTTTTGGGGCAAAGCTATGTGCAAAATGTCTGTTCTACCAAAATCTGGGTTCGTATAAGTTGAAGGTTCAGGGATGAACAATCGTGAAAAAAAAAATAGAACAGCTATATTTATAAAAAGAAGTTGCCAATTTTTATACAAGAAATTTTTCAACATTTAAGTAATTTTAACAAAATCTGTTTTTACAGATTCCAAATAAGACTACGATATTTTTTGAGTTCTTGAGTATAATAAAACATTTTGGCGATTGAGAGATGTTAGCTATTACTTCTGTCGTAAATCCGAAGTAATGTGCATGTCGACGGCTCTGGGATAAAAAGTCTGGCGGAAAAAGCAAAAATGACAAGTGTTAAGGTTAATATCGGCCAGAATTTTTTGAGAAAAATGAGGGTCATCATTGGACAGTTTAGCAGAGTTGAATCCTTTGTTTAAAGTATTTATTGAAATTTGACATGTGTTTTAACTCAGCGGATATTTGATATATTGGGATTAATGACCGCGCTTTCGCGAACAATTGACAATTTACATTTGACAATTAACAAAAGGCTAAAAAATGTCAATTTGTCAATGGGTCAACTGTTAAATGTTCAACGGAAAACCTTCGGTTTTACGTTGATTGAGTTAATTATTGTCATGGCTCTCTGGGGTATTTTGGCGACAATAATTATGGTGGCAGTTAACCCTGGGAAACGCATAAATCAGGCCAAAGATTCTCAAGTCAAATCCGATCTTCAACAAATCACAAGCGCCATAGTTGCTTACAATACGATTAAACTGAATACTTATCCGTCGGATTTACAAACACTTGAAATCGATCAAGACCTTAAGAGAGTTCCAACAGATCCAAGTGGCGATGATTACACATACCTGAAAATACCTGAAGGCTGTTTGGGTACATCGGCTGACCCATGCACCGAAGTTAGTATGTCAGGACCACTAAACGATCCGACTATAGACGGAAACGTTTGGTGTTGGCAATCGATGACCGGGCGTTTCTTAGAGGTTGCGGAAGCAGATTGTACGCCTGATCAGGTAATCGTACTGCCAGGTTCAACGCCGGATCCTAGTCATCCTCCACATCCTTCTCACCCACCCAAACCTTCTAAAAAGCCGAAACCAGAGAAATAGCCAAGGTGTTTTTTTGTTAATATTTAATTGCTATTATTAATTGACTTAATGTTTTTTTGGATTTTCGTTTTATTTATTTTAGGTAGTGCGGTTGGCAGTTTTTTGAATGTGGTTGTCGATAGGACTACTCAAGGTCAATCAATACTTGGTAGGTCTTATTGCGATTACTGCCGTGCGACGCTTGGGGTAGTCGATCTTATTCCCATTTTAAGTTTTACGGCGCTTTCTGGCCGATGCCGGCATTGTCGAAAAAAACTTTCATGGCAATATCCGATTGTTGAAGGACTTTCTGCTTTTCTTTTTGTTTTAGCTTTTTGGGTGTTGTTCTTAGCTGGTCAACTTTCGATAATTACTCTTCTCTACTATTTCTTTCTTATTTCCATTTTGATTGTGGTGGCGGTTGTTGATTTTAAATACTCGCTAGTCCCGACAACTTTGGTTTTTTTGGCTTCTTTAGTTTCGCTTTTTTATAATTATTTTTTTCTAACATCAGGCCAATTTGTCCAAAGTGTACTGGCAGCATTTGGTGCGGCCATTTTTTTTCTGGTTATCGTTCTTTTAACCCGCGGCCGGGGCATGGGTGAAGGCGATGTGGTGCTTGGTTTTTTGATCGGTATGGTTTTGGGTTTAAAGGAATCGGTACTCGCTATATTCCTGGCGTTTTTAATAGGGGCAGTTATTTCGCTTTTTCTAATAACACTTGGCAAAAAGCATTTTGGTCAGACAATACCGTTTGCTCCATTTTTGGTAACTGGACTTTTGATTAGCCTTTTTTGGTCAAAGGAGATTATTAACTGGTATTTAATGCTATATTAAAGGTAGTTCATAGTTTTGAGTTTATAGTTCATAGAATATTTAGAATGACTACCAACTACCAACTACCAACTACCAACTGGCGCCAATGGCGCCCGGGTTTTGGTCTGATTGAGTTCATGATTGTGATTACGGTCTTTGGGATTGCGACTGCCGTTATAACCGCCTCTTTTTTGACTTTTGAGCGCAACCAGCGCTTAAAAAGCGCTGCCAGTATGTTAAAAAATGACATCAGACTTATTCAAAACAAGGCGCTAGCCGGGGATAAGAGTTCACCTAAATGTTCTATTGTAACCAATCCTGCTCCGGTTTTAATTGGTTGGTATCTGAACGTGGTTCGAGAGTCGATTGAATACACGATAAATAGCGATTGTCGAAATAGTGCTGGAGATGAAGACCCTGATTTACCAGTTGTTAAAACCGTTTCATTGCCAAGAGGGGTTAATATTAGCTCGATATCGTTAGGAACCAATGTTAATATTCTCTATCAGCCATTAACCAACACAGCCACTTTTCACAATGGCAGTGTAACTCCCTCATTTTTTGATGCTTCCGGAAACCTTCTATCTCAAATTGGTGCTGGATCTGAGTTAACGATTACTTTAGGACTTGAAAGCGATCCAAGTAAAACTTATAAAGTAGTTATTCAACCTTCAGGAGAAGTTAATGAGCAAAAATAAGCCAGATACCAGATTTTTCGGTCAATCTCTGATCGAAGTGGTTATCGCCATGGCTGTAATTGTCGGCTTGGCAGTGGCTTTGGTTACGATGACACTGGTTGTCCAGAAAGGCTCAAGATCTGCCAGAAACAATACTCAGGCTACAAAGCTAGTTCAGCAGAATATTGAGCAAGTCAGAATTTTTAGAGACCGAAAAGACTATGCTTCTATCCCTGATGGAGGTAATTGTTATATTCTCTCCTCAGATGATCCGGATCCTTTGAACTGGTCATTTTCTGCTTCTTTTAACTGTTTGACTGAAAGTGGGCAGCAAATTACTTTGGATAAGACCAATTTCGACAGAAAAATAAAGATTGAAACAGATGCTAGTACCAAAAAAGTGACTGTAATCGTTTCATGGACAGACTCTGGTGGAATTCAGTTGGTTAGCAACCAGACTATTTTATCCTCAGGCATCTAAGTCTCCTTGCCTCTCGAATCCTCATTTGTGGTAAATTGGAATTAATGCCCAAGTTAGTTAACAGTTCACAGTTAACAGTTCACAGAATTCTAAAAACCGTGAACCGTGAACTCAAAACCGTGAACTGCCGCCCTTGGCGGTATGGTTTTACGCTTATTGAGCTTTTGGTTGTTTTGGGGATTTTGGCGGCGGCAGTTGGTGCTACACTGATTTTTCTTACTTCTGTTTTAAAAGGTACTAATCAAGCTAATGTGACAGCCGAGGTTAAACAAAATGGTCAGGTCGTTCTGGATTCACTGGAGAAACAAATTAGAAATGCGACTGATGCTCAACCATCCGTGTCATTCTCTTTTGCTTCTGATCATATTATTCTAACACGCCCAAATAGCCCGCCCCTTCATATTGCTTGTTTTCCTCCCTATCCATCTGTCAATCCAACTATTAATGGGTGGATTGGTGTTGGACAAGATCCGGGAATGTCTGTTTCAAACTATACGACAGTGACCAACCAAGACACGGTAGCGGGAGTGAGTATTACCGACTGTGACTTAACAGTAACCCTTGCTTCAGCGGGGAGTTTAAGCCCGCCGATCGTTAAAATTTCATTTGTGGTCAGTCAAGGAGTTTCGGCTCCATCAAGACAGGATTTCGTGGCTAATGCCAAATTTGAGACGACGATATCTCTGAGAAACTTTTGAGGCAATTGACAACGGGTAGTTATTCTACCTAAACTGGAGTTAGGAGATGAAAAAGAGACGCGGTCAGGTTTTGGTACTTGTTTTATTGGTGGTAGTGGTGGCTTTAGCTGTTGGCCTTTCGGTAGCCTCCAGAAATCTGACCAATCTTAGAACTACTACCCAAACCGAGCAATCGCAAAGGGCATTTAACGCAGCAGAAGGCGGGATTGAGAGTATTCTTCCGGATCTAGTCGCAGCGGCTGCAGCAGGGTCACAAACAATTCCAGTAGGCGATCTAACAGCTACAGTGACTGTTAATGCAGAGACTGAATACCTCTGGACGATTCCAGAGGGGGAAGTAGGTCAGGTTAAATTAGTAGATGAAGTTGGCCTTCCGACTGATATTCAAATTGAGTGGGCGCCAAGAGGTGGTAGTGAAGATAATTCAGCTGGAGGCACAACTGCTTCAATTGAGATTACTAAAGTCAGTCTATCGGGAGGGGTTTTTAGTCAAGAGAGATGGGCTTATGCTGGTGATTCAGCTGCCTCCAGTGGTAATGAGGATAGTTTTGATTCCCCCACTTCTTGTTCATCAATTGACTATACTAAATGTGTTCTAATCACTTTTAATACAAGCAACGACTTGATTTTAAGAATCAGGCCTTTTTGGAATCAGGCGACGGTTAAAGTAACAGCTATTGGTGGAAGTCTTCCTGATCAACTTTATGATGTAACTTCCACGGCTTCAACTGAGCTTGGTTTAACCAGAAAGATTCAGGTTACCAAAACTGCATTTCCGCAACTGCCGGCGGTTTTTGATTATGTTTTGTATTCCGAAGGAGGCATTGTTAAGTAGAAATTGAGATGAATAAACGGACAAAACTGATACTTTCCATAATCGGTGCCAGTGCGATTATAATTCCTGTTGTTCTGCTTGTGGTGCTGACCAAAAATCCCAGTCAAGAGGTGCAAATTCCCTCAGACAAGAGATCGATTGACGCCAAAAATATTGAAGACAGCGCGAAAAGAGCACCTAAAAATCAAGTAGCTTTTCCCACACCTAGTCCATCAACTCCTTCGGCAAGTCCAGCTTCCGAAGGAAGCCCTTCTGTCAGGTAAATTATTATGTCTGCCCGAATATTTGGTCTTGACATTGGAAGGTCGTTTATTAAAGTTGTTCAAGTTGATGTCAAAAATAATAAAAAAATCCTGTTGGCAGCTGCCAGTAAACAAACACCCTCCGGAGGTATACAGTCAGAGTCGCCAGTAGACTTAGGTAAGGTATCTGATACCATCAAGGCTTGTGTTGATGAGGCTAAAATAAGTACTAACAAATGTGTAGTTTCACTGATCGAATCTCAAGTAGTGGCCAGATTAATTCAACTGCCCAGCCTAACAGATAAAGAGCTTGCCGCGGCTATTAACTGGGAAGCTGAGCAGTATATTCCTTTGCCAATTAAAGATGTTTCCCTTCAATACAAAATTGTCTCGCGGCCGTACGAATCAGGTGCCTCTGGCAAGATGGATGTTCTTTTGATTGCTTCGCCAAAAAGAGTCATTCAAAAATATTTAAACGTAGTCAGAAACGCCAATCTTAGACCAGAGATATTTGAAACAGAATCAATTGCCCTTGCCCGGGCTCTTACCAGACCCGAAGATATTGCTACTATTATTGTTTCACTGGGAGCGCTTTCCAGTGAATTAATTATTGCCTATGGAGGCAACGTGCTTTTTACCAGATCAATTGCAACCGGGGGCATTACTTTGACGCGTGCGATTATGGCCGAATTTAATTTACCTCAGGCTCAAGCAGAGGAGTACAAGCAAACGTACGGTATTTTAGAGGATAAGCTATCTGGAAAAGTTGCCGCAGTCTTGAAGCCAATTTTAGATATTTTAATTTCCGAAATTCTTAAAGCAGTTGAATTCGCCCATTCTCATGCCGAAAATTCTCAGGTATCACATATTGTCATGTGCGGCGGAGGTGCTTATTTACCTGGGCTTTCAGAATTTTTAGCCCAGAGAACCAACTTTGAAGTTTTATTAGGTGATGCTTGGACTGATTTTGTCAAAGAGGGTTTGATATTAAAACTGCCAGGCCAAGGCAGTTTCTATTGCGTAGCTACTGGTCTGGCACTGAGAAATTAGGTTTGGACAAATAGAATGGGTTTTTGTTACTCTTAAATAAAGAGGATCTAGCATGGCAGATATAAATTTACTACCAAGTGAAGAAAGAACTGCTGAACGGATTGATTTTGCCAGAAAAAAATTACTGGCAGTATCAATTGTAATTTTGGTTTTTACGGCTATATCAACTTTAGCGACGCTTGGTTTTTATACCTCGCTTGTTTCTAAAAGGTCACAGCTCGTAAAAGACGTTCAGAGCAGTTCGGTTGCTATCAGCGATCTTCAGGCAACCGAAGAGTTAATTACTGTTGTTAAAGCTAAAGCCTCAATTGCAGATAAAATTGTTTCCACAAGAAGTAATCTGCCTAGTTTTTTTAGTCAATTAGGAGAACTTGTTCCACAGGGCCTATATTTTTCAGATTTCAGGTTGTCAGCCGATAAGTTAGTAATTTCTGGAAAAGCCAGATCATCCGCAGATATGGCTGGGCTTGTGACTGCGTTTTCATCGCAAAAAGGAGCAGAGATAATTTCAAATGTAACTATTGATTCTTTAAGTTCAGACGAGTCAGGGGCCTATGCTTTTGGGGTTTCTGCTCAACTTGTGGGTAAGTAAAAATGAATTTACCAACCATTGCACTACCCAAAATTAGTACTGAAGTAGATCTTTCAAGATGGATCAGTTTTGGGGCACCCGTAGGCGCAATACTGATTTCTTTCATTATATTGCTATTTATTATTTGGCCGAAATTCACCCAAATATTGCAGCTAAAAAGCGATAATCAAGAACTGGCCGGACGAGTTCAAAATCTTAATTTAAAAGCCCAAAAATTAGCAAGTTTTGATAAAGATTCTCTTGATTTACAACTGGGGGCTAGCGAACAGCTTTTACCTTCAGATAAGGGAGTATTTTCTTTGGTTACGCAAATAGAAAGGATATCAGCCGCCTCAGGAGTTCTTCTTAATAAGGTAGATGTTGCTCCAGGATCATTAAACGATGCGGGAAATACTAAAAATGCCGCAGCCGTTGGTTCTCAGCCTGGCGGCCAAGCTACTATAGGGCAGAGCATTCAGTTAAAAGTATCTATAACAGGCGATTATAAATCATTTGAACAATTTTTAAAAAATATTTTTTCTGTTTCTAGAATTTTGGCAATTAAGGATTTGAGTCTTTCAGCCTCCACTTCATCATCCGGTCAAAGCTCTCAGGTTAGGGCTGCAATGACCATAGACGCATATTGGCAACCACTGCCAAAAGAGCTTAATTCGATTGAATCACCTGTTGAGGATTTAACGGAGTCCGAGCTGGCTATTTTAAATCAAGTGAGTTCGACTGGAGCAATTAGTACACCCTCGATTCCTTCAGTACCTACAGGAAAAACCGATCCCTTTTCTTCATTCTAAAGACCCTTTACTTTCTTTTTCTATTTTTATCAAATCCGGCCGCACCTTTCTGGTGCGTTTAAATGCTTGTTTCTGCCGCCAATTGGATATTTGTTGATGATTGCCCAATAGAAGGATTTTAGGAATTTTGAGGCCTCGGAAATTTTCTGGCCGGGTGTATTGAGGATACTCCAATAAATTTGAAATTTGAAATTGCTCGCCTTGAGCGAGTTTCGAGCCGAAAGGGAAATTTGAAATTAGAGAGAAAGATTCTGATTTCAGTGATTCTGGGTGGATGACTCCCGGAATAAGACGAGCGACTGAGTCAACAACGGCCATGGCGGCAATTTCGCCGCCTGTCAGGACAAAATCGCCAATTGAGAGTATCTCATCAACGTATTTTTCAATTCGGGCGTCTGTGCCTTCGTAATGGCCGCAAATTATTGCCAACTGTTTCTTTCTGGAGAAAAAGATTGCTTTCTGCTGGTCATATTTTTTAGCGGATGGTGAAAGAAGAATAGTATATGGTTTGGGTTTGATAGTTTCCAGTGCATTAACCAAAACATCAACCTTTAGGATCATGCCTTTTCCCCCGCCGTACGGTTTGTCGTCAACAGTTTTATGTTTATCCCTTGCAAAATCACGGATATTGACCATTCGAATCTCGATTATTTTTTTGTCCTTTGCCCGTTTGAGAATGCTTGATGCGAAAGTCGCCTCAAACATTTCGGGGAATAATGTAAGGATGTAGAACGTCATCACCTGATTATAGCTCTATAATGGATTTTCTTCTGGGAGTCAAGCTTCTTGAACTTCAACTATCGCAAAAATATTTTCTTTGATAGCCCTGATTTTAAGAAGATTTTTGATCGATTTAATCATTTTGCCATCTTTGCCGATGACTTTAGCAATATCGTCCTTGGGGATGGATATTAAAAATTTGAGACCGTTTTCTTCCTGAATTGTGTCTATTTTGACCTTTTTAATATCAGAAACTAAAGGCTCAATTAAAGTTTTAAGAAGATCTTCCATAAAATTTTTAATTTTTAATTTTCAATTTTTATTGAATTTTCAATTATTGGTAGGTTTTTTAGCATTTAGCTCACCGAGAAGTTTAGCTACTCCTTCGGTCGGTTTTGCCCCTCGCAAAATCCAAAAGTTCATTCTATCATCTTTAATCTTTAACTTGGGTTTAGCATGCGGGTTATAAAACCCGAGAATTTCTAAAAACTTACCGTCTCTTTTGCTTTTGGCATCTTGGGCAACTATGCGAAAAGAAACTTGATGTTTTTTACCAACTTTTGTAAGACGGATTCTGACTGACATTAGGTATTTTAGTGCTTAACGCTTAAAAGAAATTTTCAATTATTTAATTTTTCAAAATATCTTTTGATATTTTCTTTTCAAAATTTTAACATTTAGATTTTATTAAAAATTTCAAATTATAAATTAAAAATTTGTATTAGAAAAGCCATTATCTCAAACTTTAACTTTTTAGTCTAGCTAAGGCATCCCTAGCGGCATTTTGAGCTGCTTCCTGTTTATTTTTACCTACGCCTTTACCTAGCAGTTTTTCTTCCATATAAACGCCGATTTCAAAAATGCGGGCATGATCCGGCCCCCAACTTCTTTGCAGTCGATATGTGGGTGACTGATGGTATTTTCGTTGCAAAAATTCTTGAAGTTTGGATTTATTGTCAGAAACGGCTGATTTGGCCAGAGTTTGCCATTTTACAAGAATCATTTTTTTTAAAAATTCGTCGGTTTTTTCGATTCCTTGATCAATAAAGATCGCTCCAACTAGCGCTTCGAAACAATTAGCCAGAATTGAACTATTAATCCTGCCGCTGGAATCTTCTTCCCCTTTTGAAAGATATAAATAATTGCCCAGTTTTAAACTTTGAGCCAATTTCGCCAAAGTTTCGGTTCTAACCAGTGATGCGCGGATTTGAGTTAGTCTTCCTTCGGTACTTTTTGGTAGTTTCTCATACAAAAAGCGGGAAACTATTAGTGAAAGAATCGAATCTCCCAAAAATTCAAGGCGTTCATTGGAGGGGCCTTTATAGTCCTTATGCTCGTTTAGATACGACCTGTGGACAAAAGCATTTTTAAGAAGCTTTTGGTCGCTGAACTGAAAGTTTATGTCTTTTTGAAGGTCCAACAATTTAGCCAGCATTGTCAATGTTTTCAAAGAGATATGAGACTATATCGGAAACTTTTTTGAAAGTTGAGACTTCTTGTGCGGGAATTTGAATTTGGTATTTATCTTGAATAGTTTCTATTAAATCCTCAAGATCGAGCTCGGTAATATTAAGGTCAGCCTCAAGTGATGAATCTTCCTCGATATTTTCAGCGGCAATGCCGAACTGTTTTTCGATTAGAATTTTAAGATCTTCTAAATAATCAATCATAATTGTTACCCCATTCTGCACCGCAGAATGGGGACCCCGAATAATTTTAGACCTTGCTTTGTCATTTTAATTTTTGCATTTTGAACTTTGATTTAAGAATTGAGCCTAAAACGCCGTTAACAAAGCTACCGGATGTTTCGGAACCGTATTGTTTGGCGATTTCGACTGCTTCATCAATTATTACCTTAAAAGGTTCTTTTTTTTTGTTAAACAAAAGTTCCCAAATTGCCTGTCTTAATGTTGTCAGGTCAGTCGGCGTGATTTGCGAGACGGGCCAGACCGGTGCGTTTTTTTTGATTAAACTGTCAATTTCTTTTTGTTTGTCAATAATTTGGCCGGCAGTTGAGGATTTATCTATTTTAAGTTCTGGTCTAAAATTTTTTTCAAATAAAGTTTTAAACGTTTGAACTCGTATTTTATGTCTTGGGTCGCTTCTCTTTTTCATTTTTTGCTCTTGATGTTGATTTTTACCCCTTCTTTATAAAAACCGCAAGTCGAACAGGCCTGATGCGGAAATTTTAAATTTTGGCACTTTGGGCAACTTACCAGTTTTGGCAAATTAAGGCTGATTGCCGCCTTGCGGGTTCTAGTTCGGCTTTTGGCATGCTTTTTTTTAGGCAATGGTGTCATGGGTTCAATTGAGAATTAAAAATTGAGAATTGAAAATTACTACCCAACTACTAACTATCTAACTATAAACTAACATGGGGTATCAAGGAGTCAAGGGATCAAAAAATTGCTTTTGGCTCTTTGACTTTTCGATACCGGGTGGATTATAGCAGAAAGGCATTGTCTGTCAACTTCTTTGTCTTGATTTTCTTTTTGCCCTACGGATTGCTTCATAACTAGTACCTCCGCCGATAGTTCTGGTGCCTCCGACAGGTATTTTCTTTGGCGGGAGAAGCGGTTTGATCCCCGTGGGTACTAAGGATACAGCTTTTATGATACCTCTTTTGGAATCGTGAATTGTTGTTTCTGTCAATTGCATTCGGCATTCCGGTTGAAAACAAGATCTGGGATTAGGGATAATCATTTCGATTTCTCTTAACAGAAGCGGATCAGGAGAAATACAATTTTGTGGATTGTTGACTGGTTTTGATTCTCGACCCTCTTGTGGAAATATTCGTCGCATGTATAATTGACGTTCGTTTCTCATTTTTCCAAACAAAAAACTGCTGAGTTTTTTCTTGCAGTTAAGGCAATATTACTATTTTCGTGAAAAATGTGTCAACTAAGTCAATTCGGTTGGGCAAGTTCCAATTGAAGCCGGGAAATCTTTTGGGTGAGTAAAGGGTAATTTTTGAGTTGCCAATCTTCGTCAACGAGTTTCTTAGCTTCGGCTTGGGCTGTGGCGATTAATCCTTGATCGGAAAGGTCGGCGATTTTAAGATTGACAAAACCGGATTGTTTGAGTCCGAAAACTTCGCCAGGGCCGCGCATTTTAAGATCGATTTCAGCAAGTTCAAAACCAACGTGGATTTTTTCCATGCTTTTTAAGCGCTTGAGAGAGTTTTCGGCGCGTGAGTCGGTAAAGAGAAAACAATATGACTGATGTTTGCCCCTGCCGACTCTACCGCGCAACTGATGGAGTTGCGCCAGTCCAAAGCGTTCTGCCGATTCAATCATCATAACTACCGCATTTGGCACATCAATACCGACCTCAACAACGGGTGTGGCGACTAGAATGTCGATCTTACCCTCTCTGAACTCTCTGATGATTTTCTCTTTTTCTTTTGATTTGAGACGGCCATGCAGAAGTCCAAGCTTCATTTTTGAAGAGAATTTAGTTTTTAACTTTTGATACTCATTGGTGGCTGCTCGGACTGAAGCCATAGTTTCGGAGGGTTCGACAAAAGGGGTGATGATAAAAGCTTGGCGTTTACTTGCAATTTGCTTTTCGATAAATTTATACGCGTCGGCTCTTTTGTAATTTGGGACAACATACGTTGCGATTTTTTGGCGGCCGGCGGGCATTTCATCTAGAACAGAAAGATCAAGATCTCCATACAAGGTTAAAGCGAGTGTTCTGGGAATAGGTGTGGCTGTCATCGTCAGAAGATGAGGGGTTAGATCCTTTGCTTGACCAAGAAAAAGTTTGGCCCTTTGGGCAACACCAAAGCGATGTTGTTCGTCGACAACGACTAAGCCGATTTGTCTTTCGTCTTTAAAGCTTGAGAGAAGGGCATGAGTGCCACAGGTGATATTACCTTTGATTTTTTTACTGCCTGTCCAGATGCCGACTTTAATGCCTAAAGGCGAAAGAATATCCGTTAAAGTTTTTTGGTGCTGAAATGCCAGTATTTCCGTAGGCGCGGCCAGCAGTGTGTTAAAACCATTTAAATAAGCGACATAAGCGGCAATTGCCGCCACAACTGTTTTTCCTGAACCCACGTCTCCTTCCAAAAGACGATTAGTTGGAGCTTCTTTTTGCATATCAGCCAGAATTTCTTTGGTTGTTTTTAACTGGGCGCGAGTTAGCTTGAAGGGAAGTTTTTTTACAAAATTACTGATTTTTGGCGCGTCAATTTTCATCATTGGAGCAATTTTAGTCTCTTGCCGATCTTTTTTTCTCATGATTGCCAGAAACTGTAACAAAAAAAGCTCGTTAAAAGAAAGCCTGTGTCTTGCCCTTTCAACCTCTTGATAATTTTTAGGAAAGTGGATTTTATAAAGTGCTTCTTCTAAATTCAAAAATTTTTGGCGAGTTACGATCTCCTTAGGTATAAAATCCTTGACTGATTTTAGGTAAGAACGAAGAATTTGAGCGATCTTTGCACGGATCCATTTCGAGGAGACTCCTTCGGTTTCCGGATAAATTGGAACCAATCGGCCGGTATGAAGGGTTGGTGACTGGTTGTTGGTAACGGGTTGCTGGTAACTGGTATTTCTAATGATTTCATACGAGGGGGAAACAAGTCGAAGACGATTTCCATTAAGCTCAACTTTTCCAGAGAGCGAAATCTGCATACCGGGTTTAATGTTTTTGGTTAAAAACGGTTGATTAAACCAGATAATATCAATAGCCCCTGATTGATCGGCAACAGTAGCAGTAGTTACGAATTTGCCTATTGGGGTCCTGATATTTTTAATTTGCCAGACGACTCCATGGACACTTAATTTTTCGCCAGGTGCCACATTTTGGATCTTTTCAATCTTGGAAAAATCATCATAGCGAAACGGAAAATGATAGATTAAGTTCTCAACTGTTTTAATCTCAAGCCTTTTTAACTTATGGGAAAAGTACCTGCCAATGCCTGGTAGTTCTTCAATTGGTGTTTGCGGATCCATCATGATAAGGGTATCACGAGTATCAAGAGTATCACGAGTATCAAGGGTTGACAATTTTGGACTTATTCAGCCAGCGGTACTCTTACTAAAATCCATAGAGAAGATAAAGAGCAAATTGGCCGACGATAAAGGCGAGACCGCAGATGATGATTATTAATTTCCAGGTATTTTTAAGGTAGGAACGTTTAAGTAATCGCATGATATATCAAAGGCTATGAAATTTACTTTTGATACTTATCGTACTTCTATTCTAACAAACTTTTTTTTGCCTACGCGAAGTATCTGGCCGTCTTTAAATTCTACCTGATGATCTTTAAAAACTTGGCCACCAATTTCGATGGCTCCCTGATCCAAAAGACGTTTTGCTTCTGAGCGGCTGGATGTTAGTCCTTGTTCAATTAGAAAATCAATGATGTCCCATTGCGATCTTTCAATCTTGATTTGCGATACTCCTTTTGGTTTTAGTCTTTTTTGAAAGATATTTTCAAATTCGCTTTGGGCTTTTTGGGCTGCGTTTTTGTCGTGATAAGTTCTGACGATTTCAGAAGCCAGACGTTTTTTTGTGTCCATAGGTTTATTTTTATTAAGGTCAGCTTCTGGTAAGTTGGTTAATAGTTTCCAGTAAGTTTCAATTTGATTATCATTAATTGACATTAACTTGCCAAACATTTCGCTGGCGGTATCCGTAAGCCAAATACAGTTCTCACTGGTTTTGCTCATAGGTTTGCCGTCTGTCCCTGAAATGAGTGGTGTCGCAAGTACATATTTATTTCTGTTTGCCATCTTCTTTTGAAGTTCGCGGCCGATGAGCATGTTGAAAGTTTGGTCTGTGCCTCCAATTTCCAAATCTACATCCATAACGACGGAATCATAACCTTGAAAAAGCGGATAAAGAGTTTCGTGGGCCCAAACTGTATCACCTCGCTCAATCCGTTCTCGAAACATGTCTCTTTTGAAAAGTTGAACAGAGCTGATATTTGAGGCGATGTTAATAATGTTGGTATATGTGAGTTTGAGTAACCAGTCGCCGTTATACTTGATTTGAACTTTATCAAAATCAATGATTTTTGCGGCCTGTTCTTTCCAAGTTTTGATATTTTCGGCAATCTGCTTGCGGGTAATTTTGAGGCGGGTCTTTCCCCTTTGTGACGGATCACCGGCCAAGACTGTGCCGGTGCCAAAAAGCAAAATTGCTTTATGTCCAAGACTAGCAAATTCCTGAAGTTTGCGAAGAGGTATCGAATGACCGAGATGAAGTTTTATACCAGTCGGATCTACCCCCAGATACACTCGGATTTTTTTACTACACATTAATTTTTCCAGACTGGCTTTGTTTGGAAAAATTTCTTCGACAACCCGGCTTAAGACTTCCTCGACCTTATCCATACCTTTCAAATATTACACTTTCTGTTATTTTTGATCAATTAAAAAGATCGGTTTCTCATTAGATGACGTGTTGATATATAATTGCTCTTAAGACTTTTTATATCAGGGGGTTCTGCTCGGCATTGCCGAGCATGTAGGGTTGATATAAAATTATCTTCATTGAACTAATTATATCAGCAGTTCGCTTTGGCACCTTTCAGTCATGCCAATAGCGCTCCTCTGATATAATTCCAAACTAATTTTATTAGTTTTTAGGAAAGTTTGAAATTATGAAGTTTTCAGCATATCGCCCGGCAAGCCGTAAGTTTTCCTCAAGACTGGCCAAACTTTCCTCCCGAACTTCTTCTCATCCATTTTTAAAGCAATCCAGTTTTAATAAGCGCCGATTCTGGATCCGTTTCTTCGGTTTAGTCTCAACCCTTGCCTTTTTTTCATTAATTGGTCTTATTATCTTTGCTATTTTTTCGTTTATAGTTTTTGCCAAAGATTTGCCTTCTCCATATAAATTAACAACCAGAGACGCTTCTCTTTCAACCAAAATTTATGACCGAAACGGTAAACTTCTATACGATATTTTTGGTGAAAAAAATCGCGCATTAGTTAATTGGAATAATTTACCGCCTTATGTAAAGCAAGCGACAATTTCCATTGAGGATAAGGATTTCTATAAACATCGGGGATTTTCCTTTTTAGGTATCGGCAGGGCTTTTTTCAATATTTTGATTTTTCATAAATTGCAAGGTGGATCTACTATAACCCAGCAGGTGGTCAAAAATACTTTGCTTTCACCGGAAAGGACTCTGACTCGCAAAATCAAGGAGTTTATCTTGGCGATTCAGGTTGAGCGTAAATACACCAAGGATGAGATTTTACAAATTTATTTAAATGAGGTTCCTTACGGCGGTACTGCTTGGGGAATTGAAGCGGCTGCCCAAACTTATTTTAACAAAGAAGCCAAAGATTTAACCTCACCTGAGGCGGTAATTTTAGCGGGTATGCCGCAGCGGCCCTCTTATTATTCTCCATTCGGCTCAAATCCCAAGGCATATATTGATAGAGCCAAAGACGTTACGAGAAGAATGCGTGAGGATGATTCTATTAGCCGGGATCAAGAGAATCAACTTAATATGCAAATATTGGATGTTAAATTTTCAGCCAACGAGCAAGGTATCCGTGCTCCTCATTTTGTTTTTTATGTACGTGATCTTTTGGCAGAAAGATACGGTGAGAAATTTTTAGAGCAGGGCGGTCTTAAAGTGAAGACTTCACTTGATCTTGATCTGCAGGAAAAAGTTCAAAAAATTGTGACTGAGGAAGTTGCCAAAGTTGCCGATCTTCATGTAGGTAACGGTGCGGCCGTGGTTCTTGATCCGGTAACTTCTGAGATTTTGGCCATGGTCGGTTCCAAAGATTATTTTGCCAAAGACTACGACGGGCAAGTTAATGTAACAATGTCACTTCGCCAGCCCGGTTCAGCGCTAAAACCTTTCACCTATGCTACGGCCTTTAAAGCCGGCTACACGCCGTCTTTTGTGCTAATGGATGTAGCTACAGAATTTCCTGGGGGCACCGGTCAGCCGCCTTATAAACCGGTTAATTACGACGGGAAATACCGCGGGCCGGTCCAGATCAGATTTGCACTTGGTAATTCGATCAATATCCCGGCTGTTAAAATGACTGCTTTGGTCGGTATTAAAAACATGCTCAGAACAGCCTATGAAGCCGGGCTTAAGTCGCTTGAACCAACCGATGAAAATCTTAAACGCTTCGGTCTTTCAATTACGCTTGGAGGTGGTGAAGTTAGGCTACTCGATCTAACTTCCGGCTATGCCACTTTAGCAAATCGCGGCAAATACTTTGAGCCAGCTGCCATTTTAAAAGTTGAGGACAAAAACGGAAAAGTACTTGAGGAAGTTAAGGATAGGCGCGCCAAGCAAGTTATTGATGAGGATATTACTTTTTTGATTTCGCACATTCTTTCCGACAACAACGCCAGAAGTCTGGTTTTTGGTCCTTCTTCACTTTTAAACATTCCGGGCAAAACAGTTGTTGTTAAAACAGGAACTACTGACGATAAACGCGATAACTGGGCTGTTGGCTATACTCCGTCAGTAGTAGTTGGCATCTGGGTTGGCAACAATGATAATTCAGCGATGGATCAAAAAGTTGCCTCGGGCGTAACCGGTGCGACGCCGATTTGGAATCGGGTGATGTCAGAAATTTTAAGAAACAAGAGTGCGGAAAATTTTGCTAAACCCGATAATGTTACAGCTTTGGAAATTGATGCTCTTGGAGGCGGACTCCCCTGCCGGGATTATCCAAAAAGGAGCGAGTATTTCATTAAAGGGACTGAACCGACTCGCGATTGTTTGGTAGAAAAGACTTTAGACGGTAAAGAATATTTTGTTTTTGTCGAGTTTGATCCGGTTTCAACTGACGGCAAAAATCGTTGGCAGGAAGGAATTGACGCTTGGGCACAATCTCAGCCTGATCCAAAGTACAAACCGCCAAGCGAGCTTAAAAATGAGCCGACCAAAAACCCGGATGAAATCAGCGTTAAAATTAAAAAACCTTCAGATCATGATCAAGTTGGTTACACTTTTGAGACTGAAGTTGAGGTAGAAACGGGTAAACGCGTGACTAAAGTTGAATTTTATATCGAGGGGGCAATTAAGGATACAAAGACTGGTGATGCTCCTTATAAATTTAGTTACACTTTTGCCGAGGCTAATAAGGGTAAGCATAAACTAAAGGCCAAAGCTTTTAACGAAGCTGGTCGGGATGCCGAACGCGAAATTACGGTTTCTGTCGGACAGCCGTGGACTGATTAATTAATTTACCTTCTGACGATTGCCTGGAAGGATTTGGAAAAAGCATCGATAATTTTTTCTCTTGTTTTGGTTACCTCTTCTTGTGTTGGAGTTCTGTCGGATCGTTGATAAGTTAATCTTAAAGTAACTGATTTTTTATCCTTACCGATTTTTCCTTCTTTAAAAATGTCGATCAGATCAACCTTTTTAACTAATGGATCGCCGGCTTTTTTAACTTGGGCAATTATATCTACAAGTAGGGCTTTTTGGTTAAAGATTGCCGAAAGATCTTCAATCACTGGCGGATATTTGGGTACCGGTTTATACGAAAGTTGAGTGGTTGGTAATTGGTAGATTATCGATAAATTGATCTCGCAAGCAGCGACTTGACCTTCAAGATTAAAATAATCGATGATCTGGGTATTTAAGATGCCGCAAGTCCCAACAAGACTCTTCCCTACTTTGATTTGAGCAACCCCTTCTTTTTCAAAAAGATGATTTTCTCCTGTTACCTTTTGGAATTTGGGACTGCGCAAGAGTATCTCAAAAACATTTTCAACTAGGCCTTTAATCTGATAAAAATCGGCATTTTGCCAAGCGATAGCCAGCTTTAAGTCTTGTTTGGGCAAATCACCTTCTTTTTTGATATAGGTTTTGGCCACTTCAAAAACTTTCAGATCTTTCTCTAAATTTTGATTATTGGCAATAACTTGAGCAAGAGAAATCAGAACAGTCGGCCTCATAAATTGCCACTGGTCAGTTAAAGGATTGGCAAGTTCAACCGCTTCTTTTTCTTGAGTTTTGGTAAGTTCAAGCATTTCTCTCGCGATAATCGAATAAGAGATAACTTCAGTTAGGCTCAAATATTTAAGGGCTTTTTTAAGCTCAATGACTTTAACTAAATCACTTTCCTTGCTTTGGGGAATGCGGCCTTCAGGTAAATTGGAAGGCAGACGATGATAGCCATAAACTCTAGCAATTTCTTCAATTAAATCAACATCATCTTTAACATCAAAGATGCGCCAGCTAGGGACAACCGCAATGATAACTTGTGGTGTTGTCTTAACAGTAAATCCCAATAGCTCCAGAATTTTAGATGTTTTATTGACGGAGGTTTCAACACCGAGATAATTTTTAAGTTTATTTAGGGAAAGAGAAATAGTTTTTTTTTGGGATTTTGCGGCCGTAATATCAATTAGTTCGGAGGCAATTTTGGCATTTGAAACTTGTTTAGTAAGATAAACTGCACGCGAGAGCGCTGGTACAATCCCTTCAAGATCAATACCCTTTTCAAATCTGGTAGCCGCTTCGGTTCTGAAAGCAAGAGCCTGGCAGGTTTTTCTGATGGTTTGGGGATCGTAGGCTTGGACAAAAAGAATTACCCTTTTAGTTCTCCTGGTGATTTGGGAGTTTTTGCCTCCCATGATTCCGCAAAGATCAATTAGTCTGCCTTCGTCTTCAATAACGATTGCTCCTTTTGGAAGTTTTTGTACTTTGCCGTCTAAAGTTTTGATTTTTTCTCCTTCGCGTGATAGGCGAAGGGTCATTTTGTGGTTTTTAATTTTGTCGAAGTCAAAGGTGTGCATTGGTTGTCCGAGCTCAAGCATTATGTAATTGGAAATATCCACAATATTATTGATTGCGCGGATACCTACGGATTCCAGTCTTTTGCGAATAAGTGCCGGTGAAGGTTTTATTTTGACATTATCAACAACAATAGCTGTAAAGCGGGGGCAAAGCCGATGGTCTGTGATTTTAACATCCAAAGTTAGAGGGTTGGTTCTGTCCGGTTCTAGAGGCAAACTTAAACCCTTAGGTGGAATCAGTTCTGACTTGATGTTTTCATTTGTAAGTATGGTGTTAGCTTCACGGGCTATGCCAAAGACGGAAAAAGCATCGCTGCGGTTACTGGTTACTTCGATATCAAAAATGTAATCATCGCCTCGTTTTTCGACTCTTTCAATCGATGGGCCGGAAAGTGAAAGTAAATTGGCAATAGTTTTAGCAGTAATATTAGCCTTTAAATAATCTCTAAGCCAGGAAACCGGAACGCGAATATTCATCAGAATTGTTCTAAAAACCTGATATCGTTTTGATATAAAAGCCTGATATCGCCGATTCCGGTTTTTATTGCAATCGCGCGTTCGATACCCCAACCGAAAGCAAAACCCGTATATTTGTGAGAGTTAATGTTGCCGGCTTCGAGGACTTTCGGATGGACCATGCCGGCTCCTCCGAGTTCGACCCAACCTGATTTACAAAAACGGCAGCCCTGCCCCGACGGCAGGCGAGCACGACCTAAGCAGATTCCGCAAGTGACATCGACTTCAAATGACGGTTCAGTGAAACGGAAATAATGCGGTCTAAGACGTACCTGACGTTTTGGCCCGAAAAATTTTGCGGTAAAATAATTAAGAGTACCCTTGAGATTAGCAATGGTGATGATTTCATCAATAAGAAGCCCTTCGAATTGATGAAACATCGGTGTATGAGAAACATCAATTTGTCTTCTGTAGCAACGGGCGATATTAAGCATTCTAACAGGCGGCTTTTTTAGCTTTTCCATTTCCCTTACTTGACCATTAGAGGTATGGGGGGTTAAAACTTGACTGCCAAAGTGAGATTTGGGAGCAGCTTTTACAAAAAAGGTTTCCCAATCGTCTCTGGCCGGGTGATTTTTGGGCATGTTGAGAGATTCAAAAACATACCAGTCCCAATCCACTTCCGGGTAACTCTCAAGAGAGAAGCCGAGTTTAGAAAAGATGGTAACGATTTCGTCAATTGCTTGGGAAATCAAATGAAGATGGCCTAATTCTAATTTTTTGCCGGGAGCAGTAATGTCGATAAATTCCTTCGGCCTTTTCTTTTTGAGAAAGTTGCGTCTTTGTTCAAACGTCTCCTCTATTTCTTTTTTAACTTCATTAAGAAGTTGGCCTATTTTGGGCCTATTTGATTTGGGTATTAAGGAGAGTTGTTTGGTAAGATTTGTGAATGTCCCACTTTTACCGAAAATTTCAAGATATATTTTTTCTAGATCGGCAAGGACACTTGTTGAGTTGATACTTGTACGGGCATGTGTTGCTAACTTTTTTATTTCCTTGTCCATGGGGAAATTATAACAATAATTCAAAATATCAGCAGGTCGCCTTGGCACACTTCATCGAGTCGGGCTCGACTTCGCCGTGCCAATGGTGCTCCTCTGATATTTTTCTCGCTTCGCTCAAAAAATACCTCTCGAACTTAAAATATGCTTTAAGAACGAGAGGCGGATAGTTTTATAACAAGTGAAAATGGCCTTGTCAACTATTTGGTCGGAAAGTCTCTTTCAAGTCTATTTTGGTTTTCCTGTAGTTTGTTTTGTATTTGCTCGATGTCTTTTTGGACTTTTTGGGGTTGGTCAATTGATATTTCGGTAATTTGGTTACTTCTTTCTGTAAGCTTTATGATTATTATGATAAGGATAATCAGAGTTATTAAGATTGCAATTAGAGTTGCAAAGCCACTTTTGGTCATGACGAAGATTAGATAACTTTTTTGACAATTTCATCAAAAGCTTGTGGGTCTTCAATGGCAATTTGAGAAAGAATTTTGCGGTCCAGCTCTATTTTTTTGGATTTAAGCTTGTTAATGAATTGACTGTAAGAAAGATTGTGGGGTGTAAGCGCACCGTTGATTCTGGTAATCCAGAGTGCACGCAATGTGCGTTTTTTTTCTTTTCGACCGCGGTAGGCATCTACTCCGGCATGAATGACCGCTTCTTTAGCAAGTCTTACAAGTTTTGATCTGCCACCGCGATAACCTTTGGCACTAGCTAAAAGCTTTTTATGTCTTTTGTGAGTGGTTACTCCTCGTTTGACTCGCATGATGGTTATTAATTGTACGGCATTAGTCTTTTAATCCTTTTCTTTTCCGGTTTTGAAATATAGGCGATTTGTTTGTATCTTACCTTGGCGCTTTTAGTTTTTGCCGCTTTTAAATGACCGGCCATTTGGCGTCCCCTTAAAATTTTGCCGCTCGCGGTAATTTTAAAACGTTTGACTGCTGCTTTCTTGGTTTTTTGTTTCATCTATCTAAAGAACTAGAAACTTTAAAGAATTTTAGTTTCTAGTTTCTTGTTTAATGTTTTGGTTTCTTTTAATTGGTTTAATTATGGTAACGAACCTTCTTCCTTCGAATTTTGCCTCTCTTTCCGTTTCGGCTATATCTGAAAATTCTTTTAGAATTCTTTCCAAAAGTTTTGGTCCGAATTCAGTATGAGCCATCTGTCTTCCCGTAAAGACTATCGATATTTTAACCAGATCACCTATAGAGAGAAATCTTTTGACTCTAACAAGCGCGGTTTTCAGATCATGCTCCCCTATAAACGGTGAAAAACGAACTTCTTTCAGCTCGGTTTGTCTAGTATGTTTTCTGGCTTCTTTTTCTTTTTTTTCTTCTAAATACCTGAATTTTTTAAAATCGATTATTTTGACAACCGGAGGTTGGGTATTTGGTGCAATTTCAACTAAATCCAGATTTATTTCTTGGGCTTTTTTTAAGCCTTCAGAAAGCGATAAAATTCCTAATTGTTTGCCTTCTTGGTCAATGACCCGAACTTGATTTGCCCTAATTTGGTGGTTTATTCTGAATTGTTTCTTGACGGCCAGCCTCCTAATAATAGACTTGGCGATATTATCATGTTTGGTAAATTATTAGCAAGCAGACTAATTATTGAAGTTTTCACTGGAGACCTTTTTTTTTGAAGGTTGTAAGCTCCATTTGGCCAAGATCTTTGCCTTCACGAGTACGCACGGTAACTTTTTGACTCTCTTTTTCTTTTTCTCCGATTATTAAAAGATAAGGTATTTTTTGCAAAGTTGCGTTTCTGATTTTTGCTTCTAGCCTTTCGTTTTTTGAATCGATTTCTGCGCGAATATTGGCGACTTTCAGTTCTTCAAAAACATCATGGGCATATGAGGCGACTTTATCGGAAATTGGCAAGACAATTGTTTGAACAGGTGAAAGCCAAAAAGGCAAATTGCCTTGGGTGTGTTCAAGCAAAATACCGATGAAGCGTTCAAGGGACCCAAAAATACCCCGATGGATCATGATGGGCATTTCTTTTGTGCCGGTTTGGGTGACATAACTTAATTTCATACTTTGGGGTATTTGAAAATCAAGTTGAATTGTGGCCAATTGCCAGTCACGGCCATGTGAGTCATCGATATGAATGTCGATTTTAGGACCGTAAAAGGCCCCGTCTTTAGGTTTCACGGCGAATTTGACCTTAGATGTTTTGAGTGCTTTTTCCAAGTCTTTTTCGGCCTCTTGCCAGCTTTTAGCATCCCCCATTGCTTTATCCGGTCGGGTCGCCAGATAAAATTTTGGCGTAAAATCCAGTGTTTTATAAACATCAATAACCAAATTTAACAATTTGTGAATTTCTTCTTGGATTTGGTCGCGTCTGACAAAAAGATGGGCATCATCAATTGCGAATTGGCGCACACGCAGCAGTCCTCCTAAAACTCCTGAAAGTTCTCTTCTGTTAAGAATTCCAAATTCGGAAAATCTGAGCGGCAAATCCTGATAACTGCGGATTTTTGAAGAATAGACGATGGTTGATTCAGGACAATTCATGGGTTTGAGCGAGTAGTCCTCGTTGTCTACTTTAAGGTGGAAGATGTTTTCTCCGAAGTGTTTTAAGTGTCCCGATTTTTCAAGGAGTTTTGTTTTGATCATTACCGGGGTGGAAATTTCCTGATAGCCGTCTTTTTTTGACTTTTCCCTGATGAAATCGATAAGGGCTTGATATATTATCCAGCCTTTGACATGCCAGAAAATAGTGCCCGGAGCGAATTCATGAAATGAAAATAAATCGAGTTCTCGGCCTATTTGTCGGTGGTCTTTCATCCTTTTTTTGTTAAATCGGTGGTTGGAATTTAGAGGTAGCGTCATTCATAATTTGGGCGATCCAGGTTCCGATTATTGGGATAAGATCTATTTTTGAAATCAGAAAGCCGGCAATAACAGCCAAAATTGCCAGACCAATAAACGAGCCAAGTCCCCAAGCAAATCCGCCCAAAAAATTATCAATTAAAATCTTCCAGCGGCTTTTGTAGGGCTGTAAATATTTGTTGGCACCGGTTGCTTTTTGCGGTTCGTTTGGGGCTTGCTGGTTCGGATCCATAAGCTAATTGTAAGTTAAATTATTGGAGTACTGCAAGAATGACTAGAAAGGTTAGAGCAGAATTGTTTGAACTGAAGATTAAAAGTTTATTTTGGTCTTCTTCTTTGGCCTGGATGTCTGGCAATAGCGAATCTTTGCCGTGTGGCTTTTTCGTTTACTCTTTGATCACCTAGCCCTTGGGAGGCTAAATGGCTTTGAAGTTCCATTGGTTGTAGTGGTCGTGGTCTGCCTCTGGCATCAGGTACAATTGGTACAGTTGTCAGCTCGCCCTCTTCTGTGAAAGCACTTTGTTTGCCGACAGTTATTGATATTTCACGGCCACCCCTTTTTCTTTTAACCGTACCTCCGGTACTTGGGGATATGTCTGGTGGTAGAGTTTGAGATTCTTGAGGTATGTAAGTCCTAGGTATTCTATCTTTCGATTCCATACTAAGCTAATTTTACCTTTAATTGGGAATTAATAGCAATTTGAAATGTGAAGAAAACGATTATCCCCACCAGACTTGTTTGATACGGCCCTTTTCTTTATCAACATCAAAGAATTTTAGACAATAGTCAATTGCAATTTCTTTGTTAAATTCCTTACAGGAGAAAATATCAATGAGGGCTTCATCGTATTTGGTAAATGAGTGAACCGAGATGTCAGAATAATCAATGATGATAACAGCCGAAAGGCCGGGATTTTCGGGAAGACCATCAGTAACTATTGGTCCTTCCAGAATTGTCATATTGAGTATCTTAACAAGTCCTTCGAGGAATTCGCGGATAGCCTGTTTATCTTTGATTTTTTCGTTGCAGTTTTTAAGATCGCAGATGATGTGGTAGCGTTTTGTTTGCATTTCAAGTTTTATTGTAAGTGAAAATGTCGCCTTGAGGCAAGTCAAGTTAATTTGAATGCATTTGAGATTTCTTGTAAAATTGTTAGTGTTCCGGGCTCATAGCTCAGTTGGTTAGAGCGTCACGTTGACATCGTGGAGGTCAGAGGTTCAAATCCTCTTGAGCCCACATCCCAAAAATTTGAAATTTACAATTGGGCAAAGTTTATCCCTGTAGCTGTAAAGTGCCCTTCGGTAGCGCTCAGGATACTTTACCCCTGAAGTTGTAAAGTACCTTGTTCGTAGACTTTCATTTGTTTACCGGAGACCCAGGCAAGCATACCTGTTGTACGTTTAGCGTTTGATCTTTGGTTAACCAAATCTTTGGCGCTTTTTGACTCTTCCGCCTTAATTCTCAAATATCTGACAATTGTCGTCAATCTTTTTATGTCCAAAATACCCACTTTTCTGGGCATTGTTTCGATATGCGCTTTGGTTTCAACTCCGGCAGCTTTGGCCAGTTTGGCAACTTCGCTTTGAAGCTGGCCAAATTCTTCTTTTAGTTGTGTTTGTTCTTTATGAGATTTGATTTCTTGAACTTTGTATTCGTTTTGAATGGCGCTAAATAATTCCGAAGCTTTTGATTGCGAGTCTTGATTATCTTTACTTCCCATTTCATCAAGCCTTTGCTTATTTCTGGCTCTTTGTAGTTCTTCATGGGCAATAGCTTGAGGATTTTTGCCAACACCTTGCGGAGCGCCAAAAAAACTTCCCAGTTCCGAAACTGCTTCTTCTAACATCGGTTGAGCAACTTGAGATTTGAGGGTTTCCAATGGTTCAAAAGCAGCTCGCGCCGCATTTTTAGCTACCTGTGTAGGTTTCATGCAAGCGTATTTTATTACTTTTCGAAGCTAATATCAAGTTGGACTTGGGGAGCCGCTAATTTTTTTTGATAGTCGCGAAAATTATCGAGTTTATTAATATAGGTTTCTATTTTTTTTGAAAGGTCGGCAAATTGCGGATTAATCGAAGACTTGGGACTGGTTGTTGTCGTTACCAGTGGAGGTGCCGTGACAATTTCGTTTTGGTCTTTTGATGAGAGCAGAATCAATCCGAGGTAAATAACAACAATAAGACCGAAAAGTATGGCCAAGGTAATTAGCCTTGGTTTTTTAAGCGTAAGATTAATTTTAATTTTTGGCAGTTTCAACTTAGGACCTTCATTTTTCTGATTAACTGGTTCTGGAATATTCTCCTCATTAATTATTTCTTGTTCCATTGGACCGGTACTTTCACTGTTCATAGAATTCCGATTACCTCCTTGAATAAAGACTTTGATCTTAGAAGTTCATTTTTAGCAAGTTGGGCAAATCTTGAAATGTCTTTGAGTTCTCCGTCAGACGCTGTTTGCTCTTTGGTTTTATCGAGTAACTCCTTTGCTTTTGCCAGGTAATTTTGGGTTTTGGCTTTGATATCTGCGATTTCCGAAATCCAGTTATTAAAGATCGATTGGCTTTGGTCTTTTTCAATTTTTGATGCGATAATTTGATCCAAATCCCCAGCGAGTTTGTTGAAGTCGGCAATTGCAGATTGCGTTTCGACTACCTCAAAGGTGGCCAAAATTTTATTGATTTTTAGATTAAATTCTTTGTCACGATGACTGCGAAGATCGCTTGCTAAATCGGTTGACTGCTCAAGAGTTTTGGCATCGTTAACTTTCTTTTGGTGATTGTCAAAAAAAGCAATTTCGTTATCAATAATTTGATTGATTTGGTCTTTTGGGATATCGCTGTTTTGCCAACCAAGGCTATTACCATTTTCATTGACTAAAAATAGATAAGTATGATAAAGGTTGTCGATTTTTAAAAGGTAATCACTAGTTGCAATATAGGCATTATTTTTGGCAGTTGCCGTTTGAAAAGTTAAATAACTTGAGCGAGCATTTATATACTTATTTTGTGCTTCTCGATATTTAGTGAACTGGAAAGTATAGTCGTTTTGGGCTTTATCAAGCGGCGATTGTGTTTGAGCAATTGAAAATTGAAAAGTGAAAATTGAAAATTGAAGAAGCAAAACAAGGGTAAGCGGTATGAGAACTTTTCGTAACGTTGGCACTACTCCAATTTTAGTGCCTATTCGTGTCGAAGAGCAACAATTGGTTCAAGCCGAGACGCTCGAATAGCCGGGGCAACCCCGAAGATAATACCGACTAAAATGGAAAAGCCAAAGGCGATCACGACTGACCAGGGAGTGACTTGTGCTGGAACGAAGCGGCTTGCGACCAATGCACCGGCACTTGCCAAAGTTAAACCAATAATTCCTCCAAGGACGCTTAAAATAATTGCTTCAATTAAAAACTGAAGAAGGATATCGGTTGGTCTTGCCCCGACGGCTTTTCGCAAACCTATTTCGTGGGTTCTTTCGGTTACTGAAACTAACATAATATTGGAAATACCAATACCACCCACTAGAAGGGAGATAGCTGCGATTCCGGCAAGAGTGGCCGAAATTACTCCCAAAATACCCTGAATTGTGCTAAGAGTTTGTTTAGCAGTTAATACCGAAAAGTCATCTTCGGAAAGATCTTCGAGCAAAACTTTCGTCATTTTTTCGGCGGTTTCTTCAACATTAGCTTGTGTTTGGGCTTTGGCATAAATGTTGTTGACTTGGTTGGTACCAAATTGACGTTGGGCGGTGGTGAATGGAATTATGACGTTGTTATCTTGATCCACCCCCAAGGTTGACCCTTGAGCCGCCAGAACTCCGATAACTTGATACTTTTGTCCTTTAATATCAATTTTTTCGCCAATTGGATCTTTTGTGCCGAAGACCTTATCAACAATTGTCTGACCGATGACAGCGACCTTTTTGCCAGAGTCGATTTGGCTTTTGTCAAAGAATTTGCCTTTGACAGCCGGTAGGTTGGCGATTTCGGCAAATAATTCGGTTGTACCGACAATGGTGACATCTTTTTGGACCTTGTTTTGATATTTGACGGTAGTGAATTGTTGGACTGTAGGGACTACCCCCACAAGATTATCAATTTTTCGTTCAATTTTTTTAACATGATCAAGTGAAAGCTTGTTGACCGTGGCGCCGCCTGGGCCTCTGCCACCAAAGCCGATTCTTCCTGGAATAACAAAGAGGACGTTTGACCCTAGCTTCTCAAATTCGCTGGTGATGTAGTTTTGAAGGCCTGTACCCAAAGAAACCAAGAGAATAACCGAGGCTACCCCAATAATAATTCCCAAAGAGGTGAGGGCTGATCTTAGTTTATTGATTCTTAGGGCTTCAATTGCTGAGTTTACGGTTTCAAAAAATTCCATAAGTATCACCCTGATTCTAAACGTCTAGCTTAGAAATTGTTCTTTTAGTCTTAACATTTTTCTCATCTTGAATAATTCGGCCGTCTCGGATAGTAATAATGCGGGAAGTATGGGAAGCGATATCTCTTTCATGGGTAATCATCACGATAGTGTGTCCACGATCATTGAGTTTTTTGAAAATTTCCATGATCTCGGAAGAGGATTTGGTGTCTAAATTACCGGTTGGTTCATCAGCAAAAATGACTAATGGATTATTAACTAGGGCTCGGGCGATAGCTACCCTTTGTTGTTGACCGCCAGAAAGTTGTGCAGGAGTTGAATTGAGTTTGTCTGCAAGACCGACTGCCGTAAGTTGAGCAATTGCCTGCTCTCCTCTTTTTTTCTTGTCTATGCCGGCATAGAGTAATGGCATCTGGACGTTTTTGAGGGAAGAAGTTCTTGGCAAAAGATTGAAAAATTGAAAGACAAAGCCAATTTTTTGATTCCTGATTTTGGCCAAATCATTTTCCGAAAGGCTGGAGACGTCTTTGCCTTCAAAAAGATACTGTCCTTGGTCCTGCTTATCAAGACAGCCTAAAATATGCATGAGAGTTGATTTACCTGAGCCTGAAGGGCCGATAATGGCGGTGAATTCCCCCTTTTTGATTGTTAGTGAGAGATCATTGAGGGCGGTTGTCTGATTGGGGGGCTCTCCGTAGCTCTTAGCTAAATTTTTGGCAGAAATAATGGGAGTCATTTTAATAACCCAAGTATTTTTTGAAACAAACTTTTCTTGCCGATCTGGTCAAAGCCGGTAGTGACGATCGTTTCGTCTTTTGAGATACCTGAAGTGATTTTGACTTCAGTTTCAGATTCCAGACCCAAAGTTACCTCTTTTTTCTCATAAGTATCGTTTTTCTTAACCCAAACATATCTTTCTTCAACTATGACATCAAGTGGCACTACCTGGGCATTAGTTTGAGACTCAGTTGTGATTTTGGACTCCCCATTCATTCCAAGCCTGAAATCCTCTTGGGCTTTAAGATTAAATTTTACCTCAAAGGCAGTCGCGCCGGTTGAAGTGGTGATGGCCTTGGGAGCAATTGAAGCGACAGTTGTTTCAATTTGTTTACCTTCAAAAGCATCAAGAGTTAAGGTTGCTTTTTGGCCAATTTTTATTTTACCGATTTCAGTCTCGTCCACCTCGGCAACGAATTGAATTTTATCAAGATTGGCAATTTGAACGATAGTGTCGGTTGGGAAAACGAAAGCATTTGGAAAAACATTTGGTTCGCTTACCACATAGCCATTGATCGGTGAGTTAAGTTTGGAAAATTTAATTGCCAAATCTTTAATCTCCACATCGATTACTGAATTATCCAGATCAGCCTGAGATCTTTGGGCGATTCGTTTTAAAGTATCGGTGATGACTTTATCCTTCTGCGAATCTTTGACATCCTCAAAATCAAGACGGGTTTTAAAATAGGTGTTGAGATCTCTTTTTAATCTTTTTTCAAGTTCCTGGGAGTCAAGCGAAGCAACCGTTTGTCCGCTTCTGACATAATCGCCTTGTTTAACGCCAATGTAGGCAAGTTTTCCGGAAGTTTGAAATCTGAGGTTCGTTTCCTCGCGGCTTTTAACTTCGCCTGAGACGGTTACCTCAGATTCTAAAGTTTTTTCGGTAACTTGGGCAGTTTTAATTTTGCTGGTCTCTGCACCGCCGCGTGTGGCAAAAAAGGTGATAAGAACAACGGCAACGACTGCCACGATGATTCTTCTTGATTTGAGTATTTTGGGCCACTTTTTTAGGTTTTTGAATCTTGGAATTTTCATAGGCAGATATTATAGCCTAAATTATAGGTTATATCAAGCTTTATGATTCAGGGATATAAAATTTGACTAGAGGTTTTAAATGTTTGGTTTACTGGTTATTTAGAGCTTTCTCGTCAAACCAGATTTCTGAAATCCAACCCTCACCATTAATCCAACCTAATAATCTGTAAGATTGTGCTCCTTGCCATGAAATTCTTACCCTCCATAAATTTTCCTCTATTGGAGTAGTTTCACCAGTTTCATTATTCGTGATAAATCTTACAAACTCTTCTGGACCTCCAATAATTTCAACTTCATCACCGTCAAAAACTGCTGGCCAGCTTTGATCTTTATAATCTATGCTGGCAACTGGTTGAGGTCGTAATAAAATTCCGGGATTTTCTTCATCTTCATCAACAATTGTCACCACGTCTCCAATTTGGTAGTCTGTTTGAATTTGATCTCTGATTTTGCTATCTACTTCAAGTCCAGTTTCCCCATTTAGACTTATTCCTTTATTGTGAAATTCTTCGTCCTCAAAATCGACATTTTTGAAAAAGTCATACTTGGTCTTAAGAATTGCATAAGCTGCCGAGTCTTTGAATTGTAGTTCTTCAAGCTTGGTTCTGAAATCATCGCCGTACCAAAAATACCACATAAAAGTTTCTGCATAGTCCTCATCCACTCCGTCCATCGCGTATTCACTCACATATTGGTTTTTTAGATCGGTTGATTGATTTTGATGCAAAAGTTTTGCTGCTTCCATAACTTGTTGATAATTTTCAAGACTAACTTTTGTGGTTTTTTCTTTATTTTGACTGTCGAAATGTCTTGCGTCATGTAAGAAATGGGCATATTCATGAACAATTCCGCCATCCCAAATATTACTTCTTATGACAACTGTAAAAGGTGAATTTGGTTGGTTGTGTGTTACATAGAAACCTCCCTGATCTTCTCCTGCGCCAGCAACGAGAATTGTTTTAGGAATTGGATAACCATGACGTTCAAAACTTTGTGTAATTTTTGCAATTGAAACGAAAAGTTCTTTTGGAAAATAAAGAAATGAATCGTTTGTAAAGTAAAGGTTGTCAATTTTGTCCCGAAGATAGTAAAGGTTGAAAAGATCAATTTTTGTTTCATCTAAAGCTTTTTTAGCTTTTTCCGCACGTTTTGGATCGTCACTTAGGACTTCGCGGGACCAAAAAATAAATGAAATTCGGGAATCAATAATTGCGGAGGCGAGATAGAAATCCCTTGGCTCATTAAGATTAAACACAATGCCTCCTTCTATGGTTAACCTATTCAATTCGTATTCAGTTTCTATTTGTGGAAATATCCGTGTTTTGTTAATCAATTGGGCTCCATAAAGAGTGTGGTTTATGGCGATTTGTCTTAATGGTTTTATAATTTCTCGAGCATTATTAAAATTTATTGCTTCTTGGAAAGTTTTTTCGTATGCGGTTTTGGTTGCTTGCCAGTCTATTAAGTTCCCTTGTTCAACCGGTTTTACAATTTTTATTCTTTCAGCAGATTTTACGCTAAATTCATCTTCAGCCAATAGTCTTACTGCTTCCTGCTGAGCATTTTGATGTCCGACTTCTTCTCCTGCCAAGAAAATTATGGTACTAATTCCTATTGTGGCTACTATAGTTCCCCAGACATAAGCCCGATACCTTTGTTGCTTTTTTTGATCTCGTCGACGTTTTTCAATCTCGATTCCTTTTAAGGTTTCATCCATAGTGATGAAAGGACTTTTGTAATCTTGAGATATCGGTTCTTGATCTTTACGCATTTGGAAAATTTTACACTAAAACTCAATTTCTAATCCATCGTGGGCGATGTGGAAGGAGGGGCCGGCGTTTTGGCGTAAGTGCTCTTCTAAAAATTTATGAGTGCCGGTTTTGTGGCCGATGTGCACAAAATAAACGTTTTTGGCGCGTAAATTTTTGGCGATTTGGATGCCGTCATTAATTGAAATGTGACTTTTGGTTTGTCCCATTTTGTCAAGAGAAGATCCGTCAATAACAAGTAGATGGCAATCGCGGATGACTTTTTGTTGGGATGGCAGAATGCGATTGAAATCCGGAATGTAAGCAAGGATAGGTCCATCCTTGACTTTAATACCAAAGGCCGGCGTCTTACCATGAATTACCGGGAAATACTCAACTTTTGCATGGTTGATCTCTAACGGCTGATTGGGTTTGACAACATGTATTTTAAGGTTTTGTCCATGGATGTCAATAAATTTGCGTACATCATTTAAGACAGATTGGACAATATAAACAGGTATTGGTTTGTAACCGTTGTAAATATGAGTTAGATCCCAGAAGCCTTCTATGTGGTCAAGGTGGGCATGAGAGATGAGAATTGCCTCTATTTTTGTAGGGTTTTCTTTTATCAGATGATGATAAGTGTCCGGGCCGGCGTCAAGGAGGATTGAATCATTTACCAATATTTGGGTTCTGGTTCGCCTGTCTTTGGGATCACCCGATGTGCAGATTTCGCATTTGCAGCCCAAGCGCGGCAGTGGCCATCCGGCAGAGGTCCCCAAAAATTTAATTTTCATAAATTGAGTTCTCGAAATTTATATCAGAGGAGCGCCATTGGTATGAACGAAGTCGAGTCTGACTCGACGAAGTGTGCCAAGGCGACCTGCTGATATTTATCACTGTGCGGGCGGAGGGATTTGAACCCCCACAGCCTTTCGGCTAATAGGTTCTAAACCTATCGTGTCTACCGTTCCACCACGCCCGCGTAGGCAAATTCTATCAAATTTCAGGGGCTAGAGCGAGTTCGCTCGATCGCTGCTTGATGTGCTTGCCACTCGAGATTATCATCGAGAGATTCAAGTTTTACTTTGCCATAGCGTCGCTCTAGGGCTTTTAAGATTAAGAAGTCGGCGAAATGGGGGTTTTTAGGCAGAAGCGAACCATGGAGGTAACAACCAAAGGCATTTTTGTAGACTGCGCCTTCTGTTTGGTCTTCCCCATTATTGCCGGCACCGATTATTACTTTGCCAAGCGGCTGGACTGTTTGGCCTAGGTAAGTTTTGCCGCTATGATTTTCAAAACCGATAAGTTCGGATATTGGATATCGGATATCGGATGTCGGATAAGAATTGAAAATTTGATTTTTGATATTATTATTGATTTTGATTAGGAGATTTTGGATCATACGATCGCGCGAGCCGATGGTATAAGCATTAAATAGACCAATGCCCTTAATTATTTTTCCATCAAGAGTTTTAAAGTATTTTTGGAGCAACTGATAGCCTCCACAGATTGATAAAAGGACAGATTTACTCTCAATAGCTTTTTTAAGATAATAAGCCTTAGATTGCAGATCACGGCTGACTATTATTTGTTGCCTGTCTTGTCCTCCGCCGAAGAAATAAAAGTCAAAGTCGAAAGTCGAAAGTGATTGGCCAATGCTGATATTAGTAATTTTGACATTTATCTTTCGCCACTGACATCTTTTAATTAGAGCAATGATATTACCTTTGTCTCCATAAGTATCCATTAAATCAGGGTACAAATGACAGATATTTAGACTTATTGGTTTTGCCATTGAGTTTCAACTCCCATTTTATTTAAGGATTTTTGGACTTCGAGCATAGCAGTGTAGGTTGGTAAAACTAAAAGAGTATCTTTCTTATCCAATTTTTTAAGTGCTTGTTTTATTGAGTAATATATTTCCCTATATATATCATTTTTACCCAATTTATAGCCGGCGTACTTTAGTCTTGTAGCTAAATCCCAAGCACGCGTACCGGAAATTTGAACTTTTTTGGCTTTTGAACTCAATAACTCCCAATCGGTATCCCAAATCCAGGAAACGTCACGTCCGTCGGCAATATTGTCATTTAAAATCAAAAGAAGATTTAATTTGTCCTTTTGGCCAATAATTCTAATTACTTCGTTAGCGCCAGCCGGGTTTTTAATTAGGAAAATTATTATGTTTTTGTCGTTGATTTTAATTTTTTGAAATCTGCCAAAAGCTGCAGAAAATTCATGGACAGCCTTTTTTGGTATCGAAAGATCAGTCTTAAGAGCTTTGGCGACCGCAAAAGCCGCCAGAACGTTGTATACGTTGTAAAGACCGGGCAAAGAATAGTGAATAGTCAATAGTGAATAGTCAATAGTGAGATTAGCAGTAGTTGAGAAGTCGGAATTGAATATTAGATTTGAGGCTGCGATATTTGGATTTGGACGCTTGAAAGTGCAATTTGGACAGGAGTAGTGACCCATGTGGGCGGAAAGGATTGCCGTATATTTCAGATTTGATTGACAATTCAGACAATGTCTGATATCGGCAACATTAGCAGTTTTGGGTAAGTTTATTTGTTTATCACTTATCCCAAAGAAGATTGCCTTGCCCTTAAAAGATTTTGTCAAAAAGCTGATGCCGGGATCGTCGGCATTGAGAATAAGAGTAGAGCTTTTCGGTAGTTTTGAGAGGCTTTTTTGCCATTTGGTCCGAATTGTGTCAACTTCCCCGTATCTGTCTAGTTGGTCCCGAAAAAGATTAAGAAGAACAATAATTTTAGGTGATGTATTGTTAATTGCTTCAGGAAGAGTTGCTTCATCAACTTCCCAAATTGCCAGATTACTTTTAAGTATGCCTAAAAGACTAGACTGAGAAGTAAGTGTTGAGGCAATTCCTCGGAGCAAATTTGATCCTGCTCGATTATGGACAATTTTATATCTTTGAGAAAGAATGGTTGATATGAGTCTGGCAGTGGTCGTTTTCCCATTAGTTCCTGAAATAATTATTGAGCCAAATTGAATTTGTTTTGAAAGTTTTTTAACAAGTTTCGGATCAATTTTAAGGGCAAAAAGACCAGGAGCTGCGGTTGCGCTGGTTTTCCCAAGAAATCCAATAAGAAGTGCAATTAATTTACCAACGGTAATTGCGGTAATTAATCGGACATCGAGCATGGTAAAGATTCTACTTGAAATTAAAACCAAACGGCAAGATACAGTCAGCTTAAAGTAAGTTTAAAGGGATTCAAGCTTTGAAAAGAGGAGGTTAATCTCTTGTGCCCATGTGCCCCCCTTATCAATCTGAGGCGGGGCGTAAACGGGCATAATCTCTTCTGGTGTGGTTAAACCTTTGGCAATATATCTTTCCTTAAGAGTTTTAGCGACCGTTTCGATAGCGTTTTCCCAAGAGTCAAAAACGGTTCGACCATTTTCAAACCCCCAGGCGTTATGGGTTACTTCTTTAATAGCGTTGCCTCCGCCGGACTCTCTTATAGCTATAGCCGGAATTAAACGATAATCGATTCCATATTTGTCAGAGGTTTCAACCATTAACTGTGCGTAGGGTTCAAGCTTGGTGTTTTTAAGGAAATTAGCAACATAATATGGGCGCATATCAGTAATTTGAGTGCCTAAAACTTGTCCATCAATATGGTTTTGAGAATTAAGTTCTATGGATGCTTGCGAACTTTTGAGGCCAAGTATTGGTGTAGATCGACTTTTTTGGTACAAAAAAAATCCCGACAGTAAAATAACCAATGGTGAGATAATGAACCAAATTAAAACCAGCCGGAGTTTTCTAAGCATGAGGCCTTACTCTTTTAATATCGCATGTTGAAACTATGGTGTCAATCGCCGGAGAACTTTTTGGGTTCAAATATGTTAAAATTCATGGGCGCAGATGTGGCGGAATTGGTATACGCGCATGGTTCAGAACCGTGTCCCGCAAGGGTTGGAGGTTCGAGTCCTCTCATCTGCACCATAGAGGATTTTTGAGGCAAAGACATAACGTTTTGGCTGATACAATAGGCTGTTTGTGCGGTTCTAAAATTTCTGCCATCAAAAGGCAACCTTAGAGGAAAAAGGAAATTTTGGAACCTTTTTTTAATATCTAAATCAACGAATTTCCAAGTTCCACTAATATCCTCAAGTACAGAAAGACTACGCTCAGATACTGTCATAACATCTGATAAAGTCGCTTGATGATCTTGTAGTTTAAGCTCAAGGTTTGTGATCTTTCCCTCATTCTCACTTGTCATTTCTTTTGCTAGGTGGTCACTGATTACATTTTTTAAGTTCTTTCCAACAATTTCTCTGTTTTCTATTTTTAGTCGTAAGATTTGTTTTTCTACATCTTTCTTTTGGTTATCATTGTCTTTGTTTCGGTCTTCCCAGTTAGCCTCAATTGCTTTTAACATAAGCCCCTTTAATTCGTCTTTATAATGGTACCTGCGTAGATGGTCGGTGAACTTGGTTTCTAACCCATCATCTCCGTCTTTGTCATAGTTTATTTTTTTACAGTGCTTACAGCGGTAGTAAGCATATTTACCACCATTGCCAGTTGACCAACTGCCTGTAAGCCCATCTTCACAGAAAGAACAGACAATAAAGTTCCTCAAAGGAAAATCAGGGTTATCAACTCTATATATGGGCATTTTCTTGCCCATGCTATTTAGTTTGTCTTGTACTCTTAAAAACAATTCGGGTTCAACTATGTACTTAAAATTACCCACAATGCTAATCCCAAACTTCTCAATTACGCCCATATACAGCTTGTTCCTTATCAATCTATGGAAGTAGCTTTTGCTTAGCTCCAAGCCCTGTTTCGCAAGTTCCTTCCTTGCTTCCTCAACTGTGTAGCCTGTATCCACCAACTCCCATGCTTTCCTGACGAGCCTTACAATTTCAGGTTTGTTGTGGCTAAGGTTAGTCCTACCCTTCCCACCCGTATTTATATAGCCGACTGGAGCCTGCCAAACGTATCTTCCCGCTTTAACCGCATTTATCTGACCATTTTTGCTACGTTCTGCTCTGATCTCATTATCAAATTGAGCAAAACCTGCAAGTTGCGTTTCCATAAGTCTTCCAACAGGTGTATCTTCTAGATTCTCCGTTGCTGAAAGAAATTTCACGCCATATCTATTAAAAAATAGCTTTAGCTGAGCAAAATCAAGGGAATTTCGTGCAAGCCTATCAATTTTATGAACAATTGCTGCTGAAATTTCTTTGTGGTTTTTAGCAACAAATTCAAGGAGTGTTTTAAGTTCAGTCCTGTCAGCGGTCTTTGCACTTTCACCTTTCTCAACAAAAACCTTGACATCCTCATCATATCCGTTGCGTAACGCAAACTCTCTGCACATCCTTTCTTGAACCTCTAAGCTGCTTCCCTCAAGCTGTTCTTTTGTTGAAACTCTTACGTAGATAATAGCTTTACTCATTTGCGTTATTATTATAAGTTTGTGTTGGAGTTACAATTTCCAATCCTTTATTTTCAACAAGCACTTTTGAAAAAAGTGCAACATCCCTAGTTAATCTGTCTATGCTATTGCAAATTATTCCTCGAAATTTCGCTTCAGATAACCTTTTAAGCATATTATTAAATCCTGCTCTTTCAGACAACGCAGACCCAACATCTGTAAAAACTTCACTTACTTGTAGGTTATTCCTCTTAGCATATATTTGCAGAACCTTTATTTGGTGATCAAGACTTGCACACTCTTTCGTTTGTTGTTCTAAGGCTAAACGGGCATATAGAACATAATTTTTCATATTTTCCCCTCACCTCCTTTCGTTTTGTGGATATAAATATCTATCAGGAGGTTAGACAGATAATTAAGCTCTTTTACTAACTGATCTTCCTGCTCGGAACCTAGCTTTAGGGCTTTAAGTTCTTTCTTTAATTTTGCTTTTAGTGCTTCGTTTTCTATCATGCTAAGGGCGGCAAATGCCGAGCCTTAGCCCAAGTGCTTCTTGATACTAAAAGCGGTTATTAACTTACAACTTTAACCTGCAATTTCTTTTACTCAGCTAAAGTTTGAACGCTTGTTCTACCCTGTAATTGACGATCTTACCGTCTCTTTTGGTAATGCTTATATCTTGGAAGTCGCTTTCTTTAAGGGTTTTAATTAAATCCACGCTAGATGGCGTACTTTTACCTTGGTTGTCTCTTTCTGCATATACTATGTTTAATCTCCCATCCTTCTTTTTTATTTTGATTGCACTGAAATCGCTATTTCTCAGTATATCTAACACTTGTTTTTCCTTAATAGTTTCCTCGGATTCAACGAGTTTTGAACAAAGTTTATCAACTGTTAGATCAGGATAAATAGGTTTTTGTCCGATTTTTTTGAGAATATCATTGATGATGTCGTTTAGCGTTATTCGAACGTAAGATGGCTCACTTGCTAAAGCTGTGAGAAACGTTGTCGGGTCGCAAAAGAAAACTTCACCATCACTAAAAGCCAAAACTGATACTTCTATGCCGGCAAAGACTCCGACAATGGCAGTGTCAGCAACACTTTTGTTAAATAACTTTGATTCAATCGTCTTGCCCTGCTTCTTGAAAAAAGACTCATGTAAGTTTCTAATTTGCTTATGATCGAAGCCAAACTTTTTAAGTTCGACAAGGAGCGAAATATAAGCCAACTCCTTAAAGCTAAATTTCCTCCACTTTCCATTACTTTGACTATCAGCCCCAAGAAGCTTTGCGGCACTTAATACATTTACCTGCCTATAAGTCAGGGGTATATCCGCAACTTTGAAGGTTTTATCGTTTAAGAAATCAGGGAGTTTGTGGCTTTCGTTATACTTATCGAGCCTGTCTTGTGTTTCATATGATATTAAAAAACCCATAAATTGAACCCTACTGTTCAATTCAAGCACATCTAATTTGAACTGTCAAGTACAATTTGTGAATGAGGTGCTAGTTAGCTGAGACAGGAATTTCAGAATCGTTTTGAACGTTTTTTTCTTTTTGTTGAGCCTCACGTTGCTCGTCATCCTCAAGCCGTCTCCACATAAAGGTTCCTCGATTTCCGTAAAGATGTGCAAGTTTAGTGTCGAAATCGTTTAGCTTTCCACCTTTTTGTTGCCATTCGTAAGCTGCCTGACAATTTATGAGAAATATCCTTTGTCTTTGTAGGGCTGACAGATAATCCTCTTTTTTCTCCGAAGCAGTTTCTTTTTCTTGTTCCTCTTGAGCAGCGAAGTTCACGTTCAGTCGAAGTAGCATGTCCATTGCAACTTCTATTCCGTGCATGTACATTTTGCCTAACTCATTTGTGTGCTTTTGCACATTGCCTGTCTCGTGTTCTTTTTCGAGGCTTTCGTGCCACCTATCTTGAAAGACATTTAAGTCTATTGCTATAAACCGCTTTAGGTGGGATAAAAACATAGAAGTTACGTTCATTTTCTCAACGTCTAGTTTTTCCACATTTAGCGACACGTGTCGTGAATTAGACATAGAAGCAGGAAGGTATTTAGCTTTATAAGTATAGACTGCGGATTTACTAGGCAAATTTGCGTTTGGATATTCTCTTTCAAGTATTGCTAAGGCTCTTTCGGGGGCGTAACGCCTCAGTAAGAGTTCATCCAACTTGTTTTTGATTTCAGCCGGCAGGGCGTGAATACCAGTCAAAAATCCGGCCTTTTTAATAGCAGCCCCTTTCACTGAATTTCTAATGTTAGGAGAAACAATGTTCATAATCCCGGAATAGTTCCAGCTTTACAAGCACGATAGCAAACACATACACATTATACCCGGAACCAACCCAGTCATGAACTTTCGCAACAAAAATTATAAAGTGTACATGTGAAGGTAATAGATCAAGGATTTGATATTAAGGATTCTAAAGCATTTAAGACTGCTTGCTGCCACCTTTCTTGAGTAATTGGTTTGCCAATTTTTGCGAGTTCTCTGTTTATTATAGGAATATCGTGACTTTGAATTTTGGCTAATCTCTCCACTGTGTCAAGGATTCCCTCAAACTCTCTTAAAGTCGCGTTGCCTCGTTTTATATTTTGGAAAGCGTGCCGGCCTAACCTTGTTGTGATTTGAAGGTCGTGTTCGTAGTTCATCTATTTTTTTCCAAGATAAATTAGTTGATACAATACTTTTTGACAATATATTATCATTCTTTCATAATCAAATAGATATGGCTGTTAATAAAATCTTTCAACGTCAGCCTGACTTATTTATATAGTATAATTTTTTATGCGATTCGGTCTTTTTTCTAAACTAATACTAGCGTTCATTATTCTCGTAACTCTGTCTATTTTTTTACCGATTTCAGAAATCGCGAATACAGATGCACTCCTCGCATCTGCAACATTCCTTTACGGAGTCCTATATGGATTTGAAATCTCGATAGTTCTTGGTAATTTCTCTCAATTAAAATCACTTCTTGCCACAGAAAATGCTGGACTAGCGTCAATTTTTCACTTAAGTCAGTTAATCGGAGGACAATTTGCAAAACAGGTAGAAGGTAAAATTGAAAAATATCTTAGGAAGGCTATTGACGTTCCTCTTTCCAACCATCTCGTGGGAACTAACAAAGAGTTCTTCGAGATTTTTACACCTCTCAAAACTGTCAAGGTTAGTGGTGATGAACAAACAGCTGCTTTAAATTACATTAACGAGGGACTTTACTACATTCCACAGTCGAGAACACAAATTGCACAGGTCGCGCCTCGTGATGTTGACCCGCCCGAATGGGCTATGCTTTTGATACTTGCATTTATACTTGTGGCTACGCTGCTTCTTGGTAGGGAAGCAAATTTGGTATCTCAACTCTCGGCTGCGATCTTCGCAACTACAGTAGTAGGTTCTCTTTTGCTGCTTGATGAAGTTGACAGTAACCGCATTCAAGAAGCACGATTAGAATACGAAGTATTTAATGAAACCTTAGCAGCAATAGGTAAAAACACATATTATCCGGAAGAAGCCCTAAAAACAGGCATTATTAAACAATCAAAATCATAACTTTTTACTATTTCGACTTCGACATCTCATAAGAGATCACGTCAAGATTGTGGTAAACAACTTTTTCTTTAATTTACAAAGGTGTATATTTATCTTTAGTAGCATTCAAGCCCACAAAGAAGTTATTTTTATAAAACCAGTCTATCAATTTGATTAAGCCTCGCGGGTCTTGCTGACTGCGTTTTCGAAGGTTTGTTGACCATTTGTGTGTCCTAGTGTTGATCTTAGCGTTGGCAACAAAATATCAGGCACTCCGTATTCACCTGCAACTTCCGTGACAGTACCGTTTGGTTCAGTCACTTTGATTGTGGTTTGCCCATCCCATTCGTAAGTGAAAGTTATCCATTTTCTCATATCAAGTCCTCCATTTGGTAGCATTTCTCCATAGAGGGTAGGATTTGCGAAAGGATTTCCTCCTGTAGTTTTTTGACGCACTACGAATGTTTTAGTGCCATCTGCAAAAGTTAGTTCATAGATTTGTCCATCTGTGTTCTGTTTAATCGTAGGTGCTTCCTCCTCCTTGTAGGTTCGAGAAACAAAGTCCTCCCTTGTTATACTTATAACAGCTTTAGTATCGGGTAAAATTTCTAATGCCTTAGTGCCACTCGCACTTTTGACCTGATGAAGACCTTCGTCTAAGGTTCTGATCGCTTCCTCTAATGATCTCTCGTTGCTCACAAAGGGAAGGATACTCAACATTTCGCAATAAAGTCAAATAAACTACCCTAATTAGTTCTAATAACGTGTGGTAGTTTTACGTTAGCAAGAAGTTTCTCGCGTCAGGTATAATTGCGTGTAGTTGTTGAAGTTCCAAGAGGTACTGGTTCCAAGAAAAAACCTCTTGGTGCACACGCGCGGACGTGGCGGAAAGTTTCGTTTTTTGCTTGTGCAAAAAAGTGACATATGCGATGAGGTGGTGGAAAGAACGTTCACTAAAGTGAAGTGATAGACACGCAGAATGCATGGGCCGGTGGCGGAATTGGTATACGCGCACGCTTGAGGTGCGTGTCCCGCAAGGGTTGGAGGTTCGAGTCCTCTTCGGCCCACTAGAGTGCAGGCTTTGTCCTGAGAGTAATCGAAGGATTCGAGTCCTGTCCTCGGCACAAAAGGACTCGTAGCTCAGCTGGTTAGAGCGTCGCATTTACACTGCGAAGGCCTGAGGTTCGATTCCTCACGAGTCCACAAGTTTATATCACCAGGTCGCCTTGGCACCTTACAGTCATGCCAATGGCGCTCCTCTGATATAATTTTTCGACTTGCTCAAAATTATGAAAAAAATTAACCAAAAAGATCGAGCGTGGGAACCGGGTAGTCATGAGGACCCGAAAAATCCAGGTGTCTATAAAAAGGTATTGATTCGGCACGATGAGGTTAGTCCTAGATCAAAGTTGATGATGTTTCAACTTTGTAAAATTCCGCCTAAAACTACTCATGTTGCCCATTCTCATCCAACAATGGATGAAATTTTTTACTTTACAGATGGGACTGGCGAAATAGAAATCAATGGTCAAAAAGAAAGTATTAAGTCCGGTGATCGAATCATCGTACCTGCCGGAGAGACTCACCAGATTCGAAATCTTGGTGGAACTGAGTTAAAATTTATCGGCCTTGGTGTGGCCCTGGATTGAAATTCCTCTGATTTATTGCCCTTAAATTCTGTGCCGAACTGTAGACGATGTTAGAACTTTTTGGCTTCAAAATCAAGACAACTTTTTTGCAAGCTAGTACCGCGCTGGCACTTGTGTTGGAATTTTTTCTTAGGAAATTATTGTCAACTTTAGATTTAGAGTTGTTTGATACTAATGATCCCTAATTTTATTACCGCTTGGCCAAGGTCGACGCATATACTTGGCAGGAATGCCGTTTCTGGCCTTGCTAAGCTTTCTTTTGACTATTTCCAGCCACTTTCGGCTTTTGTTCCAAGAAGTTTTTATCATTATTTTCTAACTATACCAGTAAAACAAAAAATCACCTAAATTTGAAGCTAAAATGAAGCTGGCACTAATTGATGATCCTTCGACTTAGCTCAGGATGGTGAGCTTGTCGAACCATTTCCGAACCGCTAATTGGATAGAAATTATAAAGTATCCAGAGTTAGTTTATCAAAAATCGATAAAATATCTCGGCCCATCCTAAACTTTAGTTGCAAGCTCTAATGCTTGTTAACGCTTTCTCCAGCTTTTTAGCGTACGATTGGCTATTGAGAACGGTGAGAACCCCTTAGCCATTCCTTAAGTTGATTTTTCTCTAAGAAAAGTACTATAATGGCCGCAAGTTAGAGATGAACTGCAAATTGATGCACAACCTTAGGGATTGAATACACTGACCCCTCTAGACTACATCCAGAACCTGTAGTACAAGCAAATAACCTCTAAGGTTTTTTCCTTAATCTTTATCTCCGGTTTCTTTTGGGCCATCTTCGTTTGTAGACAAGTGGAAATCTGGAGTGAAAGTTAATATGGTACATCCTTATAGGTTTGAGGTACAGCTATGGTGTTTAGTTTGAGAGAGTTTCTTTCAATTAATTTTTTGTTCTACTCCCTGTCTTTTGCAAGTGCAGTGGTACTTGTTACCGCCCACAACCTTTACCTAAAAAAATATTCGGTTAAGTTAGAGTTTACAGTTCTTTTAATTTCCTATACCTTAGTTAGTTTAATTAGTAATTTAATACTAGGACCAAAGATATTGCTATTATTCCCTTTAACTTTGGGGTTAATTATCCTTTTTGTATCTCGTCACCTTTTTGCAGATTATTCACTCGTTGGAAGATATTTCTTTATATCAAACTTTTTACTTATCCTCTCCGGTCTATTATGGTCTGCGTGGTTCGTTCTAGAGATTCCTATAAGCACCACCACCCGTGTACTAATGTTATTGAGTGCCCCACTTATTGTCTTTACACTCCCTTCTGGATTGATGCAATTCTTGGAGCAATTTGAAATACTCTGCCGTAAAAATTGGATAAGACCGCGCTTGCCCTTTCCTATAACCCCTAGAGATTATTACCCAAAAGTTTCACTACACGTACCAACCTATGCTGAACCTCCTGAACTTGTCATCGAGACGCTAAGCATTCTTTCAAAAATTGACTATCCAAAGTTTGAAGTCTTGTTAATTGACAATAATACGAAAGACGAAAATCTATGGAAGCCCGTACAAGCATATTGCCAAAGGTTAGGCAGCCGTTTCCGTTTTTTCCACATAGATGACCTACCGGGCGCAAAGGCTGGCGCACTTAATTTTGCTCTTACACAAACTGCTCCCGATGCCAAGTTAATAGGAGTTATTGATAGTGATTACCATGCTGACCCAAACTTTTTAAAAGTTCTTATTGGTTACTTTGATGATCCAAAAATTGGCTTTGTCCAAACGCCTCATGATTATCGTGATTGGGAAGATAATGCTTATCTTCGAATGTGTTACTTTGAGTATAAAATATTTTTTCATACTACTCTGGTAAGCTGTAACGAGCGAGATGCTGCTATCACAGTTGGGACAATGTGCCTGATTCGGCGCAAGGCACTTGAGGAAACTAGCGGATGGGTGGAGTGGTGTGCTACTGAAGATTCGGAGCTTGCAATCCGCATTCATGCTATAGGTTATTCGTCGGTGTTCGTAACAACTACCTTTGGGCGAGGGCTTATTCCAGAGACTTTCTCTGGTTACAAAAAGCAACGCTACCGATGGACAGCTGGCCCCGTCCAAGAGCTCAAGCACCATTTCAACCTATTGATGTTGTGGCCATTGAGGAAAAATTCCTTGCTGAGCTTAGCTCAGCGACTACATCACTTAAACCACGGACTAAGTAGCCTAAATGTTGGTTTGGGATTTTTATTAACTCCTGTAGGCTTGGTCGTCGTGGCGTCTATGGTACTCCATCAAGAAGTCATACATGTACCGCTTGAACTATGGTTGGCTGCCACAGTGATATTTGTATCAGGGTTTGTATTAAATTGGCTATTATACAAAGTAACCATAGGTTGCTCACTAAGGGATACAATAGGCGCAATTCTTGCCAGAAAAGCTCTCAGTTTTACAACTGCAATGGCTGGCTTACGCACTGTTTTTAATAGCAATCTATCATGGCAAAGGACAAGTAAATTCAAAGTTCTTCCTATTGGTCTGGGCGCACTATCATCTGCCAAAGTGGAATTATCTCTTGGCTTAATAATTTTGATATTTAGCGTGGCGGCATTTTTACTCCTGCCATTTCCAGGACTACTTCTAATGTTACTTATAGGGATGTTATACAAGAGCTTCGACTATCTAACTGCACCCCTGTTAGCACTACTTTCAGAGCAGGGCATAAGACGTTCGTCTAATAAAGAATTTAGGGACGATCCTAGAATTGCCTGATCTAACAATCTAAAAATGAGCGCTTTTGTCTAGTCGGCACTTGTTGACGATGGCAGTTAAACTATGGGTTAGAGTGCCGGGAGTCGGAGTCGAACCGACATAGCCCGTTTTTCAGACGGGTGCGTTGACCACCTCTGCCATCCCGGCAATTTTAAACGAAATTATCCAAATCATTATACAATTTTAAAGACTTCCGTTCTAGGCTGATCAAAAAATTCTAAGCGCATGGTATACTCACTACAATTAAGGAGGTGAAACAAAAATGGCGCAGTTTTTAGGAGTTCACAAAACGGCTGATATAGGTGCAGGGACTGATCAAGCAGCAGTAGATGGATTTCACAAATACAAAGATGCGGCAAGCAAAATGGGGCTTAGTGCAACCCATGCCTACTACAGTCTTGAAAAAGGCTTTGCTTACTGTATAACCGAAGCGGAGAGTGCAGACAAGGTGAGAGAAGCCCATGCCAGTGTCGATATTCCACTAGAGGACGTGATTGAGGTTAAAACCGTAAGCTAATCTTTACATAAAACCCAAAAAGTTTTTAACCCTTCAACATGTTCAGGGTCTTTGACGTTGTCTACAAGCCGGCACCAACATATTTTTAGCTCTTCCTGAGTCTGAGACTTATCAGAGTCGATGACTTCGATTTTTACGATCCAAAGTAGGTTTGAGTTTGAATTAAAATCCCTTTAAACTTATGGCTGTTGCTAACTAACAAAAATATTGATATAATTCTCAAGATTTTATTCAAGAAAATAATTAGTGTTAATGACATATTTACTCCAGTAAAAAATCTTCTTTTTAACAAAGAGTAGATCCTATATTTTATCTGCCAATATTTGATAGCATGGGTTATTTAAAATACCTAATTTATATTATTAAAAAAAGTTAAAGAATAAATTATGAAGGCATTAATTATTGCAGCCGGAAACGGTACAAGAATGCAACCAGTAACACGAGGGCGACACAAGTCGCTTATGCCGCTTTTGGGATTAAGGATTATAGAAAGAGTAATTTTGGGTGCAAAAGAGGCAGGTATTTTTGAGTTTATTGTTGTGACAGGGTATCAAGGCAAAAAGCTTCGAGAATTTCTTGGAGATGGTGCAAGATACGGTGTGACGCTTTTCTATGTTTACAATAACAACTGGGAAAAAGCCAACGGCATTTCGGCGCTCACTGCGCAAAAACACTTCAATGAAAACTTTGCTCTTTTAATGAGTGACCATGTCTTCGATCCAAAAACTCTCATAAGAATTCAAAGGCTTAAGCTTAAAAATAATGAATGCGCCCTGGCAATTGATAAAAATCTGGACTCCGTTTGCGATGTTAACGACACAACTAAAGTAATGATTAAGGACGGAAAAGCTATTGGCCTTAATAAAAATCTTGAATCCTACAATGCTTACGATACCGGAATGTTCGTCTGCTCTCCTCATATTTTTAAGGTTTTGGAAAAAACTACCAAGCACGGCAAAAATTCTTTAAGTGACGGTATGAGGATGCTAATATCGGAAGGTAATCTTAGAACTCTTGACAATAAAGGCAGACTATGGGCAGATTGTGATACATGGGAAGACATCAAATTTGCAGAAAAAAAGCTTTTGAAAGATTTATCAAAACCGTCCGATGGCATTTTATCCAAAAAATTTAATCGAAAAGTTTCTACTTTTATTACCCGCTTTTTGGTTAAGACACCTATTACTCCAAATATGATTTCTGTTTTTATTCCAGTTTTGACTGTTTTAACCTTTTTCCTGCTTTCAAAAGGTACGTATCCATGGTTAATTTTTGGTGGCTTGATGATTCAATTTTTATCTATTATCGATGGATGTGATGGGGAAATAGCAAGGCTTAAATTCATGAAATCTTTTTTGGGGGCGTGGCTTGATCCTATTTTGGATAGGTATGTGGATATGATTTTGATTGCCGGAATGGCTTATGGCTATTGGAATACTACAAATAATAATTTTATTTTGTTTATGGCAATTATAGTAATTTTTGCTGACGTTTTACAGGATTACATGTCTTCGAAATTTTTTATGATTACAGGCAAGAAGCTGACTTCATCTTTTGATTTCCCTTTTAAAAGGGATGTTAGGATGCTAATTTTGGCACTAGGTGCTATTACTGGTCAGATTCTTGCTTCGTTTTTGATATTTGCCATCGCAGCTCATATAAAAGCGGCCGTAAAAGTTATTAATGCAAAAAGAATTAATGACCAGTTAAGAATTAATCTTGTACCCAAAAAGTTCTAATCCTTCGGTAGGGTTTTAGGATTACCTTGAGTCTGGCGGAGGCTAACAATTTCAAAACAAGAAGATTATTAATATTAGTTATATCCCTGGAGTCGGGGAAATGACTGGTGAAGGCAATACCGATGGTGAAACCGTCGATATTGCTGAAGGCGTAGCAGTTGGTGAAGCTGAACCTGTTGCGATCTTTTCCAACAAACCTATAGATTTACCTGGTATTACATGAATTCTTTTGACTACAAGTACATCGCCTTCCCAATTTCCAACACCTGTAAGACGATCACCAATTTTAATATCAGAAATAGTTGCACTGGCCAGCCCTTTTATTTTTATATAGGTATTTTTAGTAACTAGAAGTGTATATCGCGGATTATCTTTGATAGGATGAGACACAATTATATTGTTACCGTTTATACTTCTAACTAAACCATAGACAGCCCTTCTTTTTTGTTGAAGTGAAGCCGAAGGCGATGCTTGTTTTACTATGACCAAATCAGCTGAACTTGTAGCTTGATTATTCTTTTTTTCAAATGTAGCAATTTGGCTGTTTTTCTTTAATTGACCTTGGTTTATTTTTTTCCCACTCGGTTTTTCAATTATTTTTGTATTTTTATTTGTGTTCACTTCAATATCTTTTTCTTTTGTTTTGAGTTTAATTTTTCCTGACTCTACTTCTTCTATTCTTCCAACATTAACTTCGACTTCCTGTTTTTTTATTTGTCCTTTGGCATCTTTTTTACCCAAAACCTGAGAATAGGCAAAAATAACATTTGGAAATATCAAAATCAGAAAAATAATTATTAAGATTGAAAGAAGTTTAGCCTTCATAATTCTTCATTAGTTACATAGACTACCGATCTTGTTTCACTAATCTCCTCACCACCGCCTCCGAATGCAGTAATTGTTATTTCATTAGGTCCTTCATCCAAACCCAAAACGCCTGAAAAATTGCCATCCTGGTCACTTTCGAAAATTTCTTCGTTAGTCTGTGTATAGACACTTACTTGGTTATTCGGATTTGTTTTACCTGAAATTGCGATTTGTGCAGAAGTTGTAGCCTGTTGATCCTTAGGTTCATTTACTGTAAGCAGAGCTTTTGTTAATTCCCTGGGCGGTAGTTGAATAGGCTCTTTTGGTTTATTGATTACTAAAAAATACAAAGTCACTAAAACCGCAATGATAATCATTGTGGCAATCAATGAAATTGTCAATTTGTATTTTGAAAAAAAGGAAGCAGAAGGATTTTCAAGAGGATTCGTTTGAGGTAAAGCCGATTTATCTTGTGTTTGTAAGTTGTTATTGAAATCTCCTTGCATATTTTTAACAATAACCCAATTATATTTAAATAGTCAATTCCTAAACTATTTGAATTCCTTGATTATTGAGGTTAGGTCGATGGTATCGATTGATCGTCTGACTAAAGGTCCTTCGGCGAGTTCGTTGACTTGTTGGTGATAGGCCGGTTTTTGTTCCTCAAAGAAAAGGCCGATCGGCAATTTTTCGGCTCTCATGGCTTGTTTCCAGGCAGCTTCGCGGTTGTCTGGAGAATGGCCCTCATCTTCTAAATTGACTAGGCGTTCTCGATACCATTGGTGACTTTGTTGTGGGTTAAAAACCGGACAGGGTTGAAGGATATCAATTAGAGCAAAGCCTAAATGATTAACAGCTTGGGTAATCCTTGCGCTAAGTCGAGAAATATCTGGAGCAAATTCGCGGGCGATAAAGCTGCCATGGTTTGAAATCGCAATGGCAATGGGATTTATCGGTTCTTCGATTACCCCTTCGGGGGTTGACTTAGTTTTGACTCCCCTGTCGGTTGTCGGGCTTGTTTGGCCGGTTGTTAAACTATAGCGGTGATTGTTGTGAACTAAAATAGTAACATCGTGATTACCGCGCATTAAATTAATAAAGTGCGTTCCGCCTTCACCATAGCATCCCCCGTCACCGATAATGACTATGACTTTGAGTTCATGATTGACAAGTTTGGCGCCAACAGCAGTCGGTAAAGCTCTGCCGTGGAGTGTATGAAAGCCGTAGTAATTATTGAAGCTGCTCATATTTCCCGAGCAGCCTACATCGTAAAAAATGCAAATTTTTTCGGCAGGGTAACCGGTATCTACTAAGCCTTTTTTCAAAGCTGCCCAGATCGCGAAGTTACCACAGCCGGGACACCAAGTTGGACTATATGGAATGTTTAACATAATCAACAATTTCCTCAGGATAAAACGGACTGCCGTCATATCGATTGAGCTTATTTTCCATCATAAAACCAGTTTGTTCTGCAATCAGACTTGCCAATTGTCCTTCGTTGTTGCCTTCAACAACTAGCACATTTGGGTAACTTGTGACAATTTTTTGAACCTGATCTTTGGGAAAAGGCCAGATCCAAGAAAGATTTAAGTGGCAGGTTGCAATACCCTCACCCGCGAGGGTTTGGCGGGCCCCTTGAATAGGTCCTTTTGTTGAACCGAAAGAAATAAAAGTTAGGACCGCTTTGGGTTCTTCCTGCCAAAATTGAAAGGGTATTTCTGCCAATGCTTCTTTTAATTTTTGTTGGCGTTTTGCAACTTGGGCAGTGCGCATATTTGAGTCTTCATTTGAAAGACCATACTCATCGTGTTCATCGGCGTTGGCGATATAGGTCCCGCCGGTTGTGCCAGGCGTGCTGCGCAGACTGACTGGCGAATCAGCCAATTTGTAACGCGGGAAGAATCCCGTTTGATCAGGAGCGGGGTTGGTTGTTAGACCGAAACGATTGTTAGCAAAAGTTGTTGCTTCGAGCGTTATATTGAAACGGCTTTCTGAGAGATATTTATCCGAAAGAAGAATTACCGGGATTTGATATTTCTCGGCGAGGATTAAGGCAAGTCTTGCCAGTTCGAAAGCCTCTTTTGCATCACCTGGAGCAAGGACTATGCGGGGAAATTCACCGTGACTGGCATTAATCACGAATTTAAGATCGCCTTGGGCTGTCCAAGTAGGAAGGCCAAGCGCCGGACCTGCACGTTGTGATTCCACGATGACTAAAGGCAACTCGGCAATGCCGGCAAGCCCTAAGGCCTCAACCATGTAACAGAAGCCACCACCTGAAGTTCCCACCATGGCCCTTGCGCCGGCAAAGGAAGCACCGATGGCCATGTTGACGACTGAGATTTCGTCTTCTGCATGCTTAACAACTATTTTTGCCTCTCTTGCCTTTGCCGCCAAAAAGTGGAGAATTGAACTGGAAGGAGTCATCGGGTAGGCGGCATAAAATTGTAAGCCTCCGGCAAGCGCTCCCAGAGCAATTGCTTCATTGCCGGTCATAGTCAGATGACTGGTTTCTTGCTTAATTGCGGTAAATAACGGTTGGTATTTCGATTTCACAAATTCATAACCTCTTTGTGCAGCTTGTTGATTGAGATTGATGATTTTAGGGCCTTTATCAATAAAGACTTCAGTAATAATCTGATTAAGAACTGTTAAGTCAAGACCTGCCAGATAAACAGAGGCGCCAAGCGCTACATTATTAGCCATGACCTCTTCCCCGCCCGACTCTTTGGCTAGGCGTATCATTGGTAAGTCAAGAAGTTTGGCCTTTAAATTATATTTTTCCGGCTCGATTTTTTGGTGTTCCGTATCAAAAACCAACAGCGAATCTGTGCTAAGCTCTTTAAGGTGTAATTCAATCCCCTCTTTATTTAAAGCGATCAAAAGATCGACAGTGTTTTTTTGGGCAAAAACCGGATCAGTTGCGGTATGAACCTGATAAGTATTATGGCCGCCTCTTATTAGTGACGGATATTCGGTGTAATCAAAAATATAGAGACCGTGTCGGGCGCAGGTTTTGGAGAACAAAAGGCCGGTTGTCATTATTCCCTCTCCGGCAGCGCCGGCTACTTTCCAAACAAAGCTTTGTTTTGCCAGCATCAGAATTCCTCCAGAGTCGACGTGTCGCCAATCGGCAAACCTAATTCTTTGGCTTTTAAGATTCTACGCATAATTTTGCCGGAACGGGTTTTGGGTAATTTGTCGATAAATTCGATCTCCCGGGGATAGGCATGAGCCGCCAAGTGCTTTTTGACAAATTGGGCCAGCTCGTCTTTGAGTTTTTTGCTGGGTTTGACACCTTCTTTTAGTTTAACAAAGGCTTTGATAATTTCCCCACGAAGTGGGTCTGGTTTACCGATTACTCCAGCCTCAATAACTTTCGGATGCTCAATAAGAGCTGATTCGACTTCAAAGGGGCCGACTCTTTCGCCGGAAGTTTTGATGACATCGTCGGAGCGGCCGATAAACCAGAAATAACCATCACTATCCTTATAAGCCCTATCTCCTGAAATATACCAACCATGATTAAAATACGATTTATATTTTTGGGGTCTGCGCCAAATAGTTTTCATCATTGACGGCCAACCGGGTTTGATCGCCAAATTACCTTCCTTTCCCGGTTTTAGCTCTTTGGCACTTTCATCAATGATGGCGGCAGTAATACCAGGCAAGGGTTTGCCCATTGACCCGGGTTTAATATCCATTGAAGGATAATTGGCAATTAAAATGCCGCCAGTTTCGGTTTGCCACCAGTTGTCATGAAAAGGCAGGCCGAAAACTTTAAGGCCCCAGCGGATCGGTTCAGGATTTAAGGGTTCACCGACACTGGCCAAGTGGCGAAGAGAGGAAAGATCGAACTGTTTAACGATCTCGTCACCGGCTGCCTCAAGCATTCTAATGGCGGTCGGAGCCGTATACCAGACAGTTATTTTATAATCCTCGATAATTTGATACCAGACTTTGGGATCAAAACGGCCGTTAAAAACGACTGTCGAGGCACCGTTACTCCACGAGCCCAGGATTTCATAAGCGATACCGGTTACCCAACCCGGATCGGCGGTACACCAGTAAACATCATCATCGCGTAAATCCAAAACATATTTGGCGCTAATGTGCTCGTGGACAATGGCACGATGAACATGGACAACGCCCTTAGGCTTACCGGTTGTTCCCGAGGTATAAAGCATGAAGGCGGGATTATCAGGATCCATTATTCTAGTTTGATAGTCTATAGACTGCTTTGAAAGAACTTGGTTAAAAGAAAGGATTTTTTTGCCGGCGATTTTTTTCTTTAGGGCAAATTTGGCATCACCCGTTACCAAAATTGTTTTTAAGTCAGGCAGAAAAGAAGCGGCCTTTTCAACCCTGTCGAAAAGCTCGGGCTCGGTTATTAAAACTTTGGCTGCGCTGTTTTTGAGCCGGTCGATAATAGCCTGAGGACCGAAAGCAGCAAACATTGTGCCGGCAATTGCGCCTCTTTTTAAAGTACCCAAAAATCCGAAATAAAGCTCTGGAACTCGTGAGAGAAAGAAAAAAACTCGATCTTGCTTTTTAATATCAAGCGAATGCAATAAGTTAGCGAATTGATTGGACAAATCATTAAGTTCCTTGAACGTGAATTTCAATTTTTGGTTATCTTGCCCCATCCAGTAAAGAGCGATTTTGTTTTTGCGCCAGTTCTTAGCATTTCTTTCAATGGCGTTGTAGGCGGCGTTAAGTTTACCACCTCTGAAATTAATCTCCTTTTGGGCATCTTCCCAGGAAAAACTTTTTCTGGCAACTTGGTAGTTTTTTAAATTGGGCGTTATTTTGAATGCAGATTGCTGCTTTCTAATTAGTGGCTGCATAGAAGGAATCGAAAGCTATAATTTAAACTTAGCACAGCCACAACTTAGTTGTCTATTGATAAATCGTTGTTATAATGAAAGTATGGAGGCGACAAAACCACTGGATCAAATTATTCGGCTCTTAGGCAAAACGGCTATTGTCACCGGTGCGGCCAGAGGTATTGGTTTTGGGATCGCTAATCGTTTGGCAGAGGCAGGTGCTAATGTTGCTGTTGCCGATTTAAATTTGGCGCAGGCCAACCAAGCCGTAAGCACGCTTTCCCAAAAAGGCGCAAACGCAAAAGCAATGAGTGTCAATGTTTCAAATGAAGAAGATGTCATCAAAATGGTTAACGAAACAGTTGGTACCTTTGGCTACTTAGATATCTTAGTTAACAATGCCGGTATTTTTCCGAGCATCCCTGTTGCCAGCATGACTGCTGCTGATTTTGACAAAGTAATTTCAGTTAATTTAAGGGGTGTTTTTCTTTGTACTAAATATGCCAGCGCACAAATGATTAAGCAGGGCAAAGGCGGCAGAATTATCAACATTACTTCAATTGATGCGCTTCACCCCTCAACTGTTGGTCTTGCCCATTATGATGCTTCCAAACATGGAGTTTGGGGATTTACTAAAAATGTGGCCCTTGAGCTTGCTCCCCATAAAATCTGGGTCAATGCGATTGCACCGGGTGGGATTGCTACTCCCGGAGTTGAAGAAATTCAGAAAAGCGCGCCTGCACAAGGTGTTGATATGTCTAAAATGATTGAGGCATTTCTGGCAAAAATTCCGATGCATCGCATGGGAGAGGCGGATGAAATTGGAAAAGTTGCCCTATTTTTAGCTTCTGACATGGCTTCATACATGACTGGTTCCCAAGTCGTGGTTGACGGCGGAGCTCTTCTAGCCTGAAATGTTGATTTTAAAAATTTACTGGTGTTGACAGAAAATGGTATAGTAAATTTTATGGATGAACGACCAGGAGGAGTTCCAGATAGTCCATCAGCTGATCCTCAGCCGAAAATTATTCCGGATTTAATTGATACAGAGGAACATATTTTAGAGATGGATCGTCGCCAGACTCAAGAGTTTTTAGGTCGCAATCGAGTATTCCCCGATCAGGAGGGAACTGAAGAGTCCCTCAAAAAAGCCTCAATATCATAAGTTATGCTTTTTTATATTCTAATTTTTACTTTTATCGGCAGTATTCTTTCGCTTTTTGGGAGTTTCTTTCTTTTGATCAAAAGGGATATTACTGAGAGTTTTTCCAATCAGCTAGTTAACTTTGCAGCCGGGGTTTTGATAGCTGTAGCCTTTCTTGATCTTTTGCCGGAAGCATCTGAACTAATTGGCGGGAGCAATATTTTCTTGCCGGTTCTTCTCGGTTTTATTAGTTTTTTCTTTGCAGAGAGATTTATTCAATGGTTTCATTATCACCATGGTCACGGGCAGAAGTCTAATGTCCTTTTGATTCTTATCGGCGATGGGGTTCACAATTTTATTGATGGCGTGGTGATTGCGGCCAGTTTTTTAACCAGTATTCCATTGGGAATAACTACGTCGTTGGCAGTGGCTGCCCATGAGATTCCACAGGAAATTGCTGATATGGGAGTTTTGTTAAATGGAGGTCTTTCTAAGTCGAAAGCTCTTTTTTACAATTTTCTTTCTGCCTTGACTGCGTTAGTAGGAGCGATGTTGGCTTTCTTTTTTGCTTCCGTTATTGAGCCGTATCTTTATATTTTTTTGGCTCTGACTGCGGGCTTCTTCATCTACATATCGGCAAGCGATCTTATTCCCGAGCTTCACGAAGAATTTGCAAAGAACAGAAAATTTTCTCCAGTCTTGATGTTTGTTTTAGGGATTTTACTAGTTTTTGCCTTTGGAAAAATTTTTGAAGGCTAGGATTTTGTGATAAAATAAGTCCTCGTGCGGGTGTAGTTTAGTGGTAAAACGTCCGCTTGCCAAGTGGAAGAGCGTGGGTTCGATCCCCATCACCCGCTCACGAAGCTAAACGGGTTACTGGTGATGGAACTCTAAGTTCAAAAAAGTCCGACTAAACTCACTAAAATTAGCCTCGATTTTGTGTAATTTATCCGTTCTTGCTATTCTGTAATTGTAATGAAAAAAGGTTTTATTACCCCAGTTTTTATCATTTTAGCAGTCATTGTCTTAGCAGTTGTTTCAAGTTTTATCTACTTTTCAAAACAAAAAGCTAAAAGCGAACTTAAAAAAGAAAAAGTAACTTTAACTTCCGGCGAGCAACAAATTAATTTAAAAATTTATGGAACTATAGTTTACCTCCCGTCGGGTGCTACGCTTCAATTTGAACACGGACAAGGCGATAATCCTTTGCCAAATTATGTTACAGGTGAGAAATACACTAATAAACCGGACAATTTCGCCGAAATATCTCAGGAAGAAAAAATCTATCTGCACAACGGATATAGGTATGACTTAAAAGTATTGGGCTGTAATAGCAAAACAGTCCATGACTATGACGATAATGTCGATGTTCAAAAAACTACAGACTGTACTCTAAACGTAAAAATTACAAAAGGCCCTAATTTAGAATATTCAAAAGATATTGAAAGTTGGAATACCTTTGAAAGTGAACGTGTAAATCTTAGCTTTAAATATCCGAATTATTGGCCAATTGTCGTAGCACCGGAGGACAGATTAAAAAATTTACAATACACCGAAGATATAGATTTTTCAAATGTTTACATACCAAACGCTGGTGGTCATAGACTGGGCGGCATTAATGTAATCAAAAACTCTACTGTTAAAGATTTAGATGGGTATATTTTAAAACTTAAAAAGGACTATGAAAAACTGGACGAAGAATACAAAAAGGTTTATGAGCCTCCGGAGTTTTCATTTTCTGAAATTGCGGGGCAAAAAGCAGTAACTATTACTCAAAAATATACTGGCAAAGCAGGTTCGTTGTCACCAAAGGGACTCCACGACTACACTATAGTAAACGATGGTTTAATCTATCGTATCAACCTTATAGATTCTAACTTCTACTTCCTTGACCAAGACGAAAAAGAATACGTAGAAAAAATTTTCAATAAAATACTTACAACTCTCAATTTTTCTACTTGATTTTCAATTTAATAGTGAACTTAGTGTTCCAGCAAAATTTATAGACGTAAGATGCTTATTAAAAGTTTCCAGCTGAAACGCTAGCATTTTAGCCTCATCTGTATTTAATGTTATACTTTCAATGTGAAGCCAAAAGATGTATACTTTGAGGTAGAAACGCCGCTTGGTGTTAAAATTAGAACAACAAAAGATTATTGGAAGAAAATTATATCTATTAAGCATCCGATAATCGCAAAGTACGAAAAACAAGTAAAAGAGTCTTTAGCAAAACCGACGGAAATAAGAAAAAGCAAACAGGATCCTAAAGTACATTTATATTACAAAAACATAGGAAATATTTACGTTTGCACTGTTTGCGATCACGTTGATAGTAAGAGCGGATACATTATTACAGCTTACCTAAGTAAAAGAATTAGAGAAGGAGAAAAAATAAATGTCGAAAATTAAAATTTATTACGATTCAAAAGGTCGAACATTAAACGTGTGGTTTGCTGACCCCAAAAAAGAGGCAATGACCGAAGAAGTTGGTGACGGTACAGTTGTTAGTAAGGATAAATTCGGTAAAGTGATAGGCTTTGAAAAGCTATATGTAGACCTACCGAGAACTACCGACCTTAAATCACTTCCAATAGAGTTCTCTGTTGCTTAAACCTTCTAAATGATATTTAAGTGTTTCCAACTGAAACGCTAGTAATTTAGCTTCGTCATTGTTATCATTGAACAGCTGGTGCAGGTTCGAGCCCAGAACCATCACCCGCTCACGAAGCTAAGCCAACTACCGGAGATGGGACTTGCGAACCTAAATAAGTCCGACCAAAATCATTTAATTAACTCTTTTGATAAACGAGAATTACTTTCGAGTTATTCCCTCTCCAATATGGGAAACGATATGAAGGTTTGGGCGAATAAGTTGTTCTCTTGGAATCATCATTCCTGTTAACGTATGGTGAAGTAAGTTTACAGTAACATTTGGAAAAGCGTCAGCAATCACTAGAGCCGTACGGGGATCGTCGTCGTAATGTTCAACATCGTTGCCATCTTTGATAAGCTGCCTAATTACGTCTAATTTACTTGCTGTACTACTTACACCAGATGGCTTAAATGTGTATCTTAGAAAATATGGGTCTATTCCAAGATTGGTGAATTGATCAACAGTCATACGAGTCCACTCAAGTTTGTTGGAACGACCAGTGTTAACAATGTTTTTACTGTGTCTTTCACCAACTAATGATTCTGATAGAGCTTCACTAACCCCGTTCAGAAGTTTTCTCCTAGAATGAGCAATCAAGAATAATCTCTCAGGAATACTTTTTACGGGTATATCAATAGCAGCATGACCCATTTGTGGAATTGAATCTAAAGAAACAGCTTTGTGTGTTCTGCGTCGTGCTTTTTCAACCGCAAGTCCCCACGCACGAAGAAGAGGCCCACGATCTACTAAAGTATCGTCTGCATCAATCGAACGAACAAGTACTCTCTCTGCCATAGTGCGGAATTATAGTACTTAGGCTGTTTAAAAAGCAAAATTAGGCATACCAGCTAGACGATTATTTAGTGCTTCTAGCTGAAACGCCAGCAATTTTGCCTCTTCATTGTTGTCATTGAACCTAGCGAGGAGTCCGACCCGAATACCGTATCCCGCTCACGAAGCTAAGCCAACTACCGGAGATGGGACTTGCGAACCTAAATAAGTCCGACTAAGTAGCCCTTTTTGTGTAATTTTGCAATTATTGCTATGCTGAAAGCGTGTTAAAGTTATTACTCTTAATCGCCAACACGTTATTGGCTTTTATCACTGCATTTCTCCTTTGGGGAAGTATTGAAACATATATCAAAAGCGTATCTTTTAGAATAGTAATTTTATACTTGCTTGCGTTGGGTGTTTCCTCAATCGTACCTTTTGTTTTAACTTACACCAAGAAAATAAGACTATTTGAGGCCTTAGGTATTACACTACTTTTAGCAATCGTCATAGGTACAATACTTATAGGAACAGCTTTTGAGTTTCGCAACTTTTGACAATAATTCTAGAATTATTTTTTTTACTTGTAAGCAAGATGACTTTTTAACGCTTCAAGCTGAAACGCTAGAATTTTAGCCTCATCATTGTTATCATTAAGCAGAGTACGGAGTCCGACCCGAATACCGTCTCTCGTTCATTATCGATTAAGCTATTACTTATAGTCTGACAAAGCTGATTATTCCTTCTTGTATTTTTATTAGCGATTTATTAACATTGTGTAATTATGACAGACGGAGATTTAAAGCAAATAAGAAAAGTAATTAAAGAAGAGAGTGAGTCTTCTATAGAACCGGTTAAGATTATTCTGGAAAAACACACTAAAAAACTGGATGCCCTTTGGGATCAAACAGTCGAGATAACAGAAGATATAACGGAGATCAAGATAACATTAAAGTCTCATACTGCAGATTTGGATCACACCAAGAAAAGGATTACCGTTATTGAAGACCACTTAGGTTTATAAAATCTTCAACAAATGGTTTTTTAACATCTCTAACTGCAACGCGAGAATTTTAGGCTCGTCATTGTTATCGATAAACAGCCCGGCGAGCTCATCTCGAATACTATGGTGTTCCGAAGTCTTGACGTAGGACACCGCCTCCCGCTCAGTGATATAATTCCTTTAATGAAGAAAGCAGTTGTTTTAACGGCAGATAAGTTTGAAGATATGGAAGTTTATGTTCCAATTTTGAGACTTATGGAAGCAGGATGGCAAGTTGATGTAGCTGCTCCCAAAAAAAAAAGAAATTAGTGGTGAAAATGGATATTCACTTATGCCGGATACAACAATAGAGAAAGTAAATCCGGATGATTATGATCTTTTAATTATTCCAGGAGGTTCCCCGGACGGTGCTCCAGCAACAGTCAGAAAAATTAAAAAAGCCCAAGAAATTGCCAAGTCTTTTTTTGAAAAGAAAAAGCCGGTTGCTTCTATTTGTCATGGTCCTTGGATACTTGCCGATGCCGGTGTTGTTAAGGGCAAACATCTAACTTCATATTGGCACGACGGAGTTCCAGAAGACGTAAAAAAAGCAGGAGGAATTCGGGAAGATAAAGAAGTTGTTGTAGATGGGAATTTAGTTACTTCGCGCTACCCAATGGATTTACCCTTTTTTCTAAGAGAACTAATGAAGCTATTGAAATAATTAGTGATTAAAAGAATCCTTATCGTATTTTTCCTCCTCCTATTAATTTTTATCGTCAGTGCCTTTACCAGTCCAATTCCACAAAGGAAATTTGATCCCAACTTTAAGCCAAAATACGGAATTTCCTACAGTTTTGAGCAAGCAGGTTGGTATGGTTTAAACCCGCAAGATAGTTACACAAAGCTGCTTGATGAATTTAAATTTGATTGGGTCAGATTGCCGTTCTTTTGGAATCGGATGGTAGACTCTCAAGGTAACTTAAAGATTGACGACCTTAAATTTGCCATAGAAGAAGCACAAAAGCGCAATATCAAAGTAATTGTTGCCCTTGGAGCCAAAACACCTTATTTTCCTGAATATCACTGGCCTCGAAACATTTCATCTCTCGTTAAATTCGGTGAGCGAATTACAATCGATTATCCAATAGCTGATGTTATCTTAACGATTGACAGAAAGGTTGTTAGTGAGCTTTCCGCCTACGACAACATTGCCTATTGGCAAGTTGAAAATGAGCCGCTTGTTGGTAACGTCAATAAATGGAAAATAGATCCAAGTTTGGTTGCGGCAGAAGTTGAAATTGTCAGAGACACCGATCCTCAAAAAAGACCAATAATTTTAAATCACGCAGCCACAGGTTTTTATGATAAAAGCTGGAAAGAACTATTGCCAATTTTAAGACCTGGCGATGTTTTTGCCGTCAACGCATTTTTTAAAACCAAAGGAACCGATCTAATTAGTGCAAAGCTTTTTGGACGTGAGATTCATATTTTATGGCCAGACCATTTAGCTTGGCCGGTTCATTCCTGGTTGTTTTTTTCGCCAAATTATCAGGCGATTAAAGAAACGATTGAGACAAACGGCAACAAACTTTGGATTTTGGAAATGCAGGCTGAACCTTATATTAAAAAACTTGAAGAAGCCAATGACCCGATTCTCTCTTTTACCCCAAAGGATATTATAGCCGCTGATAATTTTCTTAAGTCTTATCAAATTGAATCAATTGGCCTTTGGGGTGCTCATTTTTGGCAATACCAGCAAAAGAAGGGAAATTCAGCTTGGGTTGATACTGTCAAAAGTGTCGTCAATAACTGAAGAGTTTCCAGGAGACGGACATAAGTATTTCTGAAATCTTATTTTCATTGTTCACTACAAAAGCAACCAAATACTCACTCGCTTTGGAAATTCCGATAAATTTATCGGAAAGCTGAGGATTTTTGTCCTTTAAGTTTTTAATAGTTGCCGACTCTTGGTCAAAGTCAAAGGGAACTCCGCTTGTGATATAAGACATTTGGTTTGTGGTCTCAGCCGGCGTTTTTGGACCGCAACATTCGCTTGCCTGCAGCGTTACATTAACCGAATTGGTCATATAGGTGGTTAAACCTTGGTAATTTTTGGCGTTGACATTGGTTTTAATGGCGTTTTGGGTTAAAGCCAGGGTCAATACGGGTGACGGGGTTGGTGTGGGTGATAATAGTTGGGAAGGTGAAGATTCAAGACTTGCTGACGGTAAAGGGCTAGTAGCCTGTTTAGTTAATTTGTCTGTTAGTCGTTGGTTTTGAAAAATAAAATAAGCAGCCATGCCAAGAAGAATAATCACCAGCAGGGTTAAGATAACGACTAAATTCTTCACAGTATTAGAATAGTTTATTCTGACCATTGTCGTCAAATCTGGTAAAATTCGGCTATGCAGAAAGTTGCTGTTGTTACCGGTAGCGCCAAAGGTTTGGGGAAAACGATTGCACTCTCTCTTGCCGGTTGTGGATACACCATTGTGATTCATTATCGAAAAAGCCAAAAGCTGGCTAGCGAGGTGCTTTCAGCCGTTAAAAAAAGATCACCCAAGTCAATGGTCGTCAAGGCTGATTTAACGAGTGAGCCGGATGTAAAGAAGATGTTTGATGAGATATTTGGCACTTTGGGCAGGGTTGATTTTTTAGTTAATAATGTCGGAGGTTTTCTTTACAAAAAATTTAGCCAGATGGAAACTCGCGAATTTAAGGATCTTATTGAATCAAACGTCTACTCTACCCTTTTTTGCTCCCGGGCAGTTTTGCCGGCAATGAGAAAGCAAAAATCGGGTCATATTATCAACATTGGAGTTGTCAGTGCCGAGCGACTGAATTTACTTACAAAGTCAGCGCCCTATTTTTATGCCAAAAATGGCATCTATATGCTTACCAAAATGATGGCACATGAAGAGGCTAGGTACGGCATTCATGTTAACATGATTTCCCCTGCTTCGCTTAAGACTGATATTTTTAAACCAGCAGACTTCCCGATGCAAAGACCAACCAGTTATGATGATGTCATGAAGGCTCTTCTTTTCTTGATTTCTGATGCCGCATATTATATAAATGGGAGTAACATCGAGGTTGCCGGGGGATTTATTCCGGGGATAAAATCATAGTGAAAATACCAAACGTGTCAAGGGTATCACAGGTATCAAAAGTAAATAAAAATAAAATTATATTTGTACTCCTTTTTGTCGTTTTGGGGTTTGTGGCGCTTCAGGTTCCTGTTAATACGCTTGTTGGTTCCCGTGTCAAATTTACACTTTTTGATTTACTAGCCCCGATTTCCGGAGCGTTTTTGGGAACGGGTCTGGGAGTTGCGGCTGTTTTTCTAATGCAGCTTGTTAACTTGTTAATCCATGGTTTTGCTTCTTTCGATAAAGGCGCCATAATTCGTCTTTTCCCGACCCTTTTTGCAGTTTGGTATTTTGCTTTTCGGCCATTCGATAAAGCTCAGGGTTCAGAACCAGCTGGTAAGAGGATATTGATAGTGCCACTGGCGGCAATGATTGCTTTTAATCTTCACCCAATTGGTCGAACAGTTTGGTTTTACAGTTTATTTTGGTTAATACCAATTCTAGTTTGGCCATATCGCGAGAGATTTTTGGTGCTTCGTAGTTTAGGGGCGACTTTTACTGCCCACGCCGTAGGCGGGGCCGTATGGATTTGGGTGTTTAATTTGCCGGCACAAGTTTGGATTTCATTAATTCCGGTGGTGATTATGGAACGGGGTATTTTTGCCCTTGGCATCAGCGCATCGTATATTTTAATGAACAATATACTGGCCTACCTTTCTTCCAAAAAGTTGATACCTGCTGGAATAAATTACGACAAGAAATATCTACTTTAGGATTAATTGTTTCATTGATAAATTGTTAAATTGACGAGATAGTTGTTTGTGTTATAATTTTTTGTTCGATGAGAATTTTGCGACTGATTGATTCAATTTTTGCACCATCTTCTGTTTATGCGCACTGCGATGTACCGTGCGGGATTTATGATCCGAAACCTGCTCAAATCGCCGCCGAAACCGTCGTTAAGATGGTTGAGAAGATTGAGGCTTTACCCAAAGAAAATCCGACAGTTGACGATCGAAATTTATTCGTCAGAGCTGTTTTTACTAAGGAAGAACACGCCAGACGTTGTAAAGAGGAGCTTTTAATTCTCTGGACAGACTTTTTCAAGTCGGAGCACCTTGAGTTGTTTCCAAATTTGCATGAAACTTTTTGGAAAGCAGCCAAGCTTTGCTCTAAAAATAAGCAAGAGGTTAGTATGGAGGCGGCGCTTGAACTTAAAAAAGCCGTTGATGAAATAGCCGAAATTTTTAATAAAGCCAAATCGACGGCTAAAAAGTAACTCCTGACTAGAAACTTGAAACTTTCCCCCCTTTCCCGATTTATCGTTCACGATCGAAGTATGTTGCCCAACTTTAGTCCTGGCGATCATGTTTTGACTTTTAATTGGATAAGAGCAAAAGCCGGCGAGGTAGTCGTTTTTAAAATTAGAGACGCTTTTTATGTCAAAAGAGTTGAAAAGATAAAAGACAATTTAATTTATGTTACCGGTGACAATAAGCAAGAAAGCTCTCAACTTGGTCCGATTGATGCCAGGCAAATTATCGGCAAGGTTATTTGGAAATACTAGCTTGATCGATTATGTCCTGAAACTGCGATTGTTGAATGACTCCTGCGTTTTTTTGGCCGTTGATAAAAAATGTCGGCGTTGAATCAACCCCTACCTGATTACCGTCGGCATAGTCTTGTTCTATAACCGACTTGGTTTTGTCAAAATCCTCCTTGAATTTGGTAACATCAAGGCCGAGTTTTTGGGCATAAGTTTCAAAAATCTCCTTGGCATTCGAAGAGTCTGACCACTCCTTCTGGTTTTCAAAAATCATATCGTACATTTGCCAGAATTTTTCTTGAACCCCGGCTGCTTCGCTAGCTTGAGCGGCTAGTTTGGCATTACGATGCGAACTTAATGGGTAGTGTCGATAAACAAAATAAACCTTGTCTTGATTTTTCTCAATGATATTTTTAACAATTGGATGGGCAACGCCGCAGGCCGGACACTGAAAATCGGCAAATTCAACGATTTTAACCGTTGCATTGGCATTACCTTGAAAGTTACGGATGCTGGAACCGAGAACTTTTTGTTCATTTTGAACCGGTGATGCAGGCGTTGTTTTCCTGCCAAGCAAGAAAACGCCCGCCACAATTATCACTAAAGTTACCAGGCCAATACCGATAAAAAACTTTGATTCAGTGCTCATCTTTTAGTCTTGATAGTTAAGCCTATAATCATCAAGAGTGATATTATAACAAATGCGGTCATAGAAAGAAAGGGTATGGTTATAAAGCCAAAATAGATGGTCTCAATTTGCTCGCATGAGCCAAATGCATCGCATTGAATTGGAATGTTTTTTATAGCCGTTCCCATTTGCAAAAGGTATTGATATAAGGCAATGATAGCTCCCAGAATCGACATAGGCAGAGCATAATAGGCAACATTTTTATCTTTTCTGATTATTCCTACTGCCAAAATGAATATTAGGGGGTACATCAAAATTCGTTGGTACCAACACAAGGGGCAGGGGGTAAAATTGCGAATTTCGGAAAAATAAAGACTGCCCAAAGTGGCAATCCAGGCCTGCAAAAAGGCAAGATAAACTGCGTATTTTTTTAGAAAATTTAAAACCCGAAACATAGTAAATTTGTATTTATCTTAATCCAAAAAGGCCACAAATGTCATCTTTTATTTTTTCGATAACAGTTACGTCGATTGTACCCTTATTTGGTTGACCATAGAAGATATGAGTTCCAAGAGGGCTTAGCAAAATCGCCGGAATGGCTGCCAAATCTTCCTCCCCTATTACTTGGATGATTGTTTTTTTATTTCTAACGATCGCTTTATGAATTTCTCTAATTATTTTCTTTGAAATAACACCGGCAGGGTTTTTAATAATGACATCAGGGTTACTAGTGGTAAACCCCAAGTCGGAAAGATTATTAAACGTTTTTTGCCGAGCGATATGAAAATCAACAATGGAAATATTTGGCCAAATACCGATTTTCAGAAAAGTTGCCACTGTCAGATCGCCAACAGCTACCAAGGGAAAATCCCCCATTGAAAATTTTTTGGAAATTACAACTTGCGGGCCGAGCGCTTTTTTAAGGACGCTTCGAACCTTTTTTGTGATGGGACTAGCGGAAATTTTTAAAAGAGTTGTCAGGTAATTTTTGCCTTTCCTATCTATTTCGCCTTTTCTGATTCTTGATGAAGAAAGCATTTTTTGGTCGTTTGATTTAACAATTGGACAGGTGATTAAGGCGAGCTTTCCCAATTTCTTGTTTACCCTTTCCCGATTTACCAGTTTGGCACCGCCTAATGTTTCTTTTGAGACAACTAAAGCCTTGATGGTTTTATCGGAAAGTGTGGTTCCAAAAATGTCATTAAGCCAGATGATTTTTGATCTTCTTCTGTAATCATTCTTTTTTAGAAAAGCGATCAACTCTTTTTTTCGTTGGGTTTGATTCTGGTACGTAGGCTTACTGAGCCTTTTGTTCATTTTGTCGCATGTGATACCGATTGAGACAAATCTTGATTTTTTAAAAGCTGTTTCGAGGAGTTTTTGATGGCCTTTGTGCAAAAGGTCAAAGGTGCCTCCACAGGCGATATGTGTGAATTTAAATGCCATTGTGGCAAATTATAGCAAAGATATTATTGGTGAACCTGAATTAAAAGCTGGAATTTGATAAAATATGATTCTGAAGTAATATTGCCGAGTCGTCTTCCGATCTTCTCTCGATTTTAGATCGGAGAAATCGAGAATACTCGACCAGCGAGGCTGGGTCGGTATAATGGTTTAATGGCATATTGCTATGTTCTTAAATGCGCTAATGAACAATATTACGTCGGCTCAACAAGAATTATTACGAAAAGATTAAATGATCATAAAAATGGAAGAGTAAAATTTACAAAAAACAAACGGCCATTAACTTTAATATTTGTAAAAGAGTTTCAAAATTATAAATTGGCTTTAAACTTTGAGAAGAAGATAAAATCCTGGAAAAAGAGAAAATCGATAGAAAGAATGTTGGATAAACCGGATAATCTTTGCAAGAACTATTGCCGAGTCGTCTAATGGTAGGACAACGGACTTTGGATCCGTTTATCTAGGTTCGAATCCTAGCTCGGCAGCAAGTTCGCACTTAATATACCCAAGTTAACTTCATTGAGGACTTTAATGGCCGGGGTGTATTCCACTTCTACAATTTTCTTGTCTTTCACCCATATCTTTTCAAAGAAAAAGTGCAGATAGGCTCGTTTATGGTCGGTATCGGCATTTTCGTAGGCTTTGACTATGTTTTGGGTAACAGCTAACACTTCATCAACGACCGAAACATCAATCGCCCGTACATTATCTATATCCGCAAGTTCTTTCTGGATAGCAAGTAGTTCAGCATCTATCTTGTCGTTTATCCGCTTAAACGCTTCACCTACAATGTTTCCTTTAAATAACTCGTCTTCAAGCTTATCTCTTTTCATTTCAACAGCATCTCGCCTGTTGTAGATCGCCTTCTTGGCGGCTTTAACACGACTTACACTATCGTCATATACTTTTTTGATGTTTACTTTGACCGCTTCAATAAATTCGGGTTTGAATTCGAGCTTTGCTACTTCTTTCTGTACCTGATCTTCAAGGTCAGTCAACAAAACATATCTTGAGGGACATTCACCCCGTTTGCCAACTTGTGAACAGTGATACATGCCGATTTTTCCATTTCCCGTTTTGTATTTTTCGTGGTAATGCCATTCAGCAACGTATCTTTTGCCGCAGTCTTTGCAAAAAACGATTCCCCTAAGCAGAAAGTTGTGCTTTCTTTTCCTAATGCCATATTTTCCCTTCTCTGAAAGAGCATTTTGCACTAAATCAAATGTTTCTTTATCTATCAACGGTTTATGTTTTCCCATTCCTTCCCTTCCCCCACATTTCATCCAACCCCAATAGAAAGAATTGCGGAGCATATGATGAGTGATGGAAAACTGCAACGGCCTTCCTTTTTGGCCCCTAACGCCATTTTTATGTAAATATTGTCTGATATCATAAATGCTGTAGTCACGGGTAGCATACATTTTAAAGGCTTGAGTGATAAACGGAGCGATATTGGGATCAGGAACAACGATTTTTTTATCATATACCCCTGTAGGGTTAGGATTGATAATGTTTTCATAGCCAAGCGGTGCCCAAGCAGGATAAAAACCCGCCCGAAACTTCTCTGCGGCTGTTTGTTTAACTTTGTAACTTGTCAATCTCGGCGCTATTGAGTGGACAACCGCTATCAATTCATCAACCGCATCTCCCAAAGGGTTGTCGTCTAAATTCATCATTCCTGTTAACGGAACGATTTTAGTGTTGTACTTCTTAAGTGTTTCTTTAATTACAAGATATTCGAGAGTGTTTCTTGCTACTCGGGAGCTATCTTGAACAATCAGGTAATCGATGTCCCCCGCAGCACATCTTGCTAGTATTGCCTGAAAACCATGGCGGTGTTCGAGAGAAGTACCGGAAATCCCGCCATCAACATAAATATCTTCAGCTAGCTGACCACCCATCTCTTGAGCCTTTGAAAGTATCTTTGTTTGCTGTACATCGAGGCTTAGACCTTCATTTCGTTGCGAGGATGTGGACACTCTCGCATAACCTAAACATCTAGGTTTTCCATTATTTGGTTGGACTTGATTGTTAGGTGACAGCATATTTTTCTCTTTCCCTTACCCTTCAATTACTATTTTCCCCCGTTATTTTGCTAAAGGCACGGGTCAACTGTGAATTTGTTTTTAATTGGTGAGATGTCTCTATTTGATCAAGTACTAACTCACACCAAGCTTTAGCCAATCTCGTAACTTCTTCTGCCGACCGGGGTGTATAGCTTTCGATTTGGCCTTCAGATCCATTTACTTGATGCAGTTTTGTGCAGTTATTGATTTTCATCTATATCTCTCTTTTTGATATTGAAATTTGTCCTTATTATGTGGGGAGATGTGACATATTTTTCATTTCTGTCACGAAATTCCTTAGACTCTATTTGATTGAGGCTAAAAAGGCTGTTTTGACTATATTGGAATAAAAGTATCGAGGGATTAAAAAACGGCGAAAAATCAGGGTTTTCCGTAGTTTTTATTTGGACAATTGACTTATTGATTAGTAAAAGTAGATTTACAAGGGAAAGTATTATTACTTGCTCTATGTCTTTAAGTAAATAACTAACATAATAGATTAGTACTACTGCATACTTACTTCTTAATAGAAACTCAATAGTTACTATATATAGTAGATATACAAGATAGTTATATATAGTTACTATTGGTGTTAGTTGGTTTTTAGTGGATATTCCAATATGTACTCCTACTTTAGTCACTTTTTACCTCGCTTTCTTCTGAATTCAATTGGTTCTGAATCCCTGCAAGTCCCATTTTTTTGCTTCTTTCCATGCAGTAAGCGTCATAAATCATTTCATGCACAAACTCCCAAGTGTTTCTGTCGTCGATATAAACAATTTCCTTCCATCCCTTTTCTGTTTTGTAGGATGGTGCCTGTATCCAAACAGCCTCTAAGAATTTAGCGTGAGACTTTTTTGACCTCATGATCCTCCACCCATGTACCTCAAAAACGTCATGTAGTATTACAGTCGCTATTGCGAGTAAATTACCTGAATTGACTAGCTTTATTTTGACTTTGATGTTGTCTTGGGTTATATAAGTCATGACAACATTTTCTCCCAAAGAAAACGGGGAAAATAACCTTTTTAAAGGCTTCTAAATGGAATATGCACTTTACAGGCGGGTAAGTTGTAGGTTACAGTTTGAGGAGTTTTTCGTAGGCTTGAACACCCTTTAGTACCTCAAGATAGGTTATGATGTCTCTTTTAGACCATTCATCAGCTATCTTCCGATAAGTATTACCTTTTATTCTTTTCCAATACCACGCACGATAATTTCTAATGTTAGGGGCAATGTCTATTCTTGGTCGATAATAGGATAGTTTTTTGTCGGTTTTCATTAACTCCTTAGCTTTTCTGAATTCTTCTTCTACGTCTTCATATGTTGAAGTAGGAGAAACAAAGATTGCAACTTGTTCTAATACAGGCCAAAGACCAAAAAAGAAAGAATCAATAGGTATCGCTTTAGTGGGTTTGAAATATTTATCGTTGACAGCTCCACAGAGTACAGCTTGTTTAATCGCATCAACAAAGTATGGCGGCCGATTAAATTCAAAACAAATAAGATTGCATTCAGCATCCAACATTTCAGGCAAATAGTTTGAAGGATTGCCATTTAAGAAATCATAAAATTCAGGAAAAGATTCTTTCACTTCAGCAACTTTTGTATATTTTGACAAGTCAATCTTTACCTCGGTATTTTTAAGAAAATGTTCTTGGAGATAGTTCTCAAGCTCTTCTCTAAAGTCTTCCAGGGGAACAAAATTAACAACTTGGTAGTTTTTTCTTAAGTAAGGCAAAAGATCTAAAAACTTGGGCTTGTCAAATAGCAGTGCGAGTTCTTGATAGTGAATGTCTCTATTTGCATGAATATCAATTTTTAAATCAAGAAGATAAGCTTTATCGTTTTTCTTAATTGTCATAATTTTCAACCCTTATTCTACTAAAAAGAGCCATCTATTACGATGACTCTTGTTTTCCCTATAAATGTCCTAACTAAGGAAAGCCATAACGGAATTTCGTATTATGTGTGGTACATCTTATATTGTTGTGACTTATATTTTGTTTAACCAAAGCAATTAACTGATAAAAACCTACTTACCATATTTACCATATTCGGCTTCAAAATCTTTTGGTATTCTTTCACTCATTTCCTTAAATTCCTTATTAAGTGGTTCAATGTCTATTCCGATTTTCTCTCCAACACCATAAACCAAACGACTTATTGCATTTGCGATTATTTTTATGGGTCCCTTTTTTAATTCTTCTTGTGATTTTCTATAGCTTTCCATGTTGTTAGTATTTATATAATCAGCCATATATTTTGCATCCTCTTGGAGTATTACACAGGCAATAGAAAGCTCCTCGTATGATTGCTCAAAATCTTTTTCGAAGTTTTTTAAACTCACAGGCGTTGACGCAAAAGTAAAATATACAGAACATTCTTTATAAGTTTCCTCAGCCCTCTTGTAATTTTGATATGAGGTTATTGTTGGTACTTTAGTTAAAAGACCGTTGGTGGTGTAAAAAATCTTTTTAATTGGATAGACTATATCAATAGTATCTTTATAGGTCTTCATGAATTCCTCCTGTTGAATTGACTTTTGAGTTTCACTTTCACTTTGGCTCTTATTTTGAGAATTGTCGTTACTTGCTTGGCTTTGTGAAACGGGTTGGCTACTTGGGGCATTCTTACTTTCTTGTTTTTCACTAGAAGAGCCAATAATAAAAACGAATCCCCAGAAAATCACTATTATCAGAACTTTTAGAATTATGTGTAATCTTGACCGAAGAACAAAGTAAGTTAGAGCAAATGGCAGGAATGCAAATACAAGAATTATTTTCCAAATGTTAACCCGTTGTTTTTTATTAGTGTTAGTCCCCTGATCTTCCATATGGTTGAGTTGTGGGGACGCAAAAAAAGCAGCCCCACCGCTCTTGGCCGTCAGGCTTCAAGACTTATGTGAGACTGCTCTCACTGTCTTGAAACCCTTTTAAGGCAGAGCTTGACGGCCAAGATTTGATTCTATTTTATATTTTATATTCTCGTTTCTCAACAAGAGGTATATAATTAAACACAATTTACTAATTAATTTATAAGGAAACTATGATAAAAGATGCTGTTATTGAACTATTAACTTTAAAAGAGACAGCCAAAATATTAAAAGTACATCCGGCCACTTTGAGGCGTTGGGACAAACAAGGCATATTAAAAGCCGTTCGTATTGGTTCTCGTCGTGGCGTAGGAGATCGACGTTATAAGAAAAAGAGCATTGAGGTCTATATTTCAAGAAAAAGAAAGTAAACCAAAAAGAGAATTAAGAAAATTATGACAAAACAATCTACAGCCAATCTTGGCTTTGAAACGAAATTGTGGGCAGCTGCCGATAAACTCCGTGGCAATATGGATCCGGCAGAATATAAGCATGTAGCCCTAGGTCTGATATTTCTCAAATACATCTCCGATTCCTTTGAAGCTACTTACCAATCAATCAAAAATGACAAGGACGCTTTTGAAGGTGAATGGGAGGACAAAGACGCTTACAAGGCCCGAAATGTCTTCTGGGTACCAGAAAAGGCACGTTGGGAATACCTCAAGCAGAATGCCAAGAAACCAGAAATAGGCAAAATCGTAGACGATGCCATGATAGCCATTGAAAAGGACAATCCCACCCTTAAAGGTGTTTTACCAAAAAGCTTTGCTCGCCCTGACTTAAATAAACAACGACTTGGTGAAATTATTGATATTTTCAGCTCTCTTGGTTTAGGCGATAAACAAGCAAAATCCAAGGACATTTTAGGCAGGGTTTATGAGTATTTTATTGGTCGATTTGCCAGTGCAGAAGGCAAAGGTGGTGGCGAGTTTTACACTCCGGCTTCGGTGGTTAAACTTTTGATTCAAATGATAGAGCCTTATAAAGGTAGAGTTTTTGACCCTTGTTGCGGTAGCGGCGGAATGTTTGTTCAAAGTGAGAGGTTTGTAGAAGAGCATGGAGGTAAGACTGGCGATATCTCAGTCTTTGGACAAGAGAGCAATGCTACAACGTGGCGATTATGCAAGATGAATTTAGCTATACGAGGTATCGAAAGTAACTTGGGCGAATCCGACGCTGACAGCTTCCACAACGATCTACATAAAGATCTGAAAGCAGATTTTGTGCTTGCCAATCCTCCATTTAATGATAGTGACTGGGGTGGAGAACGTCTAAAGGATGATGTGCGTTGGAAATACGGCACACCGCCAACTGGTAACGCAAACTATGCCTGGATTCAACACTTTGTCCATCACTTGTCCCCGTCTGGTATTACCGGATTTGTTATGGCCAACGGTGCTTTGTCTTCTAATACATCGGGTGAAGGAAAGATAAGAAAAAACCTGATAAAAGCGGGACTTGTTGACTGTATTATTGCTTTACCAGATAAGCTTTTTTACACCACCCAAATACCTGCTTCTTTATGGTTTGTCTCAAGAGATAGATATAACAATAAGTTTCGTGACCGACATGACGAGATTCTATTTATCGACGCTCGCAAGCTAGGCAAAATGATCGACCGTAGGCACAGAGAGTTGACCGACGAAGACATCAACACCATTTCTCAAACTTATCACAACTGGAGAAACCCTTCGACACGCTCAGGACCAGGCAAAAAGTATGAGGATGTAAAAGGATTTTGTAAAGCCGCCAGTCTTGAAGAAGTTGAAAAAAATGGTTTTGTTTTAACCCCCGGCCGTTATGTAGGCACGGATTTTGAGATGGAAGATGACGAAGTATTTGAAGAGAAAATGAGTAGGCTAACCAAAGAACTCTCAGAGCAATTTAAACAATCAAAGGAATTGGAACAGAAAATTAAGGAGAATTTAGAAAAAGTTGGGTATAAAGCATGAACAAACAACTTAACCTATTTCATAAAAGGATAGAGAGATTAAAAGGGAACAATGACTTTTTTGTGAGTAGTCGTGTTGATATTAAATACGAGAAAGGGAAAGGTATATATACGCAATTTAAAGGTCCCGATGTAAAAACTGTTAAATCTTTCCTTTTAGATTTTAGGCCCTTTATTCTCAACGATGAGCCAGTAAATTTCGACCATATCAGTAACACATCTTATCAATTAGCTTCAGATGCGAATATTAAGGAAAATATTGCTAAAAGTAAGAAAACGTGGGGAGATTTACTTGAACGAAAACGAGAAACTGCTATTGGTGGTTTAAGGCTTCAGATAGATGGTCAAAAATTGCTATCTCAAAAAAATATGGATATGTGGCTTAACTCGGAGTTTTTTCATCTAGATGATGATAAACGGGATTTTATGGAACGTATTAGGAGCAATCCGATGGGTCAGTTTTCATACTTTGTTTTTATTGATTTATTGCAGCGACTGAGTGAGTTGTTGTTTTGGTTCGATAAGAACGTTGTTGAAGTTTTACAAACAGGTAGTAAAGATGAAAAATAACAATTACAAACAAACAGAAATTGGCGAAATTCCGGAAGATTGGGATATTGCTACCATCAAAGAAGTGGTTGCAAGTGCAAATACTGGACTAGATGCTATAAGAAGAGCACCAATAGTTTCATACGATACTGGAATTAAATGTCTAAGAATACAGGACGTGTCACAAAATAAAGAATTTGAAAATTGGGGATTCTGTACTGTAACCGAAAATAACTATGACAAATTTCAATTACTAACAGGTGATATTTTGATTGCTCGGACTGGGGCTTCTGTTGGTGTAAATATGTTAATAAATGAAAATTTAAAGTCTGTATTTAATAATGGTTTAATCAGAATTAGATCTAATGATAAAATATTACCCCAGTTTTTATTCTACGATTTTCAATCGCCGTTTTTTATCCACCACATTGATTCAATTTCCCAAGGAACATCTACACAACCAAATATCCAAATTAACACATTATTGAGCTTTAGAATTCCTTTACCAAGTATTTTTGAACAACAACAAATTGCAAATTTCCTTTCCTCTCTTGATGACAAAATTGAACTCAATAGAAAGATGAATAAGACGTTGGAGGAAACTGGAAAAGCGCTTTTTAAGAGATGGTTTGTGGATTTTGAATTTCCAAACGGTGACGGCAACCCATATAAATCAAGCGGGGGTAAAATGGTGGATTCGGAATTAGGAAAGATTCCAAAGGGGTGGGAAGTTAAAAAATTAGGAGACCTTACAAGTATAGACCGTGGTATTTCCTACAAAGGAAAATACTTATCAGATAAAGGGCAGCCGATGTTGAATCTGGGATCCTTCGATTTAGATGGTAGTTTAAAACTTGATGCTTTAAAGTATTACACTGGTGATTTTAAATCATCAAACACTGTTAAGCCCGGCGATATTATCATTGCTAACACAGATATGACACAAAATCGGACAATTTTAGGAAGTGCCTGCATTGTCCCAAACCTATTTGATGACGGTCGTATTCTTTTTACCCACCATGTTTATGGTATAAGAATTAAAGAAAATGTTCCCCCTAATTACTTATATAGAGTATTAAAATATGATGACTTTAAAAATAGGGCGATAGGTTATGCAACAGGTACGACGGTCCTATTTTTACCAAAAGAAGCAATTCTAAATTATCAAATTGCATTACCTTTGGAATTGGTCTTGAACAAATTCAACGATATTTATAAAGAAATTATTAGAAAGCAAGAATTTAATAATAATGAGAATCAATTTTTGTCCCAAATTCGAGATTCTATCCTACCTAGACTAATGAGTGGAAAATTAAGAGTTAGTTAGTATGAATAAATCAAAAGCATTTATAAGACAGTATCAATATGAGCTTATTGCGTTTGTTATTAACATAATTTCTGCCTCACTTTCTGTATGGTTAACAACTCCAAAAATCGCCTTTGTGATGGCTATAGCAGTTTTTACTCTATCTATTTTTGTAGTCATTTACTTTAAAACAAAAGATAGGGATTTTTATTTTATGCCTCTAGATAAGCCGGGGTGCGAAAAGGATTGGGTAGGCAGAGGAAAATTCGCCTTTGTTAGGAACGAGAAATGCTTTGAAATAACAGATTCCCACGCAGGATACATTTTTCCCAAAATAGCCATTTGGGATGATTACAAATTGGAATGTGATTTCAAAATTGTAAATATGTCTTTAGGTTGTATTGTTCGAGCTGTGAATCTATCAAATTATGTTATGTATCAATTGTTTTATGACAGAATAAAACCCCATTTAAGAATTAATGGAGAGTGGATTGTTACAGAAGAAAGTAGTTTTGAAAACAAGCTTAAGCCTGATAAATGGTACAAGCTAACAATTATTTGCGAGAAAAGGAGTATCAGAATCAATGTTGAAGACGAAAAGGAAACTTTATTTGATAGACATTTTACTATTCCTCCACAAATGGGAGTTGTTTATAGAGAGCTAAATCAAAAGGGAGAGGAAACTAAACGTCAAACACAATTATTACAAAATATCGATTTTGATTTTGGCTCGGCAGGTTTTAGAGATCATGGCGACGAGAGAGCATTTATCAAAAATATCTATTTAGAAAAATTATGAAGTATACAGAATCAGATTTAGAACAGGCAACGCTCGAGTGGCTCGAAGAGCTTGGCTACTCTATTGTGGGAGGTCCTGAAATTGCACCACTACCTGACGGAGAAAAACCAGAAAGAAAAAGTTATTTAGATGTCGTGTTAGAGGATAGACTTCGTTCAGCGATTGACCACTTTAACCCTAACATTCCAGAAGATACTAAAGAAGAAGCTTTTAAGAAGGTAGTGCAGGTAGCTCACACTACTCCAAGTTTGGTACTTAATAACAAAATATTTCACTCATATTTGAGAAATGGAGTTGATGTTGAGTACATGCGGGATGATGGCTCGGTTGCAGGAGATAAAATAAAATTGGTTGATTTTAAGAATCTTGATAAGAATGACTTTTTGGCAGTCAACCAGTACACGGTTATCGAAAATAACGTAAACAGAAGACCTGATGTAGTTGTTTTTATCAATGGATTACCGATAGTAGTTGTTGAACTTAAAAATCCAGGTGATGAGAAAGCAACAGTTAAAAATGCTTTTAACCAGATTCAAACTTACAAGCAAGACATTCCCTCACTCTTTGCCTATAACGAACTATCAATAATAAGCGATGGATTGGAGGCAAGAGTTGGCACAATTAGTGCTGATATTGAGTGGTTTACTCGTTGGAGAACAATAGATGGCGAGGAGTTGGCTCCAAACGCAGTGCCTCAGTTGGAAGTCTTACTTAAAGGTATTTTTGAAAAGTCGAGATTATTAGACTTAATCTCAAACTTTATTGTTTTTGAAACCGATGGCGAAAAAACGACTAAAAAAGCGGCAGCTTATCATCAATACTTTGCTACTAATAAGGCTATTGAAAGCACCCTGAAGGCTACAGAAGAGGAAGGAGATAGAAGGGCGGGAGTAGTTTGGCACACACAAGGATCTGGTAAAAGCTTAACAATGACTTTCTATGCAGGTAAAGTAATCCAAGTTCTAAACAACCCCACGTTGGTAGTACTGACTGACAGAAACGACCTGGATAACCAACTCTTTGGTACGTTTTCAAGATGTTCAGAATTACTCAGACAAACTCCAAGGCAAGCTGACAGTAGAGATGAGTTGCAAGAGCTTTTGAGAGTGGCTTCTGGTGGTGTGGTTTTTACGACTATTCAGAAGTTTTTACCCCAAAATGATGAAAAGACTTACCCACAGCTTTCGGATAGAAAAAACATTGTTGTTATAGCCGATGAAGCCCACAGAAGCCAGTACGAGTTTATAAGTGGTTTTGCCCGCCACATGCGGGACGCTCTACCTAATGCCTCTTTTATTGGTTTTACCGGTACTCCGATTGAATTAACAGATAGAAATACCCGAGCTGTTTTTGGTGAATATGTTGACGTATATGATGTAACCCAGTCAGTTGAGGACAAAGCCACAGTACCTATTTATTACGAGGCAAGACTGGCCAGAATTGAGCTTAAGAAGGAAGAGCAACCCAAGATTGACCCGGAATTTGAAGAATTAACAGAAGGTGAAGAGGTTGAACGCAAAGAGAGGTTGAAGAGTAAATGGGCTAGATTAGAAGCCATGGTTGGTTCAGAAAAGAGAATTAAGTTAGTAGCCAAAGATTTAGTTGAGCATTTCGAGAACCGGTTAAGTGCGATCGAAGGTAAAGGTATGGTTGTAGCTATGAGTAGAAGAATTGCGGTTGACTTGTATAACGAGATTATTAAACTTCGACCTTCCTGGCACAGTGATGATGACAATGAAGGCTTTCTGAAAGTAGTTATGACTGGTTCAGCCTCGGACCCCTTGAATTACCGGCCTCACATAAGACCAAAACATGTACTAGATGAAATAGCTAGAAGAATGAAAGATCCGGATGATGTGATGAAGTTGGTTATTGTAAGAGATATGTGGCTAACCGGTTTTGATGTTCCAAGTCTTCATACCATGTATATTGATAAGCCGATGCAAGGCCATGGTTTAATGCAAGCTATTGCTCGAGTAAACAGAGTTTATAAAGATAAGCAAGGTGGTTTGATAGTTGACTACATTGGCATTGCTCCCCAACTAAAAGAGGCACTGTCTTATTATTCGGATAGCGACAGACAAGAAACCGCTATTCCTCAAGACAAAGCAGTTTCACTTATGCTTGAAAAATATGAAGTAGTTAAAGGTATGTACCACAGTTTCGACTATCAGAAATATCTAACTGGAACCCCGGGAGAAAGAACACAAACAATATCAGGGGCAACAGATTATATTCTCGGGCTTAAGGACGGTAAGAAACGCTATCTCAAGGCTGTTTCTGAGCTGTCCAAAGCGTTTTCTTTGGCAGTTCCCCATAATGAGGCAATAAAGATCAGAGATGAAGTGGCTTTTTTCCAAATAGTGAGAAGTGGGATTGTAAAAATGGAGCCTGTAGGTGGAGGCCCAAGTGACGAAGACTATGATGTGGCTATCAAACAAATTGTATCTTCAGCGGTAGTTTCTGACCGTGTAATTGATATTTATTCAGCCGCAGGAATTAAGACTCCTGATATTTCTATTTTTTCTGAAGAGTTTTTGGCCGAGGTCAAGAATATGAAGCATAAGAATGTGGCTTTGGAATTACTAAAGAAACTTCTTAACGATGAGTTGCGATCCATGACTAGAAAGAACTTGGTTATGTCCCGTTCTTTTGCTGATATGTTGGCTGAAACTATCCGTAAATATCAAAACAGAACACTTGAAGCAGCTCAGGTGATAACCGAGCTTTTAGAGTTAGCAAAAAAGATACGAGATGACAGAGAAAAAGGCAAAGATCTAGGCTTAACCGAGGAAGAAGTAGCTTTCTATGATGCTTTGGCAAATAACGAAAGTGCAGTCAGAGAACTTGGTGATAAAACACTTAAAGCAATGGCGAAAGAGTTGGTTGATATACTTCGGAAGAATACGTCTATTGACTGGACAATTAAAGAGAGCGTGCAAGCCAAGTTGAGAGTTTATATTAAAAGGTTGCTCAAAAAGTATGACTATCCTCCTGACAAGCAGGAAGAAGCTACTAAAACAGTATTAGAACAGGCTGAGTTATTGGCAAAAGACTGGACAGGAGAGAAATAAATTATGCAATTACAAAAAATAAAAGTTGATGAGTTAAAGCTATCAGATATTGTCCATGAAATTGAGCACGGGCATTTACGCATACCTCGATTTCAAAGAGATTTTGTGTGGGAGCGTTCAAAAGTTATTAAACTGCTTGACTCTATGTATAAGGAATATCCTATCGGCAGTTTCTTTATATGGGAAGCTGACAAGAAGTACAATCTCTTTTATCGCAACATTGCTGAGTTAAACCTGCCACAACCCGACTCCTACACTTCAATTCGTTATATTTTAGATGGTCAACAACGAGCTACTTCTTTGTATGCTGCCATTAAAGGTTTGCAAATCAATGGCACTGACTACTCTCAAATATGCTTTGACTTTGACAAGGAAGAATTTATCACCCGCTACCGTGAAGGAGACTACTACGCCCCACTAAGAGATATCTTGGGTGATAATAAATTTCAAATCTACAATAAACTTTCCGATCAACGGAAAAAGGCTTTTGACAAGTGCTACAATATTTTTTCAGGTTATCCTCTGTCCGTTGTTATTGTTCGGGAAAAAGAATTGGATGAAGCAAGCGAGATCTTTGAACGAATCAACCAAGGAGGTAAGCGTCTTTCCATCTTTGATCTTGTAGTGGCAAGCACGTGGGGCGAGGACTTTGACCTGAAGATTTTATATCAAGAACTACGAGATTTCTTAGAAAAGCAAGGTTTTGGCAAGATCCCGCCGGAAGTCGTAACGCATACTGCTTCTCTTGTCATCAAAGGCTATTGTCGCAATTCGTATCAGCTACAACTTACGAAAGAGGAACTCAAAGCCAACTGGGAGGAAATAGCAAATGCTATTAAACTCTCGGTGGATTTTCTTTCTAATAACATGGGGGCAAAGATTTTTGACTTCGTGCCATATCCGTCAATGATTTCCCTTCTTGCATATCTTTACTTTAAAGTACCTAGTCGTTCTTTAACCAAACAAATGACTGAGAAAGTACATGAGTGGTTTTGGAAGGCTGCGTTAAGTGAACGATATGCGACTTCCCGAGAAACACGCATGGAAGAAGATAGAAGATTATTGTTCGATAAACTTTTAGATGAAAGCGATGTTAGAGTCAACTATCCAATTGCCCTTGACGAGGAGAAAATTGTTAAAAACAAGATAAGTACAAAATCCGCACTTAGAAACGCTTTCTTTTGTATGTTGGCTATACGACAACCTAGGCACTTCAAGACAAACAATATTATCACGTTAGATTATAAACTTTGTTCTGAGTTCAATAGTCCCGAAAAGCACCATATTTTCCCCCGCCATTTCTTACAAAAAAATAAGGTTGAAGGGGAGTATCTTCTTAGCAACTTTTGCTTTATCCCGGCCGAGTTGAACAAAGAGATATTAAACAAAGCTCCAAGCGATTACTTTGCCAATTACAAGCGAGAAAACCCTGATTTTGAGGAAGCACTTAAAGCTCAACTAGTTTCTTATAGCGAGGCGATTAAGGACAATGACTATAAGAAATTTGTTCATGAACGTTCAAAAGCCATTTTTGAAGAGTTTGAACGGCTTTTAGGATCTAAGATCCTGCAAGTAGCAGGTCACAATGCCAACAAAGCACTAGATGAGATAGAATCGCTCCTTCGTACCCTTATAGACACAACGCTTCTTGAGAAAGTAGGCAATGACTACTGGTCAAGTGCAATCCCATCAGACATTAAAACCAAAGTACAAGATAAAATAGCTGAATATCTTCGTAAAAATCCCTCAAAGACATGGTTAGACCTGACTACAAGCGACCATTTGAGTTTTTGTGACATCATGGAATACTCAAATATCATCCTTAAAAATTGGCAATTTTTTGGGGAGATCTTTCGTTCCAAGTTCGAAACTGAAAAGCGTTTTGTCGCCTTCAAAGACTTTAGAAACGCCGTAAAACACAATCGAGATATTGACCAAGTACTCCAACGAGATGGTGAAGCCGCACTTGAGTGGTTTTCGCAAGTATTAAGAGCCGTCAAGCGATTATCCCAAGATGAAGGAAACGGTGAGGTAAAACAACCTACGATTACCCCTCCTGAAACGAATAACGAAACAATTGCCCGAGTTAAAAGTGAGTTTGTCAAGCAAGCGGTGAAACTTATCCCTGAGTGGATTGAAAAGGAATATCCTGATGGACAACTTTATATCAAGAAAGGAAGAGTAGGTTCGTATAATAGTATTAAACAAGGAGACGAACTCGTACTTTTTTACTACTACGCTAACCACTGGGTGTACGGTGAGTTGCAATTAACAACTCCTGAGGAATTAAAGATTCTGCAAGAAAAGTTGTCAAAACCAGAATCAATTCTTGATCGGAAAGGGCGTTACAATCAGGTGCGATTCCATATGATAAATGAAGATGATTTGCGAGTTACGCAAGAGATTATTAGAAAGAGACTGCAATAATCCCAACCCCGTTGAGATACTCTTCTAGGTTCGATAAGAGTAAATAACACCTAATACTTTTATTTGTATTTTTATCTAGTGCAAAAGCGTACTTTGAAGCTAGGTCAAACATATATTACGAAGTAATTAGTTCTGTAATTTTTTTCAAATCTTCCCAAAAATTCACCTTTGTAATCATTGCCTTGTCGTTAGATTCTAATAGACTAACAAATTTTGCGAAAGAAGATCGGTTATCATTAAAAATGGACAAATATTTTTCGAATAAACTTAACCCATCATCTTTTAGTTCACTCTTCAATCTTTGCTGAAATATTTGATTCAAATCATCATTTATAATATCTTTTTTATTTAGTTGTGTATAAACACAGCTTTGAAATGAAAATATGAATGGCTCTCCAGGACCATTGTCAAAACAATATTCGTCGAGTTCATTAACTACGTCATTAGGTTTATATATTATTGAGAAAGCAAACGCATGAAGAGTTTCATGTAACAGACACCCCCAAAGATTTTCAGGGAATTCCTTACTCTGAACTATGTCATCTTCAAAACCTAATTTAACTATATGAGTGTTATTATTCTTACCTGTATAGCTGCACCCAACTGTTTTTTCTAAAAAAATATTTATTTGACCTTGATTCCATGTTTGACCATAAACCTTTTCGATATATCTAAATACACTTTCAATATCATTTAAATACTTCTCTAGTCTTAGTTTTGTTTGGTGATAATCATTCAAGTTTTGTATGTAGTAATGCTGTGTTTGCATATCAAGTTGTTGACTGACTGAGCATATCAAAGTTATGTGCAATGGCTACAATCGACCCTTCTTTCTTCATTAACTTGGTTTTTACGAAATTAAATCTTTAAATTCCATATGTCCTTTAGCAACAAGCCTGTTGACAAATTCTTTTGCAGCCTCTTTCGTCTTTCGGTTTTTAATCTTAAGGACTGTTTGAATTATCGCCTTCAATCTATCACCCCATGTTGGCATGCCCCAACCCTTTTTATCGTTTCTAAAAATAAGGTTTGCACAATTAATAACTTCTAAGGGGAATTTTTCTGCAATTTTTTCAAATTTTTCAATTACCAAATGGTCGCCGTCCAATTCACAACCTTTTTTAAGTATTTGCTCTAATACCATTAATGTCCAACCATCATCAAATTTCTCAGAAGCCACCCACCAACTAAAATCCTTGAATTCCTTTACGTCTTCTTGTGGCTTTTTGCTCTTTTGAAGTTTTGTAAGCCTGTCCTCAATAAGTGCTTTTGACCTTTTAATATAGCTTTCAGGCATTTTTGCATTATCATTCATTGCCCTACCAATAAAATCGACTGCTTCAGCTTTTAGTTCAATGGGTACTGTATTATAAAAATCCCCTAAAAAGCTAGTGCTCTTAAGTTCTATTTGTTTATTCCAATAAAAAATAATCAAATGGTGCACCAACATTTGATCGGGGCTTTCAAGATGATGTTGATGGTCGTCGTGTTTGCCGATTTCTTCAATCGCACGTTCGTATTGAGCTTTAAAAATCCTTAATAAATCTTTAAAAGGCCTTACGAAAACAATGTATGTTTCCCAAGCAGAATTGAAGTATGGTTGGTTGACTTTACCTGTCGGGAAGATTCGGGTTTCGTTTACTGCTACCCATCTTTTGTCCAACCAAGCTATTGCACCTAGCCTTTGTCCATAGACAGACCTAATTGCCAAAGATGGATCTATGTCAGTATTTAAATGGTCATCAAGTACTTTTAGCAACTCCGGAGCGTTTTTATTTAAAGTCCATTTTTCTTGATCTTCCTTCCCTAGAGAGTTCTTTAACCAAACTCCATATTCAATGGCTGCTGTCATTGCATCTCCTCTTGTTGTGTTAATTGCCAGGGTTAAGGGGTCTGAATTATTTAAATATTCCTTTTCGTATTCAGGAGTAGGGTCAGGATCTTTCGTAAGTTCTTCGATGATGCTCCATACATCTTTTCTGAACTTAATCGGCAACTCTCTTTTTAGACCATCATTGATAAGTTCAATAATATTATTTCTGCTCCAATTCCAATCAGGGTCATCTCCAAAAAGGCTTGTTGGCTTTCTATCCTTAATCTTAATGGGCTTTGACAAAACATTTTTACAAAGATTTAGTACGGGTTCCCAATTGAATTCTCTATTTTGTTTCAAAGCCTCACGAAAACCTTGAAGGACAGATCGAACATATGTGGGGTCAAGCGAACTAATATTTGGAAGGCTTGGTTCCCAATTTTTAGGATTGGCTGAGATCAGGTCTGTAAGCTCTCTACCCGTACCTTCCCTTGATCGATCCAATGGGTCGTTAGGAATTGGTTCCCACTTTTCCAAATATTTAATTATTTCTTCGGGTGGCATCTTTTCTAATTGTTTTTTAGAAACGACACTTGTCGGACCAAAACTTCCTCCACTACTCCATGATCGAAAAGAAGGAAATTGAGGTTCGCCAACAGCAGAAACTAAATCCGCAATATATCTGTCCCACTTACTATCAATACCCTTAAATGGCAAAAGGTGGTACATTTGCCAACCTTTCTTATACTTTTCAACTTCCTCACCTTTTGGTATCCGGCCATTTTGTTTCTTCCACTCTATAAATTCTTCGACATTTGCACCGTTTATGGCCCAAGACCATATTTGCTCCTTTTGTTCTTTGTTAAGTATTTTTGCGTGTTTTTCAGCTAAGAGGTAGTATTCATGGGTTAAACGTGCTTCGCCCTTAAATTCCTCAGCATTCATTAACTCTGATTGGATTCTTTTTTTAGCCCCACCAGAAAACTCTCGAAGCAAATGGAGGCCTAATCTTCTAAAAATACTCAGTTTTCTGTCATCCAAGTTTTTGAGAATCTTGTCAATTTGATTTGGCTTGGCACGTAAAATATTTTCGCACGAGTCCCTAATAGCATCTATAAGTGAATCCCTTATTCCATGATTATGGTTTTGGGAATGATTTTCTATTGCAGGTCGCCAAATATACGAATAGTCGTCTTTAGAGCCTGAATTTCTGTCCTTGTCTGATAGTTCGATATAATCTTGAAGTAAATCCAATAAAACTTGGACAGCATCTGATCCAAACTTGTCTACGATTTTAGGATAAGTTTTTTTGAGTATTTCTCCATATCGCCATTCGTCGATTTGTGATATTGGCTCGTAGGGGAAGGTATGACCATCAAATTTTTGTGGTTTTCTAGGGTCGGCCTTTATCGCCAATAGTTTGCTTGCAAGTTCAATTGTTTCTTTTTTATAACCTCCATCCGCAAGATGAGTTAGGAGTTCGGCATATTTTTCGGCATGGAAATAAGGTTTAATTTGATCAATCCAAGCAAGAGATTTTTGAGCTATTTTGAGTGACTTGTCGGGTGGTACATTTAGTGCGACTTCAAGTATTTGTGCTTGTGTGTTGATATTCTCCGTTTCAATCTCAAGACATATCTGAATTACTTCATCTTGGGCGGTTTGATCATTGGACATTTTGATCAAGTAAGTCATTTGTGGCCAAAGAGGAAAACTAATACCTCCATCTTCATGCAACATAGGTTTTCTTGGATATTTGAAAAGCCCTCCTTTTTTAAGTGGAACTAGAAAGCTAGGTTTGTCCAGTTTGTCAAAAAAGTAACTAAGAGTGGTTTGATTGAAAGGTACGTGTCTTTTTAATGCCTTTATGTCTTTTTTTGAAATATTTTGCTTCGCAATAATCTTGTCGATCTGCTTTGGATACAAAAGATAATTTGCCTCAATTTTATTAAGCAAAAAATCTAGTAAGAGTTCTGCTTTATTCCAAATATCAAGGAATTCTTGATCTATAGGGCGGACACTTTCCATACTTCCTTTGTGTGTCCATTTCTGAATACCGCCTTCTCCTGCTATTTTGTCTGACCAAAACTTAATATTTTTATCGTTTTGATCAATGCCGTAAGTAACTGCTGCGTCCTTAATCTTTTCTTTGTAGTTTTCTTCTGTTTCGGGCTTTTCATAGCCTATTGGTAACATTATCTCAATAATCCAACTTAAAACCTCTCTCAACAAATGCCCTATAAGGTTCGTTTTTGTTTCCAAGTCATATTCATCCTGCATGATTTTGCATGCGTCTTTAAAAAAGGTTGCGGGTGCAGTACCAATAATCTGCGACAAGGCAGTGTGGATTTTTACCTGTCTCTGGTTTTGGAATTCAAAATGTTTGGTTTCTTCGTTTTTCATGCGAATTCAGGTTGAATTATATCAATGTAAGCAGCATTCGACCAATTTAATAACTGTTTATGTGCAATAACCACAATTATGTTTACACTTCGGGATTCTCCGCTGCTTCTTTGCTCATCTTGGCAAGTTCAGGTTTGGTTTTCGGGTCATTTGTTGAGGCATTTAACTCTTTCTCATGCACTGATTTTGCTTTACGCCTTGCCATGTAGGCAGCCCTTGCAGTTCGACCTTTCTCGCTTTGTTGATAGCGACGCCTAGCTTCTTTGCCTTTTGAACTGTTTGCATACTTTTTTTGAGCTTCTGTCCATGCCATATTTATCACCTCCAATCTATAGTCATCACCTGTAGTGTTGGTTTTATTATCACGACTTGTTATTTATGAAGGCACTCGGGCAAAATTGAAGTAGATTTAATTTCCCTTACAGGTTAGTAAAATAGTGTTAGAGTATGACAAGGAAATCCTCCTTCTACTATCCAGCATATACTTCCGGTGCGTGGGCAGCGTACATTCTTGCCTTTAACTCTTGGGAACTTGAAATATAATTTTGTAGCTGTTCCTGTTTGAAAAAATCGTTAACGAGAGTATCTCTATCTTCAAAATCTTCAAAAACAAATTCTGCTCGTCTTGGATTAGTCCAATCGACTTTTATTAGGAAAACTTTGGGAAGAATAAGCTCATGACAGATAAATATAAGGTATTATTTCTTTGTAGTGGTGAGTAAGAAGCTGTTTTGAGGCTTTCTAGGTTTGTTAGAATAATCTCACTTTTTGAAGACTTACCAAGAGCATTTTGAATTAAAACTCGCTTTGTAGAGCATTCTACGGGGTAGTTAAAGCAATACACGGCCGCACTTTTTCTATTTCTTCCCGCAATTGGTGAACAAACGCAAAATCTTCGAAAACCTTGATAATATGAGATAATTGAGTGGTTATATTAAGGTTACGTTTCGGCAGCTCTTCGTCGTTTCACTCCTCAGAGTCTTCGACTCTCTAAAATAAATAACGACGAAGACACTGAGCACAAGCGAAGTGCAATAATGATTTCATGACTTATTTTGTTTATATTCTTGAATGTGCAGATAAATCTTATTATGTTGGTTGTACAAATAATTTGACGAGGAGACTAAAGCAGCATAACGAATCAAAATGGGGAGCTCACTATACCAAAATTAGAAGGCCAGTAATTTTAAAATATTCAGAGAGTTTTAAAATTCTAAAATGGGCTAGACGAAAGGAAGCAGAAATTAAAGGTTGGAGAAGAGAAAAGAAAGAAAGACTTTGGAATGGAGGACATACCGAGCGTGCTCCTCGGTTTTTTAGCTTCAAATTTAGGTGATTTTTTGTTTTACTGGTATAGTTAGAAAATAGTGCTAAAAGCGTCTTGGGACAAAAGTAGAAAGTGGTTGGAGATAGCCAAGAGAAAACTAAGCAAGGCCAGAAACGGCATTCCTGCCAAGTATATGCGTCGACCTTGGCCAAGCGGTAATAAAATTAGGGATCACTAATACCAAACAACTCTAAATCTAAATCCCGCAATAATTTCCTAAGTAATATATCTCCACATAGTCCAATAGTGCCAGCCATTCGACTCACTTCGTTTGCTCATGGCCATGGCCCGGTAAGAAGTGAGGAGAATGTCCTGAGGAATGGTGAGCGAAGTCGAACCAGAATCGAAGGAAAATGTATTACTTTTATATCTTGCGTTGTTCTGATAATTCCCTGTATTGTGGGATGACTTCGAATTTAGACAAGAGAGTAAGAGAACATAATTCAAGCAGTTCAAAAAGTGCAAAATATTTAAGGTCTAAAAGACCAGTATGCCTTGTTTATTCCGTAACATATCCAGAAATAAAAACAGCTATGAATAGGGAGCTACAAGTAAAGAAATGGACTAATTCACCCCAGCTAATTCATCTGGAAGGTGGTATGCAATACTTGATCCCGCTTCAAAAAACTATCCCTTTTGTTTAAAAATTATCTCAAATTGATCCATTTCCTCTGTGAAGCGGTCCATTTCAAGAATTCGACTTGAGTGTGTCAAGAGTTTTGAGGCTAGTTTTGGAGGTAAATAAAAGTATTTTAGGTTACAGTGGGAGAAAAAGTGTCAATTTCAGCCATATCACTAAAGCCCACATATGAGGCTTTAGTGAAAAATATACCAAATAGCATATTTTTAAAAATTATGGGTTTTTCTTTTGCATGTAGCAATCTCGACAGTAAACCGGCCTGTCACCCGAGGGTTTAAAAGGAACTTGAGTATCTCTTCCACAATTGCTGCACTTTACGTTGTAAAGCTGACGACCTTGTTGGTCGACTCCTGCAGGTGCTGCATCGGTTGATACTGCTTTATCCTCTGTCGGTTCGCTAGTTTTTGACTCTTCCGCCTCTGGTTCTTCGGCTGCTTCTTTCGGCTTTTCATCCGCTTTTTTCTCTTCTACTGCTTCTGCTGCAACTTTATCTGTTTTTGTTTTGTCATCATCGCTCATATTAATTAAATCACCTCCTTTAGATATATTTTACCTTATTTTGGACATAAAGTACGTAAATGTTAAATATTGGTGTAAAAGGCGAAGTGTCGAAGGCCTCAAAAAACTTTATCAAACCGAGCGACCGACGTTAGAATTTAAACTTTTGCTATAATCTCACCATGCAAATTAGAGGTAAAGTCGTGATTGTAACAGGGGCATCTTCTTGCATAGGGCTTGCCACGGCAACCCTTCTGGCAATGCACGGAGCTAAAGTTGTACTTGTTGCTCGGTCAAAAGATAAACTCGATAATTTTTCTAAAGAACTGCCAGGTTCATTGGTAATTTAAGCTGATATGACTAAAGAAAGCCAGATTAAAGAAATGGTAAAAAGGGTAATGCAACATTTTGGAAGGGTTGATATTCTCGTAAATAACGCCGGACAAGGTTATGACGCTCCGATTGAAAAGATCGATATTGAAACTTTCCGCGCCGAGTTTTTAATTTGGATGTCGTTGGCCCGCTTTGTGCCATGCAGCAAGTGATACCCATCATGAGAAAGCAAAAAGCCGGAATGATTGTTAACATTAACTTCGGCACGGCTTTGATATATCTTGCGAATATGAGTGCTTATTCTTCGCTAAAGCGAGTGCTGGCCGCTATTAGCTTGACAGCACACGAAGAATTAAAAAAAGACAACATTGCGGTTAGCGTGGTTTATCCTTATATTACACTGACCGATTTTGAAAAGAATACCATTGTTAAACACGGCATTGTTGAAGAAGAATCAGACTCAGAAGAAAGCGATGGTCCATTTCATCCACCTGACAGTGCAGAATATATCGCACAAAAGATATTGGATGGAATAAAAAGCGAAGATGCTGAAATATTTGCCCACGATTGGATGAAAAATTTGCGTAAATAAATTGTGATGCTAGCTTACTTACTGTAAAATTTAATCATGGGCAGATTATTTGCCGTCATTTTACTAGTCACCATTTTTGTTGGTGGGTTCTTTTTTTTGAAACGCGAGGATATATCTTTCTTTTCCCCTATCCCTAAGGTTTTTGGAATTTCCAAATCGCCTACTATTAATAAATGGTTTCCCAAAAGCGAACCATTTTCAAAAGATGTGTCTAGCAAGCTTTCACTTAGCGCCAAGTCAGCGATTTTGGTTGATTATGACAGCTCAAAGATAATTTATGCTAAGAATATGCATGAAAAACTACCGATTGCCTCAATCGTTAAGGTAATGACAGCCTTAGTGGCGCTTGAGAATGCAAATTTAGATCAGGCATTTGTGGTTTCCGAAAAAGCCGCTGGCGTTGGTGAAAACAGTATGGGACTGACTAGCGGCGAGAAACTAACGCTAGATGAGCTCTTATACGGCCTGATGCTAGTTTCCGGCAACGATGCGGCGGTAGCGATTGCCGAAGGCGTTAGCGGTTCAGAAGACAAATTCGTGGCTTTGATGAATGAAAAAGTCCAAGCTTTAGGTCTAAAAGATACTCGATTTGTCAATGCTTCGGGTCTTGATGAAGACGGTAAGGAGCAATATTCGTCAGCTTACGATCTGGTGGTGATTAGTCATTATGTCTGGGAAAACTATCCAAAGTTTCGGCAAATAACTTCAACCTTTCATGAGTATATTGAGGCCAATGAAAATCATAAAGCCTTTGATCTTTATAACGATACCAATTTACTGACTACTTATCCGGGGGTCAAAGGCATTAAACCGGGGTTTACCTGGGAAGCGGGACTTTGTTTGGTGACTTATGCCGAAAACGACGGAAAAAAGCTTTTGGCGGTAATTTTGGGAAGTGACGATCGTAGAGGTGAGATGAAGGAACTTTTAGACTATGGATTTGGCTCTTTCGGAATTAAAATTTCCCACCCGGCCTTGGATCTGTAAACTTTATTTTATGCTATAATTTCAAGGCTAAATAAGCGCCCTTAGTTCAATCGGACAGAACGTGTGGCTTCGGACCACAAGGTTGGGGGTTCGAGTCCCTCAGGGCGCGCTAACGGCCCAGTAGCTTAGTGGTAGAGCAGGTGTGCCGTTCCGGTCAACTCTCGCTTTTGGCCCGCTAGCTCAACGGTAGAGCAATTGCCTCTTAAGCAATTGGTTACAGGTTCGAATCCTGTGCGGGTCACAAATTGCTCGTCCGACATTTTTGCTTTGCAAAAAGAAACATTGGTCGGAGTTCGCTTTTCGCGAATGCGAAAACTCACGAAGGTAGATCTCTCCTGGGTCACCAAAAATTTTATTCTAAGTCTTCATTAACTCCAAGGGGTTTGGGACCTTTTTCGTCGTCACCTTTGAGGCCAACTTTTTCCAGTTCTTCATCAATATCCGCAGGTTCTTGGGGCATATCGCCGGAAATATCTTCTTCGCCGACAACTGAAGGCGGTTTTGACTGCTGATGTTTTAGATCATCGTCAGTTGGTGTATATGCAGAATCGTCTTGATTAGTGGGATCAGATTGATCATCAAACATAATTTAATTATTACAAATAATTAGAAATTGAAGCAAGGTGATAAAATTTATCAGTAAACGACTCAAAGAAAAAGGGATCTGTTAAAATGAAACTAGAATGAAAGATTTTATTTTTCTAATTATTTTCCTAACAATTGTTGGAATAGCAACTTACTTTATCAGATCCAAATACTCAATTTCCCCAAATGAGCAAACGCAAAAAACCGCAAAATTAATTCCAGTTTACCAAAATTCCAAGTCTTGGGAGATTAAAAACCAGAAAACAGTCTGCCTTTTGAATTTTGCCAATTGTACTAATCCATCCGCAAAAATTGCGTTCTTTTCTGTTGATAACTGGCCGTCCATTTATCAATTCTATAAATCCAAAATGTCAGAATTTGACTGGCAAACTAACAGCCAAATCGTCACCTCAATTCCTACAAGTGTCGTCTTTGAAAATTCGTCAAACTGTCAAGCTGAGGTTGTTCAAGATCAAGGCGGATTAATTAAGATGAAGGATGATTTGAAAAAATACCTTATCACTGTGACCTGTATTTAAACTTAAGTCTACAATTTTGGATGCCTGCTATCTCGTAGCTTTAGCGTAGTTTCGAACTTCGAAAGGTATTCATAAAAACCGTGCTAGCTTCATAAAACCAGTATTAAATGATAAAATCTATATACATTGTTTTGGCCCGGTGGTGAAATTGGTATACACGCAAGACTTAAAATCTTGTGACAGCAATGTCGTGTGGGTTCGAGTCCCACCCGGGCCACTTCGATAGAGTAGAAGCGGGCTTGCCCGCCGAAGCTTTAGCGAAGGCGGGGAGTAGCTCAGTTGGCTAGAGCGCCGCGTTTGGGACGCGGAGGTCGGAGGTTCAAGTCCTCTCTCCCCGACTTTTGATTCGAGGAATTACCAGATGGATAAGATAAGTCTACTTCCTAAGTAGCAACAACTTTTTATTGTAGGAAAAAAAATATTGCAAATAAGTATGGCACAGCTAAAACTATGACAAGGAGGATTTTTACCCACATTTTTGATGGTTGCTCTTTTCTAAAAATTAACCAAAGTAGAAATAATAGTTGTATTACAAATACAGATGATGAAAAGGCAAACACCATATAAATTGCAATTAGTCCATAACCTAGACCCATACAACCAAATCCCTCACAAGGTATTTTTTTCATCGACAGTAAAGAAAATATAAAAAAGAGTATCAGTGCAAATTGTGTAACTAAGCTTAAACAATAGAAGATTAATAGTGTCGTTCTTAGAAAATTGTTATCGCTTAATGGTTTTTCAGTAAGACTTTGACCTAATTAAGATTGAAAAGTTTGGTCTTCCATGATTCAATCTTAACATAACATAATCAGATAGATTTGATTTCTATGTATAGGTAAATATCAGTGTGTATTCCTCGATTTTACTTGTTAGAAAACCCAACCTTTGATGCTAATCATTATTTGTTCCCAAATTGTTCGAAGTTCCCTCTTTCACTAAAGTTTTAGAGGACAATCGTCCAATATTGTCGACTCTGATTTTGGAGGCTAGACTAAAGACAACCACAATTAGTAGTGGAAAAGGCGGGGGGGGAATACTCCTCTAACAGTACTTCGCTTACAATGCTGACTGTAATGAGGAATAAAAAGATTTAAAACTTCTATTGCTTCTGCATAGTTTATTTAGACCTAGATCCCTCGTAATATTTGTATACATTTCACTTGGCGGAACAGTTATGCTTCTGTGATAATCAATTATTTTTTCTAACCTTTCTTTTGGAGAAAGGGTATCATATGGTAATTTTTGATTACCCGGCAAGTGAAATATTCTTTTGATAGAGTTTTCTTCATCTAAAAGCCACTGTTCATATGATGGGTTTGGTAGTCCTATTGCATATTTTGCAGCAGTGTTTACTTGTGCGCAATTCTGTGTCACTTTTGATCTAATCCTACTTGCTTTTGAAGGTTTTCCGTCTGTGTCTGCCAAAAAAATACCTAGATCGCACTGATGAGTGTTAAAAAACAAAAAAGCCGCACTTTTGATTTTACTGTCAATAGAGCCATCAGTTCTGATGGTAATAAAATTTAAATCTGAAATATTAGAGTTAAGCCCTCTAATTATTTTACTTACAAGTGTCTTGAGGGGATTTTCATCTCTTAGTCCTTCGACATTGACTTTATGTACATAATGTACTAATATAATATTATATGACAATAACTGTTTCAGTAAGTGAATTAAGAGGCAATATATCTCAATATTTGGAGAAGGTTATGAGAGGAACTCGCGTACTTATACGCGATGAAAAAAGAGACGTGACTATTGCGCAAATTACCCAAACACACTCTTTCGATAAAGGTCTATATGAGAAAATGCTACGAAAGGCAGCTGGAGTTATATCTAGTGAAAACCATCCAGAATGGAGTACTAAATCTGAAGTTAGTAACTGGGTTACCAAAAACCGTTTATTAGATGAGAGATCGTTTTAATTATGTATCTTCTTGATACTGATGTATTGATTTGGGTTTTGAGGGGTAAAAAAGAAATCGTTGAAAAAGTATCAGATTTAAAAGATAAGTCCGTGTTAAGTATATCCGTTATCTCAACTGCTGAAATATATAAAAACATTTTTCCTTCTGAACTGACAACCACAGAAGATTTTTTACTGCAACATGTCATTTTTGATGTTGACCAAAAAATAGCCAAGGTTGCAGGTCTTTATTGGCAACAATATTCAAAGCAATTAAAGAATCTTAGTCTTACAGACTGTCTAATTGCAGGAACAGCTAATGTAAACAGCTTGACATTGGTTTCACTCAATGTTAGGCATTTTCCTATGAAAGATATTCATTTACTGAATCCGCTTCAATAATTTTCCCTGTCAAGAAATCTAAATCTTCAATATTCATATTAAATTTAGGTATAAGAGTTCGAAGATTGTTCCACAAGCCGACTAGAGGGGACATCAGGTTTGGAATATACCTGAATAGCCTGATATAACAGGCTAAACTTGCGGTTAAATATCCCTATAAAGATTCTATTGAGAAATTATTGGTTATTTAAGCGGAGCGTTTTCTACGGATATACAATACTGCACCTGCTGCGGTGATAAATACTGTAACTGACCCAGCAACACCTGCGGCAATCGGAATTGTTTTATCTTTATTTTTTTCCGAAGTCATATTTTGCGGCGAATTACTTAAATCCGGCAACTCGGCGACCCCACCTACTCCTACTGGCATTGTTACTGTCAATGTCCCTAACTCAGCCACGACCAAGCTAAAAGGACTGAACATTCCGGTAGTCAGTATTGTTCTTCCTTCGTCGGTCTGCCCGTCGCTTCCGTATCCGCCCCAGAGACTACCGACCAGCGTGACGTTGTCCGAGCCAGAAGATGGTATCTGAAAGACGGGCGAGCCGCTATCTCCCTCAGCGACATTGTAATTAGCCTCAGTTTGGCAAAGTATTATAATGTTGTCAGGCAACACTTCATCTTCACAGACTTTCGTTACATTGCCTTGGGTCCATCCCGTACTCCTTCCCACTTTGTTCACAGTTTCTCCTTTCACAACATCTTTTGTTCCCGTAATCTGGAAGCTTCCCGCAATATTGACGTCTATTGGGTTGGGATTGGCACCACTTGCCGTCTTTTCGATGAAGCCGCGCCGGAAGTTAACCCCAATGTGGTATTTCGAGAAGTTAACATCAGACCACCTGCATTTCGTGGTAACGGGGTTGTTGGTGCAGCGGTGATCGAAGGAGTAGCTAAACCACGGTGGGTCCACAGTTTCGTGGCCAATCTCATCGTCCTCGTTGTTTGTATCGATTTGGTAGAAGAAATCCGCATCGACCACCGATCGTGTGGTTGAACAGTGGGACGCAGTGACAAACCCTTCCACGCCAGCGCGCCGGGCATTGTACCCGAGCGTACACTGAGCAGCGTGAGTTGCATCTATCTCCCGCCTGATCTCCAGTCCTCCTTCGACCGGCCGCTCATTCTGTCGCAGAGTCAGTAGGATGATCGGTTCTCGTTGTTCGATGCGGACTGCCGCTGCGGGGATACCAAGACTTTGCAACTGGCGACGAATTTCATCCTCAAGTCGCATATCTTGAACACTGATTTCAAGTGTGTTCGTTGCATGGTCGATGCCTGAGGAAAGCACCCCTGGGATTCCAAACAGTGAAGTAGCCTGGTCATGCCAGGTCCTAAGGTCAGCAAAGCCGTATCTTGCCGGCACGACGCGGATCCCGTCCTTGGGGATGCGCTTATTGCCGAAGACAGCCGCAATCGCCGCCTGCGCAGATTCTTTTTTCCCCGTGTCAAGCAGGGCGACATTGAGATTACCCTGCTTGTCATAGAACATACCGCCAAACGCTGGTTCCGCCTTTGCGATGTCACTAAAACGGTCGTTGATTGTAATCACTCGCTGCGGACCATCTGGTCCTCCCTGGTTTTGATTACCCAGGTATTGATCAGGATTAGGTGTTTGCGCTTCTGCATTTTCTGCACCCGGTAACATTTCTATTAACTGTTCATATGCTTTATGCGGAGTTTTTAAAACAAGATGGTTTGCAGAGTCTACAGAGCTGGCAAGCGGATCAAAAACTCCAGTCTTTTCTACAGCTACAATACCTCCTGCTGCTAACGACATTGTGGCTACTGACCTGGCTACAAAATTTAGCCTTTTTCTTTCAACAAATCTTCCTAATCTGTTCTCTCTCTCCATGTAGTTAGTAATAATACCAAAGTAAAATGGTATTAACATTGCAGGTTATAGTCCAAAGGGATTTATTTGTCAAGGACTCGCATTGTGTCATGATCTATAATTCACGTAAAGTTTCGTACAGCAAGTTTCCAGTATTTCCGACCAATTAAAATATTTTAATAATTTTATAAATTACTTTGCCGTCAGGAATTTTTATGGCGATTTCTTCTCCTGCTTTTTTGTTAATCAAAGAACTTCCAATTAAAGAGCTCGTTGATATTTTGCCTACTTTAGGATTTGCCTCCATTTCCTCAACAATCTGATACTGGAAAGTTTCCCCGTTAACTTCAACAATAAGCCGGCTTCCAAATATAACTTTTTCTCCTTCGAATTTATCTACAACTTGGCCGACTCTAAGCAAATATTTAAGCTCGCGGATTCTTGAGTCTATTTGGGAAAGTTCCTCTTTGGCTGCATGAAAGCCGGCATTTTCGGCAAGATCGCCTTGCTCCCTGGCGTTTGAAAGATTTGTTACTACCTGCGGGCGTCTTTTTAGTAAATGATCGTATTCTTTTTTTAAGTTTTCAAAACCTTCTTTTGTAAACCTAAATTTTGTAGTTTTAGACATCTGTCTATTTTAACAATTTTTCTTGCTGCATTTTTTCGCAAGCAAGACAGCTAAACTATCCTAGTTTTGGGTCGTTGTGGTAATCTAATTGAGGATTGCCCTCTTACTCTCTTACTCCTGCGGCCTCACGAATTATATCAGGCCTTTTTCCGTTAATTTAGCCTTGTAAAGATCTAACAACTTTTGACAAACAACTTTCCAGTCATATTGCATGGCGGTTTGGCGGCCGTTTTCGCCAAATTGCTCTCGCAAGTTTTGACTATTAAGTAAGATTTGCATCTGATTGGCAAATTGCAAAGTGTCGGTAGGGTTAACTAAGAAACCATTTTGCTCGTCGGTAATCAGTCCACGATAACCCGGATTATCCCCTGCTACCACAGGTCTTCCAGAAGCCATAGCTTCAAGAACGACGATGCCGAAGCTTTCACCATGTCCTGAAGGGAAACTGCAAATGTCGGCAGAACCATAATATCCTGGGAGATCACAAGACGGAACTTGTCCCTGAAAACAGACATCGGCAACTTTTTGGTTTTCAACCTGATTTCTCAATTTTGCTTCAAGCGGGCCACCACCCACAATAATTAGCCTTATATTGTCACGATCTTGACGCAGTCTTGCATAGGCTTCGATCAAATGACTGACGCCTTTTCTTTCCTCTAAGCGCCCGACATAAAGAATATTGAGCTTGTCGTCATTGAATTGAGGAAGCTGAGATACTTCCGGATTAAAACGCGCTGTATCAACGCCATTGGGAATAATTTGATACTGGCCAGGAAAATACCGACTGACAAACTCTTTGGCTGTTTGGGAAACAGCAATACGAGCGTCTAATTTTGGTCCATAACGTGGAATTAAAATTTTAAATATGTAGTAAATGATCGTGCCCTTCTTGACAGCATGGAATGTGGCCACGTTTAGAGGTGACTCAGAACTTCTTAAAAGCTGGAGTGAAGGCCAGGAAACTTCAGGTTCGTGGAAATGAAAGATATCGGGGTCTTTTTGCAGGACTCTTTTTACTTCTTCTTTGGGAGCACTTGGAAAACCAATGATTGCCGTTGTGTCTTCAAAATGGAATTTCCTGCCCTGTCCTAAATGAATTACATTTTTAGTTTCTTCGACTGGGCCATATTTTGGGGCAATAACTATTACTTGATGACCGAATTCCTCTGTCAGAACTCTAGCACTATTACGTATGTTGTCCTGGACTCCCCCATTAACACCAAAAGAATAAGCTGAGACAAAGGCTATTTTTAAATTTTCTGGATTAGGTCTTAGTCTTTCGTTCATGAAATTAGGCTTGATTTTAGCTTATAGCAAGGTTTAATTCAATTAAGGTAAGATTAAAGTCATGAAACGGATCAAATTTATCCAAATTAATATTTATAAGGGCAAGTATCTTAGTAAGTTAATTGATTTTTTAAAGAAAGAAGATGCAGATATTGTAACCATGCAAGAGGTAACCGTGGGTGGTTTTAACTTGACTGGCGATAAATCAGCAAATTTATTTGAAATTTTAAAGAAGAAATTAAAACTTAATGGGGTTTATCATGGCGATTTAAAATTAACAGGATTACCCCGTTCGTCTTTTGGTAATGCCGTTTTGACTAAATTTGGAATCAAAAAAAGCAGGGTTATTATTTTAAAAAAATTTAGGCCTGTTACTTTGGAAGAACTGGATGGAGCTGGAGCTTTTGAAATAAGACCAAAGATCCCAAGACACATGCTAGATGTACTGGTTGACTCACCTATTGGTGAATTATATGCAATCTCTATTCATGGGGCTTGGACTGCGCCGCCTTCTGATACGCCAGAGACTCTACGTCAAGCAAAAATCATTGTCAAAGTCCTAAAATCTCTTGGCGAAACACCATTCATTATGGGGGGAGATTTAAACGCTACACCCCAGTCAGAGGTTATCAAGATGGTTTGCGGTGTTGCCAATAATTTGATGATTAACTCCTTTTTTGAGTACACGACCCATCCCAAAATCCATAAAATTGTACCGCGAAAATTTTTAGTTGACTATATTTTTACTTCAAAGCATTTTAAAGTTTTATCTTTGGATGTACCGGAAATTACGGTTTCTGACCACTTGCCAATTGTGGCAGAATTGGAATTAATGGAAAATAGTCCCCTATTTTGGTAAAATTCATAATACCTGCGGGTGTAATTCAGCGACTAGAATGTCAGCTTTCCCCACCTGCTAGAGCCTATGCGGGTGTAGTTCAATGGTAGAACACCAGTTTTCCAAACTGGATACGGCAGTCCGATTCTGCTCACCCGCTCAGGCGCCTGTAGCTCAACGGATAGAGCGTTCGCGTTCTAAGCGAGTGGTTGGGGGTTCGATTCCCTCCAGGCGCGCCTGTGGAGGTCGTAGCTCAATTGGTTAGAGCGGCAGCTTGTGGAGCTGCGGGTTGGGGGTTCAAGTCCCCTCGGCCTCCCATTTATTTTGGCAGTTTGGCAATTAGAGGCATTACATTTTTATAGGTGATCTTGTATTTATAGGGATAATAAAGGAAGGCCGCCGGTGCGTCTTCAACCAAAAATTTCTGGAAATCGAAATATAATTCCTTTCTTTTAGCTTCATCTGAGGTATTTCTGGCATCTTCCAAAAGTTTGTCAACCTTAACATTTTTATAACCAGTAATATTGGTATCATTTTGAGTTGAATGCCAAAGAGAATACTGATCAGGGTCTGGCATTAACTGTTCATAAACCAAGAGCGCCTGGAAATTATCAGGAACGTTTTTTGATTTGTTAATAGAAACCTCAATTCCGAGTTCCTGCCAATCTTTTTTGATCTTTTCGGCCATGTCTTCGAGACCCGGAGTAGAAGTTAATGTTATTTTAGGACTCTTTATTTCGGTTTTGGAAAGCAATTCTTTAGCCCAACTGGTATTGTATTCATATCTTTTGATGTTATTATTGTATGCCCAATTTGTCGGAGAAATGGGCGAGATAGCGTTAATTCCGTCAAAGTCTGATTTCTGAATTGCATAACTTAAAGCCTGGCGTAAGTCTTTTGATGCTAAAAGAGGATCTTGGTTATTATAAAAAATTGCCACGATTGTATTGGTATCGGTTATTTTCTCCAGCTCCAAATTTGGCCACTTTTCTAGAATTTTGGCATTGGAAACCGTTAGGCTTTTTATTTCCCCTATTTTTAAGGCATTTAATGCCTGTTGTTCCGTTTGGTAAAATTTGATATAGACTCTTGGTAATGTTTTATCTTTTGAGACAAGACTGATTTTTTTAACGACACCTTCAACTTGATTAATATCTACAATGCGAAATTTACCGGTGCCGTAAAAACTTTTGGCTTTAAAGACAGGCTTATCTAAGGCTAGTGGAAAAGAAGCAATTGGATTGGGTAACTTAAACTCGATTGCCTTATTGTTAAGCGCATGAATTTGGACATTGGAAATGGCAATTGAGATATCTTTAGCTAAAACCGGTGAGTTATCATGCCACACTAAGTTATCTTTCAGAAAAACCACATAAGTTTTACCGTCCTCTGAAACCTGCCAGTTTGCAGCAAGGGACGGAATTGGTTTGCCATCCCTACCTCCTGATGTCAAAGATTGGGTTGCCAGTTGTAAAACTTCTGTCGGGATTGAATCGACTGAATAGACGCCCACATAGCCAAGGGCCACAACATTGGTGCGCAGAATTATGGGTAATATTTTGTAAAAGGCAAATATTAGAGAGAAAAAAACTACTAATATACTAAGTAGCCAAAGTTTATATCTTGAAACATAGGCAAAGGATAAATTCCACCAAAATTTTATGCGCCGTACTTTCGCCTTAAAAAACAGCATTCTTTAAATAATAACTTGGATGATGGAAACGACTGCAAATAAAATAGCAAGTGTTATTGTTAAATATACAAAAAGTTTTTCGACTCCCTTTTTTGATCTGTAAAAACTTTCCGAACCGCCAAAAACAGTTCCTATGCCAGTACCTTTTGACTGCATCAAAATGACTGTAATTATGGCAAGTGAGATAAAAATTTGGCCAATTAATAAAATTATTCTCATTTTGTAAAATTATCTATAACTTGCGCAATTTTGTCACTATCATGGTAAATGGGGTAGTTAATGTTCACAAAATCACCTTTAACCATATTTTCTTTGTATTCTTGTAAATTTTCTTCATCACAGACAACGTATTTATAATTTATTTGTGAAGGTATTTTTGGTTTTTGATTGGTATTAACCAGTATTGTATCAAATATATCTTTATCAAAATGTTTTTTAAGAGTTTTAATGTAATCTGATACCTTAAAAGTTGCTGTTTCAAAAGGTTTATTGGCAATGTTTACCACAAAGATCTTTTTAGCAGGGGATTCTTTTAGTGCTTTTTTAATTTGGGGAACAATTAAAACCGGCAAGACTGTGCTAAATAAATCTCCCGGCCCGGCTATTAAAAGATGGGCTTTTTTAATAGCATCTATGGTTTTTTTATAAGCTTTGATGTTGGGTGGATCAAGATAGACCTTTTCGAGAGTTCTTCCTCCGTTATAACGGCCTAAATCTATGTTTTTCTCACCATAGACTTTTTTATTATTTTGGGTTGTTGCCCAAATATTGACATTCCCAATTGTTGCCGGTAAAACCCTACCTTTTGAAGAAATGATTTTGGAAAACTCTTCAAGTGCCTTGTTAGTATCGCCCGCATAAATATTGGTTAGCGCAACAAAAATTAAATTACCTAATTTTTGGCCTCCGAGATCGGTATCTTTCCCATAACGCTTGCCTTCAAATCGGAAGACAAATAATTTTTGAAGAACCGATTCTTCATCGGAAAGGGCTGCCAGACAATTGACCAAATCACCCGGTGGCGGAATGGAAAAAGCTCGTCTAAGTCTGCCTGCCGATCCCCCATCATCTGCCATTGAAACTACTGCCGTCAAATCAAATGGATAGTCTCGTAAACCTTTAAGAATTTGGGCAGTTCCTACTCCGCCCCCAAGACAGACTATATTAGTTGTTTTTGGCGGTAATTCTAAATAATTCTTTAAAAAAGTTTTAAACATTGTAGGTAATCTTACCAATTTCTAATTTTTAATGGCAAATTAGTTTTTGATAATACCAAAATATTACTCGAAAATTAGATGAAAAAATTTTTGAAGAAACGTAATAATTATAACAACCAGAAAGATTGTGGTGATTTGATTAAAATTTGCCGGGGGGATGATAATCCCCTGGAGATTAGCACCGGGGAAATTATAAGGATTAATTACAAAATCCGGAAAAAATCTCAATAGTCCGTAAACAAACACCCCGTTCAAAATTAAAGAGATCATTCCGAAAGTTATTAAATTGATAGGTAGAAGTATAAGAGAAAACACCGGATTGATAATTTGTGAAATGATGAAGAGACCGCCTATTATAAGTAAAATATTTTTTGGATTTGCACCGATTGAAATAGTGGGAATAAACGTATAAACGATATAAAAAGTGGCAGCGGAAAGTATTAGGGATTTAAGATAATGACGCACGGTAAATTAATGATTTAAATCTATATTAACAAATGTTTTACTTTTTGCCTACAAGATTTGATGATTTAGTTAGATTTTAAGTAAGGCTTTGGAACGAATCAGTTGGTGATAAGAAAGAGCGAATCGGTGTGCCTCGTTGCGAATTGCCTCAACAAGTTGTCTGGCCAGGTTCTCCTTGGGAAGTGAAATAGGCAAAATTTTAGAATGGGTATATATTTGTTCGTACCTTTTAGCAATGGAGATTACCGGTATGGTTAATTTTAATTTGCTGACTGTAGACTTGGCAACATTTAACTGTCCGCGGCCTCCATCAATAATAATAAGATCGGGTATTTGCCAATTGTTTTTGAATCTTCTTTCGAGAACTTCACGAAGCATCTGGTAATCATCAGGTTTAGTGGTAAATTTAATCCTGAAACGGCGGTATTGACTCTTATCCATTTGGCCATTTGTAAATACTACCATTGAACCGGTCGCGAAGTTACCGGCAAGACTTGAAATATCGTAGCATTCGATTCTTCTGGGAATTTTTGGCAAACTAAGTAGGGATTTTAAACTTTCAAGCTTTAACATTACCAGATCATCAACTAAACTAGGTTGTTTTAAAAATTCCGCCGGCGCGTGATAAGTAGTTCGAATATATTGAAGGTTTTCAATTTGTTTTTTAATTCTTTGAGCATCTTCAAATTTTAACAAATTTGCCTTTTTTTTCATTTGAGAAGTCAGATCTCGAATTAAAAGTTTACTTTTTCCAGATAAAAGTTTTTTGATATTACCTATATTTTTTAGGTAAGAAGTTAAGGATTCTTTTGACTTGTAAGGATAAGGACAAAGTCCGAGATTAACAAAAAGACAAGGCTTTTTGGGGTTTTTGTGATGACAGTATTGAAAAATTTTTCTAATTATTCTTAAAACTTCACGGGCAGTTTTGGTCGATGGAAACGGGCCTTTTAAAAAAAGTCCTTTTTGATATTTTTCTTGTCTTGCGACAGTGACCTGCGGGATTTTGTCAGCAGTTATCTTAATATAAAGCGGGCTTTTATCATCTTTGGCAACTGTATTAAAAAAGGGCTTGTATTTTTTAATTAACTCTGCCTCAAGAAGCAGTGCTTCGAATTCGGAAAACACCTTGATATATTCTATATGCGCAATTTCTTTAACCATAAAATTCGTTTTAGGTCCAAGGATTTTAGCGGAAAAATAGCTAGAAACTCTTTTTTTTATGGAAATTGATTTTCCAATGTAAATTAATTGTCTGCTGTGATCAAAAAATTTATAAATGCCAGGAGAATCAGGCAGATCTTTAATCTTCTTTTTAATCTTGTCCACGGGTGAATTTTACCCGAAATTCTAGGAAAAATTAAGTTTTTTGTTTTTTATTTTTTTAAAGAGGAAATAACCCAAAACGATAATTAAAATAGCAACGGTGAGGGAGATCGCCAGCCCTTTTGAAAAAATAATTATATAGATGGGCAAAATTTTCACCGGTTTGGAAACTTGCGTATCGGCATAACTTAAGACCAATGTGTCTTGAGTATTTAAAAACAACCCTCTAGCCTGAAGGGTAAATTGGAAATTTTCTCGAGCAAACGGGGGCAATATAGGTAGTTCGATTTTCTGTGTAGATTTATTTTCGAGCTTATTGGTTTTTAAAGATAATTCTTGTCCTATAATCGAAGTTGAGCCGACATTGGCAACTGTCGTTTCTACTTTTACGGGAATTGCAGAAATAATTTTTTGAGGGAAAGAAAGAGTAAGGCTAGGAGTTAAAGTTGGATTTGGTAAATCCTGGGCAAATGAAACAAATACGCTCTTTTCGCCCAAATTTTCTTTCCTTTTATAGGCTCCGGCCGGATATGGAAAAGTTGATGACTGCCCCCTTTGAACAAAGGTCAGATGATTGAAATCAAGCACATTAAAATAATCCAATCCTCCCGATGTTGATCCCCAAGTTGGATCAATCTGGATCCAGCCCGAATTATCATCCCAATATTCGGGCCAGGCATGGAGTATATCTCCTTCAGGCAGGGTTAGTGAAAGCGGCCGCAATCTTTCGTTTTGGGTGTAGGCATAGCCTTCGATTTCCCTTGCGGGAATGCCGGCTGCTCTGGATAGTGCAATAAATAAATCCGTAAATTCCATACAAACGGCGTCTTTCGGGGAAGACAAAGCTTTGACAGCCCCTAGCCTTTCGATTTTTGGCTGGTTTAACCTCTCTTTACTGTAAGTTAAGGTACTGATAACAAAATCATATACCTCTCGAGGGGTTTTAAGTGAGCTTGCTTTATCTTTTATAATCGCGTTATTAGTTTCCCAATATCTTTGAGGTTGGGTATAGCGATCACGTTCTTGGGGAGATAGATTTTTAACAATACGCCTGAAGGGTTTACTAAAAACTTCTACATAGCCAGCTGCCGTAACATCAAGATTAGTGCGCGGAGCAAGTTTATATTTGGCAAGAAAATTTCCATCGTTATCTACTGACATATTGACAGGCTTTGGATCCAACTTTTCAAGAACTATTTTTTGGTAATTGTTGTCAGGAGGAAGTGCTATTTGGAGAAATTGACCTGTTAAATTATTATTTTCCAAATGGTAATTAAGCTTGAATGAAAAAACTTGTTTTTGTCCGAAAGACATTGAAATTCCCGATTGAATAAGCTGGTCTTTATTAAAGATAAACTCCTGCCTTCCAGATAATTTGTTGGTATTTTTGGGGGTGGGGGTTGTAAATGCCACTGGACCAAATGAAATCGGGACGGAAACCGTTGACTGATATGACCCAATATCTGCGGCTTTGGCAAGCCTGGGAATCGAAATTTCCCAAATCTGGCCTGATTTAGCAGCTAGCTCCCCTGAAGTGTAGGACAGATTCCAAGGAAGTGTTTTACCGGCGCCGATAACTTTTTGATTAAATTTAACCGAGATTGTCGTTAGGTTATCTTCGAATTTTACATTTGTTTCTAGTGGCCCAACATTATCTTGCGCCTTAACATTTTCAACCTTGGTTGAACCGATCTTTAATTCAAATTTATCGGCATAATAATTGGCGGTTTTATTTTTAAGTACGATTTCCTGTCTGACATCGGTTTTACCAAAAGAGTCAACTAAGTAGAATGCTTTATAGTCAGTCTCAAATTCGCCCTGAGCAAATACTTCGTCAGTAAGTAGTATGTAGTGAACAGTAAAAAGAAGGGCGATAAAAAGGATGAATCGCGTCAATATTTTCATTAAGTTTAGTATCCCATTCACAAAGACGTGAGGCAAGTATTAACTATTAAATCTTTTGGCTAAGAATTGGCCTGTGTAGGAGTTTTTAACCGTGCTTAAAGTTTTTGGAGATCCGCTGGCGACTATTTGTCCGCCGCTATCTCCACCGTCTGGGCCCAGATCAATAATCCAATCGACGTTGGCAATAACATCCATGTTATGTTCGATGATAATAACCGTATTACCGCTTTCAACTAGGCGTCTGAGAATTAAAAGTAATCTTTCAATATCGGCAAAGTGAAGACCGGTTGTAGGCTCATCTAAAATGTACAAAGTCTTGCCGGTTGCTCTTTTGGAGAGTTCTGTTGCTAATTTGACGCGCTGGGCTTCGCCTCCGGAAAGAGTCGGAGCCGGTTGGCCAAGTTGAATATAGCCCAAACCGACATCATAAATAGTTTCCAGTTTTTGTTTAATTTGGGGAATGTTTTCGAAAAAGGCTAATGTTTCTTCAACAGTCATACTTAAGACATCAGCTATGTTTTTTCCTTTGTAATGTATTTCCAGAGCTTCTTCGTTATACCGCCTGCCTTGGCAAACTTCACAGTCGACATAAACATCCGGTAAAAATTGCATCTCTATTTTTACCTGACCTTCACCTTCGCATGCCTCACAACGGCCGCCCTTAACATTGAAAGAAAATCTACCCGGTTTGTAACCGCGAATACGCGCATCGGAGGATTTAGCAAAAAGTTCACGGATATAAGTAAAAACACCAGTATAAGTAGCCGGGTTACTTCTGGGGGTTCTGCCTATTGGTGACTGATCAATTAGAATTACTTTGTCGATATTTTCAACACCCTTTAAATAATCAAAATCGCCTGCTTTTATCCTTGATCGGTATAAATTACTGGCCAAGGCTTTGAATAAAATGTCATGAACGAGCGTTGATTTACCAGATCCGGAAACGCCGGTAATACAGATAAATTTTCCAAGAGGAAAATCAACTCTAATATTTTTTAAATTGTGCTGTCTGGCTCCGATAATCGACAAATAATTGTCATTTTGCTCATTGTTTTGTGAGATTTTACTAGGGTTAATTTCGACTTTCTTTTTTCCTGATAAATATTTGCCTGTTAATGAGGCAGAATTTTTCATAATTTGTGAAGGAGTGCCTTGGGCAACAATGTTGCCACCGTGCTTACCTGCCCCGGGCCCAAAATCTAAAATTTCGTCTGATGCTAGCATCATGTCTCGGTCGTGCTCAACAACAATTACTGTATTTGAAAGATCCCTTAATCTTTTTAAAGTTGTAATTAACCGGTTGTTGTCTTTTTGATGAAGACCGATTGACGGTTCATCTAATACGTATAGTACTCCAGAAAGACCCGAACCAATTTGTGAGGCCAAACGAATTCTTTGGGCTTCACCACCTGCCAGAGTTACGGCTGTTCGACTGATGGTTAAATATTCAAGACCAACATCTAAGAGAAATTGCACGCGGCCGATTAATTCTTTGAGAATAGGTTTGGCGATAATTTTTTCGCGAAAAGAAAGGGTATTGTTTTGTTCCTCGGCGAGGTTTTTGATCCATTTACTAAAATTGATAACTGATTGTTCGGAAACTTGAGCAATTGATTTTTGATCAATGGTTACTGAAAGCGCTTCGTTTTTTAATCTGGTGCCTTTGCAACTATCACAAATGTCTATTCTCATAAATTTTTCGATCTCTCCTCTAACATAATCTGATTCGGTCTCTCGGTATTTTCTTTCTAGATTATTGATGACACCTTCAAAATTTGTGTCCCAAGAAACAATTTTACCGAAACGGTTTGGACCTCTGACTTTATAAAATTTTCCTTGACTGCCGTGAAGTATAATTTTTTGGGTCTTGTCTGAAAGCTTGCCTATCGCAAGGTCAAGTGAAATATTTTCCTCTTTGGCAACAGTTTCCAACATGCGCCACATCCATGAATCAGACTCAATGATTCTCGACCAGGGTAAAATTCCTCCTTCGAGAATTGAAAGGTTAGGGTTCAAAACCAAGTCTTTATCTACTTTGCGAATTGAACCAATACCATTGCAAGTTGGGCAAGCTCCATGAGGAGAGTTGAAGGAAAATGATCGTGGTTCAATCTCTGGTAGGGAAATATTATCTGTAGGACAGGCAAATTTTTCACTAAAAAGATTATCCGTAAGATTTTTTGGGAACTGGGGAATCTCAAAAGTTTTATCAAGAATTTTTGAGGCAATAACCGTCCCATCGGAAAGTTTCAGAGCTTGTTCGACAGATTGACTCAGTCGGCTTTTTTCTGTTGGTAGAGTTAATCTGTCTACAACGACATCGATTGAGTGTTTATTTGTTTTTATCAGAACAAAATCCTCGTCGATTGATCGAACTTGACCGTCTACTCTGACATCACGGTAACCTTTTTTAGCAAGATCGGTGAACAATTGATTAAACTCACCTTTCCGGTCCCTAACTACCGGTGCCAAAAGCAAAATTCTAGTTGAAGGTTTTCTGTTAATATTTGCCAATTTTTGGATTTCGTCGACAATTTGTTGTGGTGATTGATGAAAGATTTCCCGTTTGCAAATTGGACAATGAGGATGACCGACTCTGGCAAATAAAAGCCTTAAATAATCATAAATTTCGGTAATAGTGCCGACCGTTGATCTAGGGTTATGAGAGGTTGATTTTTGATCAATTGAAATTGCAGGTGATAATCCTTCAATTGAATCAACATCTGGTTTATCCATTACCCCTAAAAACTGCCGGGCATAAGAGGCTAAAGACTCCACATATCTTCTTTGGCCTTCGGCATAAATGGTGTCAAAGGCCAGTGATGATTTTCCGGAACCGGAAATTCCGGTAAAAACGACTAATCTATTTTTAGGAATCTCGACAGAAACATTTTTAAGATTATGAACTTTGGCACCTTTGATAACAATTCTATCCATAGTCTTTGAGAAAAAAATGCAAGTTGATAATTTTAACACTTGCAACAAGTGATCGACAAGGGTTAGGGATTGGAAATCTGAGGAGGTTTTTTTAAAGAATAAATTTGGTCGCGAAGGATCATAGCTCTTTCGAAATCTAAGATTTTGGCGGCTTCTTTCATTTCGCGATTTAAGATTTTGATATATTTTTGGCGATCCTCGGGTAAAAGTGAGCCCTCCTTGGCGCGAAAAATGGCAGCTTCAATAACCTGATCGTGATAGGTTGATTTCCTTTCCTCGTAAATTTTTTCGCGATCAATTAATTTTTCACGAATAGGTTTTTCGATTGATACAGGCTCAATGCCGTGTTTATTGTTGTAGACTATTTGAACTTTTCTTCTTCTTTCAATTTCTTCGATTGCTTTTTTAATTGAACCGGTAATTGTGTCTGCGTAGAGTATTACCTTTCCGTTAATATTTCTGGCAGCTCGGCCCATGGTTTGGATTAATGATGTTTGAGATCTTAAAAATCCTTCCTTATCCGCGTCCAATATAGCGACTAGAGAAACTTCCGGAAGATCTAACCCCTCCCTGAGTAAATTTATACCTACAAGAACATCATAATTACCCAATCGAAGATCATCGAGTATATCAGTTCTATCGAGTGTTTGGATTTCCGAATGCAAATAATGTACTTTTATACCTTTTTCGGTAAGATAAGAGGCGAGTTCTTCGGCCATTCTTTTAGTTAAAGTAGAGATTAATGTCCGCTGGTGTTTTTTAATCTTCAAATTAATTTCATTTATCAAATCTTCAATTTGTTCTGTTGATGATCTTATGGAAATAGTAGGGTCTACTAAACCTGTCGGTCGAATCAGTTGTTGAACTATTTGACTGGATATACTCATCTCATATTCAGTTGGCGTAGCCGATGTAAAAATAAGCTGGTTAATCTTTCTGGTGAATTCTGCGAACTTCAGCGGTCTATTATCGTATGCTGACGGCAATCTGAATCCAAAATCGACCAGCATTTTTTTTCTGGAGCGATCTCCGTTATACATGCCATTAATTTGAGGAACGGTCATATGAGATTCATCAATAACCATTAGATAATCCTTAGGAAAATGGGCAAGAAGGCTGTAAGGAGGCTCACCAGGTTTTCTGCCATCAAAATGCCGAGAATAATTTTCAATACCTTTGCAATAACCGAAGGTTTGAATCATCTCAAGATCATAATTTGTTCTTTCTTTAAGTCTATGGGCTTCAAGTAATTTACCGAGCTTTTCAAATTCCTTTAATCTTTCCTTTAACTCTTTATTAATTGAGGAAATTGCTTGAGTAGTTGTTTGATCGGAGGCAACATAATGCTTGGCTGGATAAATGACAACCTCTATCAAATTTTTCAGATTTTTTCCGGTTATCGGGTGAATTTTTTCGATTTCACGAAGGCTACTTTCTAAAAAAGTTAATCTTAGACCTTCGTTTTCATAAGCCGGCATAATTTCAACAGCTTCGCCCCTAATTCTATATGTACCCCTGCTAAAATCTGTATCATTTCGTTCATACTGAAGGTGTGCAAAAGAACGTAGGAGATCTTGACGTGACCATTTTTGTTTTACTTTAAGGATTAAACGAGCCTCTTGGTATTCGATTGGCGAGCCTAAGTTATAAATTGCTGAAACTGATGCAACAACAATTACATCACTTCTGGTAGCCAGAGCTGTCGTTGTTGCTAAGCGGAGTTTGTCTATCTCTTCATTAACCTCTGTTTCTTTTTCAATATAAGTGTCGGTTGACGGTAGATAGGCCTCAGGCTGGTAATAGTCATAATAAGAAACGAAATAACAAACAGCGTTTTTGGGAAAAAATTCGCGAAATTCCTGATAAAGTTGGGCTGCTAGCGTTTTATTGTGCGAGATTATTAATGTCGGTTTTTGAATTTGGTCAATAACGTTGGCAATAGTAAAAGTTTTACCAGAGCCTGTAACCCCAAGCAAGGTTTGGTGTTTGTAACCTTTTATCAAACCTTTTATTAGTTTTTCGATGGCTTGAGGTTGATCCCCTGTCGCTTTATAAGTTGAAATTAATTCAAATTTCATAAGAACTTATATTATAACTTAAATTAAAAGATTCTTAGCGTATTGATACTTCGGGTTTTTAGCCAATCGAATGGTCGCGCAAAACATGAAATTGGCTCTTGACAATTTCGGGTTTTATTTGGTATTCTATGTTAGATGGCAATAATTTTATACAAGAGGCAAAAACAAATTATTAACTTTTTGAATCACTATATCAAAAGATATAACCATGCGCCGACGCTAGTCGAAATCGCTAAGCATCTTGACGTTAAATCACTAGCGACAGTCCATGAGCATTTACAAGTTTTAGAAAAAAAAGGACTGATAAAAAAAATGTCCGGCATCTCAAGAAGTATTGAACTTATCGATCAAAAAATCGGCATGGTGGTAAAAGGCATTGAATTACCGGTTCTGGGTTTTATTGCCGCAGGAACCCCCATAGAGCCTTATACTGATCCCAATGCTACATTTGCTATTCCCAGCAGCATGATTGCCCCATCCAGAAAATCTTATGTTTTACAAGTTCGAGGTGAGTCGATGGTTGAAGATGGAATTTTAGATGGAGATTTCGTAGTAGTTGAAGAAACCAATATGGCCATTAACGGCGACATTGTGGTTGCCATGATTGAAAACGGAGTTGTTACCTTAAAAAGGTATTTTAAAGAGAAGAATCGTATAAGATTGGAACCTGCTAATTCGACAATGCAGCCGATCTTTGCTAAAGATGTTACGATTCAGGGAAAATGCGTTGGGGTCATTAGACGCTATACTTAATTTAAGTTAGCTATGCCACTAAATAAAAGAGACTATAATGAATACTGCAGCCGCAGAAGTCATAACTGCAAGTGTTAAAACCCCCAGAATATTAGTTACTAAATTATTTTTATACTTACCCATTACTTTGCTATTGTTGGCTAAAAGAAGAATAAAAAATATTAGAACCGGTGAGATCAAACCGTAAATTACGGCAGTGTAAAATAAGGCTTTAAAAGGGTTGATATGAACAAAATTCATTAAAAAGCCGACAAATGTAGAAACAATAATAATTGCATAAAATGACCTTGCCTGCCTAAATGATTTGCTTAAACCTTCTTTCCAATCGAAAATTTCTGAAACTGCATAAGCCGCTGATCCGGCTAAAACCGGAATAGCTAGTAGTCCGGTCCCAACTATTCCAAGAGTAAAAAGTAACGATGCGGCTCTTCCAGCTAGAGGTTCCAGTGCTTTGGCTGCCTGATCGGCAGTTTCAATTTCATTTATTCCGAATTTAAAAAGAGTTGAGGCGGTTGTTGCAATAATTGCATACATCACTATATTTGAAAAAAGCATTCCAAGATTAACATCTTCTCTGACTTGTTTTAGCTCATGCTTGGTGATAATAATTCTTTTATGTTTTTCCTGTTCTAACTCTTTCCGTTCTTCTACTTCTTCTGATGTCTGCCAAAAAAACAGGTATGGCGAGATAGTCGTTCCCAAAATTGCAACGAATATCGAGATATAATTTTTATTTGTGGTAAATTCGGGTACAAACGATCTAAAAATTATTTGGGTCCAATCTTGCTTAACTACCAAAGCAGAGGCAATATAAGCAAAGAGAGCAAATGTCAACCACTTGAGATTTGAGGCAATAAATTTATACGGGAAATAGACCATTAAAGCAATTATTAAAAATGTAGTAAATATGGCGATTAAAAGCGGATGGACTGGAATAAGTAATCGGGTTGCTGCAGCCATACCGGCCAGATCAGCGCCAATGTTGATTGTATTAGCAATAATAATTAAAGCAGCCAAAAAATACAGTAAAATTTTCGACTTAAAATAGCTTTTAAGATTTCCGGCTAAACCTTTTTCGGTTACTACGCCTATTCTGGCACACATTTCTTGAATAGTTGCCATCAAGGGGAAAGTTAAAAGAGCAGTCCAAAGAAGCCCGTAGCCTTGAGAAGCACCAGCAATTGAATAAGTAGCAATGCCAGACGGATCATCATCAGAGGCCCCAGTGATTATTCCTGGTCCAATTTTTGAAAATAGTTTTTTAAACTTTTTGAGCACCTAAGCTTTTTCTTTTGAGTTTGTAATAAACATAAACCCCAACAAAGATTATCGTAATAGCAATAATTACCAAATCAAATTTTCGAAAATAGGGCCTGATAATTTGCCAGTTTTCTCCCAAGATGAAACCTATATAGGCCAAGAAAAATGACCAAATTAACGAACCGAAAAAGGTTAGGGCTGAAAATTTCCAAAATTGTAATTTAGCAATACCTGCGGGTAATGAAATAAATGTTCTTAGGGCAGGTAAAACTCTGGCAATGGCGGCCGTCCATTGACCATATTTGGAAAATAATTTTAGAGAACTAATGAAATCTTCTTCGGTAAGTAGAATAAAACGGCCATATTTTATAATCATTTTTTGAACAAATGTTTTTCCTCCATAAAAACCTAGTGCATAGGCAAGCCATGAACCAACAAGGTTTCCGATAGCGCCGGCAAGAGCTACTGCCCAAAGACTGAATCTTGACTCTGAAACCAAAAATCCTGAAAAAGGCATGATTATTTCCGATGGAATCGGAATTAATGCCGACTCTAGTGTCATTAATAAAAAGATTCCAGGGTAGCCAAGAGTCGAAATCACCCCCATTACCCAGAAAACAACTATTTCAAGAAATGACTGTTCCATTTGACAATTGACAATTAACCATTAACAATATCAGCTGCCAGCTTCGCTGGCCCTGATATATCAGAGGAGCGCCCTTGGCATTTGCCAAGGCGACCTGCTGATATTAACCGACCATGGGTACTTTATACATTGTAGCCACACCGATTGGTAATTTGAAAGATATAACATTGAGAGCAATAGAGGTTTTAAAATACGTGGATTACATTCTTTGCGAGGATACAAGAGTGACCGGCAAGTTTTTAAATAATTATCAAATTGATAAACGGATGATAACATTCAATGAGTTCAACGAGGAATCGAAGGCTAGTTTGGTTATCAGTGATCTGATTTCTGGGAAAGATATTGGCTTGGTTTCCGATGCTGGGACCCCACTCGTTTCTGACCCTGGTTATAAACTAGTAAGGAACACAATTGCTGCAGGAATAAAAATTGAGTCGATTCCTGGTCCTTCTGCTGTGATATCTGCGCTAACCGTTTCTGGTAAGCCACCAGATAGATTTCTCTTCCTTGGTTATCTGCCCAAAAAAGAGAGTAAACGCAAGGAAATATTAAATAGGATTAGGTCGATTACCAAAAACTTCAAAATGACTGTTGTTTTTTATGAATCTCCTCACAGATTACTTAAAACATTGAAGGATTTTTTAGATGTTTTTGGGGATATTGATTTGGTGATTTGTAGAGAATTGACAAAATTACATGAAGAAGTACGAAGAGAAAAAATTAACTCATCGATTGAGCATTTTTCGAAAGTCTCACCAAGAGGCGAATTTACGATTGTCCTTTAGATTTTAAATAACTACCAATTGCTTCTTGGGTAGTAAACCAGAATCTGCGAACTTTTTGACCGGGTAATTTGCCTGTCCGAACAGCTCTGTTGAGCCTACTATATTCACCTACATTGCTGGTAAAAGCTGCGATTGGCTGAAACCTAGAATCAGTCGGTCGAAAACGCTGAGTAGACTGCTTTCTAAGTCGAGCAAGAAATCGAAGATAATTCTCTTGAGAGATATTCAATCTACCATTGTGTCTGGTTACACCCCATCTTTCTGATTCAAGTTGCAACTTGTTATATTCATAAATATTTAACGCGGAAAGTAAAATAAAACTGGAATCTAAAAGATTACTATCAACTCCTCTTTTTTGATATTTCTTTGTATAATCATCAAAAATAGCTTCTGATGTGTAATAATGATCAAATAACTTAAATGCTCTCAGTTTATTTCCGACAATTGCTTCTCGGTAAACCCATATTGCTATTTGATAACGTTTGGCTATTCTGGCCACTTTTTCGATACCCCTTGGTTTGAGAAATTTATCCTCGACTATATGTCTGGCTCTGGTTGATCGAACTTTGACTACGCCTTCTGTTGTACCAAGCGCTTGGGCTGTTTCTGCAACACTTAAGTGTTGTTGGTGTCTTAACATGAAAACTTCCCTTAGTCTTGGGTGAAGAATTGCCGTAATCTCTTCTAAATTATGCTTAAAGCCGGCTTCGGGTAAGGGTTGATCTTCTGTTAACTGAGCTGTTTCTTTGAGCGGCCTTTGTTTTTGATTATTTTGCCTGCGTAAAGTATCGATCCAATGATTTCTGGTAATGGTCATAAGCCAGTGATCGAAAGGTGCTTCGGGATGGATCTCATAATCGGGTACTGCTTGCCATGATTTAAGAAAAATATCTTGGAGTAGATCCTGAGCGTTTTCTGGCCCTACCCTTACTGATAAATAGTTTCTTAGTCGATCTTTGTATCTGCTAAAAAGTTGCGCATAGGCTTCACTGTTTCCTTCTTTGGACTGGCAAATTAATTCTTGATCTTCAGGCAGTGTCGCTTGATTGACTCTTTCAACCATATTTGGGGAATTTTAACACTTATTGATTCAAGCTTCTTTCTACAGTAAGCTTCTGCCGGTCATTTGTGAAGGTTTGGGGATATTGAGAGTTTCAAGAATAGTTGGAGCAACATCAGCTAGAAGGCCTTGAGGTAGCTGGACATTACGGCCCTGCAGTTCTTTGATCGCAAAAATGAATGGCGCAGGGTTAATATTATGTTCAGTGTCTATTTCACCGGTCCTTTGATTTATGAGTTCCTCGGCATTCCCGTGATCAGAAGTAATAATAACAGCGCCACCTTGGGCAAGTACGGCTTTAACAATTATGTTTAAGTGAAAGTCAATAGTTTCCACGGCTTTAACTGTTGCTTCAAAATTGCCGGTGTGTGCTACCATATCAGCATTTGCAAAATTAACGACAATGAAATCGTAAATACGATGACTAATTCTTTGAATAAGCTGTTTGGTAACTTCGGGTGCAGACATTTGCGGTTTTAAATCGTAAGAAGCGACTTGTGGTGAGTTAATTAGAATTCTATCTTCTCCCTTGAAAGGCTGTTCTCTTCCGCCATTAAAAAAATAGGTGATATGGGCATATTTTTCAGTTTCAGCTATGTGAAGTTGGCGCATATTTCTTTCGGCAAAGACACGGACGAGTGGCATTTCGACCTCTTCGGGCTTAAAGGCAATCGCATCAACAGGTAAATTTGACTGATACTGAGTTAATGTCACTACAAAAAGACCCTGAAACTTTGGACCGCGATCGAAAGTCTTTACCTTTTTTCCCCAAGATGATCTAATTTTTGTTAAATCATCTAGGACAAAAGCTTGAGCCAATTGCCTTATTCGATCTGGTCGGAAATCAAAAAAAATAACCGCATCATTTTTACCGACTGGACCAACTGGATTGCCACTTTCGTCAACCATGACTGTCGGTTTAATAAATTCATCAGTTATGCTTTCTAGGTACGACGTTTCTATGGCTTCGATGACATTAGTTGCCTTAAGCTTACTTTTTCCGAGAATTGCAAAGTAGGCTTCTGAGGTGCGATCCCAACGATTATCTCGATCCATGGCAAAATAGCGACCGGAAATTGAGGCGATTTGTCCATAATTTTCTTCCCGGAGTCTGGTCTCAAGTTCAGAAAGATAGATTTTAGCCGAAGTTGGAGGACTATCCCTCCCGTCTGTAAAAAGATGTAACTTAACCCGATTCTGGGTTATACCCGCTCTTTTTAGAAGGGCAAGGAGAGCATAGAGATGCTCAACATTGCTGTGGACTGTTCCCAACCCTACAAGTCCTACCAAATTAATATTTGAATTATATTGCCTGATATGGTTTATGGCATTTAAAAAAGCGGTGTTTTCAAAAAAAGAGCCGTCGGCTATTGCCATATTAATACGCAGTAAATCCTGAAAAACTATTCTGCCTGCACCTAAATTAATATGACCAACTTCGCTATCGCCAACTTGGCCTTGCGGAAGGCCAACCGACTGACCGGAGGTTATTAAAAATGTATGAGGAAACGAAAACCATAAACCATTGAAATTTGTGCAGTTAGCTCGCGTAATTGCGTTACCTGGGTTATCTCGGGCAATGCCCCAACCATCAAGAATACAAAGGATTAAAGGTTTTGGTTTGCGATAAATTTTCTGCATTTAGGAAAGTTCATGTTCAATTTCTAAAAGTCTATTATACTTAGCTACCCTTTCACCTCTTGCAGGCGCACCAAGTTTGACATAATCAGCATTTACACCTACAGCAAAATCTGCAATAAAATCGTCATTTGTTTCTCCAGAACGATGTGAAACTACGATCTTAATCCCGCCAGAATTTGCGGCTTTTATGCTATTAACAGCCTCTGTAATAGTACCTACTTGATTCGGTTTAATAATTACTGCATTACAAGCTTTATTTTTAATTGCCTTTTGTAATCTGTCTTTATTGGTGGAAATCAAGTCATCTGCGACTATAAGAATATCTTTACCAAGTTGAGCCGTTATATTTTTCCAATGATCCCAATCATCATCTGAAAATGGATCTTCCAGAGATAATAAATGATATTGTTCATTGAGGCTGATATAGAAATCCAATAGGTCGTTTGCATCAAGTGCCACAGGTTTATCCTTAATTTTATAAGCATTGCCCTTTTTTATGTGGGAAGCGGCTATGTCTAGACTGAAAAAGACATCAAGTCCAAGTTTATAGCCAGCCTTACCAACAGCGTCTTCAAGAAGTTTAAGTGCATCGGTATTTGCATAAAGAAGAGGCGCGTATCCTCCTTCATCTCCAACTAACGGAAGCGCACTTCGGTTTTGGATTACTTCTTTTAAGGCGTAGTAAATCTCAACACCAACTTTTAAATTTGTTGAATAAGTATTGGCTTTGGGAGGTACGACCATAAATTCTTGAAAATCAACATTACCGCCGCCGTGTTTGCCGCCATTTAATATATTAAACATCGGAGTAGGTATGTTAAATTCGTGGGTGTTTGCTTGTAGCATTGTTGCAATATATTGGTATAAGGGAATTTTTTGAGATAATGCTTGGGCCTTGGCGATCGCACAGGAAAGTGAAAGAATGCTGTTAGCACCCAATTTTGCTTTATTGACTGTACCGTCAGCAGCGATCATTTCTTCGTCAAGTTGCTTTTGCATACCAGCTTCCTTACCGATTAATCTTGGGGCTAAAACGGTTAAGATATTTTCGAGACATGTTAATACTCCCCTGCCTGAATATCTTGTTGGGTCATTATCCCTAAGTTCTGTCGCTTCATGTTTACTTACAGAAAGTCCCGATGGTACAGAAGCAACGCCAATTGCCAAATCACTAAGTTCTATTATCGATTCCACAGTTGGATAACCGCGACTGTCTAATATTTCTCTGGCAATTATTTTTTTTATCTTTGCCATAAATTTATTTTACCTTTTGCAATCAATTTCTTTTCGCACTCATAAATGATTTGTCTTGTGGACCCAAGTACATCAGGATTGACAGAGATGGATGTTATGCCCCAATTAATAAGTTTTTGGGTAAGTTCAGGATAAACTGACGGTGCTTGTCCGCAGATTGAACTAGTAATGCCAGCTTTTACGGCAGTTTTGACGGCACTTTCTAAGGCCCACAGAACTGCTTCATCCAGTTCATAAAATTCACTGGCTACTTCTTCGTTATCCCTGTCAGTTCCTAAAATGAGCATAGTTAAATCATTTGAACCAATAGAAATACCGTCAATGCCTGTTTTTATAAAATCTTCAAGCAAAATGATATTTGAGGGAATTTCAACCATCATCCAGAGCTTCAAAGACGAATCTTGAAGAAGGCCAAATTCGCCAATTATTTTTTTTACGCTTATTAATTCTTTAACAGTTCTGACAAACGGAATCATTAAATGGATATTTGGGTATTTTTGGCGAACTTTTTTAATTGCAGCCAATTCCAATTTAAAAACATCAGGATCCTTAATGAAGCGGAAGGCCCCTCTATAACCTAACATTGGATTAGCTTCTTTGGGTTCAAATTTATCACCGCCTGTGAGATTTCTGTATTCATTTGATTTTAAATCTGTTGCCCGGTATACAACAGGTCGTTTGCCAAATGCTTTACCAAACAGGCTGAGACTACTCGCTAGTTTTTCGGTAAATTCCAGGCCTTTACCTTCTTCTAAAAATTGTTTTGGATGTTTGCCGATTTGACTAAGTATAAATTCGGCTCGCAATAGACCTACGCCGTCAACATTTCGGGAAGCAACCTTAAAAGCTAAATCCGGTTCTGCTAGATTGACATACAGTTTTGTGGCTGTTTTGTAATGTTTTTCTACTTTAACGCTGGTAATTTCGTTTGTTAATGTTTTTTTTCCAAAGATAATTTGGCCTTTATAAATTATTCCTTTTGCTCCGTCAACAGTAACAACCATGCCATCATGAAGTTTTTTAGTAGCATTTTCCGTACCGACAACACAAGCAATTCCTAGTTCCCTTGAAACAATCGCAGCGTGGGAAGTCCTGCCTCCTTTATCAGTAATAACGGCCACTGCCTTTTTCATGCCGGGTACGAAGTCAGGGTTGGTCATTTCAGTAACTAACACATCTCCCTTGTGGATTTTATTTAATTCTTTTGGAGATTTGATGATAACTACCGGACCTGTGGCAATTACCGGAGATGCTGGTGAACCTTGAAGAATTATCTCGTTTTTGTCAGTTTGAACTGCTGATTTAACAAGTTTTTCTTCATTCTTTTGTTTTTTGAGGGTAGTAACAGGTCTTGTCTGAACAATGTAGATTGTATTGTTCTCGTAAGCCCATTCAATATCTTGCGGAAAAAAATAATGTTTTTCAATAAGACTGCCAATTTTGGCAAGCTCGACAATTTTTTCATCTTCAAGTTTTTGAGTTTGCTGATAGGGTTCAGCTATCTGCAATAATTTATTTCCGTTTTTACCTTTGGTAAGTTGCTTATCCTGTCTGACTATATTTTTTTGGGTTATCGAAAAATTATTTTTACTGATTTCGTAATGATCGGGAGTTATGCTACCTTCAACAATAAGTTCGCCAAGTCCATAAATTGCTTCGATTACAATAGTACTTTTATCATTAGTAACCGGATCAATTGTAAACATGACACCTGATACCTCGGACTCAACCATTTTCTGTATAGGAACCGCGATACCGACTTTAAAATGATCAAATTTCTTTTCACTTCTATAAAATATGGCCCTTGCTTCGAATAATGAGGCCCATGAGCTAAGGACAGCTTTTTTTAACTCTTTAACCCCTTTAATATTCAAAAACGTAGACTGCTGGCCCGCAAAAGATGCTTGAGGTAAATCTTCTGCAGTTGCGGAGGACCTGACTGCCACCGATAGATCATGTCGGCCTGACAACTTTTTATAAAAACTTTTGATTTCGTGTTCTAAATTCTTATCTAGACTAATTTTTAAAATTTCATTCTGACAAGCCAATGCCTTAGACTGAAGATTTTCCGGGTTATCAATATCAAGATCGTAAAGAATAGCGCGTATACGATCAAGTGTCCCAAAAGATGCAAGACTTTCAAAGTAAGCTTGTGAGGTAATAATAAAGCCATTGGGAATATTAATATTGAGCTTATAAAGCTCACCTAAATTTGCACCTTTCCCGCCAACTAAATTTACATCATTTTTGTCAACTTCAGAAAACCAAACAACATTTTTCATATGTGTCTATACTTGAAAAATTGGATCTATTTTGATTTTAACATTTATTCAGAGGAATTTACTTTTCTAGATATTTAAAAAGTAATAGAGATATGAGGGTGTTTTCATGTAAATTTGTCGATCCATTCTTAATCATCAAATCTAATTTTAAAATCGCATTGTAAATTGCATAAAGAGTCTCAAACGTAAATTGTTTTGACTGATTAAGAATTTTCTGCCATTGCCAATCGTTGAGACTTTTACCAATAATTTTACTTGCAGTCGCCAAATCAGCACCTTTTTTAGCTAGCATCAAGAGCAAAATTCTATTTGCCAGTTGCCAAATTACTTTGTCCTCTGAAGCGAAATTCAACCCCCAAAATTTTTCAAGGGTGAATCTTGACTTGTTTGAAATTGAATCTAAAAACCAAAAAATTTTAGGTTTAGGTTTAAATAATTCAACTCTAGTATGTTGAGGGAGTTTTTTAATTAAAACACTGTCTATTTGCTGATCTTCCCAAAATATCAATTCAGTTTTTTTAGGGATTGCCATAAGAATTTTGCGATCAACTTTTTTGCCGCTTAAATAATTCTCGCAAATAACGATTTTTTGGGCGCCAGTTAGATCGTCACTAAACACAGCTAAATAAAATGCATCAGAGGATTCTTTTTGCGTAAGTCTTATCTTTTGGAAATTCAAATACCCCAGAAGTATTTTTGAGAGTCGTTCATAGGAAGCATCGATATCATTACCATGCAATACAAAAATCATTTAATTTTGAAGACTTCTGAATTCGTTTTAACTGGTGAGTCGACTTTGAGTCCAAATTCGTCACCCGATTTGGCGATATCAATGTTGGCATGTTCAATTTGCATTGACGTCACCTCTTGTGCTAGTTCACTTCCCTCTTTATCAACAATCTTTATAGAATCCCCAACTTTTAAGTCTCCTTTGGAGAGTTTTATGACAGCGACGCTGATTTTGTCATAATAATGAGTTACTGTTCCTATTTTTAGGTCTGCTATTTTAAGTCACCTCCTTTGACAGATAATAATTTGTCAATTTTACTTTGAGCATGCTTTAATTGATCCTGACACTTTTTGTGAAGCGTCAATCCTTCTGCAAGAAACGCAACGCTTTCTTCAAGGTCCAAATCAAGACTTTCTAATTTTTGAACAATTTCCTCAAGACGAGATAGGGCTTTTGTAAAATTAAGATCTTTTGTCATTATAGCTCCTTTGCCAAGACCTTTGATAACAATTGGCCTTTGGCTAATTTTACTTTAAGATTCGAACCAATATCAACGCCAGACGAATCTTTAATAATTTGTCCTTCTTGACTAAAAGCAATACTGTAACCTCGTTTAAGAATGTTAGTCGGAGAGAGCAAAGTAAACTTGTCTTTTAAACTTTTAAGATTATTGAGATTCTGTTGGTAGATTAGATTCCAAAAGTTATTAAATTGAGTTTTAAAAATGCTAAGTTTTTGGAAATGTTTGGACATCGTTATTCTTTGCTGATGAATTAAAGATTTTTGAAGGTGATTTAGTAATTTTGGAATCTCTTGATATGTTTTTATAAAATATGAAAGTTTTTGAAAAAAAAGATCAAGTTGTTGTGAATAACTATTAATTTTATTATTAATCAGCCATCTAATTTTTATTAAAGTTTCCGACAATTTTTCTTCCAACCTTATAAAATCTGCACTGATAATTTTGGCCGCGTCCGTGGGTGTTGAAGCTGCAACATCGGCAACTAATTGAGCAATTGTCACATCTTTTTCATGGCCGACACCGACAACAATGCAAGTTTTCGCAGCAAAAATTGCATCAGCCAGTTGTTCGTCATTAAAAGAAGCCAGATCCTCGATTGATCCGCCTCCGCGAATAAGAACAATGGCATCAAAATTCATTTTATCAGCCGCCTTAATCGCCTTAACGATTTGGCTAGCTGATTTTTCCCCTTGAACTACTACATCAAAAAGTGCAACTTTAAAAACACCAAACATATCGATTGTATGTTTTTTGAAATCCTGCCAAGCATCGGATACTGTTGAGGTAATTACCGCTATGTTGGTAGGATAAGAGGGTAATTTCCTTCTAATACTTGAATCAAAATACCCCTTTTTACTAAGTTTTCTTTTAAGGCGTTCTAGCTCGGCAAGTAAAAAACCCTCACCAAAAGCTTCGATTTTCACCAAGTACATTTGGAATTTTGCTTCTTTCTCCCATAAGGTTAAAGAGCCTAAGGCCAAAACTTTACTGCCTTGGGAAAGTTCAAAATCTAAAGATTTGTAAATATCAGGTTCTAAAATACAGGGAAGCTTATAGCCAGTTTGCGGATCTTTAAGATCAAAGTAAACGTATCGGTAATGATTATTTAAACCTTTAAATGAGGAGATTTCTCCTTCTACCCAAAAAGAAAGATTTTCCAAAGTTTGGCGCGCCAGCGCATTAACCTCTGAAACAGTGTAGACGGTTTTACCAGCTATGTTTTTCATCTTAATATTTGAACAACAACTTTTCTTATCCTTGGTCCATCTAATTCTAAAAGGCAGATGCGCTGCCAAGTTCCAAGCAGTAATTTCCCTCGACTTACTGGAATTACTTTTGACTGACCAATAGTTGCCGACATCAGATGCGCCGGGGTATGAGATTTTACGGCATGGAGCTTGTCATGGGCTTTTAAATCACCATGGCTATGCTTAAAAGGGCCTTTCGGTCCTTCTGTTTCAAGATACGAAATTATGTCCTTTTCGAGGTTATCTTCGACCTCAGAGAGGATCACAGAACATGTCGTATGTAGGGCAAAAACAAGGATGGTTCCTTCCTTAATCTTTGATTTTTCAACTTGGCTTGCTATGCTTTCGGTAATGTCAAGAAGTTCTCTTTTTTGGGAAGTTACAATTGAAAGCTCGTAAATCATTGATGTCAAAAGTATACCACCTTGGCTTCATTTTGGGGGGTTGACAAAGTTTTTTTCCCGTTGTATAAAATGTTTTGCTTATCGCAAGATAGGCAACTTGAAAGGGCTTCTCGCAAGAGAGGCCTTTTCTTTTATCTAAAAATACCTCAAGCTTTTAACCATATCCTCAACATTTTTTTGCATGAAGTCAATATTGTCTTTATCCGAAAGCTGTTCAAAAGATACAACCAAAGGTGTTTTTGCATCAAACATCAAGTAAAAAACGGAGGAATAACCTCTTGGCAGAATTCCAAAACCAGTAGTTTCTGTCTTAATTTCTCTAACGATGCGGCTGTCTGATTGTATATTTTGTATGGAGACTACATTTTGAAAATCATTGGGGTTTTCATAAAATTTTATAAAGCCTGGCCACTGCCCAACTTCGACTACTTCTATTTTTACCGGTACAAAATTACTGGCAGTATCTTTAGGAATAACAAATGAGTAAGGAGCGAAAAAATTGCATTTTTGATCATCCGTCAGGTAAGTAGTAAACCAATCTTTAGGATAGGCAACTTCAAAGCCATAAACCGTATTGGCGCAAAGCTTAACATAAGAAGGAATTACTGATCCAGATTGACTGTCAAAGTTGGGAATTGGAGATTCAACTGGAGCTTCAATTGCTTTTTGGGTTGCTACGCCTTTGATTTTTAAAAGATTACCAATACCAGATGATTTTCCAAGGAAATAGGCACCGGTTCCATATAAAACACTTACAACAACAACTGCTAGTACTTTAATTTTGAATTTTAAAGCGGACAGTGTCAATTGCTTATCCTCTTGCGGTTTAAAAATACGCCACCATATCAAGCATAGAAATTACCTCTATCCTTGTCAATTAAAACCTAGTTAGGAATCTGTTTATAGGGAAGATTGACCACCAGGAGATTCTTGTGAATCTTCTGTCGGAACTGGAGTTTGAGGCTTCCCTGCTGGAGGAGGAGCAATCTCCCCCGTTCCCTCTTCAGGCGGTTCCTGTGGTCCCGGTGCTGCTGGTGGTGGTGTTGTTGGCCCTGTGTCCGGTACTTGGCCACCCTGATCAGAGGTTGGTACGCCTTGATCACCAGCAGATCCCATGGGATTTTGATCGTTAGGATCCATTAATTTCCTCCTTTTGTTAATTTTATCAAAAATAGATAGGTATTTGTAAACCCCGTAAAAAGCAAAGCAGAATCAAAAAAACTTCTTTAAAATTTTAGGAGGCTCGTAAATTTTGATTTGTTGTCTCTTTTGATAAATATCTTCTAAATTTGAAGTCAAGCTATTTTGACGAATTCTTACACTAGTAAACTTTTCTAGATTTTGCTTGGCTGATACCAGATCAAACCTCGTATTCAGTAATTTTTCGGATAATTTTTCGTTTTCTCGGTGAGCTCCAACTACTACCTGATAGGCCTTTTCTATTTGGGTAGCATTTTCTGTATTTTGGTCATCAGATTGGGAAAGAAGAACCAGCACGGAATTTGCTGTTTTAACCAATAGCTCAAGATAGGCAACTTGGGTTTTAAATTGCTCTTGGAAATCCTCAGGCGGTGACAAATGGAATAATTTATTAAGTGTCTCGTCAGCTTCCTTCTTAATGTTTTCATAATAAGTAATGATCTCGTCGTTTTTACCAGTCTGCCATAATGATTCACTGGATAATATCGGTAAGTAAAAATTTGGACCACTGGCTATTAAAAAATCTTTTGCAAATCGATGTTTTTTTAATAAATTATCAAAAAGATTTAAACTTTCATCATAGTAGGTTAATAGTTGGTTGCGTAACTCATTGAAAACTGAAGGTGTCGGTATTTTTGTCAGTTGTTCTTTTTGAAAAACAATATTTTTCTGGGCGCTTTCAATTGAAGCTATAGTTCGATCAACATTGTCTAGAAGTACATAAAACCCTGCTGCGGAATTTGACGCTTCTTTTAATTTATCAACTGATTGAACTTTCGCCCCGGCTACTTGAAAACCGTTAAGAACATCATTAACAGATTGCTCTGCCGAAATAAAACCAGTACTGATTTTTTCTAGATAAGCGTTTTCTTGACGTATTGGTGTTTCTTTTTGATATTGCCAATAAAAAAGGGTTGATGAACCACCGCCAATAATCACAATTAGTCCAAATAGTAAAAATAGAATTTTTTGAAGTATAGAAAGCTTAGGCTTTTTTTCTAAAAGCCGAAGGTAATATTTGTAAGATTTAGCAAACATTTCAAAAATCTGGGACTAATTTATTCTAGCTCTATTAAAATGTTTAAGTCCAACGCATTTTTCGCCAATCTAAATATCTTGAAAGGCTAAATCCCGAAGCAAATCCACCAAGATGGGCAATATAGGCTATACTACCTATTGAAGCTGTTGCCGTCAAAAGTACGGCCACACCGTTAAAAGCCTGAGTAAAAAACCAATAAATAAGCATAATGTTGGCAGGAATGGCCAAAATTAGCGGTATGCCAAAAACTGGAACGATCGTATCAATTTTGTGATGTGGAAAAAATTTAAGATAAGCTCCAAGTACTCCGGCAATGGCTCCTGAAGCTCCCAACATTGGCAGGGATGAATTGGCGATAAAAAGGTACTGACTGAAACTGGCAACAACCCCGCAAAAAAGATAAAAAAGCAAATATTTAAGATGACCCATTACCGCCTCTACATTATCACCGAAAACCCACAAAAACCACATGTTTGAAAGAATATGTAAAAATCCGGCATGCAAAAAAAGTGATGTCACAAAAGGTATCAGTGTTTCAACTTTGGAAAAGTCGATTTTTGAAGGAATCAAGCCATAACTTGTTACTAATTGATTAAGATCAGGTGAAATCAACTCCTGGAAAAAAACATAGAGATTAACCATAATCAGGCTTATATTAACCAACGGAAATTTTCCTAAATTAAGACTGTCTCTAATCGGGAACATATTATTTATTAGGTTAACAGGTTAAATAATCGTTAGCTAGTAGCTGCTTGATTTTTGGCTGTTGACAAATTCGGGTTTTATTTGGGTATAATAAGCATGGTTTCCCATGTCTTACGAAACATTAATCGATGAACCGGTTAAAGTTTGGGCTTTTTTCGACCCTTCGACTCCGCTCAGGGTAAACATTTTTCCAATTGCCATGAACTGGCGACGCCGATTAATTAAATTCCAGAAGTTAATTTTTGCCAAAAGCTATAAAATTGGCGAAGTTAAAATCTTGAATTTAGTCTGTGCCTCTGAAACCGCCAATTTCGAGCTTGAATACAACACTCAAAATCACTTATGGAAACTTAAAAGAATTATGCCGCAATCATAGTTTATAGTTTAAAGTTCATAGTTTAAAGCTGATAGGTGGTAGACGATGAACGAGAATCGGGTCATTCTTCATGTTGATTTAAATAGTTTTTTTGCTACAGCTGAGCAACAGGCTAATCCCTATCTTCGCGGTAAACCTGTGGGTATTTTAAAAGCAGCTGGCCGCAGTTGTGTTATTGCTGCTTCAGTTGAGGCCAAAAAATATGGCGTGAAGACTGGAATGAGTTTGAATGAGGTTAAAAAATTGTGTCCTGGAATTATTTTAGTACCTGCTGATTTTGATAAATACGCAGATATCACTTATCGTTTTATAAATATTTGCCAAACTTACTCCCCGATTTGCGAGGTTTTTTCACTTGATGAGTGTTTTATCGATATAAGCGAAACAGAAAAACTTTTTGGTGGAGTTCTGAATATCGCTTTGGAAATTAAAGAAAGATTAAGATCTGAAATTGGCGATTACATAACCTGCTCTTGCGGTATTTCCCACAACCGACTTTTGGCTAAACTTGCCTCTTCGCAAATTAAACCGGATGGTCTATTTTTAATAACTCGTGACAATGCTTATGAGATTTTAGATAAATCAGATTTAATGGATGTTTGCGGCCTTGGTTTTGCTTTAAATCGGCGCTTAGGGATTCTGAGGATTGATAGTTTTCCAAAATTGCGTAGCAAATCGGTGGAATTTTTGCATAAACATTTTGGACCTTATTGGTCTCTGCATCTTTACAACGTATCACGAGGCATTGATAACTCACCAGTTATGCCGTTAGCAGAAATTCCTGATGCCAAAAGTGTTAGTAGAACTTATACTACCCATCGCAATTTATATCAAAGGGAAGGAATCAACAGACTTGTTCGTAATCTAGCAGAAGAAGCAACAGCCAAGGCAAGGGAAATGACAATGAGTGGTAGGTATGTTGGTTTTTGCCTTCGTGGTGGGGAAGACCGATGGTCTGGTCATAGAACTTTAAAAACTTATATTAATGATGGCAAGGTGCTTTTTGACCTATGCCAGGAAATCGCTAAAGACTGGCAAGTTAAGGCTGTTCGCTTTTGTGGTGTAACTTTAGGAATGCTTGTTAAAAATAAGTACCAGCCTATTCCCTTTTTCCCGACTGATCAGCGCCGCCAAAAATTAATTGCCACCATCGATAAGATTAATCAGCGCTTTGGCGATTATACGATTTTCCCAGCTCAACTTTTGGGCATGGACATTATCAGACCTAAGGTTAATGGTTACTTTGGAGATAAAAGTTACCGCTTACGGTACCTTTTACGGGAGAAATGAAATTTTTTGCCAAAAAGAACTGACCAAATTATTCTTATGTGAAATTTGCCAATTATAGGAAAAGGGAGTATAATGATCCTATAGTGAACGTCTGCGCTGGTGATTAAATGACATCAGTAGAAGCTATCGAGCGTACAAGACAACGAGCTATTGAGCAATTACCTAGGGCGATTACCGAAAAAGGAATTGCAGCGGCAGTCGAAGGTAGATTTAAAGACGTCATATTCACCAGAGATTACGCTATCTTCGGTCTCCTAACACTTGAAAAACCTCAGAACGGGGAAAATTCCATAATCCTTGAAGGGATTGAAAGAAGCTTAGAAACTTCCGCACGGCATCAAGGGGTAAAATTCAATCCAAAAACTAGCGAAACCCCAGCTCAAATGCCTCATGAGATGCATGATGAAAGATCAGATCAAAGACGACTTTTTGAAATTAAAAACAATGGTGGTCCAGTAGTCGAGGTTAATGGACACCTTGAAATGATCACTTATTGGGCGCGTGATACTAATGCGCTCTGGAATTCACTTTTCTCAAAATATGTGCAGGTAACTGGTGATTGGGCTTTTAGAGACAGGCTTTGGCCAAATTTTGAGGCGTCTGTCAGATGGTTAACTGTGCATGGCGACATAGATGGCGACTTATTAATTGAGGGTCCTCACAATCAATGGTGGAAAGATTCTGAAACCTCTCTTGTTGATGAAGAAGGCAAAATGCCAATTGACCCAATCGCTGCGCTTGATGTCAACGCTTTTGCCTGCCTTTCTGACCTGACAAGTGCTTGGCTTTACGAATCAAGGGGTGATCATTACACTGCTTGGACATTAAGGGAAAGAGCTCTTAAGCGGAAAGATCTTATCAATAAGTTATTCTGGATGGATGATGTTGGACTCTATGCACCTGCACTTGACGCTAACAAGAAACCTATAAGAATTGTGACAAGTGATTCAGTCTTCCCACTTTGGGTAGAGATACCCAATGTCCAAAGAGCACAAAAAATTGTTGGGAGGATAATGCAACCAGATCTTTTGACACTATGGGGGTTAAGAACTCGAAGTAGAAATTCCGCTCAATACGACCCAACTGAATACCAAAACGGCAATGTCTGGTACCAACTTGCGGCAATTGCCGCTGCGGCTTGTGAGAAGTACGGGATGAATAATAAGGCAGATGTTTTGGATGAATGTGTTTATCGTGTCGCAAGCGAACTTGGATTTCCTGAGTTAAGTGGTGTAGACGACCAGGATAGGGTTGTTCCTTATGAGGAAAATGGAGCTCCCGTAGCCTGCAGTCCTCATACCTGGGTTATTGGAGGAGCGCTCAATCGGACGGCGAAAGGCCGGGCTTAATCCGAAAACACCTGAGTGAACATTTCGCCATAAACTCCTCCATCAATTGCCCCAATACCGATTTTTTTAAAAGCCGGATCTAGAATATTACGACGGTGGCCTTCGCTATTTATTAGTCCGTTATGCGCTCGAATAACGTCAGGCGCCAGTGCCAGATTTTCTCCTGCATAAGTATAGGCAATACCCGCATCTGCAAGTCTATCACCGACATCCTTTCCTCCCGGCGAATAATGGGAAAAATAACCCTGCTCAAACATATCTTTTGAATGAGCTTTGCCAACTTCTGCAAGATTTTGACTGAAGATGAGCGGTCTGACTCCGTTTTTAACCCTTTCTTGGTTGACCAGTTCAAACATCTTCTGTTCGGACGCCACATCAACTGACAGTTGTTTTTGTGTAAATTCAAGAGGAATCGAACCCGTTTCCTTAGGATTAACGGTTAAAAATGTCAAAGTTTGTTTGGCAATAGGCCCAAAAATACTATTAAACGGCCTTTCTAAAAATTGGGCTTTGTCAACTAGCTGCGAGCCGATTTTGGAATCCAAAACATCTTTTTTAATGTCTGGTCTAATTGGTAAGGAAACGACAAACAAAAGTGCAAACAACAGAAAAAGAAGAGCATTGGCGCATGCGGGAATAAAACCGAAGAATTTGTTAACGAAGATATTGGAAAATCTGGACAAGAATTTACGAATAAGATTTGTGGAGAGTGAAAAAAATAATGATTCGGTCATAACCCAAACTAAAAGGAATCCGACTGGGTTAGCGGCAATTTTAGGTAAGTTAAAAAATCGAATTAAGAGCTGTGCTGCTTGCGGATATAAAGTTAATGAGACAATAAGTGACGCCAAAAACCCGATGATGTCAAAAACTTGAACAAAAAATCCTCTTCTTACCCCTTCAATTGAAAAAAGAAGTACTACAATAATAATGACTAAATCGACCCAATTCATTAATTAAAAAAATAGTCAGATACAAAGTTTGACCAAGAACTTCCTAATTATATACCAGACATTCCTCAAGAGTTCTTTGGTCAGTACCATCTGATATTTTCGCATTTTAATTTAGACAAGAAAATTGTTAGAATAGGACAGAATGAGCGACAAAGACGAGCTGGAAACAATCCCAACAGTTACGGAAGCAATAGAGAAACTAATGACACCCCGGACAGTCTTGGTTTATTCAGAGAAACCAATAGAAATCAAAAATTCCCCACAATCAACAGTAAAATTTCTTGATGTAAACATTTGTTCGATGGAAACGCAAGATATAGCTTTGCTTCACAAACTTCACACTAAAACTCGGCAAAATTAGACAAACACTATCCCGAAAAGTTTTACCTCGACGGTGGGAGTATTTGATGGTTTTCTAACTACAAACTTGGTGGAAATAATCAAGTATCTGGAATTAATTTACCAAAAATCAGAACAGTTACTACTTCAATATGCTTTCGTAAATTAGCTAATGAGGCTAAAATTCTAGCTTTTCAGTTGGAAGTACAAAATAATTATCTTACTGGCACTGTGTTTATGGGGTTTTGATAGTCAGAACGGAGTTTATTTAGTAAGAAACAGTTGTTTGTTTAAACGCAGCGTCAATTTTATCTGCGACGCTTTCAACATCTGCACAAACTGCGTAGCGAATGTATGGATCGAAGTGAACTCCAACAATGCCTGTTTTCTCAATCATCGTGAAGTTAAAGTGTTGAGCGTCTCTCATTTTCTCTCCAAAAGCAGTCTTTGGTGCTTTCCATAATGTGAAGAAGCCCGCTCCTGGCTCGACTGCAGGTTGCATTCCGTTTGATGTAAGGATTTGCCCAAGAACACGTAGGCGCCGTTCATAAACTTGTCTATTGGCTTCAATCCCCTTCTTATCGTTTTCTACTGAGTGAAGTGCTCCTGCTGCCATTGGCGCTGCAAACCCACTGTCTGTGTTACCTTTAATAGTTCCTATATCTTTAACAAAATCAGAAGAACCGACAATTGCTCCAACTCTCCAACCCGTACCGTTCCCTATAACCTTGGACGCTGAAAATGCCTCTGCCCATGATAGTCTGGGGAAGTTTACTGCTGCCTCATAAAGTGTTCTACTATTTTTGCTATGACTCAATGCGATGTATGCTGCGTCATTAAAAATTCTGATGTTGTGATCTTGGGCATATTGGCAAAGTTCCAGAAGCCATTCCATTGTAGCAACTTGGCCAGTAGGATTGTGGGGATAGTTCATCATTATTAGATCTGTTCCAGAAGGTAGGTCAGAGGGAGAAAATCTGAAAGCATTTTCCGTATTAAGCGGAACTTCGTAGACGTTTTGCTTAAGGTAAGTTTGTGCCCAGTCCCTAGGGGTTGGGTATCCTGGTTTAGTTGTGGTAGCAATTGTTAAGTTTCTTTCGGCTGCTCCGCTGGCAAGAGGGATTAATCCAAGCATTGGTTTAATACCAGGTATAGGCAGAAAGTCAACATTCTCATCGGGAAGCGCAATTTCCAGATGTGCTTTTACAAATCGCCTGGCGAAATCTGGAACCCCTGGGCTGCCGTTATCTTGGTATTCGTGCATCGACTCACTCTCGCTAATTACAGCCTCAGCAGCTACTCGTCTTGCACTTTCGAGTGCTGGTCCCTGGGGTTGACCAATAGAAAGCCTGATAAGTTGGATACCTTTTGCTTCTGCCTCAGTACTTACTGCTTTAACAGCCTGAAATAAATTAACCCCGCCTTCGGGTAGTCTTGATACGGGAAGTTGTCTTTCTACCATTTTAGGTTTTTTGAACTAAAAAGCTGTCCCCTGGGACAGCAATTGCAGAAGTATAATTAATGCTGAAGTCAGAGTCAAGCGATAGATTAATCTTGGGAAATTTGCAAAGAGTTTAACCAATCGGTATAATCGCACGCTATATGCCAGGAGAAAGAGTTACAAGGCCAGCAACACCAGAAGAAACCGCAAAGGAAACATCTCTCCCGTTTACGAGGGAACAGATTGAAGGGATTGCACAAGAGTATCCCACACCTTTTTATATTTATGACGAAGGAGCAATACGCCAAAATGCCAGGGCCTTTTTGAAAGCATTTTCGTGGACTCCCGATTTTCGTAATTTTTTCGCAGTAAAAGCCTTACCCAATCCCCACATTTTATCAATTCTAAAAGAGGAAGGCTTTGGAGCAGATTGTTCTTCAATGGTAGAGCTTGAGATGTCAAAAAGGGTAGGGCTTTCTGGTGAAGAAATAATGTTTACGTCAAATAACACACCTGCAGACCAATTTGCTTTGGCAAAAGATCTTGGTGTAATTATCAATCTTGACGATATCACTCATTTGGCTTTTCTTGAAGAGCAAGTCGGCATTCCTCCTACGTTATCTTTTAGGTATAACCCAGGCCCTTTGCGAGAAGGCAATGCGATAATCGGCAATCCAGAAGAAGCAAAATATGGTTTAACTCGCGACCAATTGTTTGAAGGTTATAGACTGGCAAAAGAAAAGGGAGTGCGGAGATTTGGTTTGCATACTATGGTTGTCTCAAATGAAAGAAATCCAGAGTATTTCGCAGAAACTGCAAGAATGCTTTTTGAACTAGTTGGGGAGTTAAACGACAGGCTTGGTGTAAGAATTGCATTTATAAATCTTGGTGGAGGGGTTGGTGTACCCTATAGACCGGAGCATGAACGGGTTGACGTAAACCAAATTTCAAAACAAGTTCAGAAGGATTATCAACAGATGATTGTCGGTAAAGGCTTGGACCCATTGCAAATAACAATGGAGTGTGGTCGATATATAACTGGACCTTACGGATACTTTGTTGCACGGGTAAGACATATAACAGAAAAATATCGTGACTATGTAGGGGTTGATGGTAGTATCACAAGCCTGCCTAGAATTGCCATGTATGGAGCTTATCATCACTTGACCGTACTAGGCAAAGAGGGTGCGCCAAGAGAAATAGTTTATGACGTAACAGGTTCCTTGTGTGAGAACAACGATAAGTTCGTGACTCAGCGAGAACTACCGAAGATAAGCCCAGATGACATAGTGGTAGTTCACGAGGGAGGCGCTCATGCTATTGCAATGGCAAATGAGTACAACGGTCAACTTTTACCAAAAGAGCTTTTATTGAAACCTGACGGGTCCATAGTTCAAATCAGGCGAGAACGAACAATTAATGATTACTTCAGTACAATAACTAATTTCCCTGGATTTTAGAATTTCAGTTAATAACCGAAGCCTCTGTTTCTTCAACCCTTATCATCAAAACAGTAAAATTAGAGGAAGCTAAATTGCTAGCGTTTCAGCTTGAAACTTTGAATAACCACTTAAACACAACTAACTTTTTAGCTTATTAGCTTTGTTGATTTTTGCGTCAATCTTTTTTCTTTCCTCAGGAGTCATTGTTAAAATTCTATCTATTATGTGATTTGCAAGAATTCTCATTCTTTCTTCTGCTGTCATTTTATGACGATATTTATCGTTGTCCATTTAGTACACTTTCAATCTACCCAATAACCCTCGGGAAAGGTATCCAAATCTGTATAATTTTTATGAACTACTCTTTTAATAACTCTTGCCCGGTCACAAAAGAAGTATATCATTCTGATATAATCTCTCCCATGGATGATATAGATATTAAGAAGTATCCTTGGTTTTCTCCTACGTATGTTTTGCATGCACATGCTGACATTGTGAGGCTATTTGGGCAAAGAATAGTTGATACGAAAACTGATTTCCAGAGAGTGGGAGAAATGCGCAAATCTGCTATTATGGCTCTTGCTCTGCATAAGAGGACAGGTATGCATCTGCTTATGCAGGCATCAAGAGAAACATTTCCAGATGTTCTTACTTTAGAACTCATTGAGAGCCTTGATAAACCAGTACATGGGAACTATCACACTGTAGAAATTGTAGACTTTGGTAAAAATGGAGAGCAAGATATTGCGCAGTTTTTGCTTGATATAAAACTAAAGAATAAGAAGAAAGCATACGATGAGGATACAATCATACTTTGCTACATCAATAAACCATTTTCTGCCACTTTTGATGAGATTTATAAAAAATTGAAGAGGGAGGTATTTAAACCTAAAATTGTCTATATTTTGGGCAGGCGCAAAGACAACGGAGAGTATCTCCTAACGCAAATCTTCCCTGAAGTTGCCCATATAACATTAGACGCTTTAGCCCAATCAAAAATTTATCCCCCACCACTCCACTCAACTTTTACGTTGTCTTCTAAAAAGAAAATCGAATTTGTTAAAAATAAGGGCGTGGCAAGACCCACAGGATTTGAGGTATTTGGGTTAAATGAAGCTGAATTGAGAAAGAAATTTAATAAGTGATGAAAATCACACTTGATACAAATCAGTTAGATAATAAAAAAATAACAGTTATTCACTCATTTGCTAAAAAGTTAGGGTTTGACGTAAAAACAGTAACCGTTACTGACCGTGAGATTAGAGGTAGTAGCATTAAATCATTAAAAAACCCTGTATTAGAAACTGGTGTTTGGAATGAGTCTCAGTGGGGTCAGTTCGTATGGGGTGGCAATAGTGTAAATGAAACATTTGTGCTTGGTGAGTCAAAACTTGGATCCGCCAATCTTGGCAATTCAGAAGGTGCAAGTCTTTTTGAATTGCTATTGAAGATAACAAGTAATGGCTCGTTTCCAAAGTCAGGAAAACGGGACAACCTTTCTGCAGGAGAGCGCAGATTATTGCGGGATGCCATGATATTAGAAGCGCACATAAGAGAAAAAAGAGATGTTTTTGTATCAGATGATAAAAAAGCGTTTACTGGACATAATGCACAAGCTCGTAAAACATTAGAACAATTGGGTAAAACCAAGATAATGACACATGACGAATTTATTTCTTACTGTAAAAACCTAGAAGATAGACAATAAAAGAATAAGTAAGTTAGTTTTGAGGTACAGGTTCCATAAAACTTTAATTCCAAATAAAGGCTTGAGTAACAAGGATTGAAAATAACATAAGAAGTGCTGTAGCGATAAGGGCAAGACATTCACTTATGGTGGCAATCCTCATCTTCAATTTGTAATAAAAATCAGCTTTTTCTTTATTCTCTTTCTCTTTAGACTTAATCATCTGAGCATTTTCTGTTAGCTTTTCAATAGCATCAGTCGAACCTGTCGCGCTAAATAACTGTACAGTTGGAAAAGAAAGTAAAGCAACCTCAGTTTTGCGTAAATCTTTCACTTTTTCTGCATAGCGTCCCATACCAACAAAACCAAGATAGACAGCATGCAGTTTTTTGTTCCAGATAATTAATGCACAAACAAATAAGTAACAAACCCAACTTGCATAAAGCCAAAAAACATTTGGGATTATAAAAGAGCTTTTTGTTAACGCTCCTACTTTGTCTTGCTGGGCAACGATATTTACAAGTGCTAAGGTAAACGAAAAAGCACCTGCGGAATAAAATAGTATCTTGTCGTAGTAGTTATCAAATCCCTTTAGACTTTCTTTGTTCAGGTATTCTAAATCTGAAGCAGCTGATTTGACACTGTCGATTGCACTATTTCGTTCACTTTCCAGATGTTTGTACTTTATTTCTGGAGTCATATTGCGATACGGCATGCTCGAATAATATCATATGATGGGTTTCTGCTATAATCGCCCTGTGAAAAACTTGTTTAAAGGTAAAAAGGCGATAGTTACAATACCGATTGCTTTATCAATTGCAGTTGTTACTTTGCCATTTGCAGTAGGCATTGGTTTTGGTTATCTTGCGTACAAAAAAATTCCGAATGTTAAGTTAAAGTTTGGTTCGATTGCGATTATCGCCTTACTTACTCTGTTTATGGGAAGTGCGTATGTAGCGGCACTTATTTCTCCAAGTAAGCCTGAAGCTAAACAGACGCAAAAACAAACTGAAGCAAAAGCTGAAGAAGAAAATGCTTCATCTGTTCTTTCAGAAACATCAACCGCCTCAACAACTTCCCAAGAGATTACACCAAAGGGCCAAGAGGCTCAAGTTATTAAAGTTGTCGACGGTGACACGGTTACAGTATCTTTTAGTGGTAAAAACGAAACTATTAGGATTATTGGAATAAACACCCCTGAAACTGTAGACCCTAGAAAATCTGTCGAATGTTTTGGCCAAAAAGCCTCAGACAAAGCAAAAGAACAATTAAATGGCAAAACTGTTCAGCTTGAAGCAGACGCTACCCAAGGAGAGCGTGATAAATACAATAGACTACTCCGCTTTGTCTGGCTCGATAATGGAACAGTTGATTTTGGAGCAGTGATGATCCAAGAGGGTTATGCTTACGAATATACCTACAGCACTCCTTATACTTATCAGATAAAATACAAAGAATTGCAAAAAGAGGCAGAGCAAAACAAAAGAGGATTATGGGCAGATAATGCTTGTCCAGTACCAACAGCTACCCCTGCTACTACCAACAATTCAGCAACCCAACAAAATAAACCGACAAGCCCCAATGCTCAACAACCAACAACAAACTCTACCAGCTCAGGCGACAAAGATTGCCCAGACTTTAAGACACATGCGGAAGCTCAAACCTACTTTAATTCAAAAGGTGGGAGTTCATCTAATAATGTGGATAATTTAGACGCAGATCACGATGGTATTGCATGCGAGTCCTTACCTTAATGTATAGTTAAACATAGCTAAATTATGATTTGTACAAATTGTTATTATCAGGGCAAAGGGAAAGCTAATACTCGAGGTAGTTTCGTTATAGAAATAATCCTTTGGTTGTTTTTCATTATTCCAGGCCTTATTTATACTGTATGGCGATTAACCACAAAAGCCAAAGTGTGTCCTAAATGTGGGCAAAACACTCTCATACCAGAAGACAGTCCCAGAGGAATAGAATTGGCTAAAAAATACCCAGTTATAAAAGACGAACAAGTCGATAGCAGTCCTCATACAGAAGAATTCAAATTGAAACCTTTTTTGAAAAAGTGGTGGTTATTGCTGATCTTAATAGCTATTCTTGTAATCTACATTAACATCGCTTCCAAAAGTCACATACAATCTTCCAATAACGAACCGGTAACTGAAACACCAACCGTCACCTCTGAAATTAAGCCAGTTTTTGATATACCATTTCTAGTTGGGAAGAACCTTGATGGTGTTATTGCAGTTCTTGGTACGCCGAAAGGGCAAGACCCGACAGCCCAACAAATCCAGCTTGGAGCAAAAGAATGGGATAAAATCTTTATAAAAGATAATAAAGAACTTTTGGTTACATATACTATTTCAAACAGAAAAATCGTTGACTTCTTCATCTCTACTGACGACCCATCTGGTGTTACCAAAGATACTACCCATTTACTCAAACTAGGCAACTTAAAGCAAAATGACCCAAAGTATAAAGTGGAGTTTGTAAAGGCAATCAAGAATCCGTCTGTTTTTACTGGAGTTAAGATAATTCCTCAATAAGAAAACTGCTTTATTGGTTCTATCTATCCATAACATTTTAGGTTCGAGTCACAGTTATACAACTTTCAAAGCCTCAAAAATCTAAAAAAGAGCTTCATGATAATTAAGCTATATTTATCCTATTACAACAAGATAAATAGAACGAGTCAACTTGACGTAGGCACGTATCCTGCTACACTTAAACTATAAAAATAAACCTAATTTTGAAAGGAAAAATAGAGATGAAAAATGAAGAAATTAGAAAATTAACATCTGCCTCGACAATAAAAAACCCATTTTCAAGCTTGGACGTTTCAGAAAATACTAGATTGGAGTACACATCAAGAATTAAGCATTTTATCGATTTCATTGAGAGTAACGGTTTTGATAAGAACAGTTACCTGAATTACAAGCGACATCTATTTTATCGAAGTGATTTAAGTGTCAGCACAAAAAACAAATATCTTATTGTTGCAAGAATTTATTGCAATGAACTTCACAGGCAAGGCTACATTCCAATAGACATAACCCAAAACATTAAATTATTCCGACAATCACGTAAGCATAAAAAAGATGGATTGACAGAAGATGAGGTTCAGAGAATACTTAATTCTTTACAGTCCCTCGATACCCCTAATATATATCGAATTAAAGCTCTCTTGAGCCTCCTAATGCTTCAAGGACTTCGGCAAATTGAGATAACAAGGCTAGACGTGGAAGATATAGACTTTCCTAGCAAGACTGCCCTTATAAAAGGAAAAGGAAATGACGATAAGGAGATTATTGATCTGCACCCTGTAACAATAAGTGCAATCAAAGACTACATAAAAAATTTTAAGATTGCAGACGGAGCTTTGTTTATCAGCACAAGCAATAACAGTCGAAATAAAAGATTATCCACTAAAACTATCCGAAACATATTAAATCCGATTTTAAGAAGATTGGAGATTGACAAGACAGTTCATGGCTTTCGCCATTATTTCACAACGAAGCTTTTAAAGTCGTATCGGGCGGATTTACTTACAGTTGCACATTATACAAGGCACAAGAGCCTTGAAATGCTACAAGTGTACAACGACGACATAAAGCATAAAGAGGACTTACCCCACTTTTATGAAACATTTAGTAGTATCAATTTTGAACGAAAATGAGCTTCCAATTTCTCATAACTTACATTACAAGAAATAAAAAATCGTGTAAAAAAGAATTAAATTATGAAAACGAAACAGCAAGCGCTGCTTAAACTCAAAGTCGAGAATGAGGAAGAAAAACTGCAGAAACATCATGGTTTCGAACTGCGTACGAAAAGCGGATACAGGCTAGACGAGGTTGTCTCCGCCTTGCAGAAAGCCATAAGGAGGGGTCAGGAGGAAAGGGCAATGTATTGGGCTTGTGAGATGTTTGAAAGCGGTTTCGTTAAATATCTTTGGCGAAGGCTGACCGTAATCGTTCTTGAGGACATTGGTGATCCCCTTGCGGTTATTCTTATAAATTCACTTGCCCAGTCAAGCGAGCGGATTAACAAAAAAGACTATACGGAAGCCCTGCACCCGGCAATGGCCGTAATGTACCTGTGTAGAGCCCCTAAATCTCGTGAAGTTGATTATATGCTTGAGATAGTAGATCACAAGCGAAAATTGGGTCAAAAGCTGGAATTGTTTGATAGTGATCTCGATGTCCACACCGAGTTAGGGAGACGAAAATTAAAACAACGCCAGACGTCGCCAAACTCCGGCAAGTCTTACGACCAGTTAGTCAAGGAAAAGTTTTATTTCCAGGGTGCACTTCTTAATGACCCCGTTTCCATAAAGGGAGATTTTTGGAAAAAGAAGGTGTGGAAACTTCGAAAACTGGACAAAAGAAAATTTGATCTTAAATACAACCCTGACAATGGTTAACGAAACGTTGAGAAAAATTCGGAAAGAGAAACACTCAAACCTTTTGCGATTTTCTCGATGTTTTTCAAAGAAATGTTTTTTTTCGAGCGTTCCAATTGTCCTACGTATGTGTAGTGAAGCTCTGCTTTATCGGCAAGACCTTCTTGTGTCAGCTTTCTTTGGGTTCTCAACTCCCTCACTCTTTTCCCGAACTTTTCAAGGATTTTACTGGCTGGCATATCTCTGCTTGCAACAGCAAGGAAAGAGTAGTAATATACAGCCTATAAATCCAGAGACGAAGAATACTATTTACGCATTGATCAGGCACAAAACGCATTTAGTTTCAGGAGATGTCTATGAAAATTAAAAAGATATTAAAAATAACAGTAATTGCAGTTGTCGGCATTTTTATATTTTTCGTTATTGTTGGCCTTCTAACAGACGAAGGTAAAAAGAGCTTTGAAGAAGGCAAGCAAACGGCAGAGGAAAAAGTTAATCAAAAGAGTAGTAATTTTGAGGAAACTGAGTTAACCGAACAGTCCGTAAGATCAGAGATCACTGATCTATCGATTGAGACAGGAGCTATGAGTGGAGAAGATATTGTCAGCGTAGATCTAATTGATGATATGGGTACAGAAGATGTGCCGGACGACAAGATCGTATTTATCACCTACAAACCGGAAGCGTTGTTGGACGAAAAACATTTGGTAAGAAAGTCTGCCGATACCTTAATAACGGTTTCCGAAAAGCTGTTTAAACACCCTAAAGTCGGCCTTGTAAGAGTATGGACGCAGGGTGAATTTACTGATCCGTACGGACAGACAACTACGGAAAACGCTGTTAAACTCGGCTTGAGCAGAAAAACCGCAGAAAAAATAAATTGGGAAAACTTCAAAGACCTTGTACTTGTAGATTACAATAAATTGCTGGACATAGCCGACGAAAATTCAATTTACCCAGCAGTTAAGAAAAACCTCTGATATTTTTTCATCGTTGAGCCTATTCCCCTTCCTTAACGGAGGAAGGGTGCTAAAATTGGTAGGAGGGAGATAGAAAATGCCTGATGGAAAAAACTTGATTAGAAAACAGAATTTTAAAAAAGCCACAGCAATTAGACAAGCGGGCTTTAAAACAGGAGTTCATGCCTTACTCCCCAAAGTTAAAAAAAGGCTAGACCAAATTTTGTTACAAAAGGGCACGCCCAGAGAAGCTTTGCAGACTGTTTCCCGAGAATTTCCAGATATTAAAAGCTTACCCAGTGAAAGAGCTGTAAGAAATTACAGGTCTAAATATCTCGGCAGTGATTTAGAGAAGGTGAACAGGAAATTTCGAATAGATAAGATGTCGGTAGAGAAAGAGAAGTTGAAGCTGGAACAAAGTTTTGGGAAAGCAATAAGTGATTTGATAAACGGAATAATCCCAATTATGGTGAGTAATTTAAAAAAAGGTGTTGATAGGGAAAGTAGCGTAGGAATTCCTTTTGACGGAAACAACAAGAGACTCAATGCTATTGTAGGTTTTATGAAGGAGGCAAATGTATTTTTTGATAGGAACGGTTTGAAAGCTTTTAAGTTTGAAGTTGAAAACGAAATGGAAGCCAAGGTTGAAGGAGGTGTTAGTGACGAAATCTATGAAAAACTGGCACGAGCCCTACAAAATAGTGATAGATTTGCTATGAAAATTAAGTCTCATGTGTCTACCCCGAAACCTTAAAATTTTCTCACATAATCACATACTAGGTCTAACTTCACTTCTTGGAAATTATCGAACGTTTAATATACAATCTCTAAATAAGAGTATCTTACCCAGAAGTTATATAGATAGGAAATAATGAATGGAAATTTAGAAGAAGTTCAGTTAAGGGTAGCTCCATACTTGCGGGTTTCAACAGAAGATCAAGCCGAAAAATTTGGCCTTAAGGCTCAAATGTCTGCTATTGAAGGATTTATAAAATCCAAAGGGACATTGAAAGATGGAAAAACACAGGCTATGGTGCTTGCAGGGAAGGCGTACGAGTATATAGATACAGATATAAGTGGAGGAAAAGAACTTGACGAACGTCCGGAATTTAGGCGTCTAAAAGAGGACATATTATATGCCCCCGAAGGCAGCAAGCCATTTGACGTGGTTGCAGTCTTTAAGATTGACAGGTTTGCAAGGAAACTCCGGATCTTGATGGACGTTATCAAATTCTTCGAGGTGTACAAGATAGAATTTATTTCCGCAACCGAAAGCATAGATACCTCAACTCCATTTGGTCGAGCCATGCTCGGCATTATGGGTGTAATAGCAGAGCTAGAACTGGAAACGATAAAGGAAAGGACGCAAAAAGGCCGAGAACAAGCAGTCAAAGAGGGTGTGTATATGGGATCACACCCACCCTTTGGATACCAAAAGGACAAAGATGGTCACCTTACCCCATTCGAAAAAGAAGCTGCGGTTATAAGAAGAATTTTCCATCTTTTTACAATTGAAAAACGTAGCCCTCAAATAATTGCAGATATACTCACACAAGATGAAGTATTAAGCCCTGATGCTTCGGCTGTTAAATATAAAAAACGCAAGGGAGTAAGTAAGAAGAAAAACAATCCATATTTTTGGCGTGCAGAAGCAGTTAGAGCGATCCTTTCCGATGAAATTTATACCGGTATCAACCACTACGGTAAACACAAAGGCCGTAAACGCCTGCCGAAAAGTGAATGGAAAGTGGTTGATTGCAGACACAAAGATATAATCCATACTTACATTTTTGAACTTGCCAGACAGCAACTTGAGTCTATTTCGGAACGAAAAGTGCTGACAAGGAAAAAAGAGGAAAGTCATATTTACCTATTATCTGGGTTACTAAAATGCGACTTTTGTAAACAGTCAATTCCCTCAGGAAAAACAGAAATGCTAGGTTGGACTGGCGGGAAGAAAAAAATTGGCAAACAACCACTTCGTTATTCTTACTACTACTTTTGCAATAAGAAAAACAGGAAAAAGTTCGACGTAATTTGTCCTGTTGTACCTATACCGGCAGAGGCATTAGAGGAATACGTCAAGAACTTTGTAAAAGACCTTTTGAGCGATCCTAAAGCTGTTTATGAGTACCAAAAAAGCTTGGAGTCAAGCATATTAAACACGCAACACCTAGAGTCCAGAAAAGATCACTTTACAGAACTTCTTAACTCACTTCCCCAAACACGCAAAAATATACTCTACCAGCATGAAATCGGAGCAATTGATAAGACTACATTGGAAAAGAAACTGCAAGAGTTGGAGAAGAAGGAAGGGGAGTTAAAAGAAAAAATAAACGAACTCGACTTCCAATTAAGTCAAATAACTCTTTCAAAAGGATACGAAGCCAGTTTAGAGCTTTACGCTGAAAAGTACAAAAAGGTGCTTGAGAATGAGTTCAAAGACGAGAAAGAACTCTTTAATTTGGTACATATGCTCGTTTATCAAATTGTCGTTTATGCAAGACCTACAACTAGTAGAGATAAAATTGCAGGGCGAAAAAAAGAAGGTCAAGTAATTCCAAATAAAATTGATATTTACTTAAACTTGCCACAAAATCTTTTGAGAAGTCTTTACAGCCACAGGTTCGGGGTCAGAAGTGATAATTTGTGGGGGCACAGGGACTCGAACCCTGAACCAATCGCTTAAAAGGCGATTGCTCTGCCAGTTGAGCTATACCCCCATTTATCTGGAGCCGGAATCAAATTATATCTAAATTATACCTTCACATCAATCAGACTGTTTTTTCACTTGACCTTTCCACAGATTGTATATAAACTCAAAGTAAGATGAGCCCGCTAGATTTTACTTCTCGCCTTAGTAGATTTCTACTGCGGCTCAAAGTGCGATCTTTGGCGGGTAAGAAAGGAGGTGAAATAAGTTGAGTGTAGAGGATTTATCAACATCAGTTGCTTCCGTAGTCATCAATTCTCTAGCAACGTTTATTAATTTTATTCCGGCCTTAATCGGTGGTTTGATTGTTTTGACAATTGGACTAATTATTGCGGCAGTCGTTTACCGAATAGTAGTTGGTGTTTTAAAAGCGGTCCAGCTGGAAAAATTTTTGGCAAAATACGGAGTAACTAAAATCGAAGGCAAAGACATTGAATGGAGCGAGATCCTAGCAGAACTTAGCAGATGGTCAATCATCATTATATTTTTGATCCCAACGCTACAGGTATGGCGCTTGGATGCGGTCAATGCGGTACTTGGCCGGGTAATTCTATACATTCCTAATGTGATCGTAGCAGTTGTATTGGCTATCGTTGGCCTGGTCTTTGCAAAACTGGCTTATCGCGTAGCTTACGGCACCAGTCGTTCGCTTGGTACGCACTTAGCCCATACAGTTGCCTTGGTAGCCCAATGGTCTTTGATTATCTTTGTCGGTTTTTTGGTGCTCCATCAATTGGGAGTTGCACAGGAATTACTGCGCATACTGTTTGCCGGTTTAGTAGCCATGATTGCAGTTGCCGGAGGTTTGGCTTTTGGTCTTGGTGGACAAGGGACTGCCAAGTCAATCTTGGAATCTTTGTGGGAAAAGTTTAAAAAATAATCGAAAATTAAGGCCAAATGTGCTAAAATCAACAGGCGAAATTGGCCCTATCGTCTATTGGTTAGGACGGCACTCTTTCAAGGTGCAAAGAGGGGTTCGATTCCCCTTAGGGCCACCGTATTTCCAAAAAAGCTTCAACAACTGGTAATCCTTCTGGTTTATGTGATTATTGATTAAACTTGATCCTGATTATTATTAAGTTTAAAATTATGGCAGTTAAACCACTTACAATGACTGGAACCCAAGAAAGAGTTTTGACTGATAATCAAACAGCTCTTGCAGAAGTCAATTGTCGGCATCATTGGATGATTGAAACTCCTCGAGGTTCTACTTCGTTAGGTGAATGTAAATTTTGTGGGGGTCGAAAATTTTTCCCAAATTCCGTTGACGATGCACTCAGAGAAGATCTTTTTGATCATATGGCAGTCCGACTTAGAGGAACTACAATTTTTGATAAAATTACCAACGAGTATGAAGTTGTGGAGGGAAATGACTAAAATAGCTATCTATACAACCAGAACTTGCCCTTTTTGCAGAATGCAAAAGGAATATTTTGAATCCAAGAACATCCAATATGATGAGATTTTGGTGGATGAAAATCCGACTGAGGCACAAAAGATGATCGAAATTTCTGGCCAAATGGGCGTGCCTTTTACGGTTATTGACAAGGATGACGGATCGAAAGTGACAATTTTGGGATTTGATAAAACTAGAATTAACGAAGCACTAGGAATCACTGAGTGATTTACTTCCCAGATCTCTATTCCCTAGACTCTATTATCTATATACTAAAATTATGAAGATATCTTTCTTGGGTGCTTGTCGTGAAGTAACTGGCTCGAATTTTTTACTTGAAGCGGCCGGAAAAAAAATCCTTCTTGATTGCGGCATTTTTCAGAGCAGTAAGCTCGCTGAAGAAAGAAATTTTGAACCATTTGCATACAATCCGCGAGAAATCGATTTTGTAATTTTAGGCCATGCCCATCTTGATCACAGTGGCAGACTGCCAAAACTAGTCAAAGACGGTTTTTGTGGCAGAATTTATGCTACAGCCCCAACCAAAGAACTGACAAAACTTGTTCTTGAAGACAGTGAAAAACTGGCCCAAGAAGAAGCAAGAAGAGAAAATCATAAGCCTCTTTTTTCTCAAAATGATATAGACCACGTAATGGGGCTTTTTGAAGCAATTTCTTATGAAGAAACAATTCAAATATCTGAGCAGATTAAGCTCACCTTTAAAAATGCCGGGCATATTCTTGGTTCGGCGTTAACAGTTATTGAGTCGGAAGACAAAAAAATTGTCTATACCAGTGATCTGGGCAATGTGCCATCCCAGCTTCTTGATCCTCCAAGTTTAATTTTAGATGCCACTTATGTAATTTGCGAGGCAACTTACGGCGGCAGAACTCATGAGGATCTCCTCAAGCGCGAACAAAAATTAGCAGGGATTATAAACGAGACTGTCGCTCAAAATGGAGTGTTGATGATCCCGACCTTTGCTATAGAGAGAACGCAGGAGCTATTGCATGACATTGAGCACTTCTGTGCAGTTGGTCAGTGCGAAAAACCAACATTTTATCTTGATAGCCCACTAGCTACAAAAGTCACCAAAGTTTTTGAAAAATATCCCGAATACCTTTCCAAAACACTCAACCAATTCCATAAAAATGAGGATTTTTTTGGACTTGAGCGTTTAAAAATAACCCAAACTGTCGAAGAATCAGAAGCAATTGATGAAGCTTTGAACCCGAAAGTGATCATTGCCGGTTCGGGAATGTTAAATGGCGGAAGAATTATTTTTCATGCCCAAAAATACTTGGGTGACGCCAAAAATACTCTTCTTATTGTCGGTTACCAGTCAATTGGCGGTTTAGGTAGAAGGCTTATCGAAGGCGCGCGCGAAGTTAAGATACTGGGAAAAAAAATAAGAGTAAAGGCTAAAATTGAATCGATTAGATCATATAGTGCACACGCCGACTTGCCACAACTTGTAAGCTGGCTTAATAATATTAAAGGATGTAAGAATATTTTTTTGGTGCATGGAGAGACTGATCAGATGTTAACTCTTTCAAAAGCAATAAGTAATAATCTTAAAATCGAAACAGTTATTCCTCAATATGGGGAAAGTTACGAACTGTAGTTTATATCAGCAGGTCGCCTTGGCACAGTCCTTCGACTGCGCTCAGGACTTCATGCCAATGGGGCTCCTCTGATATAATTTAAAACTTTTTTATTTGTAATTTTTTGTATATTTTAAATTATGGCAAAAATTATTCCCGGAATTTTAACAGCTAGCGAGAAAGACTATCATAAACGCCTCTTAACGGCAGAGCAGGTGGCTGACTTGGTGCAGATTGATGTCGTCGATGGGAAATTTGCAAACAATGTCACTATTGGCATTGATGTTATTAAAAAATATTTAACTTCGGCTAATCTGGAAATTCAACTAATGGTAGTTAATCCAAACGATTACATTGATGATTTAGGCCACCTTGATTACGTTTCTAGGATAATTTTTCCATTTGAAATCGAAGGAAACATCAATGAAAATATTTATCGAATTCGCAAACTTAGCAAACAAGTTGGACTTTCAATTAATCCGGAGACCCCAGTTAACGCAGCTATGCACTTTATTGATGATATCGATCTTTTATCAATTTATGCAGCAAAACCTGGTTTTTCCGGCCAAAAACTACAGGAGGCAACCTATTGTCGAATTAAAGAAGCAAAAAAAAATGCAGCAGAACTGCCAGTTGAAGTTGACATTGGAGTCAATCCTCAAACAATACCAAAATTAGTCAAGGCTGGAGCTGATTTCTTGGTAGTTACTTCATATCTGAATAAAGCCGAAGATTTTTACCTCGCTTATGAAAAACTTGCGAAGTTAGCTGCAAATCCCCTTTAATTGATATAAAGATGGCAAAAATTCAAAACGTGACTTTCTTGGGTTATGCTGATAGCAAAGAGGACGATAGTCTTTTTAAAGCCGCTTTTGAGGTTGCCAAGCTTTGCGCAAAGCACGGATATACTGTAGTTAACGGTGGTGGCCCTGGAGTGATGAAGGCCGCAACTCTTGGCGCCAAAAGCGCTGGCGGCAAAACAATTGGGATTACATTTTATCCAAAAGACTTGCCGCTGTTTGAAGGCAGAGACGAAACCAATACAGTTGACGAGTTAATTGTTGAGGATAATTATGTCAAAAGAACCCTCAAACTTTTAGCCTACGGTCAAACTTTTATTTTCTTTAATGGTGGGACGGGGACAATTTCAGAATTTGCGATGGCTTGGGGTTTAGCCAGACTCTATTACGGTCACCATAAGCCTTTGATTTTATATGGCGATTTCTGGCAAGAAATTATTTTTGCGTTCACTAAAAGTATGTACATTAGACCGGAGGAAAGACATGTCTTTAAAATAGTCAATAAACCCCAGGATGTAATTGATGCTATTGGGGAACTTGAAAAACGCATTGCAGAAGAAGTGCATAAACATAAAGGCCCCTTTTCGATATAAGTGATTAAACTGCCCATGGATACAAGTAAAAACTTCGACCTAATTACAATTGGCGACTCCACAATCGATACTTTCATTAGGATTCATGATGCGACCATAGAGTGCGACATTCATCGTGAAGATTGTAAAATCTGCGTTAAGTACGGAGATAAAATCCCAGTTGACTCAATCGCCCATGGTGTTGCTGGCAATGCTGCTAATGTGGCTGTTGGTTGTTCGAAACTGGGGTTGAGTACGGCCATCTATGCGAATTTGGGTGACGATGATCAGGGAAAAACCATCAAGCAAGTTCTTGAGCGAGAAAATGTTGCAGACGATTATATCAGGGTTCATTCCGACAAGGACTCGAATCTTTCAGTAGTTTTAACCTTCCAAGGCGAGCGAACAATTTTTGTTTACCATCAAGATTGGGACTATAGGTTACCTGATCTGGCTGATACTTCCTGGGTTTATTTAACCTCAATGGCTGAAAGTTTTACCAACTCTAATATTATGGATGAAGTTTGCCATTATATTGATAAATCAAAGGCAAAACTGGCATTTTCCCCAGGTACTTTCCAACTGAAAGCCGACATTAAAAGATACCCTAAAATTTTAGAAAAATGTGAAATCATCTTTGTTAATCTGGAGGAGGCAAAAAGGATTCTTGGAATCAGCGAATCAGAAATAGTTAATGAGCGTGATTTACTTTCTAAAATGCATTTTTTAGGCCCAAAAACAGTTGTCATTACCGATGGTGCTAATGGTTCTTATGTTTCAGATGGAAATCGAAATCTCAAAATTGGTACTTTCCCAACAAAACTTGTAGAAAAGACCGGCGCGGGAGATGCTTATGCCAGCGGATTCTTGGCAGCTTTAATTAGCCGAATGCCTCTTGAGGAAGCAATGGCTTGGGGTGCAATTAATGCAGCCCATGTTATTACCAAAACCGGAACTCAAAATGGTCTTTTAACAAAAGAACAACTTCTAAGACATAGACATGAAGCTAACAATTTTAATGCTGTTAATTTTTAAATAATATAGAAAATACAAAATTCAATGCCGAGCGTCTATATAACTTGCAAAATTCCTAAAATCGCATCAGATTTATTAACGAGAAAGGGATTTAAAGTTGAAATTAACAACTCCGGCCAAAATCTCACAAAAACTCAATTAAAAGACGTACTTTCAAAATATGACGCCGCACTCGCTTTGATGACCGATAAAATTGATGAAGAGGTACTAAATGCCGCATCACCAAAACTTAAAATTATCGCTAATTTTGCCGTAGGCTTCGACAATATCGATGTGCTATCGGCCAAAAGAAAAGGGGTTGTAGTTACCAATACTCCGGGAGTTGCCGGAGAAGCAATCGCTGAACATACCTTTGCCTTAATTTTGGCATGTGCAAAACAGATAACCATTGTCAATCAGTATGTTAGAAGCGGAAAATATCAAAGATGGGATCCGCTAGGGTTTCTGACTTTGACAATTACCGGCAAAACAATCGGTATCATCGGCTTAGGAAGAGCAGGCACTTTTGTGGCTCATGTTGCATACGAAGGTTTTAAAATGAATATTCTATATTTTGATATCAGCCGCTCGGAAGATCTGGAAATTTTAAGGGGAGCAAAATTTACTACACTTGATTTTTTACTTAAACATTCCGATATTGTTACACTTCATATTCCGCTGACCCCAAAAACCCATTATTTAATCGGCAAGGAGCAGTTTAAACTCATGAAGAGTACGGCAATTTTAATTAACACTGCCAGGGGAGCCGTGATTGATGAAGAAGCGCTTGTCTGGGCCCTGAAAAATCACCAAATTGCCGCCGCCGGTCTTGATGTTTTTGAAAATGAACCGAATATTTCACAAGAATTGAAAATGCTTGACAATGTAGTTTTAACACCTCATATGGCTTCAGCCACCTTTGAGTGTCGTGAGGCAATGGCCAAAATCGCCGCCCAAAATATTATTGATGTTTTCGAGGGAAGAACGCCTCTGGGGGTCGTTAAAATTACTTAATTTTTGCTCGCTTTTTTGTAACTTGTCGTTTTATATCTAATGCTAGTCTTTTCAGCATTTTCCGTGTACGTTTTCTCTCCTCCTGAGGTGCTCTCAAAATATCTTCAGGGGTAAGCTCCTCAACGATCTGCTTGGGGCTATGGCCATCGCGCACCCTGCTCAAAAATGCAATTGTGGTAGCTGTTATCAGTAGTGTCGAGATGGTTCTTGTCGCTTCACTGTAAGGGCTATATCGAGCTGTCAGTTCTGGAAAACGCCTGAGAGTATCGTGACAGTGTTTGAGAAAATTGCTCGAATGATCATCCAGCACTTCACCAGTTTGATGCTCAAACTGTTCCGGGTCAATATTAGGTTGTTCTGGCAGTCTCTGTTGAATACTTTCAATTCTTGTCATAATAGTCAAAATTATACCAAAACTCAAGGGGCTGCATTTTTGATAAGCCTGATCTGCGGATTTTGAGAATCAATAAGATCTACAGCAACCACATCTATCCGTTCTAATTCTGGTAGATTCCTTCTAGCGTTTCGATAAAATTTGGCAGCTTTTTTTAAAAATCTTAACTTGAAAGGAGTAACTGCTTCTTCAGGGTAACCGAATTGATGGCTTGTTCTGGTCTTAACCTCAACATAGACTAAGGTTTTGTCCTCAAGGGCAATGATATCGATTTCACCACCTCTGATGCGAAAATTGCGTTCTAAAATTTTATAGCCCTGTTTTTGTAGGTAATGACATGCCAAATCCTCGCCGTATTTACCAAAAGTAACTTTCGTCACGCAGTTAAGTAGTTTAGATTATAGGAAGTCCGGTGAATTTGGCAAAAACCAAATTTTTTGATGGCCTCTTGATGATTGCGAGTACCGTAACCTTTGTGTTTGCCAAAACCGTATAATGGATATTTTTTAGACAGCTTTTTCATAAGATCATCCCGATAAACTTTGGCAATAATTGAAGCTGCCGCAATGGTCACACATTTTTGATCACCCTTTTTTATTGCTTTTTGGTTTTTTCTGTTAACATGTTTAATGTGAAATGCATCGACTATTACAAAATCAGCCTTTTCGTGAAGGTCCTTCAAACTTTTTCTAAAAGCTATCTGAATTGCCTTACCTATTCGTAATCTATTGATAGTCAAAACAGGAACCTCGGCAATCGCCCAACTAACTGCTGTTTTTTTAATAACTTTTGTCATTTTTTCTCGCTGTCGAGGTTTTAGCTGTTTTGAATCGCCGAAATTTTCTGGAATTTTAAAATCATGCGGTAAGATCACAGCTGCAGCTACAACCGGCCCAGCCCAAGAACCGCGTCCGACTTCATCGATGCCGGCGATATGTTTATATCCCCTTTTCCATAGAGATTTTTCAACATCAAGTGATGGTTCGATCATCAGCGGGAATGATTTGCTTTGCGAAGATAGAAAAGTTTGGCACGCCTAACTTTGCCGGACTTGACAACTTGAATCTTCTCAATAGACGGGGAGTAAATCGGAAAAATCCGCTCAACAGCCACACCGCCAGTCGCGATCTTCCTGATAGTAAAAGTTTTGCTTTGACCAATACCTCTGATTGCAAGAACCACACCTTCAAAAGGCGTAGCGTGGACTTTTTGGTCACCAGGATCCTTTGTATAAAGTTTAATAGTATCGCCGGGCTTAAAATCTACAGTTTGCATAGATCCAAAGTATATAGATTCTTAAGACAAATGTAAAATTTTAAAGGCTTATGATTCGACAACCGAGAATTTCTAATTCCTTTTGCAGAGCCGAAGTTTTACGTGAGCGCATCGGAACCGGAAATTTTTTGACCATGCCATTTTCTGACGGCAGCACTAAATAGGTTGGTACATCACCGGGATTAGATTTTAAAACTTGATAAATTTTAGAAAGCAATATACGATCGGCATCTTGAGGAAGAGTCACCTCTAAAATTTCCTCTTCTGTTTCTGTTTGCAATGCACTATCAAGCGAAGAGATTTTTTCTGCGATAAGAATTGGCGTATCTTCATTAATTTCCAATCTTCCCCAAATAACGACTATTTGATCAGGTAACAATAAGTGTTTGGAAGCCTCGTAAACTCTTGGGAAAACTATAATCTCAATGCTGCCGCTCTCATCCTGAAGTTTTAAAAAACACATTTCTTCTCGTCTTGCTCTGGTAAAAGTTTTTCTGATACTGGAAACTATTCCCCCAAGTCTAACTTCATGATCGCTGGCCGAAAAATCTAGGTCAGCGATCTTAGCTGTTGTTACTTGAGCCAATTTAGCGGACACTTTTGCTATGGGATGCTCTGTCAAATAAAATCCCAAAAGTTCTCTTTCCCAAGATAAAATTTCCTCTTTGGGAGCTTCTTCTGTCGCAGTCAAGATAGAATTAATCGAAAAAGGCACAGCTGCTTGTTTGGTGAGTTCAGTCTGATCAAAAAGACTGCCCTGGCCAGTTGCAATCGTCTTTGAAAGCGATGTACCACTTGACCTAATTTCATCAAGAACTTTAAGCATGGCATTTCTCTTGCCAAAAGTATCCATGGCACCAGCTTTTATTAAGCTTTCCAACGTCTTTCTATTGACAACGCGTAAGTTGACACGTCTTACAAAATCATCCAAGGATTTAAAAACGCCTTTTTGATTTCTTTCTGTAAGAATTACCTCAATGGCTGCTTTGCCGACATTTTTAATCGCGGAAAGGCCGAATCTAATTCCCTGTTTTGAGGCTGATTTAAGTTTCTGCGGGATCTTTTGAATAATAAAACCGACATCTGAAAAATTTATATCTGGAGGTAAAACTACGATTCCCATTTTGGCGCATTCGTTTACGGCTGCGGCAATTTTGTCGGGATCATCTGTTTCGGCGGACATAACAGCGGCCATAAACTCAACGGGGTAGTTTGCTTTCATAAAGGCAGTTTGATAAGCAATCAGTGCATAAGAGGCGGCATGGGCCTTGTTAAATCCATAGGCAGCAAAAGGCTCAATCAGTTTAAAAAGATCTTCCGCTTTTTCGCCGGACATTCCGTTTTTGATACAACCATCAATAAATTTCTCTCTTTGTTTGGTCATCTCAGAGGGGATTTTTTTGCCCATGGCCTTACGGAATTTATCAGCTTCTTCCCAACTATAACCGGCGATATTAATAGCAGTTAAAAGAACATCATCCTGATAAACGATTACTCCGTAAGACTCTTTTAGATAATCGGCCATCCGCGTATCAAAAAATTTAATTTTATTGGGATTGTTTTTCCTTTCGATAAATTCGGGAATTGAATTCATCGGTCCCGGGCGAAAGAGCGAAATCATAGCCATAATGTCAAATATGCTCGTGGGTTTTAACTCCTTTAAGTATCGAGTCATACCAGAGCCTCCAAGTTGAAAAAGTCCCATGGTTTCGCCCTTAGCCAGAAGATCAAAAGCTTTATTATTATCAAGGTCTATTTTGTCAAGATCAATTTTTATTTTCTTTGTTTTTTCGACAATCTCTACAGCATTACCTAAAATTGAAAGATTTCTGATACCTAAAAAATCCATTTTTACCAGTCCCGTTTCCTCTATGTCATACATATCGTATTGTGTAATAATTTTTTCTCCGGTTGTTTCTTTTTGTAGCGGAGTAAAATCAGTGAGTGTACTTGGCGCAATGACAACTCCAGCCGCATGGACTGAAACATGACGAGCATTGCCTTCAACCTTTTCGGCCAAATCCAAAAGTTCCTTAACCTCTTCATCTTCTTTATAAAGATTTCCCAACTCATTATTTTGTTTTTTTGCCATATCAAGAGACATATGAAAACCTTGAGGCCCGAATGGAATCATTTTGGCAATTCGATCCGCCTTGGTATACGGCCAGTCTAAGACGCGGGCGACATCTCGTACTGCTTGTCTGGCCATCATTGTCCCAAAAGTACTAATCTGGGCAACTTTGTCTTTTCCGTATTTTTCTCTGACATATTCAATAACTTCATCTCGCCTTGTATCTGCAAAATCAACATCAATGTCTGGTAACGTCGGCCGGTAAAGATTGAGAAAGCGTTCAAAAGGCAATTTAAAAAATAGAGGATTGACGGTTGTAATACCCAATGCGAGAGATACTAAGCTGCCTGATGCCGAACCGCGAGTTGTCGAAATAATAGCCTTTTCCCTTGCCCAATTAACAAAATCAGCCACAACCAAAAAGTAAGTAGAATAACCTTTCTTGGCAATTATCGAAAGTTCATAATCTAATCTCTCTTTAATCTGGGGCGTAACTTTATCAACCCTACTTGCAATTCGCTCGTAACACAATTCTTTTAATAACTCATCTGGTGTGGTCTGCTTTGGAACTTCAAAACTAGGAAAAGCAACTTGTCCAATTGGAATTTCGATATTAACTTTTTTAGCAATTTCCAAAGTATTGGTGATAGCACTGGGTATATCTTCAAATAATTCAACCATTTCCTGGGTACTTTTAAGATAGAAAGTCGGTGAGTCAATCATTCTAAGTCTTTTTGTTTCGCTTATGATCTTTCCTGTTTGAATACAAATAATCACATCTTGGGCTTGGGCATCAGAAGCCAATACATAATGAACATCATTAGTAGCAACCATGGAAATATTTGTTAGCTTTGAAAGTTTCTTGGCTCCTTCGACATTTTTCTTCTCCTCTTGCGCCATACGGTCAAGTTCATTGTAAATTTCCGAGCCTACTTCATGAGCGGTTTTAAACTTTTCAAATTGGTGTCTTTGAACTTCGATAAAAAAGTTATCTCTACCAAAAATTTGTTGATACTCTATTGCCAGTTTTTTAGCCTTATCTAAATTTTCCTCCACTAAAGTCTTAGATATTTCCGAAGAATTACAACCGGATAAGGCAATAATATCTTTGGCATATTTAGCTAAAGTTTCTTTATCGATTCTTGGACGATAGTAAAAACCTTCAAGATGGGCAATGGTTACAAGTTTCATTAAATTTTTGTAACCTTCATAACTTGTTGCCAAAACTGTTAGGTGATAATTTTCATTGTCTTTACCGGTTTCTTTATCTTTTAGCGATCTTTTGGCAAGATACATTTCGCAGCCAATAATCGGATTAGTCCCTTCTTGTTTACATTCTTTATAAAACTTGATCGCACCATAAAGAGAACCATGATCGGTTAAAGCCAAGTGCTTCATTCCCATTATTTTTGCTTGGGAGACCAGTTTGGGTATTTTGGAAAGCCCATCCAAGAGAGAATATTCGCTGTGGACATGAAGGTGGACAAAATCGTTCATAATAAGTCGTCTTTTTACTGATTTAGTTTAGCTTGGCAAAAATTTTTTTTCAACGAACTCTAGCTTTTTAATTTATCAAGCAGGAGCTGGCGAACTAATGCCGGGTCTGCCTTACCTTTGCTCAATCGTTGAACCTGACCTATTAGGAAATCTAGGCTTTCTTTCTTATCATTTTTAAAATCTGCCACTGCTTTTTGATTATTTTTAATGACCGTTTCCGTTAATTTCTCAAGTTCTTTTTGTGACATGAGTACCAAATCCAGTTCACTTATTAGTTCACTTGCCGACTTTGTGCTTTGAATCATTTTTTCAAAAATTTCCTTAGCAGTAGCATTGGTTATCCTGTTTTGATCAACAAAATACAAAAGTTCTGCCAGTTGTGCAGGCAGAAGATTAATATCACCAATACCCTGACCCGTTTGATTTAATCTTCTTAGAAGTTCACCTGTTATCCAATTAACAACCTTTTTTGGACTACCTTTGTAGGCTTTGACTGTTTCTTCGAAAAAATTGGCCATATATTTATCTTGGCAAAGAAGAGTGGCTTCGCTTTCTAAAATTTGATAGCTTATTAAGAAACGCTCTCTTTTTTGATCGGGAAGTTCAGGTATTTGAGATTGGAGCTTACTAAAATAAACTTGGTCAAACTCAAAAGGCGCAAGATCCGGTTCAGGGAAATAGCGATAATCATGGGCAAGTTCTTTGGTACGCTGACTAACTGTCCGATTGTTCTTTTCGTCCCAACCTCTGGTTTCTTGATGGGGGATTTTGCCAGATTTGAGAACTTGGGTCTGGCGTTCAATTTCATAATTGATCGCTTTTTCGGCGAATCTAAACGAATTAATGTTTTTAAGTTCCACTTTATAATTTGGCAAAGCGTGTGGTACTCGCGGCACTTTTGAAACTTGTGATACATCTCTTAAAGATACATTGGGTTCGATTCGCATACTACCTTTTTCCATATCGGCATCAGAGATTTCCAAATACCTGACGATTTGTTGTAATTTTTGGGCATAGGCTTTGGCTTCAGCGGCGCTACTCATTTCAGGTTCTGAAACAACCTCCATTAATGGAACTCCGCTTCGGTTGAAATCAATTAAGGTGACTCTTTTACCGTTAATCGTGGCATGACTTAATTTAGCGGTATCTTCCTCAAGATGTGCCCTTGTGATGCTGATTTTTTTTGTTGATCCGTTAACTCGAATTATCAGAAATCCCTTTTTAGAAAAAGGCAGGTCATATTGAGAAATCTGAAAACCTTTCGGTAAATCTGGGTAAAAATAGTTTTTACGATCAAATTTACTACTCAACTGAGGCTGACAATTTAGCGCAAGTCCTAATTTTTGAACAAATTCTATCGCCAATTTGTTGGCTTTGGGCATTGCTCCTGGTAATCCCAGACAAACTGGACAAGTATGGGTATTGGGCTTGGTGCCAAAATAGTCGGCCGAACAAGAACAAAACATTTTGCTTTTGGTTGAAAGCTCAATGTGGACTTCAAGACCGATTACTGGTTGGTAATTCATTTTTCGGATTGTTTAATCTTTGTTTGCCTTCGATTGCAGAATTTGCAAAAACCGCTATCCCTAAAATGACCCCAGTTACAACTTGTAAGATTACTAGCCCATCTACACCATGCCTTGGAGTTTCAATCAACGAGTTACCTAAAAGGTTCAAGGAAGCACCGATTCCGACTATATTGGCAATATTCTTTTCAAAACCAAGCTGAAGCGCTTGAAGAAAGTCGGGTTTTTCAGTTTCTTTTCCCATGTTCTATATTAAATCTGGCCTTTTTTGATACCACTTTGTTTCTTGCTCATAAGCATATCCTACTTGATAGAGGAGCTTTTCGGAAAAATCAGGCCCAATAATCTGCATACCAACAGGCAAATCACCAATAAACCCGCAAGGGAGATTAAGGCTGGGAACTCCAGCTAGGCTTGGGCAAACAGTGAAAATATCTGCCAAATACATTGAAAGAGGATCGGTGATTTTTTCACCGAGTTTAAAGGGAGGTGTTGGCAAGGTTGGACAAATCAAAACATCAACTTTTTTAAATACTTTTTCAAAATCTTCTCTAATTAACCTGCGCACTTTCATTGCTTTAAGGTAATAAGCATCATAATAACCGGCAGAAAGAGTGTATGTGCCTAAAATGATTCTTCTTTTAGCCTCGGCACCGAATTTTTCACGATCGAAACCAAAGCGGATGCCGTCATAACGAGCTAAGTTTGAAGAGACCTCTGACGGTTGAATGATGTAATAGGTAACTACTCCATACTCTGTATGAGGAAGCGAAATATCAAAAAGTTCAGCGCCCAATTTCTCCAAAATTTTCACTGCTGAAATTATTTTTTCTCCGATCCCTGGATCAAGACTTTCAAAATATTCTTTGGGGAGACCGACTTTTATTCCCTTGACTCCCCTATTAATATCTTTGGTGTAATCATCAACTGGTTTTGGTGAAGTTGTTGAGTCGAATTGATCATATCCAGCAGTGATGTTTAGAATTAAGGCATTATCATAAACAGTGTGGGTTATATGACCAATTGAATCGAGAGATGAAGCCATGGCTATGATACCGTAGCGCGAAACTCGACCGTATGTAGGCTTTAACCCCACAAGATTACAAAAGCTTGACGGTTGTCTGATAGATCCACCAGTATCTGTTCCCGTTGCAGCAAGACACAAATTGGCAGCAACTGCTGCGGCTGACCCTGACGAGGAACCTCCCGGTACTCTTGTGAGATCATATGGATTGCAGGTTGATCCAAAGTCAGAATTTTCGCCACTTGCACCGTGTCCCCAAGCATCTTGGTTTGTTTTGCCAACTATTACAACCCCTGAGTCTTTAAGCCGAGAAACAACAGTCGCATCATAAACTGGTACATAATTCTCCAATACTTTTGAACCAGCTGTTGTTCTGATGCCTTGAGTTGAAAAGAGATCTTTGACACCTATTGGGATGCCTGCTAGGGGATTTAGTTTTTGATTATCGACAATTAATTCATCAACTTTTTTAGCTTGTTTTATAGCAACATCATCAGTGATCGTAATGAAGCTGTTAAGTTTTTTGTTTAACTTGTGCGCTCTATCCAAAAATGCCCCTGTTAACTCTTGGGCTTTTATTTGTCTTTTTGATAAAAGATCAGCAGCAGTTTTTATAGTTAGGTCTTCGATGTCAATCATGATATAAATTTTCTAAGTTTTAAAAATTGTTTAGATCAATTTTGCTCCTCAAAAATCGCTTCGACTTCAAAAAATCCTTTGTGGGTCCTAGGGGCATTTTTGAGTGCTTCTTCTTGAGTGATTGAAGGCGCAGTTTGATCATCCCTGACAATATCAGTGAGTCCGGTTATGTGACCTATTGGTTCGACTTTCTGGGTATCAACTTCACCAAGTTTTGAAAAATAGCCTAAGATGTCTTGAAGTTGTCTTGAAAATGTTAACTTTTCTTTTGAGGTTAATGGTAAATTAGCAAGCTTTGCAACATAATCAATATCGATTTCGGATTTCGGATTTCGGATTGCTCGCCTTGAGCGAGTTTCGAGTCGAAAGACGGATTTCGGATTTTTTTTCATTGCATGGTGCGGAGTGCTTTTACTCTTTGTTCAATTGGAGGATGTGTGTTAAAAAGACCTGCAAACGTACCAACTAATTTATGACCTTCTTTAAAGGGATTGACGATATAAAGATGGGCTGTGGCTTTATTGGCAACTTCAAGCGGTTCTTTGTCAGCCGAAATCTTAAGAAGTGCATCGGCAAGTCCATCGGGGTTTCTTGTTAAAAGTGCGCCTGAGGCGTCTGCTAAGAATTCTCTTTTTCTTGAAATAGCCAGTTGAATTAAAATAGCAATAATTGGAGCTAAAATTGCCAAAACTAAAGCTATAATCATAAAGATAGCATTTGATGAATTATTTTCGTCTCTGTCTCCCCCACCACCCCACCAAGTAATTCTGATAAACCAATCGGCAAGAAGGGCTACCGATCCAACCAGAATTGAAACTATTGTCATTAGTCTTGTATCATAATTGCCAACATGCGACAGTTCATGGGCCGTAACACCCTCAAGTTCAAGTTTGGAAAGTTTTGCTAAAATTCCTTTAGTAAATGCAATCGAAGCATGTTGTGGATCCCGACCGGTAGCAAAAGCGTTGGGAGCAGTATCATCAATTGTATAAATTTTGGGCATGGGAAGACCGGAAGCAATGCAGAGGTTCTCAACTGTACGAAAAAGCGTTGGATTATCCTTTTTTTGAATTTGCTTGGCACCAGAAATGGTCATGACAATTTTATCGCTGTTGTAATAGGTGAAAAAATTCAAAATGCCTGCAATGATTAGGGCAATTCCGGAAAAACCTAAAGCAGAGGGTCCTCGAAAGCCTAAGGCATTTGTGAAAATATAAACAACAAAAGTTATAAAAAAAGCAAAGGTGAGCATTATCAGCCAGGTTTTAAAGCGATTGGCAGAAATTTGGGTATAGGCTGTCATTTCAAAAGAATTATATCAGCAGGTCGCCTCAACATAAATGTTGATGACGCTCCTCTGATGTAATTTCTTTCACTTTCCTCAAGAAATTATACCTTAACGAAGCTTTATTTCGAAGATATCTAACTTGATTATTTAAGACAGATATTATATTTTTATTAGTTGAGACTTGATCAATGAAGGCATTTTTAAAAGAACTGAAGTTTGAGTCCACTAAACCTACTTATATCTTAGACATAACTTACGATATTAACAAAGCAATCAAAAAAACTTCTGTTACGCAAGGATTTGTTTTTGTAAATACTAAACACACTACGCTGGGCATTGTTGTTAATGAAATAGCAGAACCTAATTTGCTCAAAGATATCTTAAACCACACACTTCACTCAATTCCGGAAGACAATCGATCCACCAGAGTTTCCGGAAACTATCAACATCCGACAACTGACTATAGACATCGTTGTCAGGATAATCCTTATTGTAATGAAATAGATGAGGATTATAACGCTGCAGCTCATATTAGAGCTCTAGTCTTTTCTCATTCGAGCGTAGTAGTTCCGATTTTAAATGGAAAGCTAGAACTGGGAAAATATCAACAAGTAGCAGCTTTTGAATTTGATGGAAGAGACGGGTCGGGGAAAAATCCAACTAGAAAACGGATAATTCAAGTATGGATCTGCCCGGCCGAAAGTGTTACAAAGATCGATTAATCCAAAGTATTTAATTTACCCCGAAAATCGGCAAGATTTTGATAACCTTTTTTCTTCATAAAATTACTAAGTTGATTTTGAACTCTAGCAAAAATGCCTGGACCTTTTTGCAAAAAAGCTGTACCGATCTGTACTGCTGAGGCACCTGCTAAAATCATCTCGAAAGCATCGATACCCGAATAAACTCCGCCAACGCCGATAACCTGTATTTTATCAGCTAAAAGCTGGTAAAACATGCGTACATTAGCCAAGGCCGTGTATTTGATATAGCCTCCTGCGATACCACCAAGCCCTCCTTTGGGCTTAATTAAAACCTTTTCTGTTTGCGGATTAATAGCCAGACCATTACCAATAGAATTAACGCAAGTAACGAACTTAACAGGATATTTTTTGATTATATTGGCCATTTGTTCAAAATGAGTAAGGTCAAAATATGGAGGAAGTTTGACGCCAAATGGTTTTTTAGTAACTTTTGAGACAGAATCCAGTAATCTATCCATTTCTTCAAAATCGTAACCGACAATCGGCTTTCCAATAGTGTTAGGGGAACCGGGATTAAATTCAATTAAATCCACTGGTGTGTCATTGAATGCTTTAAACATGATAATGTTGTCTTTTGGCGAGAGACCGCAGATGCTGGCGATAAGTGGTTTTTGGTATTTTTCTTCGAGAATTTTTGAAAATTTAATATAGGCCCTATAGCCTAAATTAGGCAAACCCATTGAATTGATAGAACCATATTTAAGATTTACACAACGCGGGGCCGGATTACCTTTTCGTGGTGCAAGTGTGCAGGATTTCATTAGTACGGCACAGGACTTTGATTTTGCAAGATTTTCAAGATCCAATAGTGTTTCATCTCTGACTCCGGAAGCATTAAAAACACACCCATCCAGTTTAACTCCGGCTATTTTTGTAGAAATATCAATCATTTATTCAAATCCCTGTCTATTGGCCCAATTTTTGGGGTCTTTGGTCCAATCGAAAATAATCTTAGCCTGCTCTGGTTTTAAAAACCCTTGAGAAACCGCCACTTGGATAACTTCATTGAGATTAGTAAGAGGATGAAATTTAACTTTTGCTTTTTGGAAATTTCGATCGGCAACTGTGAAATTATGTGTGTAAATAGCAACTTCGTCGTTAATTCTTGCACCGAGTTTTCTTAAAGCTTCTATGACTCTTGTCGATGAACCTGCCGTCGAAACCATATCCTCAACAACCAAAACTTTTTGTCCTCTTTTGACTTGCCCTTCCACCTGATTTTGCCTACCATGGTCCTTAGGTTTTGCTCTAACATAAACCATTGGCAGATTGAGTTTTTGAGCAATCCAGGCCGCATGAGTAATTCCTGCAGTGGCTACTCCAGCAACAACATCTGGCACTCCAATTTTCCTGATTGTATCCACTAAGTATTTGATAATTAATTCTCTTTCTCGCGGCATAGATATCAGAAGTCGATTATCTACATAGACAGGACTTAAAATGCCTGAATCAAATTTGAAGGGTTGCTGCGGTCTAAAAATAACCGATCCAATATCAAGCAAAATTTCGGCGACTTCTTTTGCGACTTTATAATCGCTTGCGCTCTTGTAAACTTTTTTCATAATGACGAGGTCTTTA
>Ga0209542_10000126_pt1 | contig 191294 bp, 189 predicted proteins | sample RifCSPhighO2_01_FD_184028 | JGI IMG/M metagenome (GOLD analysis project Ga0209542, IMG submission 184028) | Soil microbial communities from Rifle, Colorado - Rifle CSP2_plank highO2_0.1 (SPAdes) (version 2) | ecosystem: Environmental > Terrestrial > Deep subsurface > Rock core/Sediment ... | reverse complement strand
GCCTTCGGCGGGAAGCAGTCGGGCAAAAATTCCCTCCCCCAGACCCCCTTCCTTTTTGCCCGACTGCTGGCGAGGCCGTTTTTTGGCGGCGGCGGGGCTATTTTTTTCGTCGTTGGAGTTCTTGGATAATGTCGTCGAGTGAAATATCTTTTTGAGCGAGTAGTACGAACAAGTGGTATAACAAATCAGAGCTTTCCTCGATAAGTCGTTTTTTTGTTTCTTTTTTTGCCGCTTGCAATACTTCGCCCGATTCCTCCTCAACCTTCTCTAAAATCTTAGCAAGTCCCTCGTTGAAAAGAGAAGTAGTGTAAGAATTTTTTGGCAACGCTTTTTTTCTTGCCGCTATCAGATCATATAACTCCTGCAAAAACTCAAGCCCACTTTGCTTTTTGGTTCCAAAGCAGGAATATGCTCCGGTGTGGCATGTTGGACCTTGCGGCTGGGCCAAAATTAAAAGAGTGTCGTTATCGCAATCGGCAGAAATTGAAATCAATTTAAGCGTATTGCCGGAAATTTCTCCTTTCTCCCAAAGCCGTTTTTTGGTTCTGCTCCAAAAAGTAACCTTTTTACTTTTAATTGTTTTACTCAATGCTTCCTTATTCATGAATCCCAGCATAAGCACAACTTTTGTTTCAGCGTCTTGAACAACAGCAGGAACTATTCCGTCCAATTTCCTAAAATTTAATTTTTTGACATCAAGTTTCTTCATATTCGTATGGGTAAATTATTATTGAATAGAAATTTTTTAAGTTCTATTAAATTTACTTCTTGATAGTGGAATATGCTTGCCCCAAGAGCGGCATCAACATTTGTCTTTTGAAAAACATAAAGAAAATCTTGCATTGAGCCAGCTCCACTTGAAGCAATAACCGGGATATTTACACTTTCTGCGATACTTTTTAACAATTCAATATCGAATCCTTTTTTAGTTCCGTCGCGGTCCAAACTATTAACCAGCAATTCGCCTGCGCCGAACTTTTCCATTTGTTTGGAAAATTCTATTGCGTCAACATTCGTTTCTTCCGTTCCGCCTTTTATGTAAATTTTCCAGCCCTGTTTTTTCTTTTTCGCGTCAACAGAAATAACGATACATTGAGACCCGAAATATTTCGCGGCTTCTTTAATAAGATTAGGATTTTGCACCGCCGCGGATCCGATAGAAACTTTGTCTGCTCCTGCGTTCAGCAAATTTTTGATATCTTCAATTGTTGAAATACCGCCACCAACAGTAAAAGGCATGCTGATTTCTTTTGCAATTTTTGAAACCAAATCGCAAAACGTTTTGCGATTTTCCAATGTTGCGGCTATATCGAGAAAAACAAGCTCGTCAGCTCCCATCTCACAGTACCGTTTTCCCAATTCAACTGGATCTCCAGCATCGCGCAGATTGCTAAAATGAGTACCCTTTACAACCCGCCCATTTTTTACATCGAGACAAGGGATAATCCTTTTTGCCAAATTGTTTTTATATGCGACTCTTTCTTGTGCTTTTCGTAAATTGATTTTTCCTTCATACATTGCTTTTCCAACAACTACGCCGATTGCGCCAAGTTTATTTAATTCTTCCGCGTCCTCCAAAGAGGATATCCCGCCAGCTACAATTGTCTGGAATCCTGCATTGATAAATTTCTTTGACAAATCAAAATTAGGCCCTTCAAGCAATCCATCTTTAGAAATGTCGGTTACGATAACGGACGTAATTTCTGCTCTTCGAAGAGCACCGATAAGAGCCGGAATAGTTTTTGTGCTTTCCTCAAGCCAACCGCGAATGGCAATTTTTCCATCTCTAACATCAACGGAAGTGACTAGTCTTTGGCTTCCGAAATCTTCAAGCAATCGTGCAAACAATTCTGGGTTTTCAATGGCAACGGTACTCAAGATGATTTTTTCGATACCGTTTTCAAGATATTTTTGCGCTTGCTCATACAAACGTAAACCGCCACCAACTTGGAGTGGGATGTTGACTGATTTTGCAATAGCAAGGATTATTTCCGCATTTGCGGGATAACCCAATCGTGCGCCGTCTAAATCAATAATGTGTAAAAATGTGGCTCCTTGCTTTTCAAAATTCTTCGCAATCTCGATAGGATTTTCGCCATAGACTGTTGAATTAGAAAAATTGCCTTGAGCAAGGCGCACGCATTTGCCGTCAATAATGTCAATTGCAGGTATTACTAACATAGTTCGCAAAAGTTATTAAATAATCGTAAACCTTGTTCGCCGGATTTTTCAGGGTGAAATTGAACGGCAAAAAAATTATCTTTTTGCATAATTGATGCAAACTCAAAACCATAACTTGTTTTTCCAGCAATTTGCCTTTCGGAGGTATCAACGTAATACGAGTGCACGAAATAAAAATATGACCCATTGCGGATGTCCCTCGTTAAAGTGGATTCGCGTGTTAATTCCACTTTGTTCCAACCAAGATGCGGGGTCTTTAATGTCGGCGGGAATTTACGACACGCGCCCTGAAAAATCTTAAGACATTTTGTCCGATCTTCTTCGGATACTTCACCAAGCAATTGCATCCCCAAACAAATACCTAAAAATGGTTTTGTAATTTGAGGAATCACTTTATCAATGCCTGTTTTTTGCAGTTCCAACATCGCGGGCCCCGCCCTTCCTTGGCCGGGAAAAATAACGCCGTCTGCCGCCAAAATTTCTTTTGGCTTGGAGGTTATAACGCATGACTGACCCAACCGCTCCAAGGCGTTTTTTACAGACGCAATATTTCCTGCTTTGTAATCAATAATGGCAATCATAATTTTCCTTTGGTGGATGGTAATAGATCTTGTGCGCGTTTATCGCGACTCACGGCAAATCTTAGTGCTCTCGCAAACGCCTTAAAGACGCTTTCCGCAATGTGGTGTTCATTTCTGCCGTACTTTACATTGATGTGGATATTCGCTTGGAGATTGTCAGCTACTGCTTTGAAAAAATCCTCGAAAAGTTCGGTAGGCATATCTCCGATTTTCTCTCGCTTGAAAGAAACATTCCAAACAAGATAAGACCTGCCACCCAAATCGAGCGCAACTTGCGCCAAAGCCTCATCCATAGGCAACAAAAATCCATACCGCTCAATGCCCCTTTTATCGCCAAGGGCTTTGCGCAGTGCTTCACCTAAACAAATTCCAACATCCTCAACGGTGTGGTGTTCATCTGTTTTCAGATCGCCTTTCGCTTTCACAGTAAGATCTACTAACGAATGCTTGGAAAATAGTTCAAGCATGTGATTGAGAAAACCGATGCCGGTTTCCACCTGATATTTACCAGTCCCATCTAGATTTATAGTGACGCTAATATCAGTTTCCGTTGTTTTGCGGTTGATTGTCGCAGTTCTTGTTTTCATATAGTTTTGGTTAAGAATGACTTAATCGCCTTGTAAAAATTTCCGTTGGTGTCCATTGGGACAAAGCTAACGCCGATGTTTTCCGCAAACTGTTGGTCGCTGTTTCTATCGCCGCAAACGAGAGACACTGTTTTATCAATGTTAGCATTTCGCAAAAAGTCTTCCACCAATCCGGTTTTAGGCTTCCGGCAATTGCATGGTTCATTTGGCAAATGAGGACAAACGAAAACCTCATCAAAAACAATTCCCTTGTCGCAAAAGATTTTCAGCATTTTTTCTTGTGGCCTCCTAAAATTTTCTTGTGGGAAAGAAGACGTTCCCAAACCGTCTTGATTGGAAATCATAATCAGTGAATAGCCACGACTTTTTAACTCTTGCAGTCCGTCTATTACGCCATCAAGAATTTTTAATTTTTTTACGCTATCAACTTGGTAAGTATCTTGAGGTTCAAAGATAAGAGTTCCATCACGATCAAGAAAGGCGTATCTCCGTTTTGAATTTTTGAGCACGTCGTTTTTATAAATTTCAATGAACTTTTTCATTTGTTTTGTCGTGCCAATACTTACACGCAAAGTATTTTCAATAGTCTGCTTATTCTGTGGCCGTACCAACGCTCCGTTTTTCTCAAGCAACAGCATTGTTTTTTCTGGATTGTTTGGACGAAATAAAACGAAATTTGAGCGAGAGATAAAATAGGGTATGCGGTTTTGAGCAAAGAATTTCTCCACTAATGGCTTTGCGCTCTCCATTACATCTTTAACATAGCTCTCCATGTCTTTTTTATCTTCAAGCGCCGCACAGGCCGCGTAATACGCGGCCATGTTGACATCATAGGGTCCACGAATTTTCAACATTTCAGAAATATATTCTGCTTTGGCAACGACATACCCGATTCTTAAAGAAGCAAGGCCAAATGCTTTTGAAAATGTTCTCGTTACAATGATGTTCGGATATTTGTTGATAAGCGGAATGGCAGTAATTTTTGAAAATTCAAAATAAGCCTCGTCAATATAAACAATTGCGCCTTTTGCTTGCTTCGCTATTTTTTCTATATCTGCTTCTGACACAGCCGTACCAGTTGGATTGTTCGGGTTGCACACGACAACCAATTTAGTTCGCTCATCAATTGTCGCCAACACTTCCTCAAGAGGAAAAGCAAGATCGTCCTTTTTATAAAGCGGGCTAACAATTTCATTACCGACAATTTGAGCACACTGGTAAAACATTGCAAAACTTGGGCTGGGAATAATAACCTTGTCACCTTTTTCAGTGAATGTTCGGAAAATAATATCAATTCCTTGATCGGATCCGTTGGTAATCATTATTTGATCGGCCTTTACACCAGCGTAGTCCGCAATTTTTTTCTCCAAATCAAAATACTCTGGGTACACTTGTAATTTTTGACTCCTTACAAATTTTTCTAACGCGCGGATGACTTTGTTTTGGGGCGGCTTTGTTCTCTCGTTAAAATCCAAAAGCATGCCGTCATACGCCGACCTGCCGTCAAGCGGCGGTTTATACGGTTTCATCTTTTGAATCCTTTGTAATGCTAAATTTTTCATAAACATAATTATTACTGATAACGTAATTGCATGGCTCTTTTGTGCCCTTCAAGCGATTCTTGGGAAGCCATCGTTGCTACAATCGGCCCTAAATTTTTTGCTCCTTGTTTTGTAATCTTCTGAAAGGTTAGTTGTTTCTGAAAACTACTCACAGAAACACCACCGTAAACGCGGGCATAGCCATACGTCGGCAAAGAGTGATTAGTGCCGCTGGCATAATCGCCGGCTGATTCACAAGAGTATGGCCCCAAAAATACAGAACCGGCGTTTGTAATTTCTGAAATATATTTTGCAGCATTTTCAACATTCAAAATAAGGTGTTCCGGCGCATACCGATTAGAAAAAACAATTGCCTTTTCAATTGAATCAATAATAACAATAAAACTATTGCCAAGTGATTTTCGAGCAATCTCTTTTCGCGGCAAAGTTTCTAGCTGGCGTTTCACTTCCGCTAAAATTTCATCGGCTTTTTTGTCCGTAGTGGTAACAAGAATCGCCTGCGAATCAATGCCATGCTCTGCTTGCGACAAAAGATCGCTCGCCACGAAATCAGCTCGCGCCTTTTCATCGGCAATAACGAGCACTTCTGTCGGCCCGGACGGCATATCAATAGCCGCGCCGTTAGTGTCAATTGAAACAAGCATTTTTGCCGCGGTTACATACTGATTGCCGGGTCCGAAAATCTTGTAAACTTTCGGTACACTCTCTGTTCCAAACGCAAGAGCTGCAATTGCCTGCGCGCCGCCAATTTTGAAGATTTGCGTAATTCCGCATAATTTTGCGGCAAACAAAATAATATCGGCCACGTTTCCATCTTTTGCGGGCGGTGTCGCAAGGACAATCTCCTTGCATCCAGCAAGTTTTGCAGGAATACCAAGCATTAAAACCGTTGAAGGTAATGGCGCTGTTCCGCCGGGAATGTACAACCCGACCTTTTCGATTGGCCTTGCTTCCGTAAAACACGTAATTCCGGGCATTGTTTGTACTTTTTTTAGTTTGACTATTTGCGATTTGTGAAATCTTTCTATGTTGCGCGCCGCTTTGTTAAAAGCACTTTGTATGTTTTTTGATACGCGTTCGCAAGCGCGTTCAATTTCCGCTTGCCTTACTGCAAAAGAAGAAAGGCAGACATTATCAAATTTCTCCGTATACTCGCGGATGGCTTTATCTCCGCTCGATTTAACTTCGCGTAAAACATCCTGAACAATAGGCAGAACCGCATCAAAACGGATAGCCTTTCTTTCACAAAGGTTTTTCAACGAAGTCTCATCAAGTTGTCTGAAATAATATTTTTTCATATAGCGGTAGTTATAAACTTTTTGATAAATTCATCTTTTCGTATACTTTCAAAAGGCGATTCAATGAATACGGCCATGGAGTCAAATAATGTTTCTATCGTTTTTAGAGAGTTTTCTTTGAGCGTATTGCCTGTTTGTGTAAGATCGCAAATTGCGTCCGCGAGCCCCAGGGCAGGCGCGACTTCAACCGAGCCTCTTATTTCAATGACGGCCGCATTGATTTTTTGTTTCCGCAAAAATTTACGGAGGCTATTCGGATAAGAAGTTGCAATGCGTTCTCCTTCAAGGTCTTGTATTTTTTGAATAGAAGAATCCAAAGGCACAGCAATAACCAAACTGCACTTGCCAAAATTAAGTTTCTCAACTTCTCTGATCTTAAAATCTTTCTCATATAGCACGTTGCCACCGACAATTGCAAAATCGGCGGCTCCGTTTTGCACATACTGCGGTACATCACTGTGTCGCACATACAAAATTTCAGCATCGGCATTTTTACAAGGAACAACAAGCGTTCTCCCGTTTTGTTTGGGAAATTGCAGACCCAAAGATTCGAGATATTCAAGACTCGGATTCCTAAGTCGTCCCTCTTTTTGGATTGCGATTCTGATATTATTGCGCTTCATAGTAGTTGGATAAATAAGAAACTAATTGATTTACCGGTATCGTTTTCTGTTTCCCGTTTTGCAGCCGTTTAATTGTGATTTCTTGCTTTTCCCGTTCTTCCGGTCCTTGAATAAGAACAAAAGGAATTTGTTTTTTATCGGCAAATTTGAATTGTTTTGATAATTTGTCTGGCTCAAAGTAGATTTCCGTAGCAATGTTCGCTTCAATGAGTTTGCTATACGTTTGTAAGGCATCTTTTACAGAATTTTCATCAAAGATAGTTACAATAACTTGCGAAGGCGCTTTACCGTTGCCAGTAATTTTCAGTTGTTCAAGCAGTAGCATGATTCGCTCAAATCCAAAGGCAACACCAACCCCTGAAAAATCTTTGTCGGAAAATAAACCGCAGAGATTGTCGTAACGCCCACCGGCGCAAATGGAGCCAAAATCCGCGTCCTCGCTAATGACTTCAAAAGTGAGGCCGGTATAGTAATCAAGACCTCTCGCTAACGTCGGATCAATTTGGATGTTCTTTTCTGGCACACCGAGATCGGTGCAATAGGATAGAAATTCTTTCAATTCGGCAATGTCGTATTTGGAGATTTTTTCGAGCGTGCTTTTATTTGTGCCTTCTGGCGTTAGTGTTGCAATTATTTTCTCTGCATTATCAATTCCCATTTTTCGCAATTCAGAGATAACAGCTTCTTTGCCGATTTTGGCAATTTTGTCGATAATCCTGATAACGGCCAAACTATCATTTTGATCTATGCCAAAAGATTGCAATATGGCATTCATCAATCGCCTTGAATTTACTTTGATCGTGATATTGGGAATGCGTAGCCTCTCAAATACCGAAACAATTATTTTTGCAATTTCTGCCTCGCAGATAAGGCTTTTTGAACCTATGATGTCAATATCGCACTGATAAAATTCACGCAGGCGGCCCTTTTGCGGTTTTTCCGCTCTCCAAACGCGTTGAATCTGATAGCGTTTGAAAGGCATAGGCAAATCCTGGTAATTGGCCGCGACAAACCGCGCGAACGGCACGGTCAAATCATACGGCAACGCAATGAGTCTTCCACCGCGGTCTTTGAATGAATAGGTTAGACGATCTCCTTCCTCGCCGTATTTACCTAGAATTGTTTCGGCTGGACAAATAATCGGCGTTTCAATTGGAGAATATCCGAACTGTTCAAACGCTTTACGGATAATTTCCATTACAGCATTCCGCCGCATCATTTCCTGCGGAAGAAAATCGCGTGTCCCTTTAAGAATTGTTGGTTCAATCTTGTTCATAATAGTTATTGGTAAGTTGATAAATTAAAAAACCCGCTCATCTGAACGGGTGGCCAAAACCTCAAGTGCTTGGTTCTGTTATTTCATGCGGTCAAGCACAAGATCATAGCCACCCATCCCATGATGGAGCCAATGAGCCACACGGGTAACAGTGGCTGTGCTTGAACCGGTCTTGTCGCTAATTTCTCGGTACGGAATACTGTTTTTTACCATTTTGGCAACCTGAAGACGCTCTATCATTGCTTCAATTTCAGATAGAGTACACAAATCCCTCAAGAATGCTTTGCATTCTTTGGCTGACTTGAGCGATAAAATCGCTTCAATGAGCTCGGTCGCCTGTTTTGTCGTTAGCTGTTTTTCCATAGCATTGTTTTACTGTATTAAAACAGTAGCACAAGTATAGCAAGCGTGTCAACAAATTGTCAAGCCCATCTGTGGATACAGGTTTTAGGGAGTCAGTGTGCGCGCACGGGAGTGCGGGCAAGCACACCTCATTTCCTTCTTTCTGTCCTCAAAAAATAGCCCCGCCGCCGCCAAAAAACGGCCTCGCCAGCAGTCGGGCAAAAAGGAAGGGGGTCTGGGGGAGGGAATTTTTGCCCGACTGCTTCCCGCCGAAGGCGGGATAAGGGTGGGTCTGGTAATTTTCAACCATTTTTGATAAAGTAAGTTCGAGCGGAACGGTATAATTGCACAATTTAAAAGGATTGTCATTGGGGTTCCCGGTTTCGTCGCACTATAATAAACCTGCATTGTCGATTCCGTCCCCAGCCACATTTTGAAAATATTTCAGAACTTTTTCCAAAGCCTCATAAGGGTTCGTTTTTCCACTGGCCACTTGGTCAACGAGATCTTTCCATTTTTTATTTGAAAGCAATTTTGATTCTACTTGTTGACGAATCGCTTCTCCACATAACTCTAAAAATTGAGCACAGCGGAATGTTTGTTGGCGCTTTTCATGCTGGGAATCTTTTTGAAGTGCTTTTCGGTGATTGAGAACAGCCCGCCATAGTTCTTGAACCCCAATCCCCTGATTAGCCTGTGTCAAGAGGACAGGAATTGTGACAGTTAGTGCCTGGCTCCTACTGTTATCCATGTCCACCATCGCTTGCAGCATTTTTTGAAGACCGTCGGCGCCTTGACGGTCTGCTTTGTTGACGACAAAAATATCAGCAATTTCTGTCAAGCCTGCCTTGATTGTTTGAACAGCATCCCCCGACTCGGGGACCAAAACAACAACCGTGGTTGTGGCGAGTCCCATGATGTCGAGTTCAGTTTGGCCAACCCCAACAGTTTCAATAATGATCTCGTCAAAACCGTAAGCATCCAAACAAACGGTGAGATCTCTTGTCGCTCTTGAAAGGCCTCCGTGAGACCCCCTACTCCCCAACGAGCGGATAAAAACCCCTTCATCAGAGGCATGCCGCTGCATGCGGACTCTATCCCCTAATAACGCCCCACCGGTAAAAGGACTGGAAGGGTCAATGGCAATCACACCAACCGTTTTGCCAGCCCCCCTCAAATGCTGAATCAAATGATCGACCAAAGTCGATTTTCCTGCCCCGGGAAGGCCAGTAACCCCCAAAATAGGAGCCCCCTTTTTTGCGGCATAACAATCTTTAAGAATCTGTAAGCTTTGAGGGCCGGAATTCTCAATTTCACTCAAAGCCTTCGACAGGGCTCTAAAATCATGTAATTTCATATACTTATCAAGCCTCACAATTTAACTCACTATAAGCAACTTCTGCCTATTGGGCAACCGATAACTAAAGTGAGAGGAAAGTAATTTATGATTCTAGGACTTTTGGGAATTGCAATTATTGATGATATTCTTATCGGGTTAGCTGTGGCTGCAGTCTATGCTGGAATTTCATGGGGTGTCGATAAGATATTTATGGAGCCTCAGAGAGAAGAGGCCATAAGAAAAAATGATGAGGCGATGGCGAAACAAGAAAGAAGGGGGCATGTCGCTACCACCAAACAATATAGCTATGCCTTGCAACAATTTAGTAAGGGAATGCTCACTGAGAAATTAGAATTACTCAATTATGAAAGAGAAAGACGGGCGAAAAGAAGTCATGGAACACCCGTTGCTTAAATGAAGGGGGAAAACTTTATGAGGAGGATACTATGATATCAGGAGGAATTTTTGGAGGAGGTGAGGATAAAGTAGCACCAGCGGCACCAAAGCTTGAAGGTTTGGATTTGGGGACCCCAGAACTGAAACTGGGACTTTCGTCCGACATGTTTGATCCCGCCAAACAAATAGACGGACAGGCTTTAGTTAATGGTTTGATGAACTTCAGTTGGGGTAAGCTGATTGGAGGAGGAATTATTCAACTAGGTCAATCTCTTATTCAGGTCTGGCTGGCCTCACTTCAATTCACTATGGCGACCACTCTTAATGACCGCAGAGCACTGGCTGCTGAAAATATTTCGGATGACCAAGTAATGATTGCCAAAGACGCCGGTGAAAGAATGGAAAATATTGAAGGAACACGAAGTAAAACGGTGATTGCGCTTGCCGGTGAACGTGAAGCTGGAGCGACAGAACGTCACGCGTTGACATTGGATAGCAAAGAACGATTGGCTGCTTTGAATCTTGCTTCTGCTGAAAAGGCGTTTGAATGGGATACAAGACGCAATTATCCCCACGGCCAGCCATCTTACGTATTATAACGAAAAAGGTGCCCCCGCCTTGGCGGGGCACCTTTCCTTTTTTCTTATCACTTGCACTTTAGACTTCCAAAAGTTAAATTATATCCATGAATGAAAATGTCAATGTCATGGAGGTCATCTGGCAGGCCGTGGACAAAGCCGAGGATGGTTGTGTCTATTACCCCGTGGCCTTCGTCGATTTTCTTTGGGACAATGGCTTTGTCGATACCAAAAAATTTCCAAGAGAGACATGGCATGTTGCTTTTGAGCCCTTCAAACAGGCCGATGGGCTCTTCAAACTGACCCACGAAGAATTTCTAACACTCAATAAATACCGCTACAGCGGCGAGATCCACATCCCCTTCGATGCCATGCGGATCAACGAAGGGAAATATACCGACGAAGGTTTTGGCCAGCTCGTGAGCGATTCGATCGCCCCCTCTTGTGCCTTGGCAGATCCAGAACTCCAAAAATTTGTAGGCGAATTAACGAAAGAATTTAAACAACCCGACGACTTGATCCTGATCCAAAAATCGGCCAAATTCAAAATCAAAAAATTGTTGGAAGATTCCCCTTCTCCTCTTCGCCGTCTGGAGTTGCTCTTCGACAACTTGCTTAAAAAGAAAGGGATTGCCAAGGAAGTCGAACAAGATCTTCAGAAGATTTCTTTAGTCGCTACTCCCGAGCAGCAGGCCGAATTGCAAGCATCCACCTTTATCGCAGGGCCTTCCAATCTCTCGGAATCGGAAGCGCTCAAACTCAAGCAAATTACCAAGGTCAAAAAGAATGGGGAGCCCGCGCCACAAGGGGGAGAACCTCTCAAAAAAATCAAACGATCCAAAAAGGGACTTAGGGGATAAAATTCTAAGCACTAAATCCTAAATTCTAAACAAATTCCAATGATCCAAATCCAAATGACCAAAACAATCCGTTTGGAATTTTGAACATTAGAATTTTGAATTTGTTTAGGATTTAGATATTAGGATTTGGGATTTGTCGTTTTGTCGATTCCCGCCAGTTGGCGGGAAATAGAGAGTTCTCTTTCCAACTCTCTGATTTTCTTATTTTTAGCACGCAGCTCCAAAGTTTTGTAAAGAGAAGGAAGTGCCTCCAGCAAGGCAATGGCTACCATTCCGAAACAAAATGCCAACAAAAGAACAAAACCCAAAGGCAAGGGAATCGAGCGAAAACCATCGGACAGAATCACAGGAATGCGAAACTTGAAAACGACCGGATAGGCAAAAGTGGCATCATCCAGATTGCAATAGACAAAATTGAGGAGGGTAAAAAATAAAACGGCCATCACGGTTGCAAAAATCAGTCGTTTCATCTTACTTCCCCCAAATTCTGAAACCCTTTTTCTAGTTTTTTATAAGTCTCCGAGAGATATTCCGGCATCGGTTTTGCTTGAGCTAATACTGGTAAAAAATTCGTATCCCCCTGCCAACGCGGTACCACATGCCAATGGAAATGATCCAGTATCCCTCCCCCAGCATTTTTGCCAAGATTCAAACCACAATTAAAACCGGTTGCCTTCATACATTCTTCCAAAATTTGTAACGATTTGTCGAGGAGCCAAATCGTCTCTTGTTGGCCTTCTTTCGAAAGATCACTCAAATTTGCCGTATGTTGATAGGGGACAATTAATAAATGACCGCAATTATAAGGAAACCGATTCATGACGACATAACTTTCTTTGCCTCTGGCGAGGACCAAACTTTTATCATCCGGGGTCTGTTTTGCCAAATGGCAAAAAATGCACTCCCCTTCTTCCGTTTTAACGCGCGTATCTTGGATATATTCCATCCGCCAAGGAGCCCACAACTTATCCATGATTATTGACCTTTTCTTTCAGCTCCTTGCCCACTTTGAAAAATGGGACGCGTCTGGTTCCCACTTGCACCGACCTGCCTGTTTTCGGATTTCTCCCCTGACGGGGCTTTCGCACTCGAACTTCAAAGCTACCGAAGCCGCGAATTTCAATTCGATCTCCTTGACTTAAAGAACGGGTCATCGAATCAAAAATGGTGTTGACGATTACTTCCACATCTTTTGCTGCCAAAGTGGGAAGCTTGCTCGTTACCGCTTGCACCAAATCACTTTTATTCATGAAACCTCCTTTCATAAGCTATCAGCTCTCAGCAATCAGCTGTCAGCTGAAAGCTGATCGCTGATAGCTAATTCATGGATACAAATAAAGAGCCAATGGCCCTGTAAACAAACTTTTGGCCTGACCAAACAATGTTCTTAACCACCAAACAGTTGGCATTCGGGGATAAACCAGTTCTGGTTCCCCTGAAATGCCGGCCAGTTTTGCCGCAACTTGAATGGCCTGGGCGAAATCCCCCAACTCATCCACAAGACCCAACGCTTTCGCCTTGGCCCCTGTGAAAACCCTTCCATCCGCAAATTTTTCGATCTCTTCTTTTTTTAGCTGCCTCGATTCAACAATAGCTTCTTTAAACTGTTGATGAACCTCGACCATCAATTCCTCCAACAACGTTCTTTCTTCCGGAGTCAGCGGTCTTGAAATAGAACCCAAATCTTTTAGTTGTCCACTCTTGATCGTTTCGTATTGGATTTTAGCAAGCTTTAACAGATCGCCTAAATTGACATGCTCCATCCGAACACCGATAGAACCAGTGATGGTTCCGGGATCCGCCAAAATTTTGTCGGCCCCGAGTGCCACGTAAAAACCCCCCGAGGCAGCAACCGACCCCATCGAAGCAACGACCGGCTTTGTTTTCGACAAGCGTTTCAGACTCGAATAGATTTCTTGAGAGGCAGCGACCGTACCCCCTGGCGAGTTGATTCTGACAACCACTCCTTTAATGCGCTTACTTTTTCTAAACTCTTCGATCTGTTTGACCCATTCATCGGATACCCACATTGTCCCATCAATTTCGAGAATTCCGAGCGCCCTTTCAAAAGGGTTCACAGGGCCTCCGACAAGTTTACCCAGCCCCACAAAAGCCAGGAACAAAAGCAACAAAAACCCGATTCGCCTAATCCACTTTTTCATTTAATTTTAAATGAAATTTGCGAGCCTCCGGATCAACCGTTTGCACAACGAGGCTCAATTTCTCTCCCACTTTTACTTCTTTGGAAAGTTTTGCCTTTGGAACCAAGCCGGTTATTCCCTTTTTCAAATCCACGACAGCCCCTGCGGTATTGAGACTGACAACACTTCCCTCACTGCTTGTTTCCTGGGGGTATTGAGATTGGATTGTATCCCAAGGATTGGGCTGCAATTGCTTGAGGCTTAAAGAGAAACGCTCATTTTCTGGATCGATATTGACCACAACCGCTTCAAGGGTTTCGCCTTTTTTGGCGATTTCTTGCGGGTGGCTAAAATTTTGAACCCAAGCTAAATCGGATATATGGATCAAACCATCGACTCCTACTCCACAATCCAAAAAAACTCCAAAGTCGGTAATGTTGCGAACGGTTCCAGAAATCTTGGAGCCCACCGGATTTTTTTCTGAAAGAGTTTCCCAAGGGTTTGGGGTCAATTGTTTAATGCCCAGTGCAATGCGGCGTGCCGCAATATCACAATCCATGACAATCGCTTCTACTTCTTGTCCCACAGTCAAAGCTTGCGATGGGTGTTTTAATTTTTTGTTCCACGAAATCTCAGAAATATGTACGAGCCCTTCGATGCCTGGAGCCAATTCAATGAAGGCACCATAATCGGTTAAAGAAACTACTTTTCCTTTTATTCTCGAACCAACCAAAAATTTGCCTTCTGCCTGAGTCCAAGGATCTTCTTTCAATTGTTTGAGTCCCAGAGAAATTCTTTGCGTTGTTTCATCATATTTAAGAATCATCACACGAATGGAATCCCCCACACGACACATCTCGGAAGGGTGTTGAATACGTGACCAGCTCATGTCGGTCACATGCAGCAAACCATCCACACCACCGAGATCCACAAAAACGCCGTAGTCGGTCACATTTTTGACACTCCCTTCCAAAACTTGCCCCTCTTTGATGTTTTGAAGGGCTGCCTCTTTGAGTTGGCCTTGATCTTTGTCAACAGCCCCTTTTCTGGAAAGGACGATATTGCCACGCCTTTTGTTGAGTTTTAAAATTTTGAAATGGAATTTTTTGCCGACATATTTATCTAAACTGCGTACCGGACGGACATCGATTTGGGAGCCGGGCAAAAAGGCTTTGACACCCACATCAACAACCAAACCACCCTTGATTTTGCTCACGACGACCCCTTCAACCACTCCATCGCTTTCTTGAATTTTGACAAGGGTATCCCAGGCCTTGACGGCATCTGCCCTTTCTTTGGATAAATGGATAAGTCCTTGATCGTCATCCATATTTTCCAAAAGAAGTTCCACTTCGTCACCGATTTGAACGGTCAACTGGCCTTTTTGATTGCGAAATTCACGCACCGGAACCTGGCCTTCCGATTTGAAACCGATATCAACAATCGCAAAATCTTGCGTGAGTTGAACGATTTTGCCTTTAACAAGGCTTCCCTCCTCTATAATTTCTTGTGTCTCTTGCTCTTGCAAAAGTTTTCCAAATTCAGAAGACTTTTGCTTCTCTGTCGGTTGAATTATAATGGGCATCTAAATATTCCTCCTTAAGTTGCCCCTTCATAGATTTTTTCTCAAGAGGTGTCAAAGAAAAAAATGATTATTTTTTAATAGGTTAGCTTTTGCTTGACGAATGGACAGGACTCGTTTATTTTGCATCCAACTTAAACAAGGGGGGGATATGTTAAATTTAGATCTGCATACATTAGTTCTGTTTCTTGCCAGGTGGGTCCATTTTATTGCCGGTATTACCTGGATTGGGATGCTCTACTTCTTCAATTTCGTGAATGTCCATTTTGCGAAACTGCTCGACGCCGAAACGAAGAAAAAAGTCGTTCCGGAACTAATGCCAAGGGCCCTATTTTGGTTTCGTTGGGGGGCGATGTTTACTTTTCTTTCGGGCCTCCTGATTATTTATTGGAAACTTTGGGTAGCAACCAGCGCCGGTCTTTGGGGAGACGGCGGATTGTTTACAACATCGTGGGGACTCTGGATCACTTTTGGCGGTTTGCTTGGCACGATCATGTGGTTCAATGTCTGGTTTATCATTTGGCCGGCTCAAAGAAAGATTATCGGATGGGTAAAAGCGGGGCAAAACCCTCCCGAAATGGCAGGCATTGTTAAAAGAGCTGCGAATACATCGAAGCTGAATACTTTTTTGTCGATTCCAATGTTATTTGGTATGGGGGCAGCCAGCCATTTTCCCATAACCAGCCACTGGATTTTCTTGGCGGTTTTGCTCGTAGGCTTTTTGATCGCTCATTTGACGATCAAATGTTCCGGGAAAGTTTCAACTAAGGTATAGACGAAAAGGTTATTTGGACGAATTTTATTTCGCTTGGTTTGAGAGTGACATATTTGACAAGTTGCTCTCCAAAACGTTCGTGCCAGGCAGCGATGGTATATTGGCCCGGGGGTATGTTTCGAATTTCAAAATTCCCCTTTTCATCGGTCACTCCATAAAAAGGATGGGGCAACACTCCGGCATAGGCCCTCATCCATCCATGGATATCGCATTTTAGCGTCACCATCACTTGAGGTTTTGAAAAGGTCTGTGTCAATTTTTGTCCTTGGACTGGCATGGCAACATTAAAAAGAGTCTCTTCAGCAATGACCGAATGGATGTTGTGGATCATCGGATCACTATTTAAAATCGTGAGGGTTTGACCCACTTGAATACCAAAAACATGGGGTTTATAAATGCAACCTTTTTGATCCAACACAATAGGTTCCTGAGGCACAGGAAAAGGACCACTCAACCCCTCTTTCACATAAACAAAGACATTTTCTACTTTGTCATCTTTGACCAAGACATCTTCGGAAAGAATTCCCTTTGGATGGGCCATTGAACATTCCGGAAAAGAAGCCACTTGCAATGGAGTGGGCGATGGTGGCGTTCCTTGAAAGACAACCTGACCGATGAAGGCTGCTTTCCCCTCTTCTAGCGCAACTGGCGCGGCTAGTTGCTTTGCCTCGGGTGACAGTTGAGGAGTCGTTCCACGGGAACAATTGACTAGCAAAATAGCAGACAAAATATAAAAAATAGGTTTCATTTTGGAGCGGGAGACGGGGGTCGAACCCGCGACCTTCTGCTTGGCAAGCAGACGCACTACCACTGTGCTACTCCCGCAAACATTTCGCGCCCCTATCATCCTTTAAACAAATTTGCAATTCCTTGAAACAGATTGCTTTTAGTACCAGCGATTTTTTCTAATTCCCCATCGTCCAAATAGAGACCACCGCAACTAAAACATTTATCAATGGCCACTGCGCGATACTCAATTGTTTGCAACTCCATGCCACACTTGGGGCAACGCATCCAATGCTCTTTTTTAAGTTGTTCTTTTTCTGTTTGAGAGACTTTTGTAACTCGAGTCTCCGCGAGCTTCTTTTTCTTTTCAACTTCAAGCTTTGCGAAATATTCTTCTTCTGATGTGGATGGTTTGTCCAATGCCATAATTTCCTCCCATTAACGTTTTAATCGATCTCTTTTTTTCAATTCCTGCACAAAACGGGCTGTATAATGAATGCCGGATGCCAAAGAAAAAATTAAAGCGGGCCAAACAAACACCCAAGCCACAAGCCGCCATTCGATACCAAACAACGGATAATGGATCAAGAGGCCAATTGTCGTGGTTGAAACCAGCGCCGATTTGTATTTTCCCCAATGACTGGCTGCAATGATAATCCCCTCATCGATAGCAACACCTCTTAACGCCGTCACAATCACCTCGCGCGACAAAAAGATGCAAACAATCCAGGCAGGAATTCTACCGAGTTCCACCAGAAAAATCATGGCTACCAAAAAGAGTAGCTTGTCCGCCAAAGGATCAAAAAATTGGCCAAAAGTAGAGATGATTTTATATTTTCTGGCATAATAACCATCGATCATATCGGATATCATCGCCAAAATAAAAATAGAGGCCGCGGTGTAACTCATGGCAGGCCCCTCCATCCATAACATCACTACCATCAAAATGGGAACGGCAAGCAAACGTCCAAAGGTAATATAGTTTGGGACATTTAAAAAACGATCGCGAAGACTCAAAGGCATACGAGAGTTTTCGTGAAATACTTGCGTAATGTCAAGGGGAGTGATAGCAAAAGCCACCGATGAAAACCGATTTTTTAGTGTTAGGAAGCGGATTGGCGGGATTGCGCTTTGCCCTGAAGGTCTCTGACCATGGCTCTGTGACCGTTGTCACAAAAGGAAAAATTCAAGAGGCAACGACAGCCAGGGCTCAAGGTGGAATCGCGGCCGTTTTAGATCCCAAAGATTCTTTTGAAGGACATATTCAAGATACGTTGAATGCGGGTGAAGGATTATGTCATGAAGAAGTTGTTCGCCAAGTAATCCGTGATGCCCCTGCTCAAATTAAAGATCTCATGCAGCTTGGCGTTCAGTTTTCCAAAGATGCCGCCGGACATCTAGCCCTTGCAAAAGAGGGGGGACACGGCATGGCGCGTGTTGCCCACGCACAAGATGCAACCGGAGCTGAAATCGAACGGGCCCTTGTTCAATCGTGCAGGCAACATCCCAATATAAAAATTTTTGAAGACCATATGGCGGTCGATTTGATCACCAATCGTCATTTGGAATCGAAGCAGCGCTCGCCAAAACCTAGATGTTACGGTGCTTATGTCCTCGATATCAAAACACAAGAAATCAAAACCTTTCAGGCAAAAATAACACTGTTGGCAACCGGTGGAGCTGGGAAAGTCTATCTTTATACTAGCAATCCCGACTCTGCCTCCGGAGATGGGATGGCCCTGGCCTATAGGGCTGGTTGTACGTTAACCAATATGGAATTTGTTCAATTTCATCCGACCTGTCTTTATCATCCAGAGGCAAAGAACTTTTTGATTTCCGAAGCACTGCGCGGTGAAGGAGGGATTTTAAAATTGCTGACGGGCGAACCTTTCATAAAAAGATATGACCCTAGAGGAGATTTGGCAACCAGGGATATTGTCGCACGGGCCATCGATTCTGAATTGAAAAAAAGTGGAAACCCTTATGTCTGGTTGGATATCAGCCATAAACCCTCTCACTTTATCAAAGAGCGTTTTCCAAATATTTATCAAACCTGTCTGAAATACGGGATTGATATCACAACAAGTCCCATTCCCGTTGTACCCGCTGCCCATTATTTTTGTGGCGGTGTTGCAACAAACCAACAGGGACGAACCACATTAGAAAACCTTTCTGCCTGTGGGGAAGTAGCCCATACGGGACTTCACGGGGCTAACCGGCTGGCCAGCAATTCGCTCCTAGAAGCAGCGGCTTATGCTTGCTATGCCGCCCAAGATGCCATTCAAAAACTGAAAGAGTCTCATGAAAGTCCCAATATCCCCGATTGGGATCCTAAAGGGGCAACCGACAGCAATGAAGAGGTCGTCCTCTCTCAAAACTGGGAAGAAATTAGAACGTTTATGTGGAATTATGTGGGGATTGTCCGTTCCAACAAACGCCTGGAGCGTGCACAAAACAGAATTAAACTATTACTTGATGAAATTCATGAATACTATTGGAATTTCAAGATAAATAAGAACTTACTTGAACTTAGAAATTTAAGCCTCGTCGCCCATTTGATTATTCAAAGCGCCCTATGGAGAAAGGAAAGTAGAGGTCTTCATTATAATATTGACACCCCTCACTCAGACCCCGCTTATCAAAAAGATACCCTGGCTATAGGAAGACCGTGAAAGTCCAGGTCATTCGAACCAGTCCTTCTGAATCTAAAAGCTTGGAAGGAGGAGTTGAAAACGGAGCGGAAGCTCGAATGGTGCGCAGGACTTCTTGATCGTATCGTTCCACACCGGAGCTTCTAAAAACAAACGCTTCAGCCAAATTGCCCTCCCCATCGACAGAGACTCCCAAAATGGTTTCAACCTTGCCTCTCGTGATTTGGTTATTGATATAGGCTTCCTTAAGACCTGTTAGCGGATCAAATGTCAGTTTAAAGACCCTTTTTAGTCTAACGAAATACTGAACGTCGGGAAAGCGCAAAACATTCAAATAAGTATGTTCCCCCTTTTTCAAATCAGGGTAAAAATCTTCAGCAAGAGGTTCATTAAAATTTTCTGTACTCTGTGGTTTTAATTTTCCAACAATAACCCCCTCTTCTGCGGCCTTTTGCTTTTCTGACTTCTGATTTTTAGTCTTTGATTTTTGATTTTCGCTTCTTCCTTGAAGCTCTGCAACCTCTTGTTTTTCCACGTTGCTATCATACATCCCTAAAAATGGGGTTGCTTGTGGTTTTTGTTCCACTGCAGGTCGGTCAATATCAACAATCTCAAATTTCCCCTTTTTAAGATCAATCCAGATGGGGCTCGATTTCTCCAGCAACGCGAGAGGGTTTGTTTCCGGGAGTTTAATCAATAGAAGTAAAATCAGATGGATAATAAACGAAGCAATAAAATAGGGTAAAAATCGTTTCATGGTGCGGCTATCCTACACCAAAAGGGCTGTGTCTAGCAACTTTCTTGAAACAAGGGGTTTCCCAAGAATGTGGAGCCAATAGTGATCAAGTATTTTTTGTAAGGCTTCCCACTCTTTAGATGGTTTTAAGCGAATTCCGCAAATGCCGCACGATTCAAGATTTGCTTGCCAACCAGACAACGAGAGCCACTCCAGTTGGAATTCCATTAGACTGGAGATAGATCCTTTTTCGTTCAAGTTTTCCAAGAATCTCTCTAAACATTCAAATTTTTGAACGGAAGGATGTTTTTCGGGAAGTGTTTTTGCGACAAGTTCCAATGCGAAACCAACAGCGGCAATGGAAACCAGTGATTTTCGCCATTGTGGATTTCCTTTCAAAAGGGAAGTCTCTTTGAGGAATACTAAATCCCTTTTTGTATCGGCTTCAAAAACAACATGGAGGTGAGAACCAATCTCAAGACTGGAACCAAAACGTTTTTTGGATCGCCGTGCCCCTTTGGCAAGTCCCCCAATTTTACCCTCCTCTTTTGTCAAGAGTGAGACAATCAGATCGGCATCGCCATACTTAATATGGCGTAAGACAATGGCTTGATCGGTCTTGAGGCTCACCCCACCACCTGCCTTTGGTTCGTAGAACCCAACATCCTGTTCGCCTCTGGCGAATTGGTAGGTGGTGGGGTCATGAAAATCCGGGCCTAACAATAATGAATTGAGTCGCTAAGGTGAAATAGGTCCACATACAAAATATATTTACGAGTGTTGTGACAAAAGGGCCACTAGCAATTGCCGGATCTAGGCCCAATTTCTGGAAGAGTAATGGAAGAGAGCTCCCCAAACAAACTGAAATCACCATCGACAACGCCAACGCAGAACCGATGGCCAAGGGCAAAAAGGAAGGAACCCCATAGCGAAAATGGGTAAAGGCCGCCAAAACAAGACCGTAGACGAGACCTAAAATAACCGCCAAGCGAAATTCTTTAAACATGACAGAAAAAATTTTTGGGGCACTCAGTCTTCCCACACTCAAAGAACTGACCACAATGGCCATAGACTGAGTCCCAATATTGCCCCCCATGCTTAAAACAAGCGGAATAAACCCTGCCAACAAACTCACCTTGCTGATCGAACTGTAAAATCGCGCAATGACTTCGGAAGCAATCAGCCCTCCCAAAAGAGTGACCAAATACCAAGGCATTCTCTTTTTTAAAGTGATCCAAAGTGGTGCTGGCACCATGGCCCCTTTGTCTGCCCCTGCCATGAGCAATAAATCTTCGGTCGCCTCTTCTTTAATGACGTCGATAATGTCATCAACAGTAATCACACCAACCAACTTATTGGCATCGTCAACGACAGGCACTGAGAGATAATTATAGCGAGAAACGGTTCTGGCCACCTCTTCTTGATCTTCATCCAGTCGCACGCGTATGGGATCTTTGTCCATGACCTCTTTTAGGATGATTTTAGGTCCATTCAAAATCAATTTTTTAAGAGACAAAACCCCCATCAAGTGCCCTTGAGAATTAACCACATAGACATAGAACATGGTTTCAACATCCCTGGATTGCTGAATTTTTTGGATGGCTTGTTCAACCGTCAATTCTTCATGCAACGCAAAAAAATCTGGTGACATAATGCCACCGGCGGTATCTGGCCGATAGCGAATCAGCCCTTCTACCTCTTCTGCCTCTTCTTTTTTCAAGGACAAAAGAATCGTGCTGGATAGTTCTCCCGGCAGATTTTCTAAAATGTCTGCCGCATCGTCTGGCGAGACATAACTTAATATCTCAGAGGCCTTTTGCCCTCCCAAATTTTCTAATAGTGGTGTGACAAGAGTCATCTCCATCTCTGCCAAAACTTTTGCCCCCTGCTCAGAATTTTTTAATAAAGAGAAGACGTGGGCTTGTGAGACAACATCCAGTTGGCCCAACACATAAGCAATATCTGCCGCATGGGCCTTTGCCAAAATCTTGCTTAAATTTTCGTCGGCATGACAGTGAAGGAGTTTCTTGATGGTCTCGCTCAAGACCTGAACTTTTTTGTTCAACATAATAATGGAACCTTTTAACTAGCGGGATGAGAGATAGGCTGCAACGACCACAACAACCATCAGCACCACAAACACCACCCAAGATTTGAGTTGCAAACCCCCATGCCTTAGCCAACGAACATGACCTTTTCTAGGATCGGGGCTAGCAACCGTCTTGAGATATTCCTCAAACTGGAGCAGCGCTTCATCCGAATTCAAGCCGATCGCTCTGGCGTAGGATCTTATAAATCCCTTTGCGAAGACCTCACCTGGAAGTGCGGCAAGATCGTCCGCTTCAAGAGCCGCCAGACATTTCAAACTAATCTTGGTCGTTTGAGCGATTTCTTCTAGGCTGATTTTGCGCATCTCGCGCTGGCGTTTTAAATAGGACCCAATACTTTCCATTTTTATCGGGGGGATCGCTGCCCCACCTCGCTTAGCTCGGTGTGGGCCCCATCCCCCCGCTCCCCTCTCGTTCGGACTGGCAAAGCCAGATCCTCACTCGCTAAAAATATTTCCCGATGATTGGTTCTAACCGTTTTTTTGCTGCAGCAGAAATTTTCGTCTTGTCTGTCATGATCGCATATTTTAGGGCTTCACCACAGGCACAATCTCTTTTTTCTTTAATCCCCTTCACAGATTCTTTAATGATTCCCTGAGCGGTCGCGATGTTCTTCTGCATGATTTTGATAACCATCGAAACATCCACTGCCTCTTCCGATTCATGCCAACAATCATAATCGGTCGAAAGAGCGATCGTGATATAACAGATTTCGGCTTCCCTCGCAAGCTTCGCTTCTTGCAGATTGGTCATGCCAATGACGTCGACCCCCCAAGAGCGAAAAATCTTTGATTCAGCACGGGAGCTAAACATCGGCCCTTCAATGCAAACATAGGTTCCACCTTTGTGAACGGTGACCCCTACTTTTTTAGAGGCATCATAAGCGATGTCGAATAGATGAGGGCAGACTGGATCAGCAAAACTGACATGGGCAACAATACCTTCTCCAAAAAATGTGGAAACCCTTTGGCGGGTTCGATCAACAAATTGATTGACGATGACGATATGACCAGGGGCAATGTTTTCTTTCATGGAACCGACAGCACTGACAGAAAGAATTCTCTCAACGCCCAGCAATTTCATGGCATAAATATTCGCACGGAAATTGATTTCGGATGGGGTATAGATATGACCCCTGCCGTGACGAGGCAAAAAGGCAACTGTCTTTCCATCCAGCTCGCCTATTATAATGGCATCGGAGGGTTTTCCAAAAGGAGTTTCGACCCATTTTTCTTCCAAAACCTTAAGCCCTTCCATCTCATAGAGCCCACTCCCCCCAATGACACCAATTTTGACTTGAGACATAAAAACCTTCCTACCCCACCACCTGTTTCACGCCAAAGGCGTTGGCTTTTTTGGCCAATAAACAGGTGGTGGGGCTTAATTTCGCGCCTTGCCTAACATTAAAACCGATGCGAGGCAACCATAAGAAACCCTTCTCCGACCTTTGCGAAAAACGCTTTCGTAACATAGAGTGGAGCTTCGGGGTTTAAACCTAATGAGTTGAAAATGACGGGTCCTGTCCCTACGTGTTTCTGTGGGGGCCCCTAACTAAACCCCACAACAAACACTCCGTGCCACCCCTCATTTTCAAATCTTTTGTAGAATAACCAATCCCTTCGCTCCAATCATTAATATCCAACCATTTTTCGCAGGGGCGCTTCGAACTATCGCTATAATTCGGAGTGCTTGTGCATTGGGTTTGTTTTCGACTGGCGTGACGAAAGCGCGAGCGAGTTGGGTTCGAAGGGCCTCTCGGACCCCGCCAACTCCTTGTGGGGGCTATTCATATTTTGGCGGGGGAGAGCGGAGTGGGTGGTTTGGGGGTTCTCCTCAAACCAACCCACGTCCCTGAGAACCCAATGAGTGGAAGCTTTCGTCACTTAAGAAAACAAACCCAATCGTATAGGCCGGAGAAGATTTTAGGCGGCGAGTTGACCGCAGGCGGCGAGGATGTCGCGGCCGCGGTTGGCACGGACATTAGTTTGGATACCGGCTTTAAAAAGAATGTCGACCCAAGCATCAATGGTGGCCTCATCGGAGGGCTGATAATTGGAAGTTGGAAAAGAGTTAAACGGGATTAAATTGACCTTGGCAGGAACATCCTTCAAAAGTTTGACGAGTTGATTGGCTAGCTCAACGGAGTCATTGACACCCTTTAACATCACATATTCAAAAGTGACTCGAAATCGGGATTGTTTGGCATAATCTCTGCAAAATTGGATTAACTGATTCAGAGGATAGCGTTTGTTGATCGGCATCAGTTCATTTCTTAATTCATCGTTGGGAGCATGCAAAGAAATCGCCAATTTAACTTTTGATTGTTTGATAAAATCATACATTTTGGGAACCAAACCGGCTGTTGAAACAGTAACCTTGCTTCTAGCAAATCCAAACAATTTTTGGTCCAGCAAAATTTCTAAAGCGCTCAAGAGAGCCGGCAAATTGGCCATCGGTTCTCCCATCCCCATGAAAACGAGATTGGTTATGCGTTCTTGAGGAAAACAGTGCTGAACAGCTAAAACCTGCTCCAAAATTTCCCCTTGAGTGAGATTGCGCATCAAACCCATCTCACCGGTTCTGCAAAAAGTGCAGGCCATGGCACAGCCCACTTGAGTGGAGAGACAAATCGTTTTTCTGCCACTTTCTGTCGGAATGTAAACGGCCTCAATTTTTTTGCTGTCGTTTAGCTCAAATAAAAAGAGGCAGGTCCCATCTGTGGAATATTTCAAATCGGCAACGCGGGTCGATGAAAATTGAAAATGCTCGGCAAGAAGCTTGCGATTTGCTTGGGAAAGATTGGACATCTCCTCAAAAGAGGTGATCTTTTTTTGATAGAGCCATTCCAAGATTTGGGTGGCAACAAAGGGTTTAAGCCCCAATCCTGTAATGGTCTCTTTGACCAACGAAGGGGACAAATCGGTTACAACCTGCATAAACCTACCCTGCTTTTTCCGCTTGAGCCTTCAAGATATGAGGATGATGAACCTCTTCTGCTTCCTTTTCGAGGGCACGTGGATCGTAGTGAGCTCTCTTTTTCTTCTCGACAATCGAATGGTAGGATAAAAAGAGAATCGCTACAATAAGCAAGGCAAGCCCTGTAAGCTCACTGGTCGGCGGATATTTGGAGCCATAAAAGATTGCCAAGGCATAGGTGGCAACAACTCCTGCAATAACACTGGAAACACGGCTTGCCGGCACCGTAAACGTATTCTCACGGGGATCCAAGAAAATAAGGGTACCAAAGAGACCTGTTCCATAAGAAAAGATTCCAACTAAAAAAGCGTGAATTACATAGCCACTCGACAGGAATGTTGTCATCCCCTGCCAAACCTGCCCGGGTATGCTGGCCGGGTCCATCTGAGAACCAATCAACCCCGTAATCATAATGGCCCCCCAAAATACGGGATTGGCCACCATCTGTTCTTCGGTAAAAAAACGTTTTTTTTCTGCCGCGTCTGTACTTTTGGCCCAATTGCTCATAAAGAAAAACCTCAAAAAATAACTGAGCAGATAACAAGCGATATTAATAATGGCCACCAAAGTTAAAGTTGTCCCTGCCCTGCCGGAAAAAGTTATGAAAAGAGCGGCCAAACTTAAAGCTGCCGCAGCCCAAGAGGGCCAATAAATCTTTCGTTTTCTTTTAACAGCAATTAAATCGACAATGGGGGCAATAACCAATGTTCCACCCCGCATGAGCAACATGGCAAAAACAATGCTGATTCCCTCAAGGGCATAGGAGAGTGTCGTGGTAATAATCACGCCTGCTGTGCATAATCCTGAAATAAAAGTGATCCAACGGGGTCTTGGTATGGAAACACCCAAAATGGTGGAGTGGGTGCTGTGCTTCCACCATCCGGAAAGCGTTAAATAGACATACATCGCAATAAAAGTTGCCGTGCCGACTGCAGGAAGAATCTCAAAACCCGAAAAATGTTTTCCGCTCATCCCTTCAAAAAGCCCACTCGTAATCATCTTTGTCATCATGGAGTAGGGAACGTAGGAGGCAAAATAACCAAAGCAAAAAGCAAAAATACCCAGCGCAGCAAGTTTTGTTTGCATTGTCTTAAGAACACTCATTTCCCCTCCCCATAAAGTTTTGCGAGTTGATGTAAAGCATTTTTATAACGCTTGGACAATCCTTCTTGATCTTTTAGTTCCGGTTCGTTGTTCATCGTTATAAACGGAAGTTTGAAATTTCGCACCTTCAAATAACCACCAGGAGCGTTGTTTGTGATTTCTGGCCAATCAATTTCTTTTCCAAAACGAATCATGTCTTCTTCAGGCACTTTGTGGGCCAGCACAGAATGTTTTAATTTCTCTTGAAAGCGGGCTCCGTTGCGGCGAGTGGCCTCTTCATAAGAGGTGAAAATAAATAGAACAGCGGCATCTTTTAACACATCCTCTGACAATTTATTCAGGGCATATTGATAGCCGCCATCCCCTTTCCCCCTAGCAAATTCAATAAAGGTGGTTGTCTTGTGATCTTGAGTTCGTTTTTCAAATTCGTTGCCAAACCTTGCCAAACAATAATCCAAAATAGAACCATCGGTAATCACATAACCATGTTCTGCCCTTTTGGAATACCATCTTTTGCCGATTGCTTTTTCCCACAAGTCATCTTCTTGAAACTTTTCCCAGAGCCATAAAAAATCATCCAACTCGGCAATGGCACCAATATGAAAATCTTCAGCCCGTCTGGCATCAGACAACTTCTTCATGAAGTCGATAAATTCTGATTTTCCACTGGCAGGTCGTCCAAGAAGAATCAGTTTCTTAAAGAGAATCACTTTTTTAGCTCCCATAAGTTTTGCAAGGCCGCATGATATCGTTTGTCTAATAAAGCAGAGTCGGTTAGCTCTGGCTCATTCTTCATCGTCACGAAGGGAATTTTTGTTGCTTGGATGGTTAAATAACCCGACTCCTGGCCCTTAGTAAGGGTTAACCAATCATGGGTCTGATAAAAATTTTGCATTGTTTCATCGGGGACTTTGTGGGCTAAAATACTGTGCTGGAGTTTTTCCCGGTAGCGCGCTTCGTTACGGCGGCACGATTCTTCATAAGAGACCAGAACAAATAAAATCGCCGCTTTTTTTAGAATTTCCGGCGACAAAACATTGAGTGCTTTTTGGTAGGCATCTTTCCCACCCCGTGCAAATTCGATAAATAATGTTTCGGCATTATATTTTGGATATTCCGCGTTGAACTTGTGCATACAAAAATCAAAAAGTGGGCCCCCTTCTTTGGACAGTCCTGGGTTATCACCCCCAAAAGAAAAACGGCGGGGATACCCCGCCTTTTCCCAAACACTATCTTCCATGAATTTTTCCCAAATCCATGGAAAATCATCCAGCTCCTCAAAGGGACCAAAATGATAGCGTTTTGCACGCTTCTCATCGTCCACCTTTTTCATGAAATCAATAAACTCCGACTTGCCGCTGGCAGGTCGGCCTAAAAGAAGAAGGTTTTCAAAAATAGCTTTCATCTAGCCAGGAACCCCTGAAAGACTGATCTCTGTTGGCTCATCACCAAACAGTTTGGGATGACAAATGGCCTCACCCAACTCTCTTTTGGATCGTTTATGTTCCTTATCGTCCGCAACCGGTTCAACTTTCAGATAAACCTGCAAACAGTATTCCCAATGTCCACTAACTTTATTTTGGACCTCTTTGGTCTCTGCGGTAAACGCATAAATACGACGGTCAATATCACTGTCTTTTTTCGGTTTAATGAGTTCCCCTACCTTGAATTCTTTTCCCTCAAATTTAAGGCTGGGTAACTTGTCTAGCAAAACATAATTGTCTGAATTTGTGGCTATCTCAACGGTCGCCCGTGGCTCCAGATAGTCAGCAAAGAGAGATGGAGAACGCCAAACCCAAGAAACTTTGTCCAAGAGACCATCCTTGTTCACATCGATTCTGAGATCACTCATTTTGCCTCCTTAATTTCTATGATTGATGAGCTGGTGGCTACTAAATCAGGTGGGTCGAGTCAATGCCGAAGTTATCCACAGGGTTTAAAAATACTCTAGCTTTACCATCAAGAGTTTTTCGATCTTGGGAATGGCGTCGCGGGCTGTAAATAAAAGGACCTTATCGTGGGGGTGGATTTCTGTATCACCTGTGGGAATGATAACCTCCTCCCCTCTTTCTACCGCCAGGGCTAAGGAGTTGGCGGGCCAAGAAATATCGCTAATTTTTTTATCGACCAATTCGGAACTTTCCAGGGCTTCTACTTCAATGAGTTCGACCTCATCACGAAGACTGGCAACCGACAAAACTTTACCACGTCTTACATAATGTAAAATAGCGCCGGCAGCCAGCAATCGAGGGTTAATCACCACATCAATCCCGATGGCTGTAATCAACGGCACATAAGCGGTCTGGTTTGCTAGGGTGATCGCCCACGGGGCACCCAGTCTTTTTGCCAAAAGGCTCGACAAAATATTATTTTCATCATCACTCGTCACAGAAACAAAGGCATCCATATTTTTGATATTTTCTTGCAAAAGCAGGTCCTGATCGGTTGCCAAACCATTCAGAACAACCGATTTGTTGAGTTGGCGGATCAAAACAGAACAGCGTTGGGAATCATTTTCAACAATTTTGACACTGACTCCCTCTTTTTCAAGGTTTTTAGCCAGCGTTAAACCAATCGGCCCTCCACCATCAATCATCACTCTTTTTACCGCAGCGCCGCTATGGCCCAAATATTCCATGATTTTGGAAACATCCTCTGGACGGGCTACAAAATAGATGAGATCTCCAGCCTTCATCACATCGGCCCCCTTGGGAACCAACATCTGGTTGTTTCTAAAAATGGCAGCTACCAAGATTTGCAGCTCTTGTCTCAAGCCTGTCAGCTCCTCGAAAGGAATTCCAATCAGGCGGCATTTATCGGTTACTCTTGCGCCAATGAGACGAACACGGTTATCCAAAAATTTCAAAATTTCTACGGCACCCGGGACTGTGAGAATGTTGAGTATTTCTTCTGCCGCTTGGCGTTCCGGGTTGATAATCAGATCAATTCCCAGTTTATCGATTTTGAACTCCGCTTGAGTCTCTGGATCGGAAAAACTTTCTTGCCGAACTCTGGCAATTTTGATTGGGACATGGGATTGAAGACCTGCCATGGTACATGCCGCAATGTTGACCTCGTCACTGTCGGTCACCGCGATTAACATCTCCGCTTTCTCAATCCCTGCCTCTTTGAGAACGGCGGGATTAGAACCAGACCCCGTAACGGCCTGACAGTTCACCTCGTCGGTCAAGCGACGAACCTTTCGTTCATCCTTTTCGATTACCAAAACAGCTTTTTTTTCGGCAACCAGTTGTTTGGCAAGATAAAAGCCGACATCACCAGCCCCAATAATGATCACACTCATATTCGTCTCACTCCTTCTCTAACTCCTTCGCTATTTTGTCCAAGACTCCGTTGATAAAAGAACTCGATTCTTCGGTTCCAAACTTCTTAGCAATTTCTATGGCTTCGTTCAAGGTTACTTTGAGGGGAATGTCTTTGCAGCTTTTTAACTCATAAACAGCAATACGCAAGATGTTTTTGTCCACCGCAGACATTCTGGAAAGTTTCCAATGGGTAGAATGTCTAACGATAAAATCGTCCACAAGCTCTTTTTCTTCTAAAACACCGCTAACAAGGCGATCGGCAAATTCCTGAACCTCCGGGACAAAATCTTTTTGGCGCTCCCAAAATCCCTTAACGACGTCCTGAAGTGCGCCTCCAGACATCTCGATTTGATAGAGCATTTGAAGAGCGCTTTCGCGCGCCAACCTACGAGTACCCATAAATTTCAAAGTGCAGTTGAAATGTTTTTTAAAACAGTTGCCATTTCGATCGCCGCACGGGCGACTTCTTCCCCTTTGTTCCCCAGTCTTCCCCCCGCTCTCTCAAGGGCCTGATCGGCTGTATCAGCCATCAAAATTCCAAAAGTAACGGGAATACCGGTGTCCAAAATGGCTTGTTGAATACCATAAGTCACGCCATGGCAGATATATTCAAAATGATAAGTGCCACCCTTTAACACACACCCCAAGGTAATCACGGCATCAACTTTTTTGGTGAGGGCCAACTGTTTAGCAAGCAAGGGAATCTCAAAAGACCCAGGGGCAAAAACAACGGTAATATCGTCTTCAGCAACACCGGCCTTGAGCAAAGTACTCTTGGCACCCTCCAAAAGATGGCTGGAGATATGCTGGTTGAATTTGCCAACCACAATCGCAAACCGCAAACCTTTCGCTTCCAGATGACCTTCGAGTGTTTTCATATTTTACTCAACAAATGTCCCATTTTGTCTTTTTTGGTTTTCAAATAATGTTTATTATGTGCCCTTGGTTCCATTTCGATGGGAACTCTTTCAACCAGTTCCAAACCATAACCGGTAAGGCCCACAATTTTTTTAGGATTGTTGGTCAGCAGGCGCATTTTTCTCACACCGATTGCGGATAAAATTTGGGCGCCGATTCCATACTCTCTTAGATCAACTTGAAAGCCCAACTTTTTATTGGCCTCGACGGTATCAAGTCCCTCATCCTGTAGGGCATAGGCCTTGACCTTATTATGGAGTCCGATCCCTCGTCCTTCTTGGCGGATGTATAAAAGAACACCGGAGCCCTCTTCACCAATCATTTTGAGAGAGGTTCGCAATTGTTCTCCACAATCACAGCGCTCGGAGCCAAAGACATCGCCCGTCAAACATTCCGAGTGAACACGAACAAGAACCGGTTTTTCAGGGGTGATATCTCCTTTAACGATCGCGATATGATATTTGCCGTCCACCAAGCTTTTGAAAGAAATCAGCCGAAAATCACCACCAAATTCGGAGGGAAGTTTGGCTTCCGAATCTTTTATAATGAGCGATTCATTTTTAAGGCGGAAGCGAACGATATCGGCTACAGAAACAATATGTAAATGATGCTGACCGGCAAATTTTTCCAGGTCTGGAAGCCTGGCCATCGTTCCATCGTCATTCATGATTTCACAAATCACCGCCGCCCCTTTGAGACTCGCTAATTTTGCCAAGTCAATCGAGCCTTCTGTCTGACCGGTTCGCACCAACACACCGCCATTTTTTGCACGCAATGGAAAAATATGGCCCGGTCTTACAAAGTGATCGGGTTTCACATTATCGGCCACCGCTTTAAGAATTGTGATTGCCCTGTCTTGGGCTGAAATTCCCGTGCTTGTCCCTTCCTTCGCGTCAATAGAAACAGTGAATCCTGTTTCAAAGCGAGAGGTGTTCTCTGCTACCATGAAAGGTAGATCTAGTTTGTCAGCTAGCTCTGGAGTTAATGCGAGACAAACCAAACCCCTGGCATGTTTGGCCATGAAATTGATAATTTCGGGAGTAACCTTTTCTGCGGGGACCGCCAGGTCCCCTTCGTTTTCACGATCGACATCATCAATAAGGATAACCATCCGGCCTTGTTTGAAATCTTCAATGGCCTGACCGACATTGGTCAAACTGGATTGACGTTCACCTTGTAGATTCAAAAGTGCCATACTTAAAATCCGTGTTTTTTTAAAAATTCCTGAGTGATTTTCGTACCTTTTTTATATTCTTCACTATCTAGGTGCGTGAGCTTGCCCACATATTTCCCAATGATGTCAACCTCTAAATTGACCCTATCTCCCACCTTAAGGGCCTGAAATGTGGTTTTAACCTGTGTATGGGGGATAATCATTACTTCAAAAAAATCTTTGTCGCAGCAATTAATCGTGAGGCTTACCCCATCAATAGCAATCGAACCTTTTTCGACTAAATAGCGACTTAAATGAGAAGGAGTTTTAATTGTAATCTTTTTCGATTCACCGGCATCGATCACTTTTTCAACAACTCCTACTCCATCGACATGTCCTTGCACTAAATGTCCACCGAGCCTTTCGCCGAGTTTCAATGGCCGCTCTAGATTGACAGCAGAACCTTCTTTTAAAAAACCCAACGTCGTTAATTGCAAAGTCTCTGGACTCAAATCGGCCCAAAACGTATCGCCCAATCTTGAGGTGATAGTCAGACAACAACCATTCACTGCAATCGATTCCCCGACATTGGTTTGCTCCAGATTAAAATCGACCGCGATTTCAAGCTGGGCACCGTCTGGCTTTCTGTTGAAAGACTTGACTTTGCCGGTCCCCTCTATTATGCCCGTAAACATAAGATTTTGGAGCTATATATAGGAGTTAAAAATTCTTAGCAACTTTTTTTGAGGACTGTCGATAACAGGTTCGAAGATAAGAAGGAGGTCTTTATGGCAAATTGCGGAGAAAAAAATGGTTTTAAAGTGAACGGAAGTTTTTGGCCACCTGCAATTCAAATTGGCTATGTGGATTCCCAAGAAGCTAATGAAACAGGCGTTTGTACCGAAACAGTTAATGGAGTTCAGGTCGGCACCTACAACAATTTCAAAGACTCCTTTCAAGGTTTGCAAATCGGCCTTTTTAACAAGGGTGAGAATGTTAAAGGATTATCGCTTGGTATTGTGAATGCACATGAAAGAATAACCGGCCTTCATATTGGGTTATGGAATTATGTCAGGCAAGAAGCTAGAACAATAGGCATCGGCTTAGTAAACCAGTCGGATGGCAATTTAATTGGTGGGCATATTGGTTTGTTCAATCAAGCTGGAGAAATTATGCAAGGGTTCCAGCTCTCTTTTGCCAACTTGGTTGGTGCACATAATAAAACTAATTACAACATCGCCATGAAAGGTTTTCAGGTTTCACTAGCTAATTCTTCTGTCCGTAATATGTCTGGTTTGCAAATTGGAATGTTTAATGTAGCCGAATTTATGATGGACGGAGTACAAATCGCAATTTTCAATGCGGGGGGATCAATCGTTGGTGGCATGAATGATGGTCTGCACATCGGTATTTTTAATAGTAGTGCAAATATGAACGGCAGAACAATTGGGATCCTGAATTTTTCAGGGCAATGCAAATATTTTACACCTCTTACGGGTTCCTCTTGCCTTTTTGGACCCGCAGAAAAACCCTATGTTACTCCTGTGTCAGATTGCTGTGGTTAATGTCGGTAAACATCTTTGCGATCACCTATTCGATAAACTTGTATGAGTGACTCTTGATCATTGACCGTATAGAGAATCCGATAATTTCCTTTGCGAATACGATAACCTTCTTGTTGGGTAAGTTTTTTACATCCAGGGGGTCTTGGATTATTCGCTAAATCATCCAGAACGTCGGCCATCAATCTTTGGACATCTTTAGAAAGTTTAAGAAACTCTCTTTTCGCACGAGTTTCCAATTCCACACAATATTTCATTTGTTAGATAGTTTTAATGATTTTTTGACTGCTTCCCAGGAGTGAAAGCCGCTGGCCTCTTTTATGGCTTCCTGAAGATCATGAGTATCCAATAAATCTTCTAGTTTCTCCCTCAAAGCTTGCTCGACGACAAAATTCTTTCGAAGCCCCAGTTGTTCACAAACCTGATCTAAGGTGTCCTTCAACTCCGATGGTAATTTGGTTGCAAAGGCAGATTCTCGAGACATATGCTAAATCCTCTCAATCTAGATAAATCTTACTAAATCTTGAAAAATAAATCAAGTCCTACTTTTTGAGCTCTCCTTCAATCAAAACATTATCCCCCAATGTTTTTACAGAAAGGTTGTCCAGTTCGAGGGCATCTTTGAGGTTGCGGATATTGATTTCGGGGAGCCAGTCGAGGGCCTGACCCCCTAAAATTTTCGGTGCCAAAAAACAAACCAGATGATCCACTAACTTTTCGGAAATAAAAGCAGAAAAAATACTACTCCCCCCTTCTACCAAAAGATGAGTAACCCCCTTTTTTCCCAGGGCCCTTAACAATTCTCTTAAGTCGACACGGCCTGTCAGATCGGCCGGCAAGGTGAGGACCTCTGCCCCCAAATCGGTGAAGATTTTTTTCTTTTCCGAAGAGACCAACTGCGTTGTGGCCAAAACCACTTGCCTTCCCTTTACTTTAAAAAGTTGTCTGGTGGTTGGGCTCTCCAAAGAGGCATCGACAATAACCACAAGGGGTTGTTTTTCTGATTTTTTGCGGGGCAAACGAACGGTCAACAAAGGGTCATCGCGCTTGAGGGTCCCAGCCCCAATCAAAATGGCATCGACCTGATCTCTTAATTGGTGGACATATTGGCGGCTCAAAGTATTGCTGATCCAATGAGATTCCCCTGTTGCTGTGGCAATTTTCCCATCCAAAGACATGGCGACCTTGAGTGTGACAAAGGGAAGTTTCGTGGTGATAAATTTTTGGAAAGGAAGATTCAAATGAATGCAAGCATCATGCATCACCCCTTCGATCACTTCTACACCGGCATCCTTAAGCCAACGAATTCCTTGTCCGTTGACCTGCGGGTTGGCATCCCTGCAACCGATCACCACTCTTTGAATACCCGCTTCGACAATTCGTGGCGCACACGGAGGTGTTTTTCCATGATGAGAACAAGGCTCCATCGTTACATACATGGTAGAACCATTTGCTTCATTTTTTTCCAATTTTTTGAGGGCGATAATTTCAGCGTGATCTTGACCCGCTTTGCGATGAAAACCCTCCGACAAAACTCGGCCTTGTCTTGTAATGATGACACCAACAATTGGATTGGGTGAGGTTTGTCCCTTGGCCTTGAGGGCTAACTCAATGGCCCTTGCCATGAAATGGGCATGAGAAGGTCGTGCCATAAAACTACTTTTGTTTGCCTAGCAAATCTTTGAGTTCCTTCATGAACTCATTAATATCTTTAAAAGAGCGATAGACCGAGGCAAAACGAACATAGGCCACTTCGTCTAGGGAATGCAACTCTTCCATTACCTTCTCCCCTATTGTGGGGCTTTCGATCTCTGATAGGCCCAATTCCTGAATGGATTTAACGATCCGATCTGCGCAGGCTTCTAAAGTGGCAACACTGATCGGTCTTTTTTCACAAGCCTTGCGCATCCCTTGCAAAATTTTATTGCGCTCAAACGCCTCACGTCTTCCATCTTTTTTGATCACGGCTGGCAAGACCTCTTCAACGTGTTCATAGGTTGTGAATCGCTCGCCACACTTTTCACATTCACGACGGCGACGGATAATCTCGCCATCTTGCGAATCTCTGGAGTCGATAACTTTACTTTCCGGATGTTTGCAAAACGGACAGTTCATAGTTCGTACGATAGTACGTTGGTACGATAGTACGATAGTGCTAAGAATAAAATGGAAACCTTTGGCATAATTTTCTGACTTCGGACTGAATCGAAGACTGGCGTTGTGTATTATTAATATCTTTAAGGGTGTCAGCAATCCATTGTGCAATCTGCTGCATCTCTTTTTCTTTCATCCCGCGCGTTGTAACACACGGAGTCCCCAAACGAATGCCACTAGTGATAAATGGGGAACGGGTTTCTCTGGGAATTGTATTTTTGTTGACCGTAATACCGGCTCTTCCCAGGGCATCTTCTGCCTCTTTTCCGGTAATTCCCTTTTCGGTCAGATCGATTAAAAAAAGATGCGTGTCGGTGCCACCCGTTACAATTCGAAAACTAGATTCACTTAAAGACTTCGCCAAAGTGCGGCAGTTTTTTACAATCTGCTCGGCATAGGTTTTAAATTCTGGTTGTAAGACCTCTTTGAAGGCAACCGCTTTTGCGGCAATCACATGCATGAGAGGGCCACCTTGAATCCCAGGAAAAACAATTTTATCGAGGGCTTTTGCAAATTCCTGCTTACACATGGCAATCCCACCGCGTGGGCCCCGCAAAGTTTTATGAGTTGTCGAAGTCACAAAATGACAATGAGGAACAGGATCAGAGTGCAACCCTTTTGCAACAAGTCCTGCGGGGTGAGCAATGTCAGCCATCAGTAAAGCTCCAACTTCATCGGCGATCGTTCGAAATTGTTTAAAATCAATGTCTCTGGCATAAGCGGAGGCACCGGTGACAATCAGTTTTGGTTTGTGTTGGTGGGCAATCTGCTTGACCAAATCAAAATCAATTCTCTCGGTTTCAGGATCAACCCCATAAAACGCAACATTATAGAGCTGACCTGTAAAATTGACGGGTGAGCCGTGAGTGAGATGACCACCATGTTTGAGATCCATTCCTAAAATCGCATCGCCCGGCTTCAAAATGGAAAAATAGACTGCCATGTTGGCTTGAGACCCAGAATGCGGCTGCACATTCACATGCTCCGCTTTGAAAATCTGTTTCAAGCGCTCACGGGCCAACTCTTCAGCTTGATCGACAAATTCACAACCACCGTAGTAGCGTTTGCCAGGATAGCCTTCCGCATATTTGACGGTCATCACAGAGCCGAGGGCTTCTAAAACAGTAGGACTCACCAAATTTTCGGATGGAATCAATTCAATAGTCGTTTCCAAACGCTCGGTTTCGCTTTGAATCGATTTATAAATTTCTGGATCAAAAGAGGCTAGCTTTGTCATTTGAGTAATGAATCGACTTTCTGAACCCTTGGGCCATGCCTCCCACCTTCAAAAGAGGTTTTCAAAAAGGTTTCTAAAAGCGATTGGGCTTGATGAACGGCACTCACTCTTGCCCCCAGACAAGCAATATTTGCGTTGTTGTGTTCACGAGAAAGCCTTGCATCGTCAAAACTTCTTAAAACCGCTGCTCGAACCTTCTTAACTTTATTTGCCGACATGCACATGCCGATTCCGGTTCCACAAACCAAAACCCCCCGATCGGCTTTCCCCTCAGAGACGGCTTTGGCTGCTTTTTCCGCAAAATCAGGATAATCGCATTTCTCTTCTGAGCTGCAGCCAAAATCCAAAACCTCATAACCTTGTCCCTGCAGATAAGACTTGAGGCTCTCCTTCATTTGGAAACCGGCATGATCTGCCGCAATGGCAATTTTAAATTTCATATGGGTTTGCCTTTATGCAGGAAATTAAGAAAAATGCAAGTGTTACGAGGATTAGTGTTCCAGCTTGTCAGAAGAAGTCTATTTTGTTAGTTTGAACACCGGTGGAAAAAGTCTATTTAGATACCTCTGTATTCAGTGCCTATTTTGACAGCCGTGATTCTGTACGCCAAAAAACCACACAAGATTTTTGGCATCGGTTGGAGGCTTATGAAAAATATGCATCTGAACTTGTTTTGGATGAACTTGGAAAAATGGGAAACGAAGCTATACGAAAAAATGTCTTAAAATTAACAGAGGGGTTCGGCGTCCTAAGGGTAACGGATGATGTGAAAAAACTCGCGTGGAAATATGTCGAAAAAAGTGTCTTTCCAAACAAATATTTCTCAGATGCTCTACACTTGGCACTTGCAACGATTGCCCGAATCAACATTGTAATCAGCTGGAATTTCGAGCACTTTGTCAAACGCAAAACAAGAATCCTTGCCAATACGGTCAATCTAGAGCTAAAATATGGGCAGGTGGAAATCATTGCACCGCCAGAATTGTAGGAGCTTTTATGTTCAATATTGAAAAAGAGCTTGTAGGACGAGGCCTCTCAAAGAATCAAATTGATGAGATCAAGGCTCAAGTGCGCAATGAATTTCCCCTTGATGATATGATGTACGAGCTTCATTTAGTACGTCTTATTGATGCTCTGCAAAAGGGATACTGCACAATTCAAAATATACTTCCTCCCTCTCAAAAACAACAAGCACGTTAGAACGTTTGCAACCCAAAATGTTTAAGGGTGCCGGACACGATGTGGGATTCTTCATAAAGTTCCTTACCCATCCCACCCATCCCACTTACGCAGAACTTTTGGACCTCTACGTACAGCAGGTTTTTCTTTGATAACGGCGGGGGCCCAGCTAACAAGTTCAATGGTGCCATCGGATTGGACTTTGCCAATGACATGAAAGACTTTTTTTTCTCGGAACTCGGAGAGAATTCCTTGAAGCTCCAGACCAGTGGCTTTTTCGGAAGCATGCCACATAACCCGTATTGGTTTCCCATTTAGTGTCCCCTTTAATTGGATCTTATAAGCATCTGGAAATCCAATGGGGACAATTCTGGCGGTATCGAACTGAACTCCATTCAACAAAACATAGCCTTCATGAGGTTTTTGCAAATCATCGACATCATCAACCGGATCGAGACGTTTTCCAAAAAATCCTGGTTTTTTGATTTTTCCATCGTGAAAAACCGCGCGGGGTCGATCTTTGCCCCATTTGAGTTGAGAAATATATGTCGTTGGCGATTTTTTGATCCAATACCATACAGTTTTTAATGCACTACCTATTTCTTTATACTCACCATATGCCCAAGAAGTGGCTACTCCTGCTACCACAAATGCAATGGCGAATACACCTGTTATAGCCCAAGACATTGAAAGTGAACCAGGCCCAGAAGGAAAAAGATCGTAACAAAATTTAGCTCCAATCGGTAATGAAATGACCCCCGCACCATGATAAAAAACTGAAAAAATATCATATGGCATTAAGGCAAGATCTTGATCCCCAACACGAAGCAATTCGCTCAATACTTCTGAAGCACTTAAATAAACACCGGTAGAGATTACTTGTGTCGTGGCAACTTCAATTGCCTGTGTTGGTCTACCCCAATCGTTCATTGCATCCAATCGCGTTTTGGGATCATCCGCAGTAATCTTGGAAACAAAACCCAAAAGCTCTTCATTGAAATGGCCTTGCTTTCGCAGTTCTTCAATCTGATCTTTGGGTCGATGAAAGGGGGTGTTCACCGAGGCTTCTCTTTCTTTTCCAAGCATTACATTAATGAGAACAAGCCCCGCTTGATAGATGTCGGTTGCTTTACTAGCCGATTTTCCATCCAACTGTTCTGGTGACATGTAATATACACTCCCCGCACCCAAACTTGAGCCACGGGTCTCCTCTGTTAAAATCTTGGCAATTCCAAAATCGGTTAGTTTAGCGTCGCCTGCTTTGGTCATCATGATATTGCTGAGTTTGATATCTCGATGCAAAATTCCCTTTTCATGCGCTGCTTGAATGGCAGATAACATTTGATCTTTAAGCTGAATGACTTCTGCTTCTGTAAAGATCTTTCTGGATTGAGGCGCATCTTTCGGCTGAATCAACTCTGCCAAACTTTGGCCATCCACATATTCAATAATCAAACTGATTTCAGGAAGCTCCCAGAGATCTTTACTTTCTTTGATGCTAATATCGAGAAAACGTACTACATAAGGGTTATCTATATTCTTTAAGGCCAGTGCCTCTTTCCTGACCTCTTTCAAATCTTTGGCATCGCGCATTCTTCTGATAATGACCTTTTGATCTGTTTCAACATTGCGACCCAAATAAATTCTGGCTTCTCCGCCCCCTTTGAGTTCTTCTAACACTTCATAAGTTCCATTTTGCCCTTTAATCAATTTTGTTCCATTGGTTTTCCCCTCAAAAGGAAGGTTTAAAATCCCACCGGTTTCTCCTTGGGCATCTGGTTCTTCTATTCCTTGTGGAGCTTTCTCGGTCTGAACTGGTCCTTTGGCTAACATACCACCAGGTACCTGGTACCTGGTGGTAGGAGCGTCGGCGAAAAGGCGCGCAAAACGGTTGGCCCCTCTATGAATCCGATCTTGCTTAAGCCAAGCCAAAGCGGCTTCATCCAGCCCCTCAGCCGACCCCTCATCTACCACAGGGTACCTGTTACTATATGGTAATGTACCGCCAGGTACCTGGTACCCTGTGGTAGTCAAAACCTGCTCCATAGCCCTATTTAGGGCTAAATCAGCAGCCGAGAGCTGCAATCCAACAACAGAATTTGCCCATAAATTCACCATATTCGCTTCCTATACTATTATCGGTAGATTTCAAAAAAAGTTGCTTTTAGGGGCTTTTAGGAGAGGCCTTCGAAATTCACGATATGATAGGTTGCTTTAGAAAGTTTTGTTTCACCAACTGCGACAAAAGGGATACCTACATTCTCAGAGGCTTGGGCATCGTCTGCGGAATCGCCGAAAAACAAAACCTCATCCTTTTTAAAAACTTGTTCTGTTAAAAACTGTTTTAACCAATCCGTTTTATAAACGGGGGCACCCTGAATTTTTGTAAAATATTTTTTTAAACCCCTTTTTTCTAAAATAGTATGAAGCGTATCGTGCGGCGTGCTTGAAAGAACCGCTATCTCCCGACCCGGGGCAAATTTATCTAAAAACTTCGTGGCCCCAGGAATTTCCGGCGCCTCGATCACCTTTTGTGTCGTCTCTAAATCATAGAGATCGAGCATCCGCTTTTCGATTTCTGGAGTGTAGGGCATTTTCAAGATCTTTTCGAAAACATGCCTAAATTTGATGTGACGATGAACATGATGATTGTTTTTACAATAGGCCATGATGGCCTCGAAATGCTGAGGGTAATCGATAAAACATTTATCAAAAGCACCCAATTTAATCGGATTGGAATCGACCAGTGTCCCATCAAAATCAAAAACGAGAGCCTTTGCTTGTTCCAGAGCGGTTTTAATATCTTTAATCATAAAACCTTCCGGATCCGATTAACAGAAATGGCTCTCCCGCTCTCTTCATCAACATCAATCAAAAGACCTTCCAGGCGAACATCTTCTTTGGCTACTTTGAAACCCTTAAACTCTCCCTGACTCAAAAATCGCTTGATTGCTATTTCGATATCAAGCCCCACAACGGAGCGATGAGGTCCCGTCATTCCCAAATCGCTGATATAGGCTGTCCCCCTTGGCAAAATTTCTTCGTCACAGGTTTGAACATGCGTGTGTGTTCCAACAACACAAGTGACACGCCCGTCAAGATACCAAGCCAAAGCCCTCTTTTCCGCCGTCGCTTCGGCATGAAGATCAACCAGAATAATTTTTGTTTGGTTTCCTATTTCTTTTAACAAGGCGTCCGCTGCTTGAAAAGGAGAGCTCATTTTGGGCCCCTTGTTATCCATGAAAACTTTCCCTTGCAGATGAATCACAGCGACATCAAGACCTTTTTTGGAAGGAACAATGCAGTGCCCTTTTCCCCGATTTTTTTCCAAAAGATTGTAGGGTCTTAAAATGGGATGCGTTTCCAAATGAGGAAAAATCGAATTTTGTTCCCAGACATGATTTCCGGCCGTCATGACATCAATGCGATATTGAAAAAGTTCTTCGGCTACTTTGTCGGTGATTCCTTTACCACCCGCCGCGTTATCCACATTCGCGATAACAAAATCGATTCCGTGTTGATCAATCAAACGAGAAAGCCAAGTCTCAACAGCCCTGCGCCCCGGCTCCCCAAAAATATCACCAATGCACAGAATATTCATTTATTTCGCATACTCCGTGGCTCTCATTTCTCTGATAACCGTGATTTTAATCTGGCCAGGATAGGTCATTTCTTGCTCAATTTTTCGAGCGATGTCCTTTGAGATGACAAAGGCTTGGGCATCGGTCACCTCTTGGCAATTGACCATCACGCGAATTTCGCGGCCGGCCTGAACGGCGTACGCTTTTTCAACCCCTTTGAAAGATAGCGAAATCTTCTCCAAATCTTCCAATCGTTTGACATAACTTTCCAAAACTTCACGACGAGCTCCCGGTCTGGCACCCGACAAGGCATCGGCCGCATCCACCAAACAATCCAAAGGATAAATCTGTGGAATATCTTCGTGATGGGCCCCAACAGCATGGCAGATGGCTTCATCTTCCTTATATTTTTTACAAAACTCCATGCCGATCAAGGCATGGGCCCCTTCGACTTCATGCGAAACCGCTTTGCCAACGTCGTGCAGAAGCCCTGCACGCCTTGCTTTCATCTCGTCAATTTTGAGCTCTGAGGCCATCATGCCGCAAACAAAACCAACCTCGATGGAATGTCGCAAAACATTTTGCGCGTAACTATAGCGATATTTGAGTGCCCCCAACAATTTTACAATTTCAGGATGGGCTTTAGGCAATTTGAGCTCCATGAAGGCTTGCTCACCCGCTTCCACAATGGATAGGCTGACCTCTTCAGTCACTTTGGCGACCATTTCTTCAATGCGGGTTGGATGAATACGACCATCTTGCAATAGTCTTTCCATTGTGATGCGCGCCACCTCTCGTCGCACCGGATTAAACCCTGACAAAACGACCGCTTCCGGTGTATCGTCAATCACCACATCAATACCGGTTGCCGCTTCAAAAGCGCGAATGTTACGACCCTCTCTTCCAATAATCCTTCCCTTGAGTTCTTCATTGGGAAGCGGCACCACACTGAGCGATCTCTCCGAAACATATTCAGAGGATAAGCGTTCAATGGTGCTGGCAATAATATATTTTGCTTTGTTTTGAGCCTCCGCTTTTGCCTCCTCTTCAATCTTCATGACAACCGTGGCCGATTCCCTTTTAGCATCTTCAATCAAGGATTCCCGAAGCTGCTTTTTGGCATCTTCCATAGTAATACCCGCGGCCCTCTCCAAAGCACGCCTCGTATCTTGCATAAGATCTTGGTACTGTTTTTCGAAAGTGCCAAGCTGCGCCTTTTTATCTTGAATCGCTTTTTCCTGTTTGATGAGTTCTCCCTCTTTCGTTTCAACAAGATTAAACTTCTTTTCGAGATTGTCCTCTTTGGTCTGAAGTCGCTTCTCCATTCCGTGTAGTTCTCGTTGTTTTTCCGCGATTTCCTTTTCCACACCAGCCCTTGCCTTCAACTGGGCATCTTTGGCTTCTAACTCCGCCTCTTTGCGAATCGTTTTTGCTTTCGACTCTGCTTCTTCAAACAAAATCTTTGCTCGCGATTCCGCATCGGCTAATTTCCTAGATCCTATAAGCTTACGACCAAAAAAACCGACGGTGAACCCTATGACTAAAGTACCCAATCCAATTAGAACCCATTCCATATTACCTCCTATACAATCCGCAAAATCCTCTCCTCACTCACAATAACGTCTACTCTTTCATCTCTAGGTTGAGAGGGTAGCGAATCGACGATTTGAAACTCATAGGCAAACGCAATGCGCTTGCCTCGATACGGTTTTAACAAACGGTCATAAAACCCATGCCCAAAACCGATTCGATTCCCTTTTTTGTCAAAAGCGACACCGGGAACGACAATCAGATTTAAAAAATTAATATCACTCAAAGGATGGGCTCGTTTTTTCGGTTCTAAAATACCTGCATAACCAGGCTCCAATTCGTTTAAGTTTTTGATTCTGTAAAAGTGGATTTCTTTTGTTTTAGGATTGACTGCCGGATAAAAAACCTCTTTGCGCGACACATGCGCCTTAGTGAAGAGATTTTGTGTTTCGACTTCATTGCGGCAAGCGGAATAAAGGCCAATTCGCTCGGCGAGGTTAAATTCCTCTAACAAAAGAAGATGACGTTCGATTTTGCGCGAGGCTTCACGAACAAAATTAGAATCTAAATTATTGCGCTTATCTAGTAATTCCTGGCGCCACTGAGTTTTGGAATCCATAAGTTCCTTGACTCTAAGCGCCTTCTTTCAAAGAGGGGATGATCCAAAGAATAGGAAAAGCTCAATCCTTTTCTTTTATAAAATGCCTTTTTATGTCCATCATTTTTAAAACTTCTTTATGCATTAAAACTCTTTTCAAGAAGGGTACGCTTAGAAATAGGGACGGGTCCCGCGCTTGCCGTGTGATTGGTTATCTTATGAACCCTAACATTAGTCAGGGGGGAACCATGTTGCTGTTTTAGGCTTCCTGCAAAAAGGCTTGAGCAGGCTTGCTCACCACAGCAAGGGACAGCTCCCTGAAGATACTTATCGGTTCTAAGATAAGCACATTCAAGCACGCGCATCGCAGGTTGTCCCGTCGCAAAATTTTCAAATTTTCAAACTCCTTTCGTGAGTAAAATTAAGCTTGTAAATCAATTAGTTCAATTACATCTTTAATCTTCTTTTCTGCGCTAGACCACTGTTTTTCTTTCTGCATCTTATATTTCATAAATTCATCTGCAATATTCATGGCCGCTAAGATTGCCACATTTAAAGAGGCCACCGCATTGGAGCTTTTGACCACTTCGTTCATCTTCTGGTCAACATATTGGGCCACCTCATTAATATATTCCTCGCTGGACTCGCTTCGAACCACGAACTTTTGGCCCATTACCTTTATTTCGATCTGTTTCTTCATAAAAAACTTCTTTCCAACCTTCAAGTACAACTATAAGAAAACTTGAGGTCCTCCGTCAAGACAAATTCGAGGTGTAGAGAGAAAGTGACGGGTCCTGCCCCTCCGTGTTGCCATGGGGACCCCTAACAAAACCCCATGCAACACTACGGATCACCCCTCACTTTCTCTCTACACTCACTATTGACTCGCTTTTCAACCTTATGTTAGGAGAATCCCCAGCGCTAGGGGTGCCTCGTGCTGAGAAATACCCTTAGAACCTGATCCGGGTAATACCGGCGGAGGGAAGCGTGGAAAAGACAATTCAAATTCTTTTAAATGGTCAACCACAGACCGTTATAACCAATCTCTCGATTAACCAGCTTTTAGACCAATTCAAAATTGAGCAAAAACACGTCGCAGTGGCTCATAATGACCAAATACTCCCTCTTTTACAAAGGCAGATAACTTATTTAAAAGAAGGCGACAAAATTGAAATTATTAGGGCAGTAGCGGGGGGGTAAAAAGTGCAAAAATCAAAAATCAAAAATCAAAATGACAATTTAAAAATTGGGGATAAAAAGTTTACCTCTCGGCTACTGCTGGGAACGGGGAAGTTTGCTTCTTATAATATAATGAAGGAAACGCTGGAAGCTTCGGGCGCTCAAATTGTCACGGTAGCCCTTCGAAGGGTCGATTTAGCAAAACCGGAAAATGATATTTTAAGTTTTATCGATCTCAAAAAATACCAACTTCTTTCAAACACCTCTGGAGCAAGAAATTCTGAAGAGGCCATCCGCATTGCAAGACTAGCAAAAGAAGCCGACCTTGGAACTTGGGTGAAACTAGAAGTCATTCCCGATCCAAGATATTTGTTGCCAGACGGTGCCGAAACATTCAAGGCGGCCCAAGTTTTAATCAAAGAAGGTTTCACAGTGCTTCCTTATATTCAAGCCGATCCCATCTTGGCAAAACAACTAGAAGAGATTGGATGCGCGACTGTGATGCCCCTTGGCTCTTGGATCGGATCAGCCAGAGGATTAAAAACAAAAGAAGCGATAGAAATTATTATTGAACAGGCAGAAGTGCCAGTCATTGTCGATGCAGGACTCGGTGTCCCCTCCCATGCTGCCGAAGCACTTGAAATGGGAGCTGATGCCGTTCTTGTGAACACCGCTATTGCTACCGCAGAAGACCCCATTCAAATGGCCATAGCATTCAAAAAGGGAGTCGAGGCGGGAAGACTCGCATGGCTTGCTGGGCGGGCGGAACAAAAAGAAATGGCAGTAGCCTCGAGCCCAATGGAGAATTTAATTAATTCAAAGATTAAATATCAAACATCAAAATGACAAACCAAAATCCAAAAATTTTAAATTTTAATCTGTAATTTTGATTTTTGATCTTTAAACCACATGGAATCGCTTAAAGAAAAGGTGCATCGCCTGACTGTCCAACGTTTTGGTAAAACGATCCAACTCTTTGCTCCTCTTTATCTTTCCAATGAATGTGTCGATACGTGCCTCTATTGCGGTTTCTCAAGGCACAACAAAATTGAGAGAAAAACACTCAGTGTAACGGAGGTACTGGAAGAGGCAAAGATTTTAATCAACCAAGGTTTTAAACACCTGCTTTTAGTTTCTGGAGAACATCCCAAAAAAGTCTCTGTCGATTATTTGAGTGAGATTGCTCGTACACTGCGCCCAAAAATTGCTTCTCTCAGTATTGAAGTAGCCCCATTAGACGAACAGAGTTATCAAAGATTAGCTTTGTATGGAGTCGATGGCGTTGTGATCTATCAAGAAACTTATGATAAAGAGGTCTACAACCAAGTTCATATTGCTGGCCCCAAAAAAGATTATGCCAAACGCTTAAGCGCAGTTGAAGAGGCTTGCAAAGCCGGTATTCGGCAAGTCGGCATTGGAGTTTTGTTGGGACTTTCCCCATGGCAAAAGGAAATTCAAAGACTCATTGAGCATGCGAAATATTTAATGAAACGATATTGGCAAACGGAGTTTCGAATCAGTCTCCCTCGTTTGAAACCGTGTGCTTCCAGTTTTCAAGCCCCCTATCCTGTTTCGGATGAAGAATTCGCACACATTATAATGATGTTGCGAGTAGCCCTTCCAGAATTGGGGCTTGTTTTATCAACGAGAGAAAAACCGGAACTGAGAGACCAATTAATTTATTTAGGTGTGACGCACATGAGTGCTGGTTCCAAAACAGAACCGGGTGGCTATGCCCATCCCGAAGAGGCGGGCAAACAATTTGACATCGAAGATTTACGAACACCGGCCGAAGTGGCCCGTGCAATTACCAAAGCCGGATATGAACCGGTTTGGAAAGATTGGATTTAAAAAGGGAGGAACAATGGAAAACAGAACTCAAATGCATTTCGCACGAAAAGGAATCACCACAGAACAAATGAAATTTGTGGCGAATCGTGAAGACCTTCCAGTGGAATTGATCAAAGAGGAAGTAGCCAGAGGGCGGATGATCATTCCGGCCAATGTCCATCACACAAGTTTGGAACCAATGGCGATTGGCATTGCCTCAAAATGCAAAATCAACGCCAACATTGGTAATTCCGCAGTGACTTCCAACGTGGAACAAGAGCTCGACAAACTACACATGGCCATTCATTATGGCTCCGACACAGTGATGGATCTCTCCACAGGTGGTGACATCGACAAAATCAGAGAGGCCATCCTTCAAGCCTCCCCTGTTCCCATCGGAACGGTCCCCATTTATCAAGCCATTCAAAAAGTAAGAAAAGTGGAAGACCTCACAGCGAATGATTTGATTGATATTGTTGAACACCAAGCCAAACAGGGGGTCGATTACATGACAATCCACGCGGGTGTCCTGCTCGACTTCATTCCTCTCACTCGCAATCGAATCACAGGAATTGTCAGTCGGGGCGGCTCACTCATTGCCCAATGGATGATCCATCATAAAAAGGAAAACCCTTGGTACACAAACTTTGACAAGATATGCGAAATTTTCAAAAAATATGATGTCTCTTTTTCACTGGGCGATGGTTTAAGGCCTGGCTGCATTGCCGATGCTTCCGACAAAGCCCAGTTTGCCGAATTAAAAGTTTTGGGCGAGCTGACCAAAAAAGCCTGGCAACACGATGTGCAGGTCATGATCGAAGGACCAGGACACATCCCGATGGACCAAATCGACATGAATATCAAAAAAGAGATGGAATATTGTTATGAGGCACCCTTCTATGTCTTGGGGCCCTTAGTAACCGACATTGCGCCTGGTTATGACCATATCACCTCCGCAATTGGTGCTGCCTTGGCGGGTTGGTCGGGTGCTGCCATGCTTTGTTACGTCACACCCAAAGAACATTTAGGTTTGCCTAACAAAAATGATGTCCGCGAAGGGGTGATTGCTTATAAAATCGCAGCCCATGCAGCCGATCTGGCAAGACACCGCAAAAATGCAAGAGATCGTGACGATGCGTTGTCACGAGCCCGTTTTAACTTCAACTGGAAGGAACAATTTAAACTCTCCCTCGATCCGGAACGAGCCAAAGAATATCATGATGAAACATTACCGGCAGAGGGTTTTAAAGATGCCCACTTCTGCTCCATGTGCGGCCCCAAATTTTGCTCGATGGAAGTGACACAAAAAATTCGGGAGATGGTATGAGGGACGCTGGGTTTACCCGTCAAGAACGAGATATTATCTTGTGGCTTCGGTTTTTGGGGGCCTGTTTTTTGATTTTAGGCGTTCTTTTTACCGCAAAGCCAAACTACCTTTTACAATACATGGATAACATCGGATTTGTCTTTTTTAACTTCCGTAGTGCTCCCTTGGAAAATCCTCGCTATGAAATTTGGTGGATTTTAAGCCTAGGGCTTATGGCTTGTTTGGCCTACGCTTCTCTTCAAGCCCAGTTCGACTGGCTCAGAAACCAACATCTTGTCCCAATCATTATTATTGCCAAAGCAGTTTCCACATTGGGGTTTTTAAGTCTCACGCTTTTTCATCCAACCCACTTCTTTTATATTGTAGGCGCTGTGGTGGATGGCGTAATATGCCTGACGACGACTTATGCCCATATCAAAGCGACCAAAAGCAGGCCATTTTAGTATCGCCATCACAGGAACGGCCAGTTTTTTAGGTTCCACACTATTAAAAAAATTAGAAAAAACACCCCGTTTTCGCAATATTCTAGCGCTCGACAAAACCCCTCCACCCTTCAAAATCAAAAAGGCAAAATGGATTCACGTTGATTTAACTCAAGGGGATGTTGATCAGACCCTGGCAAACATTTTTAAAAAGTATTCGACAAAAATATTGATCCATGCGGCTTTGCTGAACCAACCCCATCGTGACGTCGAAGAGGCTCACGAACTACAGTCGGTGGGAACGATGCATCTCCTCACAGCGGTAGAGGCGGCAAAAGTAAAAAAACTAATTTTGGCCTCCACCACCGATGTCTACGGTGCCTTCCCGGAAAACCCAAACTTTTTAACGGAAGAACACGCTCCACGAGGGGATCAACTAGGCCCCTTTTTAAAAGATAAGATCGAAGTGGAAGAACAGTTTTTGAACTTTCAAAAAAAACACCCAGAAAAAGTTGTCACGATTTTAAGACCGGCAACAATCTTGGGCCCAACGGTCAATAATTTTAAAACCCACTTTTTACAAAACCCATTAATCCCAACTGTTATGGGATTTGATCCCTTACTCCAATTTGTTCATGAGAGTGACGTTTTGAAAGCCTTTTTGCAGGTGATCGAAGAAGATCATCCGGGAATTTACAATATCGTTGCCAAAGGGGTGCTGCCTCTTTCTCGCGCCATCCAATTGGCCAGAAAAATTCCAATCCCCGTGCCTACATTCTTAATCTATCCTCCTGCAGAGCTTTTATGGTATCTCAACATTGGCGTGGCCCCCGCTTCGCATTTGAATTTTTTAAAATACTTATGCGTTGCCGACGGAACCAAGGCTTGGCACAAGTTGAAATTTCAGCCGGTTTACACGTCGCAAGAGGCCCTCTTGAGTTTTGTTGGAAAAAAACTGAACAAAGCAGAAACAACAAAGCGTTTGGCAGAAATTGAAAACCTTTATGAATAAAAAGAGACATAAAATGGCGAGCCAGTTTCAAAAACTGGCAAATGACCTGGAAAAAACCCTAGGTCTTGGGGGTGCCAAAACGCACCGTTTTCTCTCCAATTTAACAAAAAATTTAGGCCCTCTTTTGGACAACCTTGAAACAACCATCATGACAACCAAGGCCATCCCCTTTGGGTTGATGCAATCGATGTTTCAAGCCACCCTCAAACAGATTGCCAAAGATGCCGGAATCTCATGGGAAGACCTCAAGGAATCAGGAGAGGATATCATTATTTTATTAAAGGATTGGTTTAAGCCTGATACCTTTAAAGAATCACTTTATCAATTGTCCCGATACTATTTTCAAGGGGAGACACAAGGCGAGGTGGATGAGTTTGGAATGGATCCCGCGATGGTGGAAGCCCTTCGCCCCTTTTTTCAGTTCCTCTATTATGACTACTGGCGAGTCGATGTGGAAGGAATTGCGAACATTCCCAAAAAGGGGCGTTGCCTTTTGGTGGCCAACCACTCCGGAATGCTTCCCTATGATGGGGCCATGCTCACGGTGGCCTCTCTGAATGAACACCCTACAAACCGAAGTGTCCGTTTTTTAATTGAAGATTTTGTCTATCACTTCCCTTTCATGGGAACGATCATGAGCCGTCTGGGGGCTGTTAGGGCCTGCCCTGAGAATGCAACCTGGCTTTTAAAAAAGGGAGAGGCTGTGTTGGTCTTTCCGGAGGGTGTTAAGGGATTGGGTAAACTCTATGAGGAACGTTATCAGTTAAAACGTTTTGGAAGAGGTGGTTTTATCAAACTCGCCATCAAAACAAAAACACCCATCATTCCTGTTGCGATCATTGGGGCGGAAGAAATTCACCCGATCATCTGGAAATCGAACATATTGGCAAAAGCGATGGGGGTTCCCTATTTGCCGGTGACACCGACATTTCCTTGGCTAGGCCCTTTGGGTCTTATCCCTTTGCCGACAAAATGGAGTATTCAAGTTGGTAAACCAATCTCTTTTGACAAATATAAATCGACTCAAGCCGACGATGGTCTGTTGGTTCAAAGACTCACCGAACAAGTGCGCACCCACATCCAAAAAATGGTCGACAAAAACCTCAAAAAACGAAAATCGGTTTGGTTGGGGTAATATTAATGAGAAGTTTTTACGGCTTGAATTAATGGATCGGCTTGGTCACCTTTGCCTAATCCGACTAACAAGCTTCTGACCTGAGCGTAAAAATGATCTGCAGTATGGCGCGTACTAAAACGAATCTCTTCTCCCTGTAACCATCGTGTAAGAGGAGACCGATCATCTTGCTGTAGAACCCCATCGAGTTCTGTCTTCCGTGGAAGCACACCGCTAAACTTCAGGGCTACAGCCCTCCTTGCCTCCAACAATAATCGCTCCTTGGCTGTTTTTGTAGAGAGACTCCAACCTTGGCTTTCAAAAACCGCATCCACGATCCAGTCGTCCACTTCTTGTGCTTTTCTTCCCAACCCAACCAACAGACTTCTGACCTGATTGTAAAAATTATCAGCAGTATGGCCTTTACTAAAACGAACCCCTTCTCCCTTTAACCAGCGTGTAAGATAAGATCGAGCTTCTTGCATTAAAACCCCATCGAGACCCGGATTACGTGGAAGCACACCACCAAACTTAAGAGCTACAGCCCTCCTTGCCTCCAACAAGAGCTGCTCTTGGGCTGTTTTTGCAGAAGTATTCCACCCTTGGCTTTCAAAAACCGCACCCACGATCCACTCTTCCACTTCTTGTGCTTTTCTTCCCAACCCAACCAATAAACTTCCGACCTGAGAGTAAAAACTATCGGCAGTATTGCTCTGACTAAAGCGAATCTCTTCTCCCTGTAACCATCGTGTAAGAGGAGAGTGAGCAAGTTGCACTGAAACCCCCTCGAGACCTGGCCTGTTAGTCAAAACACCACCAAACTTGAGAGCTACAGCCCTCCTTGCCTCCAACAAGAGCTGCTCTTGGGCTGTTTTTGCAGAGTGACTCCAATCCTGGCTTTCAAAAACCGCATCCACGATCCAGTCGTCCACTTCTTGTGCTTTTCTTCCCAACCCAACCAACAGACTTCTGACCTGAGTGAAAAAATCGTGGGTAGTATAGCCCCTACTAAAACGAACCTCTTCTCCCTTGAACCATCGTCTAAGAGGAGATTGAACGTTTTGCCCTGAAACCCCCTCGAGACCTGGCCTGTTAGGCAAAACACCACCAAACTTGAGAGCTACAGCCCTCCTTGCCTCCAATAACAATCGCTCCTTGGCTGTCTTTGCAGAAAGACTCCAACCCTCTCGATCAAAAAGGTATTTCATTAATCTCTCATATTCATCCTTCGCCTTGGCTTGTTTTTCTCCTTGTTGTTCAGCCCTCACACCAAAATAAAGTGCCATCCCCCTCCATATATTTCTCCACTGTATTTCACCCAACACCCCCCGCGACAGACTCTGTAAACTGGTACGGGTGATCGTGACCTGTTGGATCACGAGTTCCCCCTTGATGGTTCCCTCCCACTTTTCATAAAAGGCCAATGCCCCTTGAACGATCGCTATGTCTGCCGGTGTCACCGCTTCACCCCCCAGCCCCCTCTCCTCATTATAAAGCTCTACAAAAATATCCCTGTCTTGATATAACAATGTCGCCAGTCTCCTCAAAAACCAACGGGCATTGACCCACCCTTTGCCTTGTAAAATGGCTTCCATCTCCTCTACCGGCAGGCCCAAATCAATAGCCATTGTCTCCACATCCTCTCCATACCGATTCTCCAAAACCTCCCACAACTTCGCCACCAACGGCTTTTGCAATTCTGCTTGAGCGGGTTTTGCTAATCTTCGCCGGGTCGGCAGTAATTCTCCCAAGTCTTTATGTTCGACCTTTTGTCCTTCTCGATCGATTTCAGAAACAACTTCGCCAGACATTGCATCGAATAATTCTCCTGGCTTTGCCTGGGTATGTCCAGCTACCCCCATCAAATCGCCATAAAACATCAAAGCGCGATCCATACTGTGATAGCGATCTAGAATTTCAAAAATGATCTTTGGTTTATCCAACAACAGTTCACCTCTCCGGCTCACTTCCTTGGGCCCCCTCCTGTTTAAACGTCCTCGCTCCTGACCTTTTTTAAATCTCGAAAAAGTGGGCCTACTTCCCAACAAATGAGTGAACATATATAAATCGGCCCCCTCCAGCCAGACATCTACATTGAAGACCGCTTCGACCTCTCCCTTCTCAACGGCTGAAAGGATCTTTTCCCGAATCTCTTTTTTAGTCTCACCCGAGACAATCGCAATAACCCCGTCTATCTCTCCTTGTTTATAAGCCTCCAAACTCTTCTCCAATTCCTTCCTCCCAATGTGGCCCCGCTCTCCTCCAATCATTGTCAGATTTCTTTTTCTTAAGCCTTCCCCTTCTTGACCAAAGTAGTCTACATAGCCCTTGGCCATCATCTTTGCGTGGCGCAAATCTGCCGCGAAAGTTAAGACGGCTTCCAACGCCTCTTTGCCACTTGGGCTCTTGTCTGGTCTTCTCAATCCACTTTTCTCCAGAGCTTCAAAGAGTCTCTGGTTTCTTTCCGGATAATCCAATAACGTACTGACCAATTCTCTGGTTTGAAAATCATTTGCGGACTTACTAATTTTTAGCTGGCTTAAATCAATCCCTGGCACTTTCACTAGATATGTCCTGGGGGTTACCCCCGATTGCATCAAGACATGTTCTGCAATCCTCACAATATAGGGCCCTTCTTTGCCGGTAGGGGTCGCTGTAAAACCGATACGATAAAAATTGGGGCTCACTTCTCTTAAAGTTCGGATCAACTCCTTCCAACTCTCTTTGCTAGTATGGGGACTTATCTCCAAATGATGAATTTCATCCACCGCGATCATCGCCAGTTTTCCTGACTGGCCAAGTGCTTTTCTCAGTTCCTTTTCAAAGCGCTCTCTCTTTTCTAAAGTGTTGACCGAAGGAATGCTGACCACCACAACATCCCCTCTTAAATTTTTATCCTCAGCCTTATATTCGGTCACCCGAAGCCTCCTTCCAAACCTCCTTTTAAAATAAGGGCTCAATAAACGGACGACTTTGAGATTTTGCTCATGAATCTGTTCCGTATGATTCAAAATAATAAATTTATCTCCCAGTTTAAATAAACCCAACTCCATGGCGGCTGCAAATGAGGCGACCATCACCCGTGTCTTGCCTCCTCCGGTCGGCATGACAATAGTCCCCACCAATAATTGCTCGGCTAGCTTCTCATTTTCCTTCAACTGCTCTTGCTGCATCTTCAATACCCCTTTGACCTTGTTCAAGGTCATCACTTGGTGGGCTCTCAAATGGAGGGCTCTTCCATAACCCACATCGTGATTGATGAGGGCATCGAGAATGGCTCTCTTCACTCCTTTCTTAATAGAAAGTTTGGGGGCTGTTGGCGGATGGATGGACTCCCTAAGTCCGATTCCGGACAAAAACTTCTCCTCAACCGGCTCGGAATATATGGAGGCCCCCAAATTCAAGACACGGTCCAATAAAATCCGCTCTCCCAAAATAATATCTTCTCTATACTGATCTCTTTCTTTGCCATGCTGTGTCTTGAATTGCGCGATCTCTCCTTCCCAAAATTTCAGTCGCTCTTGAATCAGACCCATCTCTTTTGTGTAACCTTCTCGAATCGTGGGGGATAGACTGGCTTCAACCACTCCGTAGCGCTCTGTAACCCTACCAAACTCTTTGGCCACCAAATCTAAATACCCTTCCGGACTGATTGCTCCAGTCTCCAAATCGGTCTCTTGGGGAATACCGTTTTCACGAAGTGGGGGGAGGGATTCATCTGTCTTCTGTTTGAATAGACGGCTCGCTACCAACAAACTCCTCAATTCACTGACCAGATTACTCCTCATTGCACTCGCCTGATTGACTCGCCCTTGCCGAACCGCTTGGACCATGGCCTGACCTTTTTGCATTAAATCCTCTTGGTCGATTCCTGGAACCTCACTCACCCCCCCGATGAGCAGACCCAAACCTGCTGCATTCCCCTCCTCTGCAAGGCTCTGCAAATCATGGCTTAAAAGATACGAAGCGGTTTGGTAGATCGCCCCAGACGCCATGGAACTTAAAAAACCACCCGAAAAAGGCATACTTACACCTCTGTATATGTTTTCGGCAAAAACCCAAAATAGTTGCTTGACATGGATTTATTTTAAAGATACCTTTAAAGGGTCTTTTAAAGGTCATTTATGATACGCTCTGATAAGATCCTTCCCGTCACACAGGTTAAACGGGAGCTAATGAAGCTCTTAAAAACCCTTCGAAGCAGAGGGGGAATTGTCGCTATTACCAAAGATGGTCGTGCAGCGGGTATTCTCATGAGCCCAGAGGAGTATGAGGGTCTTTTGGAAACTTTGGAAATCTTGCAAGATCAATCACTGATCCGTTCCCTCCATCGCGCCTTGAAGGAAGGGAGTGAAAAAAGAACCTACTCCCACAAAGAGGTTTTTGAAGATTGAAGCCGTTTACCCTATTGTACACCGCCGAAGCAAAGACGCGCATTCGACATTTACATCCAACTATAAAACAAGAAATCCGAGTAGCCCTTGAGGAACTCAAAGAAAACCCCTGGATTGGGAAAAGATTGCAAAGAGAATTGACCGGTTTATTTTCACTTAGAGTGCGAAATTATCGAATCCTTTATTGGATCAATGTAGAAAAAAGACAAATTGAGATTTTGACTTTGGGACCTAGAAAAACAGTCTACGACGATTTTCTTGCCAAACAGAAATAAATTAAAAAACGTAAATCAGTTTGGGTGGGGTAAAAACAATTACCTTTTGAGCTTCCCTAATGTCTCTGCAGCATTTTTTGCAAGAACACGATCGCTAGACAAAACAGCTATTTTTGTTAAAGCACGGATTGCCAACACTTTTGCCCTTTTCGTTTTTCCCTTTAAAGCCAAATGCTCCAAGGCTTTAACCGACTTCGGATTGATCTGAACGACAAACGACAACCCTACGGAGGATGCTTCCACAAACTCATTGGATTGAACAGCCAACTCCGCTAAAGCCCACGCAGCTCCTTCATTGATTTTACCTGCCATAATCATTAGGGGAATATGGGATTCCTCAAAAAGATCAATACGCTCTTTCACCAGTTCCCACAAAGCCCATGCGGAATAATAATTTACCCTGGCAGCAGCCAAGAGAAGTAAAAGATGAGTTGATGTAAAAAGATTAGCATAGTCTATTACAACGTCTCTCAGTATCTCTCCCGCATTTTCATCCACCTCAGATTCTTCTATCATTTTTTTTATTAACACTATCAACTCATCGGTTGGTTTTGCTTCTTGAGGTTTTCTTTTTGGAAAAACAGGGAATGGAAAAATCTGTGCTGAAGGGGAAGATTGCTTTCCTGCACAAGCTCCTAAAAAATTTCTTCTTAAGCGTTTCTGGGCCTCAATAAATTTGCCTTCAGGAATGGCATGAATTTGAGCGGCCAATGTTTTTGTTCTTTGTTCGGAAGGAATGGATTGCCCACTTTCTAAGCAACGCCATCTTATGTAGCTCGTTTCTAAATCATCCGGCGACATTCCTTGAGACTCGAGCACCTCAAACAGAGCTTTCATATCAATGAGTCGCATCTGTCCCGCGGTCAAACTTTGGGCTAGCTCTGCTTGTGATGCAAAAAGAGGTGTTACAAATAAAGTGCCTCCCACTGGATTCATCACTAAATCCTCCTCTTAATCAACTCTACCGCCGGTTGATCATAAGGGTTGATTCCCATTAAATGACCCGTGAAGGCGGTTTGAATTTGGTAGCTCATCAATAATTCTCCTAAAGTTTGGGGGCTTAAATCATCAAGGTGGATCGAAACACAAGGACATTTTTTCTCGTGCAAAGCTTGAGCGGTGGCACTGGCTTCGCGAAGCAAGAGTTGGCCCAGGGGGTCTTTTGCGTGTGTTTTTACCGTCATGATCGTGACAACTTTGTCTTTAGGGCCATCCAAAAAAAGTTGGGCCAAAGAATGTTGATCTTGCGGCCCTAAAGCAACCAGGGGAGTTTGGCCCTTCCCTTCTTTGCCTAAGCTCTCTCCCCAAAGTTGGGCATACCATCTGCCAAAATCATAGAGACAATCGGAATAAGGCATCATGACGGAGATGGTTTTGCCGTGATCTTTATTGAGGAGATAATGAAGGAGGCCATTTTTGTGGGCATTTTCTGGGTTGCTTAAGGCCTTTCTGGCTCCCTCCAAAAGAGAATCAATATCAACACCCAAAAACGCCAGGGGGAAAAGTCCCACGGCTGAAAAAACAGAAAAACGCCCGCCGACATTTTTGGGAATGGGAAGATGGGTCAGTTTTTTCTCACGAACCGCGGCATATAATTTGCCATCCCCTTCTTCTGTCGTGACAACCATTTGTACTTTATCAAACTTTGGAGCAAAATGTTCAAAGAGTGTAGTTGTTTCAATCGTGTTCCCCGATTTGCTAATCACATTCAAACAAGTTTTGGAAAGATCAAACGTTTCTAGTAATGCCGCCACACTTTTGGGATCCGGGCTTTCCTGAATCCACAAACGTGATTTTATTTTGGGGGGCAACAAGACTTGCGCCAGGGCTTTCAGACCTTGCGAAGAGCCTCCGATTCCCAGCACGATCAAGTTTTCAAATTTTTCGGAGAACTTTTTGGCGACCTCTTTGATTGTTGCGACTCCTTCTTTGTCGAAGGGAAGATCTCGCCACCCCTCATTTGCCAAAGGAAAAGGCTCTGGCTTGAGCTTGCCTTCTGGAATACCCGACTTTGAAAAATCAAACTGAATCATCTTTTTCTTTGTCATTGCGAGCCCCAAAGGGGCGAAGCAATCTCTCTACTATAAAACCTTGTAAAGATCATCCCAACTCGAATTCATTTTTTCAATCAACCCAATTTTCTTCTGTCTCGATCCTGCCTTAATCTGTTTTTCTCTGCTAATTGCGTATTTAACGTCATCAAATATTTCATAATACACCAACTTTTTTAAATTATATTTAGATGTAAATCCGTTAATCAATTTATTTTTATGCTCATAAACTCTGCGAACTAAATCATTTGTAACGCCTGTATACAAAACCCTATTATCTTTATTTGTCATGATATAAACGTAAAAATTAGATTGCTTCGTCACTTCGTTTCTCGCAATGACGAATCGTAAACAACCTTTCCACCGTAAAGCGTGTACAAAACTTTTCCCTTTAGTTTCATTTCAGTAAAAGGGGTGTTGCGGCTTTTGGAATGAAATTTTTCCGGATCGATGGTGACGGATCTGTTGGGATCAAAGATGGTGATGTCGGCAGGGCTTCCCTTTTTGAGTGTCCCCCCTTTGAGCTTGAAAGCTTTTGCAGGGCCAACTGTTAAAAGTGAAATCAATTTTTTTAATGTTAACTGCTTTTTAGAAACAAATCCCAACAAAACGGGCAAAGCTGTTTCCAAACCGATCAAACCGACATTGGCACAACCGAAACCTACATTTTTTTCATCTTCAGAGTGAGGGGCGTGGTCGGTTGCAATCGCATCGACGGTTCCATCGTTGAGGGCCGCTAACAAAGCTTGAGAGTCTTGTTTTGTCCTCAATGGCGGATTTACTTTTGCATTGGCATTGTAGCCAAGACAAGTTTCATCGGTCAGTGTCAAATGATGGGGAGTGACCTCGCAGGTTACGGATAACCCTTCGAGTTTGGCTCTTCGAACCATTTCAATCCCCTCTTTTGTACTGACATGAGCCACATGGAGATGATGTTTGGTTAATTTTGCCAGCAAAATATCGCGCTGAATCATTGCCTCTTCGGCGGCGGCTGGGATTCCAGTCACACCCAATGAAGTAGAAATCTTTCCCTCATGCATACAGCCACCTTCTGACAACGTTAAATCTTCTGCGTGAGTAATGACAGGGACTTTAAATGTTTTGGCATATTCGAGGGCGTGGCGCATCAGTTTGCCATTCATAACCGGCCTGCCGTCATCAGAAATCGCTACACAACCGGCCTCCACCATCTCCCCAATCTCTGCCAACTCTTCTCCTTTGAGGCCTTTAGAAACAGCGCCAACCGGAAGCACTCGAGCCAAACCCGCTTCTTTGGATTTCTTGAGAATCATTTGTGTCACTGAAGCGTTGTCGTTGACTGGATTGGTGTTGGCCATGCAAAGGATCGTTGTAAAACCCCCAGCCACCGCTGCTTGGCTGCCGGAAGTAATATCTTCACGATATTCAAAACCAGGTTCTCTCAAATGGGTGTGGAGGTCGATGAAACCTGGCGAGATAATGGCTCCTTTGGCATCAACGATTTCATAACCGCTTGTCGGTTTTTTAAAGTGCCCAATTTCACGGATTAGACCATTTTCGATCAAAATGGAAAAATTCCCATCGATATTTTGTGAGGGATCGATGACACGACCATTGATGATTGCTATTTTCATCCTTCTCCTCCACACAACAAATAAAGCAGCGCCATGCGCACCGCCACCCCATTGGTTACTTGATCCAAAATGACTGAGTGGGGTCCATCAGCCACATCCGGCGCAATCTCCACGCCGCGGTTGACGGGCCCTGGGTGCATAATCACCACATCTTTTTTGGCATGTTTCATTGTCTCTTTGTTGAGTCCGAAAAATCGTGCGTATTCTCTAAGCGATGGAAAAAGGGATTCTGCTTCTCTTTCTCTTTGAATGCGTAGCATCATAATCACATCAGCTTGGGGAATCACTTCGCGAATGTCATAAGAAACTTTGACCGAATATTGGCTAATTTCCGCAGGAATCATTGAGGCGGGTCCGGCCACTTGCACTTTTGCCCCCATTTTTGTCAGAAGCAAAATGTTGGAACGAGCAACCCGTGAATGAAGAATATCACCAATGATAGCGACAGTGAGCCCTTGAACTTTCTTTTTGACCTGCAAAATGGTCATCAAATCGAGCAAGGCTTGTGTTGGGTGTTCATGGGTGCCGTCGCCGGCATTGATTACCGGACATTTCACCGCTTTGGCTAAAAGATGAGGCATACCCGATTCCTGATGACGAACGACCAGCAAATCGGGATTCATTGCCTCCAAATTGCGAACGGTGTCGAGGAGGCTTTCTCCTTTTGAAAGCGAACTTCCCGAAGAAGAAATACTGAGTGTATCGGCTGAGAGTCTTTTTGCCGCCATTTCAAACGACGCGCGTGTGCGAGTGGAAGATTCAAAAAATCCCAAAATCACCGTTTTGCCGCGAAGGGCCGGGACTTTTTTGATGGGGCGTTTGGAAATTTCCTGAAGATTTTCCGCCGTTTTCAAAATCAAATCGACGTCTTTTTTGCTGAGGTCTTTGACACTTAAGATGTGCTTTACTGAAAGGCTCATTGAATATGCATTGTTTGCCTGTTCGAAAAATTCTCCTTCAAGATAACCTGATTCTTGCCATCACTCTCTTTAAGCATTACTTTGATAACCTCTTCAGCATGTGTGGCGATCTTTTTGCCCACATAATCGGCCTGAATGGGAAGCTCGCGCCAACCCCTGTCAACCAAAACCGCCAATTTAATGAACTTGGGTCTGCCAAAGTCAATCAACGCATCAAGAGCTGAGCGGATCGTGCGCCCTGTATATAAAACATCGTCCACCAGGATAATGCCGAGGCCGTTAATATTAAATGGGATCTCCGTTTTTTGAACGATTGGTTGATCCCCCACTTCCGACAAATCATCGCGGTACAAATTGATATCTAGAATGCCAACCTTCGGGGCTTTTTTGGTGAGTGTGCCAATCTGTTTCGCAAGCCAATGGGCCAAGGGAACACCTCGGGTGCGAATCCCAACTAAGATAACCTCTCCTAAATTGTCGGCAACGATTTGTTTGGCCATGGACTTTAAGGTTTTGTCCATGTCGGCTTCAGTCATGAGGTGCTTTTCTTTAGCCATATCGAACTGTTAGGTCGCGGGGGGTTGTAGTCAGAACCCCCTCAAAAAGCAAGCAACTTTTTTGAAAAATTGCCGATAACTCTAATAGTAGAGAATTTTAATTTATGAGTATCTTTGCCGCTAATGCAGCTGCTTTTTTCCAAGCTTCTGGGGCCAGTTTGGCTCTGGAAACCACTATGCAAAATATCTTGACCCCAAATGGAACTGATTCCAAACCTACATTGTTGGCAGAGCTAGGGATACCAACTGATATTCCCACCGCAGCCACTTTGGAGAGGCTAGAACAACTGAGAGGTACGCAAAGAAAAAACCCCCCTCATTATCATCCTCTTTTAGCTCCCCACAATGCCAATAGTGAACTGGTACCAATTAGAATGAATTCATCATTCATAATGGCTTCTTCTAAAGACGATAATGGAATGAAGAAAGATCCTATTTCAGATGCCATCCAAAGAATTGGTCAAAAGTTAGAATCTGAGAGTAAAGAGGAGATAACAGATGAGGATATTCAGACCCTTCTAATAGAATTAAAAAATGGATCTCATGAAGCAGCTAACATTCTCATAAACGGTACAAAACACAGAAAAATGTATCCCAAGTTTGTAACCGCACGCAATATCGATTCAATCTTTAACATAGCAGAAAATGCCTTGGCCACCAATGCGTTGGTTATTGCAGAGCTTTGTCTAAAAGTTTATGAGGCTGCACTTAATTCACGAGTTTTTCGACAGAGGTATAGTTATTATCCCCGTGTTGATGAAGAAGGAAATAGAGTACCGCTAGACAGAAAATGGATTGAAGCGGTCCAAGGAGAAAGATTTGTATCTTTATTGGAGAAAGCATTAGCCAAAGACATTGCAACTGCCTATAAACTTTATGGACTTTATTTTGTACCATTCGTAGAAAAAGAGCCTCGCCTCTTGAGGCAAAAAGCCTTAGAGTCAGCATTAGCTTTATTCAAGAAAACAAGGAATCTCGATTTCGCCTATGCCATTTTATATCTTTCTTCCTGGTCTGAACCTTACGGAGAGCCAACCACAATCCCTTATGAAGTTGTGAAGGAGACAGCTGCAATGACAGGTTTAGGAAAACAAGGAGATATTTCCGCCTATTTTCAGGAACTGCTTGATGGCCAAAACTATGGATATTTACATGCGGTTCGCATAGACAGAAAAATTATCGATATTTTGACAGAAAAGATTGAAAAAAGATCTATTGATGCAATGGGCGTCATGGATTGTATCTTAGAAGGGTGTGGAACAAAGCATGAGCAAGTTCGAAAAGACTATATGGACTTTTTTAGACAATTGCTGACGGATAGAGATTTGCATGCTTTAAGGGCTGCTGCCCAGGAAGGCTATCTTCAGGCCCAGATAGCGATTCAAACATTAATAGGGGTCAACATATTTACTGATCATAGTAAAACGTTGTTATACCCCCAATATATCCCCGAAGAAGAGGTCTTTTATTCAGATATTTTAGATTTTCTCTGGAAGAGACGCCACAGTGATGAAGAGGTTTTGTCGCATTATACTCCTTTCAATGCTGATGAAGAACCAATATTGGCCGTGGGATCTCTTTTTGAGATCGCTGCGCAACAAAAGCCAGAAATATTTAAGCACGCATCCCAAAAATTTATTCAAAACATAAGGGGTTATTTCGAATTATTGCCTTCTTCCATTTTGCCAGGGGGAAAATTATTTAGGGAAGACCCCACTTTTTGGATCACTTTTGTAAAACCAATTCGGCTATTAATGCAAAATGAAGAAACCGATGAAGAAACGAAACGATTTTTTAATACTGTTGTGGTATGGATAGAAGGGAAGAAAGACGAACGACTAGAAGGTTTTAGGAGCTTCTTAGATGCAGTTGGTAGCATAGTTACTGATAGTTCTTATCGTTCTGATTTAGAGGAAAGAATCGCTAAAGAAGAGGCCTTAAAAATCTTAGGCCTTTTGGAAGGAGCCAGCCTGGAAGAGATATCGAGGGCAATGTGGAGAGCTCGAATGGAAACAAGCAATCTAGTTGAATTAGAACGTATCGATAAAGCCTTTAGATTCTTAGCGGGAGATGGTTCCGAAGGAGACAAAGAAGATTAAGCATAGCCATATTGTCTTAGCTTATCGGGGCTAGTGGTCCAATCGTGATCGACCTTCACAAAAAGTTCCAAAAAGACCTTTTGATCGCTCATCAAAAATTCAATTTTTTCACGGGCCCGGGTGCCGATTTTTTTGATCATCTGGCCCTCTTTTCCAATCACCATGCTTTTGTGAGAGGTTTTTTCAACAACAATATTGGCCTTAATGACGGTAATCTGGGGCTTTTCCTCAAACGATTCAACCTCTACAGCCAAACTATACGGCAATTCTTGGTGCAAAAGAAGGAGTGCCTGCTCACGAATGGCCTCTGCCGCCAAAAATCTTAACGGCATTTCGGTATAGATTTCTTCTTCGAAAAATTTTGGGCCTTCAGGTAATCGATCGGTAAATGTTTGAATCAGCTCTTCGACCCCATCACCAGTGAGTGCTGAAATAAAGAAGAGTTCTTTTAAACTCCATTTCTCTTTCAATTCCTCAGCGTATTCTTTCCATTTTTCTTTGGGAATCTTATCGGCTTTATTGATAATGACTAATGTCTTTTTGCCTATCAGCCGGTCGATAACCTCATCATCTAGTTCCGGCGTATCAGAGGTTGGATCAACCAAGAAACAAAAGAGATCGCTCTCTTCAATTGTTTTTTCAATTTCTCCCAGCATGAACTGATTTAAAAGCCGTGGAAGAGAGTGGTAACCGGGTGTGTCGACAAAAACAATTTGTGCATTGGGACGGTTCAAAATTCCAGTAATTCTATTGCGCGTGGTTTGTGGCTTTGAAGTGACAATTGCCAACGGTTCGCCGATGATTTTATTGAGCAACGTCGATTTGCCAACATTGGGTTGTCCAAGAATTGCTACACAACCGGATCTGAATTGTTCACTTTGCATGAGTTAGTTTCTCCAATGCTTGTTGCGCGGCTGCCTGCTCTGCCGCTTTTTTACTGGGGCCATGTCCTACACCATAAAGTTCTTCTTGAATATATAAATGAATCTCAAAAGTTTTACTGTGATCTGGTCCAACCGCCTTGATTAATTTATAACGAGGCGTCACACGATAGCGCCCTTGCACAATCTCTTGCAATCTAGTCTTGTAATCTTTGGCAAATCCCTCCGCCCCCACCTTGTCGACGATTTTTGCAAATTGTCTTTCAACTAATTTAAAAGCCTTTTGAAAACCACGATCGAGATAAATAGCTCCCAAAATGGCTTCATAGACATCAGACAAAAGAGAGGGCTTGTCGCGCCCACCGGTTTGGCCCTCTCCCTTTCCCAAATAAAGAAATTCTCCCAATTTAATAATGCGAGCCAGCTCTGCTAACTCTGATTCATTTACAATCGCGGCTCTTAACTTGGAGAGCTCCCCTTCAGGATGATCTTTAAATTTATGCATCAAAAGATGACTGATGGCTAATTCTAAAACGGCATCGCCCAAAAATTCAATCCGTTCATTGTGCTCTGTCGGTGGAAGTTTCAATTCATTTGTATAGGATTTGTGTGTTAGCGCTTTTTTTAAAAGCTCACGGTGTTTAAAAGAATAACCCAGTTTTTTTTCCAAAACTTTCAGACGCTTTTTTTCATCACTGCTGATACGCATGGTGCTCACACCCTTTCTTTTTTAAAATGCCCTTTCGATCCAGCCCCCACCCAAACAGACATCGTTTTGATAAAAGACAGCGGCCTGGCCTGGTGTCACTGCTTCTTGGGGGTTTTTAAATTCTACTTTCAAACCTTCCTCGGAATTGTTGAGTGTCGCCTCAACACCAGGATGTGTTGAGCGAATACGAACGACAGGGTCACCCTCTCCTTTGATTCCTCCCCCCTCGAGGGGGAGGATGGAAGGTGGGGGGGCAATCCAATGGACATCCTTTGCGATCAACCCACTCGCTTTCAACGAATCTTTGGAACCTAAAACAACTTCGTTTTTTTCTGGATTGAGGCTGACCACATACCGACGCTCACCTAATGCCACACCCAAACCGCGGCGCTGGCCGATGGTGTAGGCATGCAAACCCCGATGTTTTCCGAGTCGCTTACCCGCTTCATCAACATAATCACCAGCTTGAAATGCCGCTTCGGGAAAATGTTCTTCCAAAAAACGCGCATGGTCATCGTCCCCAACAAAACAAAGCTCCTGACTCTCTTTTTTTTCACTAGTGATAAGATTCCATTTTCTGGCCATTTCTCTCACTTGAGGTTTGGAAAAATTCCCGATCGGCAGTTTCAAACGAGAAAGTTCTGTCTGGCCCAGTCCCCATAAAAAATAGGATTGATCTTTTTTGGGATCGATACCTCGTAAAAGAGAAAAAGTTCCATCTTCATTTTTTTGGATACGTGCATAATGCCCTGTTGCGATTCCATAGGCGCCAACTTTATCGGCATATTCCAACAAAGCTTTAAAACGGACATCTCGATTGCAAGGGGCACAAGGGAGCGGAGTGCGCCCTTTTGAATATTCAGAGGCAAAATATTCCATCACGTGAGTTTTAAAAGGCTTGCGCAAATCCAAAATTTCAAAAGGAATTTTGAACTGCTCACAGATCTTTCTGGCATCTAAACGATCGATTGGGGTGCAACAACCCTTTTTCAAAGGAGAGTCACAGCTATAGAGCTCCATGGAAACACCCAGGACTTCTAGGCCTTCTTCCATTAACAAGCATGCGGCGACAGAGCTATCCACCCCTCCAGACATCCCTAAAACGACCCGTTTTTTCATGGGAAAGCCGTGTTAGATGACATTACTAAAAAAATAAAGCCAATTCTGCCTAAGATTCCTGAAAATTAAGAAGGAGAGCTTAAGTAAATTAAAATACAAATATATATAACTATTTAATAAATATCAGTAAATATAAATACATATTTATTGTTGCCCCTATTCACCGGTGGCAGTAGGAATCACCCATGCGCTTTTTGTTTCTCATTGTATTCATGAATTTTTGTTATGCAGGCCAACCAACGATCATGAAACTGGCTTCGCAGGAATTAAGCCCCTTCCAAATTGTTTTTTTAAGACACACCTTGGCAATGTTCGCCTTTCTCCCCTTCGTTTTGTTCCGATCCAACATGCGCTTGGCAGGTTTTGATTGGATGCGAATTGCCATTGGGGCTTTTTTCGCTTTCACTTTTGCTTCTATTTTTCAAATTGTCGGAGTGAACCTCTCTCAAGCAACCGATGGTGCTTTTATTATGGCAATGGAACCGGTTGTGACGATCGTTTTAGCTTTTCTGATTTTGAAGGAAAGTTTAGATTCCAAAACTTTAGGGGGGCTTGCTTTGGCTCTGATGGGATTTATCGTCCTGTCGAGCACTTCTTTTAATTCAAACCAATTATCAAACGGCCATTGGCTCGGAAATCTTTTCTTCTTGCTCGCTATTATTGGTGAATCCTCTTTGCCTATTCTGTTCAAACCGTTATTGACCCGTTATTCCCCTCAACTCGTGGCTTTTTATTGTTTGTTATTTGCCTCTTTTTACATGCTCCCTTTTCAAGGAACGGCATTGTGGACAACAATACCCAAGTTGCATGCAACGACATGGATTGCTGTTCTTTATTTGGGACTCGGTTGTTCCTTCTTAGCCTGCTTCCTGTGGCTGACTTGTCTTAAACATTTGAGCGTTTCGATGGTTGCCCTTTCTTGGTTTTTACAACCGGTGATTGGTTGTCTTATTGCATGGGCTGTTTTGAGAGAGCCGATCACGCCGCAAATTTTTGTGGGGGGAAGTTTTATTATCGCCGCTTTAGGATTGCTCTCTTCGAAGTTGTATGAAGTAGCAGAGCCTGCTCTACAAACCCAGCAGAACGTTACACAAAAAACGGTGACCATTATGCGTGTGCAACATCCTTTGTGGGGCCCAAGACCATTGACACCGATCAGGGTTCAGAGATCACCGCACACTCATCATAAACCGGCGCGGCATCATCCTCTGATGCAACAACATTTCCCTTTGACGCGCTATCGTTCGCCTCACCACATTCATACAATGCACTAAGTTAGTTTGGCATTGCAATAAATCTTGTAACTGCTAAAAACTGGCCGTTTATTTCGGGACGTAGCGCAGCCTGGTAGCGCACTACCTTGGGGTGGTAGGGGTCCCGGGTTCAAATCCCGGCGTCCCGACAATCAGAAATTTTTTAAAAAGTCGGCGTTGGTAGGATATTTTGGAAGAGTCTCAATCAGTTTCTTCAAGGCATCGATCGGATTTAGACCCGCCAAGTAAGACCTGACTTTGTGAATCGCTTCGAACTCCTGTTCTGTAAAAAGTTTTTCTTCTTTTCTGGTTCCCGATGCGGAGATGTCGATTGCGGGAAAAAGTCTCATTTCAGCGGGTTTTCGCGAGAGAACAAGCTCTAGATTTCCCGTCCCTTTGAACTCTTGAAAGATGTAATCATCCATTCGGCTTCCGGTATCGATCAAGGCAGTAGCGATAATGGTCAGCGATCCTCCCTCCTCCAGTTTGCGTGCGGCTCCAAAAAATCGGCGCGGTACTTCCAGGGCATTGGCGTCCATGCCGCCGCTCAATGTTTTGCCGCTGCGTGCATCCCGATTGTGAACCCTTGCGAGCCGCGTGAGGGAATCGACTAGGATCAAGACATCTTTTCCTTCGTTGACCTCTCCGATCACCCTCTCCAGAAGTTTGTTGGCCGTTTGAATGTGATGTTCGGTATCATGATCGGAGGACGAGGCGACCACCTCGCCGGTTACGGTTCTTGTAAAATCGGTTACCTCCTCCGGGCGTTCCTCGATCAACAAACAGTAGCTTTTCACTTCAGGGTGATTGGCGGCAAGTGCTAAACAAATTTCTTTTAAAAAAGTGGTCTTCCCCGTTTTTGGAGGGGCAACAATCAGACCTCTCTGCCCTTTGCCGATAGGCGAGATGAGATCAAAAATGCGCATGCTCAGAGGCCCACCAGATGTTTCCAGCCTAAGCCGTTCATGAGGATCGACGGATGTTTTTTGAAGAAATTGAACAAGGGCATCCGACTTCCTTGCTTGCGGGGCGCAATGGTGTCTCGGGCGCTGCTGATGGAAAGATTTTCTCAAGGTGCAGCCAGATTTCTATTTTGCTTCCGGCTTGTCGTGTTTTTCTACAAATTTTTTGATGTCGTCAATATGTTCAACAATGAGCTTTGCTTTTTTGAGCCCAAACTGAAAAGGCCAGCGATCATCCTCTGTGTTTTTGAGGACGAGCATCGCATTGCCCTTGTATTCCCCTTCTTCCACAATAGCCATAGTTATCTCCTTTAGTCATTCCTGAAAAAGTCCATCTGCTTCGTTGTTCGTCGTCAGCCATCCTCACATACCATCATAAGTATGCTGCGGTGGCCTCCTCCTCACTGCCTCGCATCTGGAGCTTTTTGAGGAACGACGAATTTGTCAGAAACAGCAATTGCCGTCCCTTCCTAGAGGATTTTGGGACTTCACGCAAGAAAATTAAGCAAACCCGATCTTGCGTTTGGGCGGTGCCGGTGGTGGCCTCATCAACTCCCGAATGGCATCAAAAACAATCTTGAATTGATGGTCATATTTCTTTTCCAGTTGTTCCAGCTTACGGGCTAGGTCTTTATGCGTGCTCAGTATTTCTCGGAGCCTCACAAAAGCCCGCATAATCTCAATATTCACCTGAATAGCTCTATCACTATTCAAAACACTGGAAATCATGGCTACTCCTTGTTCAGTAAAGGCATAGGGTAGATACTTCCGGTGCTCTCCTCGACCTTTCTTTAAGGTCACAAATTGTGACCTTAAAACGCTAACTTCTTGATAATTAAGCTGAAACATGAAATCCGATGGGAACCTTTTTATATTTCTTTTGAGAGCCTGCAAGAGGACTTTGGTTTTTACACCGTAAAGTTCGGCCAAATCTGCATTCAGCATTACTTTATGGCCCCGCAGGAATAAAATCCGTTTTTCGATTCGTTCAATCGGAATGATTTCTGACATGATTTACCTCCCCTCATTACATAAGCAAACGCTGTGCCAGGTTAAACACGGTTAAAATTGATTTAAGCAGATGTTGGTGACGGATTTAATCAGACAACTGACGGATTTGAAACAGATTATGCATCCAGTGTAAGAGTTTTTATAGGGATGCTTTTAGTTTTTTAAAGACATTTTTCAGTAATTCCAAAAAAGTTGGGCGGGCAATAACTTGAAGTTGGGCATGACTGTTTTGAGCGGCACTAAAGTAAAGAGTGATGGGAAAGCCTTTTTTGAAATAGGCCTGCCGGCTGTAGATATGATCAAGCGCTTGTTGGTCACCCCACAAGCCTTTGTCTTGCATCAGCCACTTGGCCTTGACTTTTTGCCGCGTTTCATCGGTCCACTGGATCAGCTCAACACTTTCAGGGCATGTTTCTGTCTGGCAGCCGACAGCCATGCTAAAAAGAATTCCATGATCTTCATCTGTGAGAATCACTGAAGGGGTGATTGTTAATGCCGCGTCACCCGCAACGGCTGGTGCGGTTACGGAATAGAGAATAACAATGATTGCTAACAAATGTTTCATTCGGGGCTAGAAACTTTTGATTAACTCTTTCACATGAGACGAAGGATTAACGCCACGATAAATCTTCAAGATTCTCCCGTCACCACCAATCACAAAAGTATTGCGCGAGGCAAAGAAGAGCCCTGACGATTCATAGGCCTTGGCAATTTTTTTATCCGGATCGATTAGAAGACGAAATGGGAGACGATATTTCTCTTTGAATTTTTGATGTGACGATTGGGTATCAAAACTGACCCCCAGAATGACGGCATTCTTTCCCTCGAAGGCACGAATGTGATCGCGGAAGCTTTCTGCCTCTTTGGTGCAACCCGGCGTGTCGTCTTTGGGATAGAAATAGAGAATGACCGTCTTGCCTTTATAGTCTTTAAGTGAAACTGGCTTCCCAAGATCATCTGTTGTCGAAAAATCAGGGGCGGGATTCCCCACCTTAAGATCTTCAGCCCAAGCATTTTGGCAACACAGAACAAAGGCAACAATCAACGGTAATTTCATAGGGGTTGATTATAACATCAGATGGAAAGGTCAATTAAGTATTGTGTTTCCGGATTTACAGATTTAAAAGGGCTTTTAATGAACGAAGAAATTACAATTGCGTGTCCCTATTGTGGCGAGTCGATCGTGATTGAACCTGAACCTGCGGATGAGGTTGTCGAATATGTGGAGGATTGTCATGTCTGCTGCCGCCCTATTCTGATTACAGTTCATTATTCTGAAGCAGGCAGCAGAGTGGATGCAAAAAGAGAGAATGGATAGATGCAGAAAGAACCGCCTTGCCTACCGGCAGGCAGGCAGCGATGCTTATTGATTTAACGGTGTGCAAGGAAATTACATATCATCTTGAACCCTCTGTCTTTAATCTTTCGTGAATCCAAATTTTAATTAAAGGCTGGCGAGCTATTCCAATCTTTTGTGCAATATGATCAATCTGTTGTACCAAATCAGCAGGTAAATCAAGATTGATTTTTTTCATTTGGGGCTTTTTCACAATCCCCCTTTTATTGAAGTCTTCAGAAAGATCTTCATTTTCCAAAAACCGATCCATTTCGTCCTTATTCTTGAACTTTTTTGAAAAAGATTGCTTCTTCACGCTCACGAGCCCTCCTTACAGAAATTATTCGTATTTTGTTTTTTCGTTTTGTCCATATAACCACATAGAGTTTCTTGCCGATCCAACCCATTGTGGCACTCCGTTTTTCCGTATCCTCTGAATGGGCGAGATTTCTAACTTCCATATGGATGTTCTCCCAAACAGCGATGGCTTCTTCAAAGGAAACATCATGTTTTATTTTGTTAAACCTACTCTTTTCAGAGTCCCACTCAAATTCCATATTAATTATATACCTTTTCTATACCTAAAAGCAACTTATATTTGTCAGAGCAAAAATGGTCATGACTCTTGCTTTTGCAAGCACTGTACCAAATTAAAGTGCATTTAATGAGAGTTGATCGCAACGAGGTAACGGATTTAATAAGATAACTGACGGATATGATACAGAATGAACCGCCCTGCCTGCCGGCAGGCAGGGATACTTATTGATTTAATTGATCTGTTTTGGCAAGGGGTGTTGGAGAGGGAAATTTTCAAGATATGCAAAATGTTTCGACAAATTTTTATCGCGTTCTGTAGGCAACACGCCCTCTTCTGCGGCGGCCACCAAAGTGCCTCGTAAAACGGGAAGGCCCACCAACCGGAACCGGGAAGTTGGGTTGAGATTGCGGGTGCCTGGAAACAATTTTCAGCGTTTTTTGAATCAGCCTTTCAATATCTCGGATGTCTCTTTTCTGGTCAGGTGTCGCAAAAGAAATGGCCTTTCCCTGGCGACCGGCACGGCCGGTGCGACCAATGCGGTGGACATAATCCTCGGCATTGTCGGGGAGATCATAGTTAACAACCGTCTCGATGTGAGTAACATCAATACCCCGCGAAGCAATATCAGTGGCTATCAAAATTCGGGATCTGCCTCTTCTAAAACCTTCCATCGCCATTTTGCGCTGACGTTGCGAAAGATTAGCGTGAATCTCCGCCACTTGATGACCACGCTTGCTCAAGTCGCGGCAAATTTTGGTGGCCCCCCGTTTGGTACGACAAAAGACAAGCACGGTTCCGGGGGATTCTCTAAGAACAGCCTCAAGGAGTGCTGTCTTCAATTCCTTAGAGACGATAATAATTTCTTGCTCCACATTTTCTACAGTTGTTCCGGAAGGGGCCACTTCCACTCGCACCGGCAATTTCATGTGAGAGGTGGCTATGTTGACGATCGCCGTTGGCATGGTGGCGGAGTAGAGAAGGGTCTGACGATCTCGTGGAAGAACTCTAAGGATCTGATGAAGTTGCGGGGCAAAACCCATGTCAAACATCCGGTCGGCTTCATCCAACACCAGAATTTCAATGTCATCCAACGTTACTGTTCTCTGCTGTAGGTGATCCAAAAGACGCCCTGGTGTGGAAACAATGATGTTGGGCTGAAGCCTGAGGGCATTTTTCTGATGATACATTGATTCCCCGCCGATCACGACCGCCGTGGTTATGCCAAACGGTCTCCCTATCTTCAGAAATGCTTCATTCACCTGCATCGCCAGTTCACGGGTCGGAAGGAGAATAAGTCCCCGCCCTTTGCTCAGACGCAAACGCTCAACTATAGGGATGCTGAACGCAAGGGTTTTCCCGGTTCCGGTTTGGGCAATGCCAATAATATCTTTACCTGCAATCCCTGCTGGAATCGATTGGTGTTGAATAGGCGTGGGCACTGTGAAATGCAGGCGACCCAGAATAGCCAAAATTTCGGGCGAAATGCCTAAACCTGAAAAATCTAAAGAGTTGGTCATAAGCGGGCGAATGGGTAGACAATCTTCTACCAGAGGGATTAAGTCGTTTTTGCGCAAATGATTCCGCCCGTCCCTGTAATGCGCGTTGTTCCGCCGGCCTTAACCTTAATCGTGATGGATGACGGATTGGCGGCAAAAAGATTTAAGATGTCTTGGGCCGTTGTGAGTGCGGCGTCATTTCCATCGGTCAGCGAAATATCAGCCAACGTCAGCCCAAGCGAAGCAAGGGTCTTGCCGGCATCGGTTCCCGTGACCGTGAAACGGAGTCTCACGCGGTAGGTCGTCGTTCCATCGGTAAAAGTGAGTTCCCCGCGAAAGGTGTCTGCGTCATGAAAACCATAATCCACTTCGGTGAAATCGAAACCGGTATTGCACATCATGATCGTGCCACGGGTCCCTTGAATGATATTGGTCAGCAAATCCGCAAACAGGACGGTTGCATTGGTGGTGGCGAAGGCCCCGGCGGTACTGGGATCCCAGGTCCCTTGCTTGCCGCATATAAAAGGATTATCGGCATCAGAAGTGAATGTCTTCTCCATGAAGGTGAAGGAAGTCGCCGCAGCCAGTGCATTTTTTATCGTGGTGGTGGTGACATCGAGTGACCCGCTGCACACGCCCACAGTGGAAAAATCGTTGCTGGTCAGACTCACTCCACTGCTGCCAATTTCTGTGCCAGCGTTGCTGCTGCTGCCGGTTCCGGTAAGACCCCCGCAATGAGTCAACCAAAGCATCGCAAAAACGACAAGTCCTATCTTAGCTTTCATATCACACCCCCTATTTTGATGTGTCTTGTTTTTGTGAAATATTTTGGTGGCCCGTGAGAGAACATCCATAAGCAAAACCACCCGCCACCATTAAAACCAGCGCCAAAAAGAGCAACACTCTTCTCATAAAACCCCCTTTACGGATTGACTTCGATTCTCGGCGCAATATAGATGATGTTGAAACATTTGCAATGAGATTTATAAATTTTATAAAAGGCTTTCGATATCTGATTTTAACGGCTGGCATCGCGTGTATCACCTTTGGCCTCTGGTTTTCCCGCGGACTCAATTTGGATCCTTCGCTAGGCTCACGCTTTCTGAAAGATAATCCTCAAATTGAAACCTACAAGGATTTGCAAGCAAGCTTCGGCACGGAACCCCTTTTGGCCCTCGTTTGGGAAATGGATGGGCCTGTGTTTGAAAAAAAGAATTTGCTTCGGATAAAGCAACTGACAGAAAGACTTGGTCAAATTAAAGGGGTAGAGTCGCTGATCAGTCTTGCTACTCTTTCCAAAAACCCCGTATCGGACATCGAGAGACTCAAGATATTGCCTTTGACAAGAAATCTCCTTGTCGGCCGCGACGGCCGAAGGACCGTCATAGCCATCGTCCCCGAACCCGAAGCGATCATCCCCAGCAAAGGATTACTTCTCACAAAAAATATTGAGTCCAGCGTGAACAGCTTCATTCGACCCCCCGAACGTGCATTCTTGACAGGCCCTCTTGCCATGCAGTCGGAGGCGATTGAATTGTCACGTCGTGATCTTGTTGTTGCCGTCGCTGCCGTAGCCCTTGCCGGAATATTTTTATTGGGCCTCGCCTACAAAACATGGCGCGCTGTTGCGGCGGCCGTTCTGGTTGCTGCCTCGGGAATCTCTTTTGCTTGCGGAGTCCTGGCGGCTTTTCACGTGCCGCTTTCACAATTTGCGCTGATGGCAATCCCCATTCTTGCGGCAATCAGTCTGGAAAATGCGGTTTATTTCATAGAACCTTTCGTAAACGAAAAAAACAGTGGGGCAAATGACACCGAAGCCCTGCGCAAAATGTTTCGCTCGTGCGCCATTCCTTGTCTCTGGACGACGGTTACGACCGTCGCCGGCTTCGCCACACTTTTGTTTTCAAACATCGAACAGATTCGCTCCATCGGTTTGATTGTCGTCATCGGGGCCCCATTTGCCCTCCTTGCCTCTTTAACCATGCTTCCTTCGCTGCTTATCGGCATAAAAAAACAGCCGCAGAGGGGACCCGGCCAATTTTTCATTATGGTCATCAAAAAACGGCCTTTCCTTTTGGCTGGGGCTTTGGCTATTTTTACGCTTGCCTCAACGTATGGCATCCGGTTTGCGCATGTGCGTTTCGATTTTCCGCAAATATTCAAACAGGGGACGGCCCCTCAAGAACAACTCGCCGAAATGGATGAAAAACTCTCCGGGGGAGCCTCCTTTGAGATCATGATGAAAACCCTGGACGGCACCAATTTTTCCGATCCGGAAAAATTCAAATTGATCCAGAGCATGCAGATGGCGATGGGTCTTACGGCACCGGTCACGACAACGATTTCACCAATCGATATCGGCATCACATCTTATGTTGTGGAAAACGGAGTCCCAAAAAATATCAAAGAGCTCTGGAAAAACAGGACCAGCCTTTTGAAAGAAATCCGGGTGTCCGACAAATCGCCGCTTGCCCGCTGGTTGTCAGAAGATCTTAAAAAAGTGCGAATACACGTTCGAGTCCGAACCGATAAACAGGAATATTATGACGAAATGATACAGGCGTTGAATTACCTGAAAAACAGCTTTGCAAAAGTCGGTGTCGGCGTTTCTTGGAGCGGCCTGTCACTCTTGTATAAAGAGATGGAGAAACGGATGCTGACGGAGTTGATAAGAAATTTCATCATGGCCTTTGTCGTTGTCTGTCTCTTATTGATCGCCCTTTTTCGCTCCATCAAATGGGGTCTGCTCGCCATGATCCCCAACCTTTTGCCCATCCTGATGACGATCGGTATCATGGGTTGGTGCGGCGTCGGTTTTTCCCTGGCCCTCATGATCCTGCCCGCTGTGGGTATCGGTATCATTGTCGACGACACCATTCACATTCTGTGTGGCATGAAGCGCCGCATGAAACAGGGGATGCATCCGACGGAGGCCGTGGAGGCGGCCCTCTCCAGTACGGGGCGCGCATTATTCCTCAGTTCCGCCGTCTTGATCCTTGGATTTGCTTCATTGATCACATCCAGTTTCATTTCCAACATTCAGCTCGCCATATTTATGCCGCTTTTACTCGCACTGGCTCTTTTGTTTGATGTGGTGGCCCTTCCGTTAGGTGTCTTTATGTGGCACAGGAAAAAACTTTCGCCCATGCGACATTTCGTCACTCAGAAAGGATGGACCGAACCCCCTTTTCAAAATGCATATTGGGATAGTAAAAAAGATGGGATTTATGTTGATGTGGTGTCGGGAGAACCTCTTTTTAGTTCTCTCGACAAATTTGACTCTGGAACCGGATGGCCCAGCTTTACCAAACCTCTTGAAAGGACCAATCTCACAACACGCGAAGACAATACCCTGAAAAGGAAAAGGACAGAACTCCGCTCCAAAGAGGGTGACTCCCATTTAGGGCATGTTTTTCCAGATGGGCCGGGCCCAGAGGGGCTTCGCTATTGTATCAACTCGGCCTCTTTGAAATTCATTCCGGTCGAAAAACTTGAAGCAGAAGGATATGCACAATACCTCCCCCTCTTTCAAAAATCGCAAAAGAAGGAAGTGGCCACGTTGGCCGGCGGTTGTTTTTGGGGGGTGGAAGAGATTTTTCGAAAGCTGCCGGGTGTTTTGGAAACGGTCGTTGGCTACACGGGAGGGGCTCTCAAAAATCCAACTTATGAAGAGGTGCGTACTGGCAAAACGGGTCACGCCGAGTCGGTCCAGATCACCTATGACCCCTCAAAAATTAGTTATGAAGAAATATTAAGATATTTTTTTAGGTTGCATGATCCAACGGCTTTGAATGAGCAGGGAAATGACAGGGGAACTCAGTATCGCTCGGCCATTTTTTGTCAGAACGAAAGTCAAAAAAAAATTGCCCTCAAAGTTAAAGAAGAGATTAGCAAATCAGGAAAATGGAAGAACCCTATTGTGACTGAGGTTGTTAAATCTCAAGCATTTTATCCCGCCGAGGATTACCATCAAGACTACCTTCAGAAAAACCCCAACGGCTACACCTGCCATTATGTGAGGGATTAGCTGCGTTAGGTATCGCATCGTGCCCGTCGCAAGAATATAGATTGATTTTAAAGATCACTACCAAATCCAATCTTGCGTTTGAGCGGCACCGGTGGTGGCGTCATCAACTCCCGAATGGCATCAAAAACAATCTTGAATTGATGGTCATATTTCTTTTCCAGTTGTTCCAGTTTACGAGCCAAATCTTTATGTGTGCCTAGTATTTCTCGAAGCCTCACAAAAGCACGCATGATTTCGACATTCACTTGAACGGCTTGTTTGCTCTTGAGAACACTGGAGAGCATGGCAACTCCCTGTTCTGTAAAAGCGTAAGGATTTGCCCTTCTTAACCCACCCCAACTTGAAGTCACAATCTGTGACTTCAAGATTCTAACCTCCTGATTTTCCAACTGAAATATGAAATCTGGAGGGAATCTTTCGATGTTCCGTTTGACAGCCTGTATGAGAGCTCTGGGCTCCACACCATATAATTCTGCAAGATCAAAACTAAGCATAACCTTGCGCCCTCTTAGTAAAAAGATGCGTTTTTCAATGCGCTCGATAGGAATCACTTCTGTCATGGTTCACCTCCCCTCATTACCTAAGCAAACGCTGTGCCAAGTTTGGATACCTTTAATGGGATTTGATCAAAATGAGGTGACCGATTTAATCAGACAACCGACGGATTTGAAACAGAAAGAACTAGATACTTATTGATTTTAAAGATCAGTACCAAACCCGATCTTGCATTTGAGGTGCCATTTTGGCACCTCAAAGCCTAGTTTTTGTGATGGCATGCTAACCGGTCGCAAATTGCAACCAGTTCGTTGTTTCTTCAAGGTCACAAATTGTGACCTTGAACGAAGGGCCTTTACTTCTTCCCAAGTCAGCTGAAACACAAAATCCTCTAAAAACATTCCTTGCCTGAATTTTAATCCGTCTGGGTTTTTTTATGTTTACCACTCTGCAGTGCAACACTTCCGCCAATCCAAATTTCTTCGTCACTTTTGTAGATAACTTGAATTCGGCAAGGCCGATGAATGGACTGGCCTTGTTCAATTGTAAGGTCTCGTCTTAAACAACATGCCAACGCAGCTGCAGCAACTCCTGTTGCAGCGTCTTCTTTATGACCTGTTTTTGGATTAAACCCACGAGCATGAAATACATCGGATATCTTTTGGTTCTTTGTGTAAACATACACACCATTAACTTTATTTTTGATGCTCCAAGAGGTAAGCAAGTCAAAATGGGGTTGTAGCGCTGCTAAGCGCTGGTGCGAATGCAAAGGGACCAACAATTTTGGGCTTCCCACAGACGCAACTTGAAACGGCAAACGATTCTCAATATCTGATCGATCAATACCCAGAATGTTGCATATCTCGTGCTCGTCCCAATCAATCGGTGAGAGTAATTCGTTGCACACTTTAATTTTGACAACCTCCCCAAGGAGCATCGCATCAAGTTTCAACCCCGATGTTGTATTGCAGATCAGAGTATCGCTTCTACGAAGCTTCATTAGATGATACGCTGCTCCAATTGTGCCGTGCAGGCAAAGGGGCATGATAGTTGATGGATAGTAATATTCCAAAATTGGCTGCGATAAATCCTGATCTTTGATAAAAACAGTGACTGGTAGGACTAATTGAGAAGCCAATTGCTGTTTACCTTCAGCGCTTCCAGAAAAACCACTGACTACTGCAGCAGGATTGCCCGATTGTGGATCGTCAGTACAAAAACAATTTAGAATGTTGATTTCCATAGAAATCCGGGGACACAATACCTAATTAATCTACCCTGGCAAGGGGTGTTGGAGAGGGAAAAAGTCAAGACTTGATTCCTTTACCAGACCAACCAAAATTTACTCGCACTTACGATATCCAGCCTGACAAGCATCTTCGCACAAGTTTTGTTCTTTAATTGACAGGTAGTCACATTCCGATTTGCATTTCCGTTTAAAAGCATAGCAACCTTCTGAAAGATCTTCTTCATCCTCGCAGTTACTCTTACCTATTTGGCAGGAATCTTCGCAACCATTAGTCATGCATTCATTCCGGCACTTGCGAAAGGCATCAAAACAGTCTGACCAACAAATGGCAGGCAATGAAAAATAAACTAGAACCAACAAAAACTTTATAATGAGCCATTTAGAAGACATCCGCTGATTTTATGGACAAAAATCAAATAGAGTCAATCGTAGTCTTGATATTTTGGATCTAGTATAATGTTAGGCATTGCATACCTAGCGCTTACGGCAGAACAATCCCTCTCATTGCTAAATAGGACTTAGAGAATTCATAGATTTTGATTAATCCACCGAAAAGTGCCACAAAACTAACAATCACTTTATAGAGTTTCCCAAAAATAGACATCTCAACCTTTGTTGCATCAAATCCTGCGAAGCGCAGTAGGTAGAAAGGGATTCTGATAAGCTCTCCAATCCAATACAATGGATTGATCCATTTCTTCCACTGATTTTCTATAATATAATCATATCGCCCAATCGCTCTATCCAATAAATCCAATACCCTCTGATGATCAAAAGCATTATGAAAGATGTTAGCGAAAAGATTAAATTCTCCTGAAAGACCACCTATATTTGCTGAATAAATTGATGTGCTTCCTCCCACATCATTTACATGTCGGATGATTACCGGCACAGCTTTGTTAATTGTTGATCGAAGCTCAGATATCCTTTGCTTGTCTTCACTACCAGAAGGATAATCCTCCGAACTTAGAGTTAGATATTCTAAGTAGATTTTTTTGAACTCAATCAATCTCTTCTGCTTATTTCTATACGTCATTTTATAGCTCTAGATATTAATACCGCATACCTAACTGAAACTATTATCCCCCACACACTTTACACGGCACACCGCCGCGTTTGTAGGCTTCGGTTCGGGGAATAATAATACAATTTTTGGTGCAGCGCTTGCCCCAAATACAAGTCATTTGTCGTTTTATCCCGTTGGCAACGAAGTAAAGGAATTGCAAAGATGTTGAAAGGATAAAATGATGTCCCTAAATTAAATGCAGTTATAACAACTATTAATAATATATAACTATATGATATTATTTGTATTTATTTAAATATTGACTATAGATAGTTAATCGATATAAAATAGTTATGTAATATCAACTAATTGATTATGAGTAAAAAATTAAATACGTTCGCAAAATTTGTGGCGTTTGGGGTTGTTCCGAGAGCGGAGGTAAAAAACGATTTGCCTGCGGTTAGGACCCTCATGCGAGAAGGTCTTGTAAAAAAGGTTTATAAAAAGGGGAAGGTTTTTTATGAACTGACAGAAGCCGCACTTCCTCTGCTTGATGGCTATCGTAAAATGCTTCTGGAAGAAGCCCAATTAAATTATCAGCTCTATCCGCGCCGACGCTCTTTTTATAATGCCCTCTTGGAAGATGTAAGATTTTTGGATACCTTCAAACCAGACGCTCAAAACTTTCAATTCCTGGGAGATTGGCGATTGCACGAATCCCCTCTTCCATCACAACTTCAATTAGCCCAATGGCGCTTTTATCAGAAAGAGAATGTGGCATGAAACAAAACAATAAAATCAAGGTTCTAACTAAAGAAATTGTTTTGGCCCTGCTCCCAAAAATTGATCATGAACTGGCAAAACAAAACAAGCAAATTCAGGTGACTCTCCTTGGTGGCGTTGCTCTTCTTTTACAAAATTTTATCACACGCTCAACGAATGATATCGATGTTTTTCCCAATAAAGATGCCGATTATTTTGAAAAAGTGTGTCGAAAACTGAAAATCCCAGTTCAGATTGTTGCTTTGACATCTACCGTAGATTCACAAAACGCTTCTGTTGTTAATAATTATCGGGGCCGATTTTTGACGATTGATTCTATCCCTGCAGAAGATTTGATTCGCTCCAAATTAGAGCGTTTTTTAAAGCACGATCCTGATGACATTTACGCTGTCATCGACCATGTTCAACTACCCTATGAAAAATTTAAAGCCATTGTACAAGAGATGTTATCTTATTTTATCGGCAATCCTCGTAGTTTGATTTTAAGTTCGCAAATTGTCGTCGAAAGAAAATATCCTCAACATTTGGAAGATTTCAAAAAAACAGTGAAATACTGATTACCCCGCGATGGTTTCGATGAGGTTTACTTCGTCTTTCGTGAGTTCAAAGTCAAAGATTTGTAAATCATCTTTCATGTGTTGAGGATCTGTTGTTCCGGTCAGCGGGGTCATGCCAGCTTGCACAGCAAATCGAAAAACTACCTGTATTGGGTTTTTCCCTACTCGCGATGCTATTTTTTTCACTTGGGAATCTTGCAAAACAAATGGATTTGCGGTGAGCAATGAAAAGCCTTGGTAGACAATATTGTTGGCTTTGCAAAAATCGCGCACGTCTCTATCCCAACCCATTTTTGCAAAGCATCTGTTCTGAACCACCATTGGTTTGACTTTTGCTTTTTCAAAAAGAAGTTCCACCTGTCCCCTGTTCACATTGCTAATGCCGATTGCTTTGGCCTTTCCTGATTTATAAATTTCTTCGAGTGTCGCCCAGACTTCCCAATCTTCTTCGCTCAAGCCCGGGTGAGAATAAGGGCCGTGCAAGAGATAAGAATCGACAGTGTCGGTGTGGAGGTTTTTTAACGAAGAGTTAAACGATTGCCAGACTTGGGTATGCAAATCAGCACTTGGGTCATAGGGAATTCTATGGTCCTGGCCATCGACAGGAGTAAACTTGGTTTGCAAAAATAAATTTTCGCGAGTCATACCTTGTTTAGCAAGTGTCGCAAGGGCCTCCCCCACAAGCGCTTCTTGATAATGTTGCGGTTGGTTGGCTGTATCGATTGCTTTAAATCCGGCAGTAACGGCAGTCTTGACCAGCTCTGCTGTTGCCCCTTCCTTCCACGCCGTACCGTAGATAAACAAAGGCATTCCCATTAAATCTTCAAGGCATCTAGGATGGATTCCAAATCTCTTTTGATTTTGAAAAGAATTTTGCGGTTATCGAGTGTCGGTTGGGATTGCGGTTGTGAAATTCTTTTGGGTCTTGGTGGCGAAGGCATCTCTTCTTTGGGCAACTCGAGTGGCATTTGATGAACGGCCTCATGCCCCCTATTTTCCCGCATCACATCTTTAAGCCTCTTTCTCGCCCCATTAATTGTAAAACGCTCAAGATATAAAAGCTGCTTGATGCGAACCAGCAATTCGACATCACGTCTTTTGTAGAGACGCTGACCCGATTTGGATTTGGCCGGTTTGATATCGGGAAATTCAGTTTCCCAATATCTCAAGACATACGGCTTTACACCCAAAAGGTCGGCTACCTCCCCGATACGAAAATAAAGCTTATTGGGAATGACTACCGTTTTTATGATCATGATACGATTTCAGATTTGTTGAGTGCCTGTTTTAAAACCTGACTTGGTCTAAATGTTAAAACCCGTCTTGCCGAAATTTCGATCTCTTCACCGGTCTGTGGATTTCTTCCAACTCTGGGGCGTTTGGCGCGGACGACAAAATTGCCAAAACCGGAAATTTTGATTTTTTCCCCCTTTTCAAGTGTTTCTTTCATGGTATCGAAAACAAGCTCGACAATTTCTGAGGATTCTTTCTTGGAAAAACCAACCTTCTCATAGATTTGTTCAATGATCTCTGCTTTTGTCATTTTGGCCTCCTTGGCTATTTCTATAGCAAAAGCATTCTAACACAACAAGTTATAAGTTCTAGTTAAAAGTTCACTTACGAAGTTGGGCGGGAAGTGCTGCTTCTAAACGCTGAATTAGCTCTGAATGAACCTGGTTGACCTCTTCATTGGTGAGGGTTTTCGTCCTTGAGGCATAATGGATATTCAAAGCGACACTCTTGTGGTCGGGCGGAAGGTTTCCTCCCTTAAATAGGTCAAAAAACTGGATTTTTTCAATCCAGGGGTTTTGAAAGTCTTTTATAGCCCCTTCTATTTTTGAAGCCGATAAATTGTCAGCAACTACCAATGCCAAATCCCTCTCTATATAAGGATACTTGGAGAGAGGTTTAAAATGAATGGTGACCTTTCTTGAGAGTCCCGCTAATTGATCCCAGTCAACCTCCAAAGCATAAAGGGGGAGATCCAAATCCCACAATTTGAAAATTTCAGGATTCAATAGGCCTATCCAGCCTATCGCTCCTCCCTGAGAATGAATGGTAGTCGCTGCGGTAGGAACTAAAAAATTGGGCAAATCGGTTGTCTCATAATGCAAATCAGGAAGATGTAAATCGGTCAATAATTGTTGAAGGAGCCCTTTTAGGGAATAGAAATCGACATTCTTTTCCTTACATTGCCATTGCTTGGGCCACTGTGTACCGGTTGCTATCAGCCCAAGATGTTTTGTTTCGACGACATTTCCCGATTCCAAATGAAAAACTTTTTTCAACTCAAAAAGCTTGATATCTTTTCTTTGGCGGTGTGTATTGAAGGCAACCGCATCTAAAAGACCAGGCATCAAGGAGGGTCGCAAACAGGCATGATCTTCAGAGAGTGGATTACTGATTTCAACGAGGCCCTCGGCACTATCAAAAACCTTTGCCTTTTTGAAAGAGGTAAAACTCAAAGGACAAACTTCGCTATATTGTAGACCTGTTAAACAATCGATGGTAATTGCTTCAGCACAACGATGAGCCGGTTGTTGGGGCAAATTCATTTTGATCGTTGGGAGTGTTGCTTGAATCTTGTCGTAGCCCTTAAGTCTGACTATTTCCTCAATCAAATCGATTGTTCTTGTCAAATCCGGTCGATAGGTTGGAACAATAACTTTCAAAACTTTAGCAGCCATTTGTACTTGCAATCCCAAAGCACTCAACAAAGTTTTGGCTTCATGAGCTGAAATTTCAACTCCCAAAATGCGCCGGACCTCTGAGAGTGGAAGTTCCAGAGAAAGTGACTTGATCTTTTTTGAATAAATATCGATCCAGTCTTGTGTGGGTCTCCCTCCTGCTGTTTTCACAATCAATTCGGTGAGGCGATGCAAAGCGTTTGGCACTCCATTGGGATCGACACCCCGTTCAAAACGATACGAAGATTCGCTAATGAGTTTTAAACGTTTTGAAGTCCGATGAATTCCCTTCGGTTCAAAACAGGCTGCCTCCAAAACAATATCTTGGGTCGCATTTTGAACCTCCGAATTTTGACCACCCATGATTCCTGCCAGGGCAACGGGGCCTTCTAAATCACCAATAAAAAGATCGGTTGGATCACAGGCTCTTGTTTCACCATCGAGTGTTGTGAAATGCGTCTCCCCTTTTTGTTTTTTGACGACTATTTCTCCACCATTCAATGTTTTGTAATCAAAGGCATGTAAGGGATGTCCCAATTCCCAAAGAACGTAGTTGGTACAATCGACAACATTATTGATAGGTCGTAAGCCCACCTGTTCCAAACGATTTGTCAGCCACGATGGGGATGGGCCAATTTTCACGCCATGAATCATACGAGCCATGTAGCGGGGACATGCTTTGCTATCTTCTACGCTCACCTTTAAAAAATTTTTGATGGATTCTTTTCCTTTGGGGGCCTGAAAGATCTTTGGCTTGAAAACCTTCTTTTGAATGGCACTCACTTCTCTTGCAATTCCAACAATACTCAAACAATCGGAGCGGTTTGGGGTAATGCCTAATGTTAAAATTGTTTCGTCTCCAGAACCCTCAATGGCCTCCACTTCGATGCCAGCCATGGTTAACTGGTGTGCAAGCTCCTCCGGTTTGGAGCGGATTGGGACAAATTCTTTGAGCCAACTGAGAGAGGTTTTCATATTCTGAAGGGATATATAAATGACAGGGGGATACACATCAATATAAAAAATAGCTCGACAAATTCACCCTATATAGGTAATATTAAACCAATATGAAAGCTGCCCTGGTCTACTGGCATAAAGCACGTCTCCAGGGGCGGTACATACTAGAAATGGAAATTTATAGAATCGGAAAATCTTCAAAGTATCGGGATGGAGTGAAATACGGGCTTATCCTGATGGATCCTCAAAGTGGAAAGAGGGTGCTGATGGACAATCATCATCCAAAAGGACCTCATATTCATTTGGACAATCAGGAAATACCCTATCAGTATGTTGATGAAGAAAAATTGATTCAGGATTTTAAAAATTTGGTTTTAACCCACATGGAGGTGAAAATATGAAACGTCTCATTGTGTCACTGAAAACATCTGATGAAATACTGGCTGACTTCAAGAAAGCCTTTCGTAAAGCTAAAAAGGGGAAACTGAAGAAACCCCACTTCGAAATCAGTTTTGACAACAAGGGGGATTTTGACCGCTTTGTGCGCAATCTCGATGTTTTGAAGTACATTTTGGTCTTCAAGCCGAGGTCTATTTATGAGTTGGCCAAGCTTACCAAAATTGATGTGTCCAATTTAAACAAAGTCATCCTTTTTTTCCAAGAGGTTGGTGCCTTGAAAGTCAAGACAACCAAAGTATCGGGGCGAATGGTCAAAATGCCCATCATGGAATACGATACGGTTGAATTTAAACTGGCAGCTTGAAGCGTTTTCAAAAGAAAACGGGAATATAAGAGAGAGCTAGTTTCCCCTATTTTTTTGTTGCCACTCTGCATGAAGAGTCCGTGCTAGCCCAACCCTCTTTTCATCCAGCGATTTGAGTTGAGCTTGGATAGGACGCCAGAAACGAACGGATTTTAGATGATACCCAGTATATTGAAATGCATCTTCCGCACGATGGGCGAACATTGTGACGGAATCAATAGGTTTTCTTTTATACTCTTCACTAGAGGCAGTGACATATTAAGAGAGCGGTAAAAAAGTAGTGGGTGGCCCGTAGTGTTGCTGTGGGGTTTTGTTAGGGGCCCCCACAGGACACGGAGGGGCAGGACCTACTACTTTTTTACCACCCACATTAGAACTGCTCTAAAAAGCGCAAATCACTTTCGTAAAACAGCCGGATGTCGTCGATTCCATATTTGAGCATGGCAATCCGCTCCACACCCATACCAAAAGCAAACCCGCTATATTTTTTGGGGTCGATTTTGACTTCTTCCAAAACGGCGGGATGAACCATTCCGGCTCCCAGAATTTCCAACCAACCGTCGCCACCGCAAACGCGGCACCCCTTGCCGTTGCAAAGGGCGCAAGAAATATCGACCTCCGCCCCCGGCTCCACAAAAGGAAAAAAGCTGGGGCGAAAGCGGACTTTGCGGTCAGCACCAAAAATAGTTCGGCAAAAGAGTGTTAACACCCCTTTTAAATCGCCAAAGGTGATGTTTGTATCCACCATGAGACCTTCCACCTGGTGAAACATCGGTGAATGGGTAACATCGTGGTCATGGCGATAGACCGCACCCGGTGCAATAATATAGAGAGGGGGTTTTTGTTTTTCCATCACCCGAATTTGCACCGGCGACGTATGGGTTCGAAGCAACAATTCGGATTTCGGATTTCGGATTTCGGATTTGATATAAAAAGTGTCTTGCATTTCACGAGCGGGGTGATCGGGAGGAAAGTTAAGGGCTCCAAAATTATAATAGTCGGATTCGCAATCAGGGCCCTCATGAATGGAGAAACCTAAATTTAAAAAAATCTGTTCAATTTCTTTTTGAACAAGGCTCAAAGGATGTCTGAAGCCTTTGCCAAATTGCAAACCGGGAAGAGTGGCATCAATTTTTTGTGAGCGAAATTTTGCCTCTTTTTCTTTCCCTTCCAAAGATTTTTGAAGAAGAATTAATTGCGATTCAATGGTTTGTTTGACTTCATTGGCTCTTTGACCCACTAAAGGCCTCTCTTCTGGCGAAAGTCCACCCAAACCCTTCAAGACTTCGGTCAAAAGACCTTTTTTTCCTAAAACATGGATTTTGTAATCTTGAAGTTCTTTAATGCTTTGAAAGGAAGATAATACCTGGACGGCCTCTTTTTGCAGCGCCTCAATCTTGGCCAGCAATTCCTCTTTCATTTTTGGGTCATTGCAACCAACTCTGCGAAATCTTTTGGTTGTGTCGCTGCCAATTCTGCCAACATCTTGCGATTCAGTCCAATCTCTTTTTTCTTCAAGGCATGCATGAAATGATTGTAAGAAAGCCCCAGCTCTTGCACGGCGGCACCAATGCGAATCTGCCAAAGCTGACGAAACTCGCGCTTCCTCGTTTTGCGATGTTTGTAGGCATAAACTAACGCTCGATCGACCGCCTCTTTGGCTGTCCTGAACAAACGATGACGACCACCATAATAACCCTCTGCAAGTTTCAAAACTTTTTTACGTCTTTGTCTTGCTTTTGTTCCTCGCTTTACTCGTGCCATAAAACCTCCAATATAAAATTAACCGTAAGGCAGTAAACGTCTAATAGATGGTGCATCACACTCACCTAAAATCGAAGCTTTTCGCAAATGCCTCTTTTGACGGCGTGATTTGCAACCCAAGATATGCCTTAAGTATGCCCTCTTGTGTTTAACCTTTCCCTTTGCTGTCAATTTGAAGCGCTTGCGCGCTCCTTTGTTTGTCTTTAACTTCGGCATATTATGTCCTTTTTGTTGAGTTCGGTGCTAAAACGGCCGATAACATTTTTCCTTCAAACTTTGGGGGTTGATCAATTTTGGCGGCATCCCCAATTTCTGCAATCAATTTTTTCAAAAGCGCTTCTCCCAAATCTCTGTGGGCCATTTCTCGGCCTCTAAATTTCACAGTTAACTTTGCCTTGTTGCCATCTTCCAAAAACCGTTTCACATGCTTCAGTTTGGTTTGCAAATCATGCTCATCGGTTGTGGGCCGCAGTTTCACCTCTTTTACCAGAACAACCGCTTGGTGTTTCTTCGCTTCTCTTCTCTTTTTCTCCTGTTCATACTTGTACTTCCCATAATCCATGATCTTGCAGACCGGCGGCCTCGCCGTCGGCGATACTTCCACAAGATCATAGCCTTCTTCTTGAGCAATCCTTAAGGCCTCCCTTGTTTGCATGACTCCCAACTGCTTTCCATCGGAGGCAATGACACGGACTTCAGGAACCTTGATTCTAAAATTCACTCTCGCTTCTCGTTCACGAACCCCAAACGACTGATATTGTGCTATACGAATCCTCCTTTTTAATGATACTCTTGAATCTCTTTGCGAATGCGTTCCACAAAATCGTTAACCGGCATCGCACCCAAATCCCCTTCTTTACGGGAGCGAACCGCCAATTTATTTTCTTTCACCTCTTTATCACCAATCACCAACATATAGGGAGTTTTTTTCATTTGCGCTTCCCTAATTTTTAAACCCAACTTTTCATTGCGCCCATCCAAATCGACCCTGAAACCTTCACGGCGCAAGGTCTCCAACATTTTTTGAGCATATTGGATTTGAGAATCCGAGATGGTTATGAGTACGGCCTGAACCGGAGACAACCATACTGGAAACGCCCCTGCATAATGCTCAATCAATAACCCCAAAAATCTTTCGAAGGAACCGAGTAGCGCCCGGTGCACCATAAAGGGTTGATGGGCGCGTCCATCGGCGCCTTGATAGCCGATTTTGAAGCGTTCCGGCAAGTTAAAATCGAACTGAACGGTTGATAATTGCCAAGGGCGACCGAGGGCATCTTTGATCTTGATATCGATCTTTGGGCCATAAAAAGCCCCCCCACCCTCATCAATTTCAAAAGGAATTTTATGAACTTGCACTGCATTCTTTAAAGCTTTAGTTGCTCTTTCCCAGTCCTCATCTTTGCCCACAACTTGAGGGGGTTTTGTGGCAACAAAGGCTCTAAATTCTGTTATCTGAAAAGCCTTGAGGACCTTCAAAACTAAGCCAAGGCAATTTTTGATCTCTTCATCCGCCTGTTCCGGGGTGCAAAAAATATGGGCATCATCTTGTGTGAAACCCCTTACTCGAGTCAGTCCATGCAAAACACCGGAGCGTTCGAAACGATAGACGGTACCAAATTCGGCAAGGCGAATGGGAAGTTCACGGTAACTTCTCCGTTTCGAGCCATAAATCAAAATGTGAAAAGGACAGTTCATCGGTTTTAGATAATAAGTCTGTCCTTCGACATCCATCGGCGCATACATATTTTCCTTGAAGAAGTTGAGATGGCCAGAGGTTTCCCATAATGTGGAGCGTCCCACATGAGGAGTCGATACCCAATCATAACCTGCCGCGGTTAATTCTTTGCGCAAAAAATCTTCGATGACCATTCGGAGGGTAGTCCCTTTGGGATGCCAAAGAACTAATCCCCCACCAATGTCCGGATTGATTTCAAAAAGCTCCAGTTCTTGACCCAATTTTCTATGATCTCTCTTTTCTGCTTCTTCCAAACGTTTGAGATAATTTTCCAGATCTTTTTGGGAAGAAAAAGCAGTACCGTAAATTCTTTGCAACATCGGGTTTTTTTCGTCCCCTCGCCAATAAGCACCAGAGACTTTGAGCAATTTGAAGGCTTTGATGTCACCGGTTCGCTCAACATGGGGGCCTTTGCAAAGGTCTGTAAAATCGCCATGGGTGTAAAAAGTAATCTTGTTATCTTCCAAACCCTCTATAATTTCCAATTTGTAGGTTTCTTTTTCTTTTTTAAAAAAAGTGAGGGCCTCCTTTTTGCTCACTTCTTTACACTCAAAGGGAAGGTTTTTTTTGATGACCTCGGCCATTTTGGTCTCAATTTTTTTCAGATCTTCGGGGGTAAAACCGCGAGGGTAATCAAAATCATAAAAGAAGCCATCTTCAATCACAGGGCCAATAGTAATTTTGGCCTCTGGAAAGAGTTTTTTCACCGCATCGGCCATGACATGCGCGCAGGAATGCCTCATTTTCTCTACAGGATCGTTCTCGTGGCCGATTCTACAAACCATAGGGGGGTGGTTTTACAGAAAACAATTGTAATATCAAGGGGTTTTTTGAAATCCAACGAAGCGGTTCATTTGATCAAAAACAAAGGCCAAGAAACGTTTTTTGTCATCCACACTCATGTCTTGGATGATAATGCCTGTTTCAAAGCTGGTTGAAGAGATTTTATTTTGCCAGACTACTTCTCCCTTGGCATGAAGTTTAAGCTGCGGATCATCTCCCAAAAAGATTTCCAAATCGAGTTTGCTTCCATTTTCCAAAGGGGTTGGTGCCATCAAACGCAAGCCCCCCGCACTGATGTCGGAGCTAACCGCCTCTGCATATTCAGAAAGTGTTCCCCCAACTCCTTCTACGGCATAGCTAACGGTTAAAGCAATGTCTAGACGGGCATATTTGCGACGATTTTGAGAACTAGGCACAGGGTCATGCTAATCGGAAAAAGTAATAAATGACAGTGGAAAATTTCAAATGCCGGCCTGCGAATAACGTCGAATAATAATCTGAAGAAATTTTGAGAACTCGCCCAACAGCCTAAACTCATTACACTTTAGGGGAAAAAGGATTCGTCAAAAATTTGACGGAAAATTTTCATTGTTCCACCCCTCATAATGCCTTACAATTCTCTTAAGGAAAAGGAGGATTTCTCATGAATGTGAAACGAACATTGTTGTCAAAAATGTTTTTAGCACTTTTGGCTGTTTTTACCCTCTATGTCAGCGGCTGTGGTGGAGCAACAGGTTCTGGCTCTGACTCCGGTTCTGGCACCTCAGGATCGGGAAATGTATCCGGCAGGGGTCAATAAAGATTTTGAAAAGGAGAACTCTATGAGTGCGTTCAAAAAAATATTTATTTTCGGGATGTGCCTTTTGTTGAGCAAGGCTACTCTGGCACTTGATGCCAACAAGGATTACACGGTCACTTTAGCCAAGGTCAACAGCAACGGGACGACGACAAATATCGAAACAGTCAATGCAACGTCCGATAGTAACGGAAAAATCTCTTTCTCTTTCACAACAGGTGTCCCCACGGCAGACACCACCAATTTCATTGCGATCACCATTAAAAATGAGGCTGGAACTGTTGTGCGACAAAGTTTGGCCCCTGCCCCCGATTCCACCTCAACAACACTTGTGGGTGTTAATGGATTATCGGACACACAGGCCAAGGCGATGCTAGAGGGATTCGTTGCTGCGGGAACGGATGACCCTATCTATGCCTCCTTTGGTTTTATGCTTCTTAAATCATCTCAGCTTTCTTCTTCGGACCGATCAAAAATAACCACCGGTGGCAGAAATGCCATTTTGGGAAGTGGAGGGTTTGTCGACTTTTTGCAGACAAGCGGGGGGGTAACGGCTTCACAACTGACCACTTTCAAACAGAAAATTGTTTCGAACACGACTAGCAATACAAGAGACCTTGCCGATTACTGCTCTAACTTCAAGACTGCCGTGGATAATGATGATGCGGACTCCATGGCAAAGGCGGGCGGTTTTATCGCCGACATTTTTATCGATGCCGCCAATGCGGCCGGCTTTGATGTAGGTTTGATTCCTTCCGCCCTCGATTCTGCAGGAGAGGTGGCCAATGCTGACGATGACCTGGCAGGACTCTCTTCCGCTGCTAACACCATAGTAAATCAAGCTCTCAGCAGCTTTTTCCTGAGAATTGCTGCTGTCAAAATCAACAAGGAATATACAACCGCGCTAACCACGTTGGGTGCATCCGGTAGTCAGGTGGATCGTTATAATTCCGCGGTCACAACGATGTTGACCGCATTTGAAGCAATTGACACACAGTTTCGGGCTGATTTTGAAAACCAAACAATGGATTCTGCCAAACAGTCCCAGATCAATACTCTATTTCAGACAGCATTTTCGGCATTTGAAACCAACATTGCCTCAACGAATGCCGAAATAAGCGCTATGAAAACGGCCTTTGCAACCGCCATGGGAATTGTGGAAAACACACTCCCCACTGATTTTGGAACTTTCAGGGATGAAAATGGAGCCTCAAAGAACTGGCCCATCCCGATGACTGTGTTGCACAACTGGGCTGCTACCACTGCCACCGCTGGGGGATCGGTAACTTACACCAGGGACACACTGGACATACCCGTTTTGATGTCCTGGCTTGGCGCACGTACTTCGTTTGGCGCGGGGCCGGTTATCATGCAGGCGCTGTTGGGGTTGCACGAAGATATCCAGATTATCCAATTCACTTATTTCTCCACTTTTTCAGGCGGGGGACCAGTCACTCCCGCCGTTGAAAAGGCAGCTAAGCTTCTTATGCAACAACGCATCGACAGTGCTGTCGCCCGTTTGGGCGGAACGACCGATGGTTCTGCCGCGCTCACCGATGCCCATAAAAAGGCAATCGTGAAGGTAATGCTGGAACCTAATTTTAACTAAATTATCTTTTTTAAAAATGGCCGGATTTGAATCCCCGCTTCTTTTAAAAGGCGGGAAGCTACCTCTTCTAAATTATAACTCTTGTTATAAACAACTTCTTTGATCCCTGAATTAATAATCATCTTCGTGCAGAGCAGACAGGGTGACATCGTAGTATATAATGTAGCGCCACTGATATTGACACCATGATAAGCAGACTGAACGATGGCATTTTCTTCGGCATGGGAACAAAGACAGGTCTCCAAACTGGCGCCGGAGGCTCCAAAACTGTTGCATCGAGGACAACCCCCTTCATTGCAATTTTTGATCCCCCTCGGAGTTCCATTGTAGCCGGTTGAAATAATTCTTTGATCCTTAACTAGAATGGCGGCAATTTTTCTCTTGATACAATTGCTTCTGAGCGCTGCCTGCCGGGCAATCGACATAAAATATTCATCCCAGCCGGGGCGCTTGGATTGCATCGCTAGAGTTTGGAGGACTTGTTTTACTTTTTGGCGAAGCTCCTCAATTGTGCCATTATTCTCTATCTTGGCATCGGCACTGTGGATTGTTTTGTTGAGTTGCTGATCGGTTGGATTCTTGCCGGCGGCCTCTTTTGCCTCTTGAGCCACAAAAGCTTCATAAGTGATGGTGTCCTTTTCTCTGGCACGAACCTTTACTCTTTCAAAACGGATTTTAGGTTCGGCTTCAACCGCAAACAAAGAAAAGTTTTTGCATTGGCGTAGAGCCTCCACTTCATCGGGATGACGAATCGAATCGACAATATAGTTCGTATCCACCTCAAGTCTGGAAGCGACAATAATCCCCAGACATCCTGCCCCCTTTTTTAAGCGAAGCTCATTGGCAAAATTCGTTAGGTTTTCTCTCGTGACTTCCCGGCCCTGTTTTCTCAGCTCTTCTCGCAAAACATCAGAAAGAGAGGTGTACGTAAAACCGGTCTCTTGCAGGAACTTTGCAACTTCCCCCTTGCCGGAGCCATTTGTCCCCGTCAGCCCAATAATCATACCTTGACACTCTTCCAAAAAATCTTAGAATTTGCAATTGGATAAAGTATTGAACCGGGAATCGCTTCCGGACAGGGGGTGTTCAAAACCGTGCTCCACTTCGGGCTATCTCGTCAAAAAAATAATTTCGTTTCAAAAGATGCAGATAGTATCTTACCTGCCGTCAGCTCTATCTGCAGAAACGAATATTATTTTGTTTGACTCAATACGCCCTCGTTCCCGCACAGATGTTTTGTCCACCCCCTGTCCTCGCGCGATTCCCATTTGTTTTGTAATTATTTTTAACATTGCAAAAAGTATTCAGTTCTTTTTGATTTACATGGTTGAAAAGGCGCGAACGAGTTAGTTGGAGCGGAGGGGTGGCCCGGAGTGTTTGTTGTGGGGTTTAGTTAGGGGCCCCCACAAAAACACGGAGGGACAGGACCCCGAAGCGACAAAATTATGCTGCAAGTTGAGAATTTAAAAAAATCGTTTGGTGACGTTGAGGCTGTCAGAGGGGTTACGTTCAAAATCAGCCGTGGCGAAGTGATCGGCCTTTTGGGCCCTAACGGTGCTGGCAAAACAACGACTATGCGGCTGGTCACCGGTTTTCTGAAACCCGATGAAGGCTCCATATGGGTCAATGGGATTTCAGCATTGGAAGACCCAGAAGAGGCCAGGCAGCAAATCGGTTACCTTCCAGAAAATGCCCCCTCCTATCACGACATGGAGGTGACAGAGTTTTTAACCTATGTAGCACACCTAAGAAAAGTCCCTTTAGAAAAACAAAATAGTTACTTAAGAGAAACAATAGAACTGTGCGGCTTGGAGGAGGTTGTTGGAAGACAAATTGGTCAGCTCTCCAGAGGTTTTAAACAAAGAGTCTGCCTGGCCCAAGCGTTGATTCACAAACCACCGCTGCTCATCTTAGACGAACCGACGACCGGTTTGGATCCCCATCAAATTCAAGAAATCAGAAGTCTGATCAAAGCAATCGGGAAAGAACGGACCGTCATTCTTTCCACCCACATCATGCAGGAAGTGCAAGCTGTCTGCAGTAAAGCCCTCATCATTTCTCGCGGCGGACTTGTGGGAGAAGGAAGCCTGGATGATCTGGTGCAAAAAGGGAAAGGGGGAAGTCGTTATTTTGTCAAAATCAAGGCCCCCCAAGAAGAACTGGAACGCAAAATAAGTGGGCTAACAGGTTTGACGGCTGAAATTCAAAAAGCAGAAGCAAATGGCGGTTGGCAAAATGTGCTGATGAAGAGCGAAGAACAAAATGACCAGAGTGAAGAAATTTTTAAATGGGTAGTCAACAATCAATGGAGTCTGGCGGAATTAAGAAGGGAAACAACTTCGCTAGAAGAAATCTTTTTGGAGCTAACGAAACAGTGAAAACAACCCTCACCATAGCGAAGCGAGAGTTAAAGGCCTATTTTGCGACTCCGATCGCTTATGTTTTTCTCATTACTTTTTTAGGTGTTGTTCACTGGCTTTTCTTGCGTAACTTCTTTTTGATCGGCCAAAACAATTTAAGACCATTTTTCAGTTTCATGCCCTGGATCTATCTCTTTTTTGTGCCGGCCATTGCCATGGGAAAATGGGCCGAGGAACGTAAACAAGGAACCATTGAACTTTTGTTTACCATGCCTCTCAAAGCGGTTGACGTCCTTATTGGAAAATTCCTGGCCGGATTAGGGCTCATCGCGATCGCCCTTTTTTTTACTTTCCCCCTTCTCGTCACTATCATTTGGCTAGGCGATGTTGACGCGGGGCCCATTATTGGAGGCTATCTGGGGCTTCTTTTCATGGGCGGGGCCTATCTCTCGATCGGACTCTGGGTCTCCTCACTGACCGATAACCAAATCATTGCCTTTATTTTAGGGGTGGTGGCTTGTTTTGGTTTGCTCATTATTGGAGAGTCCTTCGCCACAATGGATCTTCCAACATCACTCACCTCCTTCTTGCAGTATTTGGGGCTGGCAACCCATTTTGATTCGATTGGAAGGGGTGTTATCGATAGCAAAGATATCCTTTATTATTTGTCAGTCATTGGGATTTTCTTATTTTTCAACCTCAAGTCGCTGGAGGGTAGTTCGAGGTGGACCCTTATCTTGACAGCAATCATTGGTCTTTTCACGTTCAATCTTTTGGCGGCCAACCATTTCGTGAGACTTGACCTCACGCAAAACAAAATTTATACTTTAGCCCCGGCAACCAAAAACATTTTAAAAACTTTGGATGATTTGGTGACGATTCGCCTTTATTTCACCAAAGATTTACCACCCGCTTTGATGGGTTTAAAAAGAGATGTCGAAGATATCCTTTCAGAGTTCAAGACCTACTCGGAGGGCCGCATTAAAATTGAGTTTCTCGATCCCCAGGAAAATCCGGTTAAAGAGCAACAAATTCAAATGATGGGAATCCCTCCCATTGAGGTCAATGTGATTGCAAAAGATAAACAGGAGCTTGCAAAAATTTATCTGGGGCTGACGGTTAATTTTTCCGGCAAGCAAGAAGTGTTGCCTGTGGTGCAAAACATCAGCAATTTGGAATATCGTCTCGCCGACGCGATTGTAAAGGTGACCAACCCCAAAAAACCGGTTGTCGGATGGTGGGGGCCAACGCCACCCATCGCGGGTCCCGAAACTCCTGAAAGTGTCGCGGGAGAAAGTTATCAGATGGCGCTGGAAAAATTGAGATCTCGTTATGACATCCGCACCATTTCGGATACGAATTTGAAACAATTAGACCCCCAAGAAATGCCAACCCTACTTTTTATCGTGCCCAACCAACTCACCGATGCGCAAAAAACGGCCTTTACCCAATATGCCGAAAAAGGGGGGAAGACGATTTTGTTGGTTGAAAAAGTATCGGTGGGCCTCAATGCAGGCCTGAGACCAACTCCGCAAGAAATACCTTTGCAAGATTTTCTAAAAACTTACGGAATCGAAATCGGACAAGAATTAGTTGTGGATCGCTCTAATGCCATGGCCACATTTGTTGGAGGGATGGTCAATTATCACCTTCCCTATCCTTATTGGATCCTCATCCGTTCGGAAAATTTCAACAAGGAGCAACCGTTTGTGGCGGAACTCAACTCGCTGATTTTACCCTGGTCGAGCCCAATACTCTTGTCTGAAAAAGCGCCCGAAGGGGTAACCATCACAGAGCTTTTTAAAACCACTCAATATGGAGTCAAAAGTAGTGTCGATCCAGGAACCCCTTTGTTACCCGATATCTCAAATAACGTTATTTCTGAAGGGACACCGGGCCACCATACTTTGGGCATATTTGTCACTAAAAAGAATGCAGAGAGCCCCGAAACACAAATGATAGTTATCAGTAACGCCAACTTTTTAAAAAATATATTTTTACAACAGTTCCCGGAAAATGAAGTCTTTATGGAAAATGCCGTCGATTTCTTCGCCACAGGAAGTCAGCTGATCGGTATTCGTTCTAAGGGGATATTAAACCAACCTATTGCCATTCTTTCTGATGGAGCGCGAACAACGATCAAAATCATCGACATTTTTATTAGTCCCATTTTGATTATTGGCATCGGGATCGGAATGATTTTTTGGCGGCGCACAAGGGCAAGGCTTTTGCAAGCTGCCTATGCCAAAAAAACATGAAGAAAATCTCCAGACCTTATTTATATCTTGGCGTTACACTGTTGGCTGCAGTTTTTGTATTGCTTTTGGAAAAACCCACAGCGGATAAAAAAGGTGATGTTGTTGATATCCCTCTTTTAGGAAATTTGGATGTTCAAACCATTGCCATGATTGAAATCGAGTATTTGCTAAACGGCGTTCGTCTCAAAAAGGGGGATGGGGGATGGATGGTTTCTGGGTTCAAAACAAAAATTCAGGAAAATATTGAGAAAGCGGATGTTAAAAAAGAAACGGAGGCTCCCGAGAAATGGTACAAAGCAGATAGCAATAAGGTCGACTTGATTTTAAACATCCTTCTGGATGTTCAACTGAGCTCCCTGGCCGGCAACAATCCCGAAAAACATGGTTTCTTTGAGGTCAATGCTGTCGGGATGCAGATTCGGCTCTTTGACAGTGTCGGTAAAAAAATAGAGCATCTCTATCTTGGCAAAACGGGGGCCGGTTTTCTGGAAAGCTATGTCCGCAAAGAAGGTGAAAACGAGGTCTATTTGGCCAATCGCTATTTAAGAGGTACACTTTCGCCCACAGCAGAAGACTGGAAAGAAAAACCGAAAAAATAAATGCTCAAAAAACTTCCCCTGACTCTTCAATCTACAACGCTCTGGGATTACCCTTCCCAACATTACGGCAGCAAGATGCAAGGAAGCCAGTTTTATCAAGGAGCCACCCCCTCCTATATTATTTGGAATCTATTAACGCGATACACGCGGGACAATGATCTGATTGTCGATCCGATGTGTGGGTCCGGCACGACGATCGATGTCTGTTGTGATTTAAAAAGACGTGTATCAGGTTATGATATTGCCCCTTTCCGAAAAGACATGATAAAAGCGGACGCCAGGAATCTCCCATTAGACAAAGACCAAGCCGATTTTGTTTTTGTCGATCCTCCCTATTCCGATCACTTGCAATATTCTCAAGAAGAAGAATGCATCGGACGCATCAAAGCAGAAGATCCACTTTATTTCGAAGAAATGGAAAAGGTCATCAAAGAAATACACCGTATTTTAAAGCCGAGACGATACATGGGGCTCTACATCTGCGATTCCTACAAAAAGAAGAGTGGTTTTGTGCCGATCGGTTTTAAAATGTTTGAAATTTTGTGCCGGTATTTTAAACCGATCGATATTATAGCAGTAACACGACACAACAAGAGCTTGCAAAAATCCCAATGGAAAAAGGCCGCCCTCGAAGGCAATTTCTATCTCCGAGGGTTTAATTATCTGTTTATTATGAAAAAGGAGTGACTCAATGAGTTGGAGCTCGGGGTTTCAATTAATCTGTTGAAAATAGCGGGCTCCGGGTCGGCTCAGCTGCACGCCCTCCCCACAGATCGGGCTGACAGCATCGCCGACCACCCACCATTTTCAACATGTTATTAGGTCAACCCCTTCGCTCCAACTATCTTTAAATTTACCAAAAGGTAGCCACTACCTTATGGTCGGGAAGTAAATTGCTTTCGGCGGGCATAAAGGGCTGCGAAAATGCCGGCAAACAAGAGATAGGCCCAGCTGGCATCAATTGGATTTTTAGAAAGACTACAAAAACCGCCACCCTTTTGGGATGATGTCACATCAGCATTATTTGTTGCGCCCGATTGACTAGTAGTCGTCGGCGGAGATGCCGGACGGTACCCACCAACGACATTACCACCATCGGCTGGTTGATCAACGCCTTCGCTTGTCCCACCGGTATCCGCTGAATCACCAGAAGAACTTTGAACTGTGATACATTCTGTTCCAGAAGCATTTGGAACTTGTCCTTCGTTACAGACAAGAACCAATTCTGCCAAATTGATAATTGAAGAATAGGCACTACTCAATGCGGCATAAAATGGAACAAACCGTCCATCACCAACGTCGTACTTAACCCAGATATAACCATCTTGCTTAAAATCGAGGGATAATCTTATTTTGACCCGATCGGTTCTTTCTAAAATACCTGCCTGAAGAGCTAAGTCGCAGAAGAAAAATCCTCTGGGGTCAGTCATCTGACAAGAATAGTTTATTGTTGGTCTATTTCTACCCCCGACTAAGACTGTTGTGGAGCCATCTGGTTTAACAAGCTCCACACCAAAGTAATCATAAATAGGACCCCATACAGACGATGAACTTGCACTGTATGAATTGTAAGCGAGGTCTGTTCCACGACAACTTTCAAAAGATCCCCGTACGTGCAGAAAAAGAGGTACGTCTGAATCCATAATAATCCAACTTTCAAAAGGTTCGACGAATTGATAATTAAGGCCGTACTCTTCAAACGGTTCGCAACGTAACTCAGCCCTGACACTGGAGGTAAAAGAAAGGGCAACCAACAAAAAAACAAGTTTAAAAAGGTTTCTTAAAGCAGCCATATTTAAAGCACCTTGGCCTAAAATCTGCAATTCGCATGCCACACATCTTTTTTAAAATTAATAAAAAACATTTGTAATATCAATATGTTAACTGCTCAGTGGTAATAATCAAAAAAGGGGTAGTGGGTCAGTTTGATAATGCAAAAAATGTAAGTAATGAAATTGTAAACCCAATTAAAGCCAAAAACATGCTTTTAGAGCCTATCCAAGAAACCCATTTTGGAACAATTCCAGTTCCTGCGGTGTATTCCCATAAGTATTTTCCCCCAGGAGGAGGCGAAGGCAATTTAGAATCAATTTCAAAGATGCCATGCGCCCCCTTTTTAATGTAATAAATCATCACAATTTTTGAGAAAAAATATCCTAAAACACCAAGACAAATAAATGCACCTCCTGGTTTTGACACTTTAAAAAAAGAATATATGCCTATAACTAGCACTCCAACCTCAAAAAGAATCGTTTTCATTTATTTTTATCAAGTAATCCAACGATTTCCTCAAGCTCCCAAACATGATTAGAGATACCAGCTTCCATCGCCGGAGTCACCCGCAAAGTTTGGTGAATCCGTGCGAAGTTATAGTGCATGAAGTGAAGGGCAATCGCCGCTTCATGGTTTTCCAGCTTCTTTGAAAAAGCATTTGTCAGACGGGTAAATCGGCGCACCTGCATCCGCATTGTTAGGTTGGCCCGTTCTGTGTAGCTGGTTGAAACGTGAGCATGATCGGGATTACCCGTGATAATTGCTTTGCGCGCCCCCATGCATTGAGCTGGGCTATAACGTGTCTCACCACCTTTCTTTTCCGCCCCATAAATCTTCTGAAGCATGGCGTAGTCAACATCGTCTCCGAAGGCTCCTTCAACAGCTTCTAAGTAGGGCCGATGGCCATCGGTGGTAAGTTGAACTCGATTAGCCAAGCGGCCTTTAAGGTCGCCGATAAAGTGAAGAGCCGACTCTGCACTCCGATCACCGACAAACCAACAAGGAATGATCTTTGTGTCGGCATCAAGGGCCGTCCATGTCCAAACGTCGCCATATCCGAATTGCCCCTTTTTATCGTCGGGGACATTCTTATCTTTCATTCCGACGAAGCTCCAAATTTCATCGCATTGAATCCTCTTGCAGGAGAGATTGCGGAAAGCCTTATCCTGATATTCGGAGCAGGCTTGCCCCAATTCAACCAACAATTTGACGACGGTATTTTTGGCAATACCGGTCATCCGGCAAGTTGCACGGATGCTGTTGCCCTCCACTAGGGCGGCGACTACTCGGACTTGTTTTTCTTTCGTCAACTTATTCATAATGACTTTTATGCTTGAGCAAGACATAAAAGTCAAGATAAAAAACTATAAGTCTGGCTATATTTTTTATAACTTTGGCCTTGACCGAGATTATAGATTGAGTTAGAAACGGCTTGGCAAAAACAAAACAGCCCCATGTTTTACCGTTGGGCGGGAGTAACATGAGGCCGTTATCAACACCGGAGGTGGTACATGATAATATAGCATGACCACAGCGGGTTTAACTGCATGGGGCGCTAATACGCCCCATGCCCCGTTGTTTCCCATGTTTGAGAAAAAAAATCAAGGAGGGATTTTATGAGTCCAATTAAGGAACATTATGAAGGTTTGCTAAAAGACCTAGAAAGTAGACGTAAGGCTCTTGTGGAAGCCTTAAAGGAATTTGTGCCACTCAAAGAGGCCCTACAAGAAGTAGAAGAGCAAGTGCTGAAAATCAAAACCAAACTTGCCAACTTGGGAGGTCAACTTGAGCTTGTAAAGGCTAGTCCCCACAAAAGTGATTCACTGCCTTATAGTGAATTAAGCGTAGAAGAGGCTGGAAAGGCCTATTTGATGAATGGTGCAATTGATAAAACTACTGACGGGGTAGTAAAAGCCCTTCAAAAAGGCGGTATCAAATCTAATAAAAATACGATTCAAACTACTCTGTATAAAAAACAACATCCAAACGGGCCTTTTGTAAAAAATGGTAAAGATTGGGGAGTAGTACACAATTAAGACTTTTTCCAACGGGCTTTTGCGGCTTTCTTAGCTATTGTCCTGCGTTTTCGAGGAGATAAGGCATTTTTTCTGGCTATTCCGCCCCTTAAGCCACCTATTCGCCCTATTGAAACAAGGCGATGCTCCTTTTCCTTCGGCTTTCCAGAAGTCACTTGTTGAACTATATTGAAAGCGGTTGTGTTGAGGTCTCTTCTTCTGGCTTTTGGCATGGTTTCAATATGCCATAGGCGTAAGATATTTCAAGGGGACTGATTTTCAAACTGACCCACTACCAAAAAAGGAAGAGGGTATGTTTTAACCTTTTTGTTCAATATGATCGTTGGAATTTTGACAGTAGAAATCGGCGAAGAATTTAAGCAGCGCGGCGTTTTTTAAAAATAGGAATCGGTTTTTCGTAGGCCAATTTAAAAAGAATCCATTGATTCAAGGAGACACCTTGTTCTTTTGACTCTCGTTCCAATTCACGATGGAGTTCCTTGGGCATGCGAAGGGCAAATTTCCCACTAAATTTTTTGGACATAATTGGTTCGGGAATTTCTCTTTTCTCCTTCTTTGCAGCCTGAATCCACAATTTGGCCGCTACCTCCACTTCTTTTAGCGCTTCCTCTGCCGTCTTGCCAAAAGCGGAACAGCCGGCAAGCTCGTGTACCGTAGCAATAAAACCTTCATCCTCTTCACTATAAAAAAGATGGACCTCAAAGGGTAACATACTCAATCCTCCAGTCTTAGAGCATATTTATCAACAATATTAACAAACTGTCGCACCTGATATGGCTTTGCCTTCCCGCCAACATTTTGAAAATTGAGAATCTCAAATACCCCCTGCTTGACATAAACTCGGTGACTTCCTTTGCCTCCCCTAAACCGAAACCCAAATTTCTCAGCCAATTTACACAAATCGCCAAAACGAACATTCTTTGGGTTTCGTCTAATTTCTTCAAAGAACCTCCCCCAATCCCCCATAAAATAATGATATTATATATGATATCATCAGTCAACAGACAACTTTCTCAGATTTTTGCCGATAATAATAAAGAGGAGATTTCAATGAGTCTCGTGACATTGGCCCAGCAAGTCCAGATCGTGACAGGGGCTTTTGCCATCCCAACAATCCCCCCCGTTTTTTCGGGGGGCGATGAGGAGCGTCTGGTTCAGGCAGCGGATATGTTTCTGGGCGCCATTGGGATCGATCAAAAAAAGCTCTCTTTTCAGGAAATCGGCACAAGGGAAAAAACATTGAAAGCGTATCCCCAGCTTGATGAGTTTCCAGATCCCGAGGCGATATTTTCTGAGGCTTCTGTAACAGCACCTCATGAAAAAATGACCTTGTTAAGTTATCGATTACACAGCAACGGATTACAAATTCCATTTGCCCTCCTCTTCGCGGAAACCAGTGGTGGGCATCAACTCCATAAATTGCTTCCTGTAAAACCAGGTACGAGAGTTGAGAGCGAAAATCATTTGCGATACACCAATCTATGGTGGGATTTTAATGATCTGGCCCTGCCGGCTTTTCCCACCGTTTATGATCCGGCCACTTGGCACGTTACCGTCCTCCTTCAGACAGCTCTCCCCCACCTTCAACACATGAAAGAGAAGAACCCTGGCATGAAAACATTGGTTATCGGTTCGGGGGCGGGGGCAGAAGTTGCCGTACTCGCCAAGAGACTGGGCATCTCCGTCGATGCAACCGACATTAATCCCATTGCGGTTGCCAATACACTGGCCAGTGCGGCCTATTTGGGAATTGATCCCTCATCGGTGCGTGCCTGGGTCAGTGACGGCTTTGAAGCCGCCACAGATCGCTACGATGCAATTTTGTTGAATGCCCCTTGGCCGCAAGACGATGGCGTAGATAGTCTAAGCACTAGAGATCCCGGTGGAGCGTTTATAAAGCGAATTCTTGCCGGTCTCCGCGAATATCTCACACCTGATGGCTCCCTGTTTCTTATGAGCACACCCAAGATAGATAATTTTCTTCCAAAAAATCCAAAGACCGTGACGAGCAGACGACTCAAATTATGGACGGAGTGGTTCGTCTTTGGGATTCATGAAATCCGATTGCACAGAAGCTGGACGGAATCGATACGAATGTTATTGAGGCGTTAATTACCCAACGATTGTTTGCGGCTCACCCAAAGGCCTACGAAGATTGCGATTAAGAAGAGATATTCAAAGCCGGAAGCGACAGGATTCAAAGAAAGACTGCAAAAGCCACCACCTTTTTTGTTATTTATACTATTCATTAGATCCAGCAACTCGGCTTGAGTGAGATTGGTCCCAGGAACAGAACGCCCTGCAACACTTTGACTGGTGGAATCACAAGCATCCCCCGGACCATCTTTATCAGAATCCTTTTGATCCGGGTTGTAGGTTCCTGGACAGTTGTCTTCATCAAAGGCAATGCCGTCATTATCGTCGGTGTCGTCTTCAGCTGTGGAGGTATATCCACTGGATACTTTGGTATGTGGTAGCGCAGTACGTGGTAGCAAAGTGCTAGGTAACATCGACTGCGTAACAATGGAGCGCAGCGGCAGGACCCCGAAGTTCCAATTAACTGAACAGAAGCGATTAGGAAGTAAATTTCTTGCGACTGACCCAAAGACCCACGAGAAGTGCGATAAAAAATAGATATTCCCAACCGGCATCGATTGGGTTGAGGGACATATTGCAAAATCCACCACTTTTTTTGGAAGAACCACTGGAAGAACTTCCAGACCCGCTAGATCCACTGCTAGATTGGCCACCCGTTGGCGGAGGCAACGAGTGATAGCCACCTCCAGTACCACCTCCACCGCCGCCACCAGAACCACCTGTCACACAACGCCCAGTTGCAGAATCACAACGCTCGCCAGCCCTGCAGCTCACTAATTCACAAGCATCTCCCTCCTCCGGCTCATCCTCTTGGTCATTTTGATCAACACAATTACCGGAGGCATCTGGTGCTTGTCCATCGGGGCAGGAAACTTCCTCTGCTTGTGGAACATCCAATTCCGCAGATTCTGAAATAGCCCTTAGTTCCGCATTGTCAGGGATACTACGAAAAGTTCTGATGACAAGTTTTCGCATGTGTGCGCGAACATCATCTGCCTTGATTTTACAAGTGACGGTTTCCTTGTCAGTTGTGTTTAATTCACACTGACCGACACTATTCGTTTCGAGGCTATTATTGGGAACAAACATTTGAAAGACAAATCCCTTGCCTCCTTCAAGATCGACATCATGAATTGGTTCAAGCAATTTTGTTGTCCATTTGTGATGGACATCAGAATCAATTGTTGCTAATTCGTGCTGATAATCTGCTTTCTTGTATGGCAGAAAACTACAAGTACTCACCTTGTATTCGGGATGTCGAGCGTTCATATCAATACAAGCAAAGGTCAGCAGGGGAGACGGCTTTTTGCACTCATCATTAATATTACAATGATAGGCAACAGTGAACACGGCAAAATCATTTCTAATGTCATTAGTAGGACGCGTTGGGCATAGTGTGAAATAGGCATTCTCCTCAATAGAGGTAGGATATTTTGTAATGCCAAGACATTCTTCACGAGTATCTCGTTCTCCCTTAAAAGTTGAGGACAATTTAATAAGATTGTTGAGCCCTACGGTATTATTAAAATATTCATCCCAAATAGCTTGTTTGTTGTCCTTGACTTCTTCCTTGAGTGAATTAACCTCCTCTTCCATTAATCCTATTTCAGCCACTTGTTCTGATGTAAATTCTTCCGCATTTTCTAATGCTTCTTTTGCTTCCCTTAACTGGGTTTCTGCTTCTTCTAATATTTGGTTTTGTTCTGTGAGTTTTCTATCTCTATCTTTAGCAAGCTCTTCTTCAATGGCCTGAATAGGGTTTCCTAGATTCACTTCCACATGAAGTAGAAGTGGTTTATAGTCCTGCACATTGTCTGAAAGACAAGCAGTGGTCGCCAAACTTAAACTAGCTAACAATACGACCAAACGTTTCATACACAACTCCTCTGTGGACTGTTGAATTGCAAGTTCCTTGCCAAAGGAATTGGACAAAAACACTAATGATTTCAATGGATTATATGGATTATCTGGGGTTTGAAAGCCCCACTTTGGGGTATTGTGGGCGTGGTAGGATTCGAACCTACTACCCCTTCCATGTCAAGGAAGTACTCTAACCAATTGAGCTACACGCCCCGTTAGAAATTGCATTAATCAGTTCCATAAAAATAGGATGGTCAAGGTAGCAAAGCCCAAGAAAGAGAGCAATAATATCTTCTTGCCCCCTACTCCCACCCAACGCCTGTTTAAAATAACCGCGTAGATCCCCCAACTGACTAGGGCCAAAACACCATGTAAAATCTGCCAAGGTAACAAAGACTTCCAAGAATGTGTCAACATGGCGCCAGTCACCAAAACCGCAGTCAGCATAAAAAAGCCGAAGCGCAGCCAATTGAGAGCCAGTTTTTCATTTAAAAGAAGGGGTGGCAGGCGTGACATAAAGATAACCCAATTTTTAGATTTGAGCCGCTTTTCGTGGAAAAGAAAAATAAGCCCCAAAACAAAGGCCCCTAACATAAAAACAAAACTAAAAATGGCAAAAAAGATATGGAGTTTAATGAGTGTCATTCTAAAATATCCTTTAAGAAAAATATCTGAGGCTGAGCTTGGGAACAATCAATGCCTAAGAGCGAGAGATGAAGTTTTTCATCCAGAATCTTGTGACGCTGGGCATAAAATAAGGTCATTTTTTTAAGTCTCTGAATGCGATAGAAAGGAAATGATTCTAAAGGATGTCCATGATCTAGAGTTTTCCGTGTTTTAACTTCCACAAAATAATATTCCTTTGCCCTTGTCGCAATGATGTCAATCTCACCAAAACGGGTTCTAAAATTTCTCTCTAAAATTTGAAAGCCCTGTTTTTTTAAATAGTTTACAGCGGCCTCTTCGCCGGCTTTTCCAAGCTCTTGGTTTCTGTTGACTTTTTTTCCCCATCTGCTAAGCACCCACGCATCTATAGGAGAGAGCTCATGGCAAGACAATGTGAAATTTGTGGCAAGAAACCGGTCACCGGCAACAAGGTCTCTCACTCCAACATGAAGACCAAGACACGGAACTTTCCTAATTTGCAAAAGGTCAAGGCCTGGCATGCCGGCAAGGCTCAACGCATTATGGCCTGCACCCGCTGCATCCGCTCCGGATTCGTCCAAAAAGCCGCCTAAATTCTTCTCCGACCTTTGTGAAAAACGCTTTTATTAATGAAAGTTGGAGCTTCGGGGTTCTTCCATTCGTTGAAAATGACGGGACCTAACTGGAGTGGTGGATCCTGCCCCTCCGTGTTTTTGTGGGGGCCCCTAACTAAACCCCACAACAAACACTCCGGGTCACCCCTTCGCACCAATCATTTGTTTAAGCATTTTTCACAGGGGCGCTCCAAACTATACCCATAGTTTAAAGCGCTTGAACCCACCTTGCGCTACGCCACGTCGGAAACAAACTCTATCCAAACAAGGTAAGCTTGTTCACGCCATTGGAGGGAACACGCCTCGAACGGAAAAATTCACGAAGTTGCGATTCCTTACGAACTTTGTATCAACGGTGCTTGTCGATGAAATCCAATGATTTAAGATAACGGTAAATTTCCTTCCGATGCGCCACCAATAAAAATAGAATTTTTCTTTGTTCTTGATTGACATAATAGACTAAACGATAATCGCCTATCCGATAACGATACAAAGAAGTATATCCTCCTAATTTTTTGGATTGGACCTCAAAGGGATCCTGAATGATTCTATCCACTGCCGCTTCCACGCGAACTCTTTCAGATCTGGGAAGGCTTTTCAAATCTTTCAAAAATGAGGGCTTAAAAGAGGCAAAGTAAGACATCCGATTATTTTAGCTTCTTGAGGTATCGCCTATAGTCCGCATAAGACTGTTCCCCAGGTTCTGACATCCGTTCCATGGCCATCCGGAGAAGGGCTTCCTCTTCTCGTAGCTCTTCTATTTTTTCTCGAAGGGCTTCTGTGGTGAAGTGACTGATAGAAATACCCTTTTGCTCGCAGACCGCATCAAGCTCTTTCTTAAGATCTCCAGGAATCTGAGTGGCCAAAGCGATTTTCTCCATAAAAAAGAATCCTCTAGTAAATACTAGAATATTCTATAAAAATGTCAACATTTCTTTTTCATTTAGCTTCTCACTCTTTCAACCGAAATAATCCCTTTAACCTTCTCCAGGGATTTTAAGACATGGCGGAGTTGGTCGATGCCGGTGATCTCGACATCAAACGTATTAACAGCTTTTTGATCCTCGCTTGTCCTGGCGGTGGCTTGGGCAATGTTTACACCGTTGCTGGTGATCGCTTCCGTCATGGCTTTTAACATCCCCGGCCTGTCAGCGCAAACGACTTTGATTTTAGCAATACGCGAAATTGGCATTGCCTTGTCCCACTCCACGTCAATACGACGATCGGGATCGGTGGCGAATAACTTTGGACAATCACTAACGTGAACACTCACCCCTTTACCGCGCGTCACGTAACCGGTGATGGGATCACCCGGAACAGGGTTACAACATTTACCAAAACTAATCAGCATGTCGGTAACCCCGCTCACCCTCACCAAACCCTTCGAACGACCTTTGATCCTTGATACCAGTTTGGAAAAGGCGGTTTCTTTGGAAGTGGCAACCTTTTCTCGCATCTTTTCTTTGGGTAAAACAATTTGCAAAATATCTTCTGGTAATATCTTGCCGTAACCCAACGCTACAAGAATGCTGTCAGAATCTCTGAGTCCATTTTCCTTCCCAAACTTCTCTACGGCGGGCTCTTTGAACAATTTATTCACTGTGAGACCATATTTGAGGGCTGCTTTTTCTAACAATTCCCAACCCACCTGTTTGCTCTGAGTGTGCTCTTCTTGCTTGAGATATTGGCGAACTTTTGCCTTTGCCTTTGAAGTTTTGACAAACTGCAACCAATCTCTATTTGGTCGTATATCTTTGCGAGTAATGATTTCTACCGAGTCGCCACTTCGCAACTTGTAACTCAATGGAACTATTTTTCCGTTGACTCTGGCTCCGACACAGCAATGGCCGACTTCAGTATGAACACTATAGGCAAAATCGATTGGGGTGGAACCACGGGGCAATTCTTTGAGCTCACCCTTGGGTGTGAAGATATAAACATCATCAGCGAACAAATCGAGTTTGACGGTATCTAAAAACTCGGCGGGATCTTTCAATTCGGTTTGCCACTCTAAAAGACGCCGAATCCATTTGAACTTCATCTCATCTTTGGTATCGGCCGCTAGTTTTCCTTCTTTGTATTTCCAGTGAGCCGCAATCCCGTGTTCCGCTATATCATGCATCTCTCGAGTACGAATTTGAAATTCGACCCGCTCTCCTTCCGGCCCAATGATCGTTGTATGCAAAGACTGATAATTATTCCCCTTGGGCATCGCGATATAGTCTTTGAACCGCCCTGGAATCGGTTTCCAAATCGAATGAATTATGCCTAAGGCTTCATAACACTGCTGAACGGAATCGAGCAAAATGCGAAAAGCAATAATGTCGTGCACTTCATCAAAGGGAATGTTTTGTGATTCCATCTTGCGATGGATGCTGTGATAGTGTTTCAGTCTTCCTGTGACCTCACAGGGAATGGAATGCTGTTTCATGGCCTGTTGGAGTAGTTTTTTGACTTCAGCGATGTACTTTTCTCGTCGTTCCTTGCGCGCACTCACTTGTTCATCGATCATGCGATAAATATCTGGTTTCAGATACTTTAAGCATAAATCCTCAAGTTCTACTTTAAACTCTTGAATCCCGAGTCGATTGGCAATGGGGGCATAAATATCGAGACTTTCTTGAGCGATCTCCCTCTGTTTTTCTTCCGGCATGTGTTCCAAGGTGCGCATGTTATGAACGCGGTCGGCCAGTTTGACCAAGATCACTCGAATATCTTGTGCCATGGCCATGATCATTTTTCGAAAATTTTCTGCCTGTCGCTCTTCCGAAGTATTAAATTTGATTTTGCCTAATTTCGTCACGCCGTCGACAAGGCTTTTGACTTCCAAACCAAAAAGTCTTTCCACTTCTTCCAACGTTACTTTGGTGTCTTCGACCGTGTCGTGCAAAAGGGCAGCAGCAATGGAAGGGACATCCAACCGCATTTGCGCCAGCAAGCAAGCAACTCCTAAAGGATGAATAAGATAGGGTTCGCCCGATCGGCGCATTTGACCCTCATGGGCTTTGGCAGAAAAGACATAGGCTTTTTTGATGAGGTCGAAATCGGCATCGGAATTGTAGGAAGCAACTGTTTCTAAAAGGTCATCTAAACGCAGCATATTTATCTTAAATTTATAGTAGCTAACTAGCTAAAAAAACGCAACTTTTAATGGGAGGCCAATATCTTCTCGATCTCCAGGCAGGCTTGTTCTAAATCTTTGTTGAGGATCTGGTAGTCGTAAGCATCTTTCATGGCCAATTCGTGACGGGCATTTTCCAGACGAATTTGTCGCTCTTCGGCGGAATCGGTTCCTCTTGTGGAAAGTCTCCTTTCTAATTCTTCAACCGAGGGTGGCAACAGAAAGATTGTGATGGCCTTGTCTCCAAACAAGCCTTTCACCTTCATCCCCCCTTGCACATCAAGATCCAAAATCACGTCCTTACCTTCCTCTAGCGCTTTCTCAAGTGGTGCCCTGGGCGTGCCATAAAAACGATTATGAACTTCCGCCCATTCTGCAAATTCACCCTTATCGATTTTTTTGATAAAAGTATCGCGATCGATAAAGTGATAGTCTCCCCCCTCCACTTCACCAGTACGCTTGGGTCGTGTTGTGCAAGAAACGGAATGGATCATATTGGGGTGCGTTTTCAAAAGACGACGGATGACGGAGGTTTTGCCGGTACCGGATGGAGCCGATAAAACAATGAGATGGCCTTTGAAGTTTTTTTTCACTCTACGTTTTGGACTTGTTCTCTCAAATTTTCCAAAAGGGCTTTACAATCAACCACAGATCCAGAGATTTCAGCGTCGGCTGCTTTGGCCCCAATCGTGTTCGTCTCTCGATGCATCTCCTGAATCAAAAAGTCTAGTTTGCGTCCTACAGGTTCCTTTTGCTTCAACAGATTTTCATATTGCTTGGCGTGACTTTTTAGTCGGGTTAATTCTTCGCTGATGTCCATTTTGTCCGGCGCTAAATTCGTTTCAACATTTCCATTAGACGGATTGGTCACAAAAACTGAGCGTCTCTGTTTGGAATTATGTTGAGAACGACTCTCGATTTTTTTTAACAATGCTTGCAGTGACTTTAACCGACGTTTTTGGTCGGCAAGCAGATGGGCCCCCTCCGTATGACGCATTTTTTCAACTTGCCCCACGACAAGGATTAACAGCTTTTGGATATCCCTCCAAAGATTTAAATAATTTCCCTCTTTTTCTTTCGCCTGTATGAAATTTTGAACCCCCATCAAACTCAAAGGGTCGCTTTTTCCTTGCAGTTTCAGCGATTTTTGAAGGCGCTGGAGTGCCGATTGATATTGTTTGGCTAACTCAACATCCAAAACCAATTCGGGAGGTCCAAAGACGGAATCTAATTCTTTTACAAAAACTTCCAGTTTACCTCGTTGAAATTTAGCTTGGAGACATTCTCGAAGCTTTGCTTCCAAAGCACCCATGCGGGCCGGTAGGCGCAAAGAAACTTCACAATACCGGTGATTGACGGTCTTGAGCTCAATGTATAAACGGCCGCGACCTACTTTGGCAGTGGTCGCTCCATAACCAGTCATGGATTTCATAAAAGCACAATCTTGGTTTCGCCCAGCTCGATCGTATCTCCTTTTTTGAGGAGTCTCGATTCCACTTCTTCCCCGTTCACAAAAGTTCCATTTTTGCTGACCAGATCCAAAATACCGATCCCGATATTATCATAAAAAATCATGGCGTGCAGACGGGAGAGTGTATGGTCTTTCAAAACGATATCGGGGCCGCGCTTGAAAGCCCCCAACTGATCCTTGGATGCTTCTTTAACAGCTTGAGACTTGCGAAATTGTTGAGAGATGTATTGCAAAATAAGACCCTTTGTCTCCTCATCTAAAGAAAGTGCCCAATCGACATTGAGAACCGTTGTTTTGGTGGTGTCTCCCACCGCCCTTCCCATGGCACGGCAATAACCATTGGTTAAATCAAACTCTAAACCTTCATCCGGCCCTGCAAGGACTTGGAAAACCACGCGGCCAGAAATGCCGGCTGCCGGGCGGCTCTCTCTCGCAGGGGAGTTTGATGTCGGTGTTTGTTTGATGCTACCGGGAGGCGGAGTACCCCGCATATCGAGGGCCTCTTCCACTAACATGACGGGAATTCCTTCACGAACAGGAAATTTCAACTGGCAATGATTGCACAACAAACCCCTTCCCCCCTCGACTTGGGCAAGCTTTCCCTTGCATTGGGGGCAAACCAAAATGTCCAGCAATTTTGCTGAAAGCGTCATCGATTATTTCGCGCTGGCGTTATAAGCTTTGATAACTCGATCGGTAATATCTTCAGCACCGGATGAAAACAAAACACCGCCACCCGATTTTTCAAAAATTAAGGTGAAGCCTTCTTTTTGTCCGATATCTTGCACGACACCTTGCAATCCAGTCAGAATTTTTTTGAGAGCGTCCGCTTTCTTATTGCCAAGGTCTTGTTCATAAGAGGCACCGGTTTGTTCCACTTCAATCAATTTTTTCTGAAGGGCTTGTTTCTTCTCTTCGAGGGGTTGACCACTCAAAACAAGGCGCTGCTTTTCGAAATCGGTCTTCATGGCATCCAGTTCACCCCTGAGAATATCAAATTTTTTCTTCTTTTCATTCATTGCGGCATTTAACGAAGCCTCTGCCCTTTTACCTTCATTGGTCTCGTAGAGGGCCTTTTGGAAATCGACCATCCCAAATCGCATTTTGCCATTGGGGGACGTTTCGGCTTTGAGAGAAGAGACGCCGAGGGCCATCAGCCCTGCCAGTGCAATAATTCCGACTGCTTTCTTAAACATAAAACCTTCCTTTCTTTAAAATGGTTAAACGGAGAGGCTATATAGCATTATTTTCGGGAAATACAAGGGTTTTAAGAGGGCTTTTATTTTATCTTTTTCTGATCTTTAACAGACTGGGATAGGGCTTGCACATCTAACGATATTGGAATCCTCTTTTCATAATCCAAGAGGAGCTGAGTCAACTTTTTTCGAAGTGAAAGGACCTTTTTATAGGCCTTTTCCACTGTGATAGAAGAACCTGCCAGAAGGAAATGGCATCTTTCCTTATGCAAGATAGCTCCCTGCAAGCTAAGCAGCAAGGTTTCTACGTTGAGTCCTCCATCTATTTGGGATCCATATTGAATGATATCTGCAATGTCGAAATTTTCGATCTTGGAAAGTATCCAGTCGAGGTCGAACAGATCCTTCTCCGAACAACGGCTCACCAAGCAAGCTGCCTTTGTTGCAAATAATGTTGGAAGATCGGCAACCCAAGCACCATCCTCTGTTTGAATGGCCTTGCCTATCTGATGTAACCTTTCATCTAAAACGACATCCGTTGTGAAAGAATGGCCATGAAACTGGATATCTGTATGATAATAATAAGGGGAACTTCTTTCATTCAATAAAACAGCTCCTCTGCTTTGTAGTCCTTTCACTGCCAACGTTGCGGACCGATGAACGAACGCATCTAAAGCAAATAGATCCAAATCGTCGGACCGACGATGTTCCGCATAATAACCTGCCAATGCAGTACCCCCAACGAGCCACAAATCTTTTTTACAGCTGGAAAAGATATGGTAGAGAGCCTCACGTAGTGAAGGTAAACACGTCTTCTCAGAAATTTTGGGTTTTGGTTTTATTTTTAAGAGCGGTACAATGGCCAAAGAACCTCCAATTGTTTTTGACGGGCCGGCTTCATATACTTTTTGTATCGGTCAAACAATACAATGACTCTTTTTCCTAATACTCTAAAAGATTGCCAAAATCCCAACTCCTGAACCAACCGTGCTATGGCCGGCAATTGACCTCGGACAAGTGCTTGCACAAAACTCTCCATATTGGGATACAAATGATCCCATAAAAATCTTGTTTCTAATATTGACAAATCGGGCCTCTTCTTAAGGAAAACATCTGGAGAAACGTGAAGTGCTGAAGCCAATTTTAGGATTGTCTTACTCTCCACATTTGCCAATCCTTTTTGCCCATGAAACCATTTTGAAACAGCCGCCCGGGAAACACCTGCCATCCGGGCTAGATCCGCCCGCCGAAGGTTTCTTGATACCATAATATTTTTAAGTACTTGTAAATACATATGTTTTTACTATTATTGTTAACTATAGTAAACTATTTACACAAAAATGTCAACATTGAAGTTCTCTTGGATCTTGAGTGACTTTATGAATAAAAATCAGGAAGATTTGATTTGTTTTAACAAAGCGGAAACAGCGGCTTTATCTTCATCTGTTTTGGCAAGTTTCAGCGCTGTTTGGGCATATTCTAAAGCTGCAGATTTTTTCCCAATATTCAAAGCCAGCTGTGCCATTAATAAATAAGATGAAATTTTGTACAATGATCTACTTGTAAAATATGGCTGAAGAATGGCAAAAGATTTTTCCTCATGACGTGCCTTCAAAGCGGCATAGCCAAAAACAAGTATACTGGATTCATTGATGGTATGGAAAAAAAATTTCCTTCCATATTTATAGGCTTTTTCCACATCTCCTTGCATTAAAGCGATCTTGGAAATCAAACTATAACTTCCGAAAAAATTTGGGGCTAATGCAACTGCTTTCTGAACTAATTGTGCAACCGATACAACATCTCCTTTACCTTCTTTGAAAACCAGATCAGCCTTGGCTAGAAGAGCCAGCGTATGATTCGGATTTTTTACCAACGCTTGATCAAGCAACTCTTCATACTTTTTTAAATCTCCTTTATTTTTATAATCTATAGCAAGTATATATTCAGCATTTCCGCTTGATGGATTGCTAATTCTTTGCAAATCACTCTCACGCGGCAAAGAGGCCCGTTTATTGGAATAAACATCAATTATTACCCAAAGGACATAAGGATTTTCGGGAAAACGATTAAGCAATTGCTGAAGCAGAGCAAGGCATTCTTTTTTCGGGATATCCTCTATAGAATAAACAGCGTCAAATATTATATTATGATCATTCTCGGAATGATTGGAAATGAGTAAAGCGCATTCCTGAAAAATTGCCTCTGCGTCTCTTTTTCTAATTGCATCTTTAAGTTTCATCAATGCTTGTCGATTAAAACCATTTACATCCCAAGTTCTGCCCGTAATAGCTTTGTAAGCACTTGCAAACAGTATTCTTTCAGCGGGCTGTAAGGCGCCGTGCATTAAACCTGCACCTAACTCTTCGTCAAAATACGCTGCTGCCAATCCTGCTCTATCCAGAGAATGCTCCCAATCAATTGCACCTATCGAAGGATCAAGATCGATTGTTTTATAGCGGGGGAACATATGATTTTTCGTCTCTACAGCAACAATGTCACATGGAACACCCGCCGCACGAAAAGCCGACATGATCTTGTAGGTGGCTTCACTGCAAGAACCGTATTCAAAGCTTTTATCACCAGGATGCAACACAGCTTGATAGGCTTCCGATGCTGTCAGTTCATGTGTTTCACGACTAGCGGCAACAGGGAGATCAAAACCCAACCCCCCTTTAGCATAAGTTGCCAGACCGGTTTCATAAAATTTCGGGACAAAGGCATCGCAATATCTGGCATCGTTCGGTGTTAATTTTATTTCGCCATCAATTTTTTGTCTGAGTTGGGCGATTCGCTCGAGAATTGGCTTGGGGAGTTTGTGAATATCAAGCGGATGTTTGAGGCCAGCTTTATCAAGAGCTGGAAGATATTTTTGCCAATCAGGGCTATTATAGACAAAGTGGATAAATTCGGCCTCAGAAATTTGACCATCTCTCTTTCCATCCAATGCCCCGTCTAGATTTTCTGAAGGCACCCCCGCTTGTTCGACAAGGTGCTCAATGGCTGCTTTAAAATCTTTGGGAGTCCCTGGTGCAAACTTGATTTCGCGACTCATAACAAACTCCTTATACCTTAGTTTTCGGCTAAAAAAGGGCTAAAGTTGCTTTAACTTAATATCCAAAATCCTGCCTCGAGTTCAATAAGGAAGAGCACCACCTAAAAGCTGTGTTATTATAGGTGGTTATGAAAAAACCATCAGTGGTTAAATATCGAAGATAGAGATAAAATCGCTATTTTAAAAACCAAAATATTGACAGGTGTACGACGCAGGTATCGGACACCTAGCGGTACGCCTGTCAATTTTTTGACAGGTGTAGGGGGGTTAACAGCTATAATTCGTAGCGCCCCTGCAAAAAACGATCAGTATAATGATCGGAGCGAAGGGGTGCTCCCTAGGAAGTTGAAAATGACGGGTGGTCGGCGATGCTGTCAGCCCGATCTTTCGGGAGGGCGTGCAGCTGAGCCGACCCGGAGCCCGTCATTTTCAACTCATTAGATTTAAACCCCGAAGCTCCACTCTATATTATGAAAGCGTTTTTCGCGAAGGCCGGAGAAAAAATTAGAAAAACGTGCCGATAGTGAAATTGAAGACGGTTTTGTCTTCGTCCGCTTTGCGGTTGATCGGAAAACCCCATTCAAAACGAAGCGGCCCCATTGGGGAAATCCAGCGAACCCCAAAACCATAATCCATTCGCAAACGGTCGAGAGCGAATTGTTCATTTTCTCCAAAGGTATTGCCGGCGTCAAAAAAGGTCACCGCTTTCAAGCCAGCAGGTTCGTAAATAGGATATTCCAACTCAAAATTGAGGATGACCATTTTGTCGCCACCAAAAATGAAATCGGCCTGCGTGCCGTTGGAACGAGTTATCCTTTCGCGTGGCCCAACGACCTGAGGCAAAAACCCACGCAGCGAATTCGCCCCACCCAAAAAGAACCGTTCATACAACGGAATCACATCATTGTTCAGGCTTTTGATATAACCGGCCCTGGCATAGGTTTTGAAAGCAAAGCCCTTCCAGATCGGTTTATAATATTGCGTTCTACCGGTTACCCTGAAGAAATCATTGTCGCCGCCCAACTTATCACCCGATATTTCTAGTTTGACGGAATTCAACATCCCTTTGTTGGCATAAATACGATTATCTCGTGTGTCGCGATTGAGCGTCAGGTTGAGCAAAGAAGTCAAACCACTTGCGTTCTGTGTGAAACGAACCGGTGTTCCATCCGCAAAATCAACTGCATCGACCTGCTCTGCTTCATAGCCCAAACTCACGGAGGCATAGTCAAAGAAACGATGCCCAATGGAAAGTCCCCCTCCGAAAGACTCCCTATCAAAATCGGTAAAACGAAAGATCGTGCGATAGGCAGAAATGCCTAAAATCCATTCGGTATCGAAAAAGTAAGGATCGGTCAGGGAAAATAAAAATTGCTGCCGTCTGCTGGAAAACTCTGCCGATACCTCTCCATTCCAACCTTTCCCAAAGAAATTTTGTTTTTGAATCGATCCGGAAAGGATAAAATTTTCCGCGGTTGAAAACCCAGCTCCAACGCTAAAGCTACCGGTGGGGCGCTCTTCCACAGTGATATTCAACTTCAACGTATCATCACGGCTTCCCCGAGGGGTGGCAAAATTGACCTCTTTGAAAAAACCAAGCGCCATGAGTCGGTTTCTACTCTCTTCAATCTTTGTCTCATTATAAATATCCCCCTCTTTTACTTGTAATTCTCGGCGAATCACCTTGTCGCGCGTGGTTGTGTTGCCGCTAATGTCAATGCGTTCAATAACAATGCGATTCCCTTTAAAAACTTGGAAATTAATATCGGCTGTTTTGTTGACCTCGTCGGTTGGGGTAACGGGCTGGATATTGACGAAGGCATATCCTTGATTGGCATATTTTTTTGTCAATGCTTGCAAATCTTTCTCAATAAATTCTCGATTGTAAATCTGCCCTGTCTTGGTGAGTAAATCGGCCACCAATTCTTCCTTGGTGGTGAGAATATCCCCCTCCATGGTCACCTTGCCGATACGGTATCGATCTCCTTCGCGAACATGAAAGGTAACAAAGAAATAACGTCTGTCTTTGGTGAGAGAAATTTGAGGCGGATCGACTTCAACCTTGAGATAGCCATGTTTGAGATAATGAAAAGTGAGCCTTAAAGTATCCTGCTTTAATTCCTCTTCTTTATATTTGCCCGTTCCCGTGACGAATGCAAAAGGTCCCTTTTTGCGTGTCCGGATAATCCCTCGCAGTTCCTCATCTGTAAAAACGGTATTCCCAACGAATTGTACATAGCGAACGAGGGCAGCAGAGCGCTCCCCAATATGTAAAACAAATTCATTACCACCATCGGGGGTGGAACGAAGCCGATAATCAATATCGACCAGATAAAAATTCTTTTTGGCATACAGCTCTCGAATTGCCTCAAGCGACTCGGCCAACTTTTTCTCATTTAAGGGCTGATGGAGGGGAAGTGTGATCACCTCTCGGATTGCCGAATCTTTAATTTTTTTGTTCCCTTCAATGGCAATCGCACTGATGATTACTTTTTCTGAGACAATAAAAGTAATCACCAAACCGTGTGGGCCACTCACCTCGTCAACTTGGACATCTTGAAACTGTCCCAACTGAAAAATACGGCGAATATCTTGGTTGATGGTTTCACGATTAATAATGAGGCCTCGCTTCGTTTTTATATTGGATAGAATGGTTGACGCCGGAACGCGGGTTAATCCTTCAACACGCACATCCTGAACAAATCGCCCCCCTTCTTGTGCCCAGAGAAAAGTAGGAAATAATAAAGAGAAGGTTAAAAAGAGGAGGGTAAACAAAAGGTACCAGGTACCTTTTGCAAAACATCGTAACCTACTTCCAATTAACATACTCATAAATACATTGATCCGTGCTTAATTCTTGCTTAAAAGGTACCTGGTACCTTTTGTAATGTTCCATCTTTTAATTCAAAAGTTTCATCCATATTGCCCAACAAGTCTTTATTGTGTGTGACTAACATTAAAGAACCTTTTGCTTCCTCAACAACTTTCATCAGATATTCTAAAACTTCCTTGCCCGATTCTTGATCCAAATTGCCGGTCGGTTCGTCCGCTAAAATCATTTTTGGCTTCAAGACGCAAGCCCTCGCTAGCGCCACCCTTTGTTGCTGGCCTCCAGAAAGCTGAGAAGGTTTGTGCGTAAGCCTGTCGCTCAGCCCCACACTTTGCAGCGCCTCCAATCCCAATTGTTTGGCATCCGATTTTGGCAATTTGGCAATCAAGCAGGGCAACATCACGTTCTCCAAGGCATTCAATTCCTCCAACAAATAATAAAATTGGAATACAAAACCAAAAAAACGATTTCTCAATTGCGCCCGTTTTGCCTCGGACATCGCATAGAGATCTTCCCCCTCCACCAAAATTTTCCCTTTTGTCGGCTGATCGAGTCCTCCGATAATATGGAGCCATGTCGACTTTCCCACACCCGATGCACCAACAATCCCAATCTTTTTTTGAGAGGAGATTTCAAAGTCAACACCCTTTAAAACCTCTACTGATTTTTCCCCTTCCCAAAATGTCTTAACCAAATTTTGAATTTCGATTTTTGATTTTTGCATTTTTATGGCCCATGCAACCCTTCACGAATTGGGATCGTCAGAGCTCTCCCCGCAGCAATCCAAGAGGTTTGCCATACTAGTAAGAGACTGGCCAAGGCAATGATGAAAATGGTGAATGGTTCCACACTGACCGGAAGTTTTTCCAAAAAATAAATTTGGGGATCTAATGACACCCAGTGAAATCGATTCAGTCCTGACACAATGCACAAACCGAGCACAAGGCCGGATAAAATCCCAATGGCCCCCAGCAAAAAGCCTTGAGTCGTAAATAATTGTCGAATCTGAAAAGGGCTCAAACCAAGAGCCTGCAGGATCGCAATGGTTTTTCTGCGCCGAAAAACATTCAGCAAGACAGCCCCAATCAAATTCAGAGAGGAAACGAAAATCATCAGCCCCATGATGATGCGAAAGACCCATTTTTCCATTTGGAGGGCTTGAAAGAGGTCAGAATTGATCTCCACCCAGTCTTGAATCCCAACATTGTCGCCAAGAGTCTTTTCCAGGGCAATTTTCACAAATGGAGCCATCTCAGGCTGATCAATGCGAAGTTCAAACCCGTGAAAAGATGGGGACAAATTGAACAGTTGTTGCAAATCTTGAAGGTTCATGAGGGCAAACTGCGAATCAAATTCATAGAGACCCGATTGAAAGGTGCTGCCCACCACTAGGCGTTTTGTATTTTTGGCGGAGACCTCTTTGCCGAGTGGGATTAACACTTTGATACTATCTTGCTTGGTTGAATCAAAATTCAAATTTTGAGCCAACGCCTTTCCCAACACAATTTCGGATTTATTTGGAACTTGGGATTTGGAATTTATTTGGAACTTGGGATTTGGAATTTGGAATTTCTCCGAAGACGTCCCTTTGAGAATCACCCCTTTCAGTTTTCCTTCATGAATCAAAAGGGCCTCGCGGTATAAATAGGGGCTGACACTTAATAATTGAACATCTGGAATTTTGGCTTCTTGAAATCCTTTTTCGATTGATTCTTTCGTGAGTGTTTGTTCTTCACTGGGCAATATCAAAATATGGGCATTGAAATTAAGAAGGGCATTTTTATAATCTTTTTCAAAACCGGCGGTAACTGCCAAGGCAATCGTGAGACTGGCCACACTCAAGGCAATTCCCGTCATGACCATCCATCGCATGACGCGAGAAGACCCTTGGGTCAGACTGAAAAAAAACTTCAATTTATTCCTCCCTCAAAGAAGCAAGAGGTTCCATCTTGGCCCCTACATGCACCGGATAAAGCGAAGAAAAAATTGCGAGCAAAAAACCGATCATCATAATGACAATTCCTAAGCCCGGCTGAAACTGAACCGGCAAATAATCCAAATAATAAGAAGCGGGAAGGCGTATGGGAAAAATTTTGAGCAAATAACAGGTCACCAGTCCCAAAACACCACCAGAGAGGGCCCCTACCCCTCCGATCGTTCCACCCAAGGCGAAAAAAATTTGTTTCGCCCCTTTGATAGAAACACCCAATGCCCGCAAGATGGCCAAATCTCTCTTTTTGGCGTCGACAAACATGAGCAGCAATCCGGTGATACTAAATGACGCAATCAGCCCGAAGAGTATTAACAAAAGGGTCATTGCCATTCTTTCTAACTTGAGTGCGGCAAAGAGACGGCTATTTTGTTTGGCGAAACTGGTCACTTCTGCGGGACTTTTGACAATCTGGGTTAGTTTTTTTTCAACGGTTTCCAATTGCGAAAGGTTTTTTAAGCGAATTTGCAAACCCGTTTCCGCCTGATCTCCCAGCAAAGACTCAGCCTCTCTCAAAGGGGCAACAATCCTTAAATGATCCCATTCATAAAGACCGGTACGAAAAACATTGGTGAGGAGGAGTTCTTTTTGTTTGGGAACAAAATCACCGGTGGGTCCTATTTCTCCAAAGGGGTAAACCAGTTTTAAATTTTCCTCGAAATCGGGATGAGCACCCAGAGAGGCAGCCAGCTCATGACCTACCAACAAAAAATTTTCTGGAAATTCCTGAGGATAAAGTTGTACCTGGTCCAAAAAAGAGGGAGTCAGTTTTTCTACTCCTTTGAGTTTGGCTGCAAGCGAGAGTGTTTTTTCTTCGCCAGGAACTTGTATGATGATTTCGCTTTCTGCAACGGCATTCGCCTCGGAAATCTCAGGCCAGCTTGTCAACTCTTGAACCAACGCTTCATAATCGCCGCCGTGAAGAGAAAGTTTTGTAACGGTCAAATGGGCATTGAGCCCAATCCAGCGCTTGTTCAATTCTTGTTGAAAACCACGCATCACACCCAGCACCACCATGAGCGACCAGACACCCAAGGCAACTCCACCCAAAGCCACCATTGTCAAAAGAGGCGTAAAACGTTGTCTGCTTGAGAAAAGAAATCGCCAAGCAATCCATCTGGAAAAAGAGTTCATGGTAAAATTCTAAATCCTAATATCTAAATCCTAAACAAATTCCAAATTCTAAATTTAAATGACCCAAACAATTTTGTTTGGAATTTTGGTTATTAGGATTTCGGATTTGTTTAGAATTTAGGGTTTCGAATTTAGGATTTTTCCTCCTTGCTACGAAGTTGTGGAAATAGGATAACATCCCTAATAGATGAAGAGTTGGTCAACAACATGACAAGGCGATCAATCCCAATCCCCTCTCCCGCTGTCGGCGGCAGGCCAATTTCTAGGGCCTGAATATAGTCGGCATCAAAATGCATGGCCTCTTCGTTTCCTTTGTGCAGTGCTTCCACTTGCGCTTTGAAGCGTTCTGCTTGATCTTCCGGGTCGTTGAGCTCATTAAAACCGTTGGCAATTTCTCGCCCATAAATAAAAAGTTCAAAACGGTCGGCTACCATTGGGTCTTGGTCATTTTTTCTGGCCAATGGTGAAAAATCAGTCGGAAATTGTGTGATGAAAGTCGGTTGAATCAACTTTGACTCCACCTCTTCTTCAAAAATATTGACCAATTTTTCAGTCGAAAGCTTATTTGGATCTTGTTTTGTATATTTTTTGACTGCTTCTTTCATCGTGAGCCTGGGATAAGGGGATTTAAAATTAATTTCGGCATCCTCATATTTTATTTTTGTTGAGCCATTTGTCTTGGTCGCCAATTCTTCCAATAATTCTTCGGTCAACTTCATCAAATCTTCATAATTGGCATAGGCCTGATAAAATTCGAGCATCGTAAATTCTGGATTGTGCTGTGTGGAGATCCCCTCGTTTCTGAAATTTCTACCGACCTCGAAAACCCTTTCTAAGCCCCCGACAACGAGGCGTTTGAGATACAACTCCGGCGCAACCCGCAGATAAAGATCCATATCCAGTTTGTTGTGATGGGTGATAAATGGTTTGGCCGCAGCTCCCCCGGGAATGGGTTGCATCATGGGCGTTTCCACTTCCAAAAAGTCCCTTTTGCCAAAAAAATCTCGAAGGGCTTGCAAAACTTTGGAACGAGTTAAAAAAGCTTTCTTAACCTCCGGATTGACGATCAAGTCGACATAACGTTGACGATATCTTGTCTCAATATCCTGGAGACCATGCCATTTTTCTGGAAGAGGCCTGACTGTTTTGGTAGCGATCTTGAGGGCTGTTGCTTTTAAAGTGAGCTCTTCAGTTTTGGTTCGAAACAAAGAGCCTTGAACCCAGATAAAATCACCGACATCGATGTTCTTAAAAAGCTTGAACTGTTCATCTCCAAGTATTTGTTTTTCAATATATATTTGTATCTTATCTGTTCGGTCTGCAATCTTTAAAAAAGCGGCCTTTCCAAAAGAGCGTAAAAAGATGACTCTACCAGCCAAGGCAAATTGTTCTTTTAAACCCTCGAGCTCTGGCCCTTTCTTATCGTCAAATTTCTTGAGAATCTCACTTGCTGTGTGGGTTGGTTTGAGATTTTGGGGATAAGGGGAAATGCCTTCCGATCGCAGCTCTTCGACCTTCTTTTTTCTTTGCTCAATATAGGTATTTTCTTCAGTCATTTTGAGGGGATTTGGTACCTTCTAGGAGCTATCTAGTCAAGGATAGGAAGCTCACACTTGGCCAGAAAGCTATTTATCCTTGTAATGAGCCTGTCAACAGCCCCTCTAAAATGTGATAGGTCTTCGGGGACTGCTCGAAGCTTGGCGAGCTTCTCCTCCAGTTTCGCCCTAACTGCTTCGGGTATATCCGGATGGGTATCTAAAAAACGAGCTATTTTAGCCAAATATTTTTTTCTTTTCTCAATGGACCTCGCCCGACTTTTTCTGCGAGCCGTGATGGAATCAACAAACGCGATAAAAAGTTTTGACTCTCCTTTCGGAATTGCTAAAAGATAACCTTCAAGGATTTGATACAATTCTTTGAAAGAAAACAGCTCAGGGCTGGCCAGCACACCTTTGATAAAGGAGTCCGAAGGCGTTCCAAGATGTGCCAACTTTTTTTGTAAAGCCTCGGCCCTTGCCTGAACAAGTTGCCATTGTTCCGCGTCTGAAGCCGCTTGCTTGAATACATCAGGGATGAATAATTTAAAAACATCGAATGACAACTCTCTTTTATTATCGATTATTACACTGACTTGACGGGCATCCTTGACCAGTTCCCTTCTAAATCTGAGCAGGGCTTGATAACTAGAACGTGGCGATCCTGTTTCTAAACGAATCCTCCCTAAAATTCTTTCCATTTTCAACCTGTTTTGTGTTGGATGCGCCAAACGAACCTCCAGCTCAAGAAAAAACGCTTTCACCTCCTCTGCCTTTTCTCTAACTGTAAGCCAGGGACTAGGTGATGGGGGAACGATTGTGGCAGGGGCTTTAGGATTCGGGGGCAATTCAGGCTTCAAAGCGTGAAGCCTTGCTCTGGCCTCTTCATTGCTAACCAATGTTAATGTCCATAATGCACTGCGATCGTCCAAGTAAGCCATAATCGATAAATGGGACAAGATTTCCCCAACCCTTTCGTGCGTTTCAGGACTGACTTGGGGATCATCTTTCAGCCTTTTCAGCGCGTTGACAGCTTCAACATCGCTTACTGCCATTTCTGCCAACTTTTCTAGGCAATAGGTGCCCAGAATTTCCGCCATCGTTAGAATATCTTTCCTTGTTTCAATGGCCAAGGGGGGACTTGGGGTATAACCATTTGCCCTTGAAACAACCGGGGCCCATATCGTTCTTGGTGTTTTTGCAACGATCCCAGCTGCTTCTTTTTGCCTTAACTTTGCATCCGGAGTATTGGTCTTGTGTCGCGCAACCAAGGAATGCAAACCATGGGACACAGCTAAAAGTTGGCCACCTAAATCAGATTCTCCCTCACTGATATAAGCCGAACCAACGCTTTCAAACTCACTCGCAAGTTCTTCGGAAGGTCGTGCGGCTTCAATCGCCAGCGCGGCACAACCGGGTACTGTATACAGCGGAGCCGAAATTCCAAAAAGGGTTGCAGACATATCTGGGGATATTATCGCTACTACTCTGAAAAAGTTGTCAATAGGGCAAGAAATTGTTTCGTGGCGGAGACGTCGTGGACGCGGACGATGGAAGCCCCTTTAGGGGCAAGCTAGTCAAGGAGAGGAACCAACATCCCCACTACTGGTTCATAGCAACTTCTAGCTCTGCCGCAGTTTCTTCCAAGGCATCAGACCAAAAAGCATTCAGGCGGGAGTTGTATTCTTCTTGTTGGACCAAAAGATTTTCTAAGTTGATTGCCAATGTCTCTTTAATTTCCCCAGCGTAAATATTTTCTAAAGGAATGGCTGTGGGGGGTGTTTGATCGTCGCTCCTCTTAACCACTCTAATTTTTCCTGCATACTCCTCGCGCAGCCCTTGCCTTTCCTTGTCGTTATATTCTTTTTCTTGTTGTCTGGACCAGCGCTCATTTAAAGATATTGTTAAAGCATCGATTTCTTCTTCATCAATCGCCTTCATCTTTTTGTCCAACTCCATTTTCAACAACTCTAATTTGCCCAGCATAAATCCTTCATAACGCATTTGGGCAGAAAATAACTCCTGCTGGGCTTTCAAAAGTTCTTGAGGTAGGGAATCTACCCCTCTCATATATCTTGCCATCCTATATTTTGACATCAGATCATTGTTTTTTTGGATGGCCTCCGCATAAGCCTGGCGTAATTTGTCTTCTTCCAAGTAAAGGACAACCTTTTGCTCGATATCGCCTAAGACCTTTAAAATCGTAAACTCAACAATGGAGGCCAAACAAGCACCTAACAAAGTGACACCCATTGTCTCTGGGGCTCCAGCTATAGAGCCAATTTTAATCAATCTTAAGACCACGGCTATCTTTTTGACCAAAGAAGCTTTTGTGAGAACAGTGCCCAAACCATGTGTGATTCCAGAGGCGATCATGATATTGGCAATCCCTTGGGGCAGATGCTCCCAATCAATTTTGCCTTGTTTCACATAATCAGCAAGGGCCAGGGCCATAAAGAGGGGGATGGATCGTTTTGCAAACCCATTTTTAGTCACTCCATCCACTAGCACTCGCCCTGTGCCACCACCTGCCGTAAGGGCGGCAAAGTTCTTGGCAAATTCCTGAAAGGTTGGATTTTCATGGCCCAAAAGAATATTCGAGACATATTCACCCACACCAAAGGGGACACCACCGATCCCTGCACGGGCTACACCCCGGCCTACTGTTGAGAGGAACAACTCAGCCCCCTTATCCAATTGATGAGAAATTGGTATTACAACAAAACCCCTTTCCTCGCTGGTAATAGATGCTGGTCTCCTTCTTGGATGCCTTCGCGCATTTGGCTGTCTCCTGACATCCCCTTCTTCAAAAGTGTCCCTATAAATGCGATCTCCGGTTTTAAGAGCCTTCGGGGCTGTTTCAAACGAATCCTCATCTGAAAAATGGACACTCGATTCATCAATTCCAAGGCCCTTTGCATATTTCAAAATCTCAGAGCGAAACTCTTTGACACGCCCAAATCCCCCAACGCTATAAAGCCTTTCTACCAAGAGGTGTTCTTTGCCCGTTTCGTCGATCGTTACTTCCAACAATCGTCTCGCCATCACAACATTATCGATCTCCCAGTTTGCCACTTTGAATTGACCATGCAGGATTCGGTGGATCGGTTCTCCCTTTTCGTTGACCCAAGAATATTCCAAGGTCTGGCAGGTATGAACCGGTTCACTCCCCGAACGGGCTATCTTTTCAACATCACCAGAGATAATGAAACGCTCACTTTTCCTGGCAACTTTAACCCCCTTTTCGATCCCAATGGTGAAGTTGCGCAAATCGGTGCGGATATTAGCAAACGTGTCACCAAAATAAGCGCGGATTTCCCTGTAATGAGCCTCAAAAATGGCACCCAGACGCTGTGCCTGGTGGGCAAACTCCCCATCCCAGGCTTCACTTGCCTCAAAACTCTCCATCCATTGGCGAATCTGAGTTGGTAGGTGACGAATGTTTTCCGGAATTTTTTCTTCTTGGCTCCCTTCTTTGATATCTAAGTGTGTTTTGACCTGCTCCAAAACTTGAGTCTTGAGGGCCTTCTTTCCAGATTCTTCATCCAGAGATGAAAGGTCTTTCAATTCAACAGCGTATTCTTTCTTCCACCCCTCCAGAAACTGTTCACCAACAACACCCTTGAGCTCCTCATAACGGGGATAAACAAGGCGGCCCTCTTCCAGACGCAATCCAAAAATCAGGCGCCTGAGAGATGCCAACCCTTCTGCTTCCATAAACCCACTTGCCTTGATGAAGAGTCGATATAAGGGACTTTTCTTAAGTCGATTCCAGACAGGACCCTCTCGTAATTTTTCTAAAGCCTCTTTTTCTGGGGGGCTGATTCCACTTTCTAACGATTCCACAAACAATTCTTCTATAATCTCCTGGCCTCGTTTGGTGATGAGACGGCATAGAGTCGGTGGATTTCGCTTTAAATTTTGTTCCAGGAAGTTTAAAAAGAGTTTTCGCTTTGCTTTTAATTCTTCTTCGGGGGCCTCACGGTATTTTCCCCATACGATCCCTAAGCCGGTGAGGTACCAATCTAGCAAAATGGAATCGCCCTGGGGTCCTGCAATCTTTGCCGAAGTCGCCTGATAAATAGGGTGATCTGTGACCCCAAAAAATTCGGCGGTCTTTTCCAAATCCAGACGCATCCAGCTTGGCATTGTGTATAAAAGACCTTTGTTAGGTTCAGGAGTAAAATTCCATCCCAGCCTTTGTAGACCCGACTTACCTAACTCATTTAATGTTGAGACAAGACTTGCAATTTCTTCGGGGGTTGCTGGGTCATTAGCCTTATACAAAAGACCAAAAATCTCTTCAGCATTCAATCTGGCCTGATTTGCTTCAATTGCCGTCGTTATCGTAAGCCCAGTAACCCTTTCAACCTGGGGAGAAGGTAATAATTGCTTCAAAGCTTTCCACCTTGACGGAGACAATAGCAATTCTTCCGATTGTGCCAGACGCATTAAAATAGCCTTCGCCGGACTTCTTACTCTTGGAGCATATTCTAAAAAACCCTTTAGGGTTTCTTCATTGATAAGGCCCGCATTTTTGAGGGCATAGAAATTCTCAACAAAAAAATCGAAGTCAACATAGGCTAAATTGCCAATCTCTCGTCCCCTTAAAAGGCCATGTTCTACGAGCTGCAAGAGGTGACCTCTGAAAAAATCAACTCCTCGATTTCCCAGCTCGGCATCCTTCCTGTTGGGTAATGCCTCTGCGGCTAATTCATAAGCCTCTGAAGAGAAGGCTTTAGTTTCTAGCAAGGTATCAAGATTCGCTTCAAAAAATTTCTCTCCTCCCTCTCTTACGCTGGGTTCAAAATGAAAAAGAACCTTTTCGATGATCCATATACAATCTTCGGGGCCGAAGATATTTGCTTTGATAAGAGTCGGAAGGTATCCCTTGAAAAACCCCAGCGCCTTTTCTCTTATGGGGGGATGTCTCGTCTCCGCTAGATTTCCAATCATTGCCTTTAAATCTCCGTGGGTAAAAAAGCCTTTCTCCAACAAAACGGGAAGGTACTTAAGGAAAAAAGTTACTGTAGTTTCACGCAAGAAGTCATTTTTGTAACCAGGCAGGTTTCTTGCGATAAAATCATAATGTTCCTTTTGAAACCATCCAGAGCTAACAAAACTCTCTAGGTGGGCGTTAAAAACATTTAGAGCTCTCTGTCGAATGGAAGGATCTCCATCTTCTAACTTTTCTGTCAATAAATTGTAATCCGAATGGCGAAATAAGTTTAAGCGGCCCAGAGCGGGTATCTGTTTCTCAAAAAAATCCAGTGCTGATAATTTTTCATAATATTTATGTCCCAAACCAGCGACAATGGCTTCATAGTCTTTCTGACTAAAGAAACCGGCAGTGATTAGGGGAGGAAGTGTTTCTCCAAGAAAAAGACAGGCTTTCACCCATCGAGCTGGATCTTTATAATTTAAAAAGGTCCGCACTTTTTCGTAATGCTCCAATCTAAACAATCCAGCTTGAATCAGATCAGCAAGATGTTTTTTAAAAAATTCGATGCCCTCAGCGGACTTATCGCTCTCATTAGGTTTCTTATAAACTTGAAGAACAACCGCAAGCAACCTATCGACATCTTCTTGCGTAATTTTTTGGCCATCAATAATAATTTCCTTAGATGATTCCTCTGAGCGCGGTGCAAATCGGACCACAAGGGCTGCTAACTGCTCTGCACCTCCTCGCATCGGCTCTAAAATCCGACGAAGTTTTTCAAACTCACCCTCTGTTAATGCACCCCTTAGAATGGCATCGCGAAGCGTTTCTATTTGTTCAGTCCCCTCACTTGGAAACAAAGGGGTAGAAGTCGGGGGTTTCTGTATCCGGTCTATAAACCCTAGAAGTTCCTCTTGTTGGCTCCTATCAATCCGAATCGGCACTTAAAATCTCCTTTATTTACAATATGTTACACAAAAGGCGTCCGACGCCTTTTGTGCCCTACCACTCTTTAATAGTTATCGGCAATTCTGGCCATTTTGTTGCGTCTGTAGGTGACGGGTACTGATTGCAAGGAAAATTGACAGTACAAGATAATTAAATTATAATGTCCATTAATGTGGACATTAAAATTATCGCCCTCGGCAGAGAAATTTTATGAAAGTCTTACGGGCAAACATAAAAACCAAATGGCTCACGGTTTTGATCGGCTAGTGCAAAACCCATACATTGGGAAAATGTTGAAGGGGGATTTGAGGGGATATTGGTCGTATCGTGTTGGAGTCTACAGGATCATTTATGTCATTCGTCAAACAGAGATTATTGTGGAAGTTTTGAGAATTCAACATCGAAAAGAAGTTTATGAAAAATTCAGGAGGTGATTTATGGCCCAACTAATAACCATCAGCAAAGCCAAACAACAGTTACTCGAACTGGCAAGGCGAACCCAGGAACTGGGACAATCCTTCATTATTCTCAAAGATGGAGAACCGGTCAGTGCCTTACTCCCCTTTGAAGAGTATGAGTCCATTTTAGAGACATTGGATATTCTGGAAACGGAACCGGATATTCTAAAAAAGCTGAAACGGGCTGAAAGAGAAATTGCTGCGGGACACTATCAAACCTGGCACAAAGCAAAAAAATCAAAGAGAGGTTAATACTTGCAGGAATTGTTTCGTGGCACCGACGTCGTGGACGCGGGCGATGGAGGCTCCTTTTTGGATGGCGATGGCCAGACTTGCGAGGTTGCCCGGCAGGCGGTCTTTGACCTCGGCGCCAGTTAGGGCGCCAATGAAGGATTTGCGAGAAGTGCCGATCAAAATGGGGCAACCCAAATTTTGGAGCTGGTCGAGATTTTTTAAAAGAGCAACATTATCCTCAACCCTTTTTCCAAAACCGATGCCGACGTCGATGATGATCTGTTTTTGCCCAACGCCTGCTTTTTTTGCCGCTTCAATGCGTTCTTTTAAAAATAATTTCACTTCTGCCACCGCATCATCGTAGTGAGGGTCTTTCTGCATGTTTTGGGGGGTCCCTTTCATATGCATCAGACAAATTGGGACATTTGCTTTTGCAGCGACTGAAAACATTTCAGGGTCAAAACGTCCGGCACTGATGTCGTTGATCATTGTCGCACCGGCCTCAATGGCTTGGGCGGCCACAACCGATTTTGTCGTATCAATTGAAATAGAAATTTTGGATTGTTTTCTTAACTCACGAATCACAGGCAAAACTCTTCTGAGCTCTTCATCAACAGAAACCGATTGTGCGCCTGGCCTACTCGACTCTCCCCCGATGTCTATAATATCAGCACCCTCTTCCACCATTTGTAGGGCATGTTCCACAGCCTTCTTCGGATCCAAAAATATCCCCCCATCCGAAAAGGAATCGGGGGTGACATTCAAAATGCCCATTATCTTGATTGAATTAACCATTGGAAACTCTAAATCCTAATATCTAAATCCTAAACAAATTCCAAATTCTAAATTCAAATGACCCAAACAATTTTGTATTCGTTTAGAATTTAGGATTTAGCACTTAGAATTTAAGCCTTTGTGGGGACCGGCTTCATGACCGGTGACATTTTCGGTTTCTTGCGCTCGGTGACGGTTGCCGGCGCTGTGGGCGTTAGTGGAGGGGGCGGCACAGCCTTAGGTACTGGTGTTACTTTCTGGCCCGCCAAAATCTGATCGATTTGACCACCATTCAATGTTTCATATTCTAACAAGGCTTCGGCGAGTGCTTTCAGCTTATCCACATTTTTCTTCAAGATATCTTTGGCCTTCTCATAGTTAGCCGTCACGAGTTTACGAATTTCTGCATCAATTTGTTTTGCCGTTTCTTCACTATAGTCTTGATGTCTAGAAAATTCTTTGCCCAAAAAGATCGCCTCTTCTTTTCTGCCAAACGCAAGCGGGCCCATCGCTTCACTCATCCCCCATTCACAAACCATTTTGTGGGCAAGTTCTGTGGCTCTTTCAATATCATTTCCAGCGCCCGTCGTTGGTTGATCAAAAATAAGCTCTTCTGCCGCACGCCCACCCATTAGAATGGCCAAGCTATTTTCACAAAACAATCTATTCTGTGTGTAGCGATCGTCTGTGGGAAGCTGCTGCGTGAGCCCCAAAGCTGCACCTCTCGGAATAATCGTAACCTTGTGAATAGGATCAGCCCCAGGAATCATCTTGGCAACAAGGGTGTGTCCCGCTTCATGATAGGCCGTGTTCTTTTTTTCTTCGTCGTTAATGATCATGCTCTTTCGCTCCGCACCCATCATGACCTTATCCTTGGCCAGTTCAAAATCGATCATCTCGATCGCTTCTTTATTATAACGAGAGGCGATGAGGGCTGCTTCATTGACCACACTTTCCAAATCAGCACCGCTGAAACCGGGTGTGCCGCGGGCAATCGTTGCCAACTCAACATCGTTAGCGATTTTGGTCTTGCGAGCGTGAACTTTCAAAATTTCTTCACGGCCTTTCACATCGGGCCTTGGCACGATGACACGTCTGTCAAAACGACCGGGCCTCAACAGCGCTGGGTCCAACACGTCGGGTCTGTTGGTAGCCGCCATGATGATGACTCCCTCATTCGATTCAAATCCATCCATCTCCACTAACAATTGATTCAATGTTTGTTCGCGTTCGTCATGCCCACCGCCAAGCCCCGCACCGCGATGGCGCCCCACCGCATCAATCTCATCAATAAAAATGATACACGGTGCATTTTTTTTGCCCTGTTCAAACAGATCGCGCACCCGCGCCGCACCGACACCGACAAACATTTCAACGAAATCCGAACCTGAAATACTATAGAAAGGAACACCGGCTTCACCGGCAACCGCCCTTGCCAACAAGGTCTTACCCGTTCCAGGAGAACCCATTAACAAAACACCTTTAGGAATTCTGCCACCAAGCCTTGTAAACTTTTTTGGATCTTTTAAAAAGGCAATGATCTCTTCTAGTTCCTCTTTGGCTTCTTCCACACCAGCCACATCTTTAAACGTCATCCTTCTTTGATTTTCAGTCAGCAACCTGGCTTTGCTTCTCCCAAACGAAAGGGCCCGGCCGCCACCTACCTGAATTTGGCGCATTGAAAAGAAAAAGAAGGCAAAAAGCAAAATCATCGGCAGCCACGAAATCAAAAATTGGGGCCAAAAACCATCTTCTTTTTTTTGATAGTGAACTTGCGCTCCAGAATTAGCGACTTGATTAATAAATTGGGAATCGACGTTGAGAGGCCCAACCGCTTTAAAGAGGACACCATTGCGATGTTCCGGCTTGAACTTCCCACTAAATAGATCCTCTTTAATGGTCACCTCTTCCAGTTGCCTGGACTGAACGGCCGCTAAAAAATCGCTAAAAGGGATCTCCTGAACGCCTGTTATAAAGGTCTGATTTCTGAAGTGAAAAACGGCGATAGCCACTAATACCAGGAAGAACCAAAGGGCCAATGTTTTATGTCTTTGTTTCATATAATTATCCCAAAGGGATCACCTAGTGATAAAGTTAACATAGGCGTTTTACGAAATCAACGACTCTTCAGATAATGGTGATGGTGAGAAAATGACGGGTCCTGCCCCTCCGTGTTGCCGTGGGGACCCCTAACTAAACCCCACGGCAACACTCCGGGCCACCCGTCATTTTCTCACCACTCCTTAATATACAAATCGTCTTTAACCCTAACAAATTTAAGTCCTTGCGGGAGGGGGTAAGACCCTTCCTGTTTTTCGCCTAAGCTCACCTGGTCACACTTGGCAAGATGGTCTCTTTTCAAATTAGTGGCCGAACCTTTTTGACTTAAAATAGTTTGGTAAAAAATTTCCAATCGAAGCGTTTTTGGAAGTTTTGCCAAGCGGGGTCGCGGCAGCCAAATGCCATTTTCCGCTTGTTTACCAAACTCCCCTAACCACTGTGCGGCTTGCCCCGCTAAATAGTCATTGAGTTCCTTGAGCTCTTCTCCCAATTTCACAATTTTGTCAAAAGCCTTAGGGCGGAGTTTTTGAATGACCGGCAAAAGCTCATGACGGAGACGGTTGCGCCAGTAGAGGTCCGTCGCGTTTGAAGAATCTTCCAAATAAAGAACATGATGTTCCTTCGAATAAGCCTGGATCTCCTCTTTTCTAAAAGCAAGTAATGGTCTGATTAACACAATTTTGCATTTTGATTTGTCATTTTGATTTTTGATGTTTAATTTTTGGATTTCCCGTGAAGAACTCATTCCAGCAAGGCCCTTAAGAGAAGCGCCGCGCAACCATTGCGCTAAAATGGTTTCCACCTGATCTTCCATATGATGGGCAACCGCAACTTTGTTGGCCCCAACTTGTAAGGCTGTTTCCGTAAAATAATGATAGCGAAACTCTCTGGCAAGCGCCTGAAAATTTTGGAATGTTTTTGGTAATACCGCCTTGGTCACAAAAAACGGCAATTTATTTTTTTTGGCGAATTGGCAAACAAGGTTTTCTTGATCGTCGGATTCTTTTCCTCGCAAACCATAATTGACATGGGCAATGTTCAAACCAAATTCAATATCTTTACGCAGTTGCAACAAAAGGGAGGCCAACACCATCGAATCGACACCGCCAGAAACACCGACTAACACAGAATCCAGCGGCGAGATCAAATGCTGGCGGAGAATTGTAGCACGAAATTTTTTGTAGAGGTCAAACACGGGATTACATTTTATATTTCCCGAAATCTTCGGGGGAGAGATTTTCCAAAATCTCGGTCCATTTTTGCTTTTTGGATGGATCCTGATCAAGGGCTTCCTTGGAAAGATCTATTTTACGAGATTTACCAATCACCTCTTTGTCGACAAAAATAGGAGACTTCGTCCTCAGCGAAATGGCAATGGCATCGGAGGGCCTGGCATCCATCACTAATTGTTTATCCCCTGCCTTCAAAAAAATCTGGGCATAAAAAGTATTGTCCGCAAGATCATTCACAGATACTTTTTCCACCGTGACCCCCACCTGTTCCAGGATATTTTTCAACAGGTCATGGGTCATGGGACGGGAGAGTTGGATTTTTTCCAATTCAGTGGCAATGGCCGAAGCTTCAATCAACCCAATCCAGATCGGCAGGGCATACTTCTCCTCCTGATCCTTCAAAATGACAATGGGCATGCTGGTGAAAGGATCGATCGTCAACCCGGTGACCTTCATTTCGATGAATTCTTTAGGTGCCATATAAGTTACCTTCTAAAGAATTGCTATTAGCCTTTGTAACCTCTACCCTAACTATATCGCCAATGGAGGTCTTCTTGCCAGTAAAATTTACAATCTTGTGGCAGGAGGTCCTTCCCATCCATCTTCTAGTGGCCATTCGGTCATTTCGCTCAACCAAGACCTCCTGTGTTCCCCCCACATAGTGCTGATTAATTTTTTTTGAAATCGCGTTTTGCAGTTCCAGAACTTTGGCCAATCGCTCCTCTTTTAGAGTCATTGGAACATCATCTTCCATCGAATAGGCCTCTGTTGCTTCACGGGGGGAATACTTAAAGGCAAAAATATTGTCAAATTGAACCTCTTTTAAAAACAGTAGAGTTTGATTAAATTCTTCGTCTGATTCTTGAGGAAAACCGACAATGACATCGGTTGTTATCCCTAAGCCTGGCCTGGCCTTTTTTAAGCTTTCAACCTTTTTCAAATAGGTGCGCCGATTGTAAGCCCTGCGCATTCTTTTTAAAACGGTGTCCGAGCCCGATTGAACCGGCAAATGAATATGTGAGCAAAGTTTAGGGTTTGTGGCATATTCTTCAATGAGATCGTCTTTAACATCTTTGGGATGGGGAGAGGTAAAACGAATTCTTTCAACATTTGTGTTTTCAGAAATGAGACGAATCAGCTTAGAAAAGTCGGGATAAGAATTGACATTCTGACCGAGCAGAGTCACTTCGCGGCAACCTTTTTCAACCAAAAATTCAATCTCTTTTATGATTTCTCTGGCCGTGCGATAGACTTCTGTCCCCCTGACTTTTGGGACTATACAGTAGCTACAGCGACTGTTGCACCCCTTCATAATGGTGACATAAGCACTGGGCCCTGAGAGTTTGGTTGCCGCAACATCATCCAAAAAATGATAATCTTCGGCGCTGTTAATCAGTTCTGTAGCCAGAACCGGTTTTTTGGTTTTTTGGAGAATCTCCAAAAGCTCCGGAAGACGATAAATCTGATCGGGTCCAAAAACAAGATCGAGCCCTTGAAAACGGCTGATTAATTTTGCCCCCTGATCTTGGGCCACACAGCCGCAAACACCGATGAGTCGAGGTTCGAGGTTCGAGGTTCGGGGTTCGCTGTTTTTGAAGGCGATGGCACGGCCGATTTCGGAAAAGGCCTTTTGGTGGGCCTTTTGGCGCACGGTGCAGGTGTTAAACAAAACCAGATCGGCTGTTTCTGGTTGGGTTGTTGGCTCAAACCCCAGATTGGCTAACAAACCCCCAATTTTTTGGGAGTCGTGTTCATTCATCTGACAGCCAAATGTTTTTATAAAAAATGTTCTAGGTGCCATGTTCTATGTCCCACTTTTCGGACATCGAACATTGAACAAATTCAAATATTTGTCAATTGACTTGAATGTTTAAGCCATGTTAGATCTGCCCAAAATGTTTAAACCGTTTGTTGCTCCAAACCAGCAAGTTCGCGAGTTCACGCCTAAGTCAATCATCTTAGGAATCTTGTTTGGCCTTCTTTTTGGCGCCTCCACTGTTTATTTGGGATTGAAAATTGGACTAACCGTTTCGGCATCGATTCCCATCGCGGTTTTATCGATCGCCATCTTCAAAAAACTTGGGAACTCGACCATTTTGGAAAACAACATTGTGCAGACAACGGGTTCTGCTGGTGAGTCAATTGCCTCCGGCGTTACCTTTACGATCCCTGCTCTCATTTTTTTAGGTTATCAAATGGAATACCCACTAACCCTAACCCTTGCCGTGATTGGGGGAACACTCGGTGTTCTTTTCATGATTCCTCTCAGGCGTTATCTGATTGTAAAAGAGCACGGAAAACTTCCTTATCCCGAGGGAACGGCCTGCGCCGATGTTTTAATTGCCGGCGAAAAAGGTGGAAAACTTGCAAAACTGGTTTTCTCCGGCCTTGGTTTCTCCGTTTTCTACAAATTTTTGATGAATATTATGGGGTTTTGGAAAGAGACCCCCCACCTTGCTTTGAATTGGATGCGCGGAGCGGTTGTCTCAGCAGAAATCACGCCAGAACTTTTAGGAGTCGGCTACATCATCGGCCCCAGAATTTCTGGATATACGGCAGCAGGCGGTGCTTTGGCGTGGTTAGTTCTGATGCCCGTTATTAGTTTTTTTGGTCAATATACCTCGCAACCAATCGCACCGGCCACAAAACTGATTTCCGCCATGAGCATGGGAGAAATTTGGTCTAACTATATTCGCTACATCGGTGGGGGCACTGTCGTTTTTGGTGGGATTATTACGCTCATCAAGTCATTTCCCACCATTTGGAACTCTTTTTCCCAAGGATTTAAAGATTTTAAATTATCAAAATCGGGCCAAGCAGACACAAAATTAAGAACCGATAAAGATTTGCCAATCATGGTTACTGTTGTCGGGGCACTTGGGATGATGGTCATTATCAGCCTCTTGCCGTTCTTGCCAGGGGCCAAACTCTCTCATATCATTGCAGCAGTCTTGATTGTTATTTTGGGATTTTTCTTTTGCACTGTTTCTTCTCGCATTGTCGGTTTGATTGGAAGCTCTGCAAACCCAATCTCTGGAATGACCATCACCACTTTGATGCTCACCTGTCTTATTTTTGTCATGTTTGGCTGGAAGGGAAAAGAATTTGCCGTGGTCGCTTTGAGTGTTGGAACGATTGTTTGCATCGCCGCAGCCAATGCAGGAAATACTTCTCAAGATTTAAAAACAGGCTACATCGTTGGAGCAACTCCGTACAAACAGCAGCTCACTTTAATTATTGGTGTTCTCACTTCTTGCCTCGTTATCGGCTTGACCATGATCGGGTTACATAAAGCAGGTCTGGCCACTGGCGGCGGTATCGGTTCTGAAGCGCTTCCGGCTCCCAAGGGCCAGCTCATGGCGCTCATCATTGACGGTGTTTTGAGTCAAGCAATGCCGTGGGATCTCGTTTTGTTTGGAATTTTTATTGGGCTTGTTGTCTATCTTTGTGGCGTGGAAGTCCTCCCGTTTGCAGTCGGTGTCTACCTCCCCTTCTCGATTTCCCTCTCAATGTTGATTGGGGGACTGATTCACGCACTTGTTAAAAAAGCGGGAGAAAAGACCGATGGCTCTGAAGAAACAAGTCCTGGCGTGCTCTACAGCTCCGGACTCATTGCCGGCGGAGCTGTGATGGGAATTGTCTATTCTTTCTTAAAAGGTTTTGGGCCTGATCTTTTTAAAGTTTTGAACGTAGGCCCCGGATGGAATCTAGGAGAAGCCCAAGGAGGACTTGGCGATTTGATCGCCGCTGTGATGTTTGTCTTCATGGGCATCACACTTTATCAAACAGCAAGGAGAAAATAATATGGCCAGACGACCAACAGAATTTGTGGTGGAGCCGTTAGAACCTTATATACCAAGCCAAAATGCTTCAGTCCCTGAATTTACACTTCGGTCCATCATTCTTGGATTGATATTGGGGCTTCTCTTTAATGCGGCCAATGCCTATCTCGGTTTAAAAATTGGGTTGACCGTTTCTGCATCGATTCCCTCTGCTGTTATCTCTATGTTCGTTTTAAGAATGCTCCTTCCAAAAATTTGGCGAAAAGCAAAACCGGGAACCATTTTGGAAAATAATATCGTTCACTGTTTTGCCTCAGCCGGCGAAGCGATGGCTGCCGCCATTATTTTTACCATTCCTGCAATTTTATTTTTGGGAAATCAGTTCTCAAACTCACAAATCTTTCTTTTAGGAACAGCCGGTGGGGTGCTGGGTTTAATGATGATGATTCCCCTGCGTCATGCCCTTGTCGTTAAAGAACATGAAAACCTTCCTTTCCCGGAAGGAACCGCCTGCTCCAAAGTGCTGGTGGCCGGCGACAAAGGGGGGGTTACTGCAAAACCGGTTTTCAAAGGGATGGGGATTGGGGCCCTTTTTAAATTTGCGATGTCGGCCTTTTATTTATGGAAAGATCAAATGTTTTGGAGTTTTAAAAATTTCTATAAAGCCGGTTTTGGATTTGAAATTTCCCCTTTGCTGGTAGGTGTAGGCTTTTTGGTGGGCCCAAGGGTAGCCGCAACATTGCTGGGTGGTGGTTTATTGGGTTTTATGGTGATTATTCCAGCAGTAGCCTATCTCGGCGGTAGTAACATTGTCTTTCCAGGCACCTCTCCTATTTCAGACATGTCGACCATGGCAATTCGCGCCAACTATTTAAAATATATCGGTGCGGGTACCGTTGCCTTTGGTGGTTTGTTAAGCATTGTGAAAAGTTTACCCGATATTATTGCATCACTGCGTTACAGCGTCCGTTTGTTGTTTACAAAAAGTGACGCCACTGTGGATGCCAAACAACAAAGAAAACAATCGGGAAAAGATCCGGAAATCAAAAATATTGCCGTCGGCGGAGCCATTTTGGGATTTTTGGTCGGAGCCTTTGGTGGCGATCAAGAATGGAATCAGCTCAACACCATTTTGATGCATGTCTTCATATGGGGCGGGCTGGGTACTGCGGCTGGATGGCTGGTCTTTTATGGTGTTGCAAAGGCGTGCGCTATTTTCAGCTATAAATTTATCAGAATCGAAAGAGATATGCCACTTCCAATGGTTCTTGGGTTGATGGTGTTAATGTTTCTGGTCATCTGGCTTGTTCCTGCCTTCGATCTTTCGTTTGTAGAGACCCTGCTTGTTATTGTATTTTGCTTTTTCTTCGTAGCGGTTTCTTCTCGCATGGTCGGTTTGATCGGAAACACCAACCAACCGGTCTCCGGCATGACCATTACAGCACTCCTTTTTATTACCGTTATTTTTGTGGCCCTGGGTCACGACGCCTCTACTGTAAAAATGGCGGCCATCATGGGAGGTGCCGCAGTTTGCATCGCGATCTGTATGTCGGGAGATCTTTCTCAAGATTTGAAAACAGCCGCCATGGTGGGCGCAACACCATGGAAAGTTGAGGTAGCCCAAATTGCGGCTGTTTTACTCTCTGCGGTTCGCTCCGGTTTTATCTTGCTCCTTCTATATTGGGCTTATGGCTTTGGAGATCCAACAGCCGCACATCCGAACCCATTAGAAGCTCCACAAGCACAACTGATGGCAAAATTGGTGGAGGGGGCGACCGGTGGCAATCTTCCCTGGACACTCCTCATTTTCGGAGCTGTGATTGGATTGGTTTTTGAACTCTGCTCCGTTTCCGCGTTACAGATTGGTATCGGACTCTATTTGCCGATCACAACCTGGCCCATGATTATGGTGGGTGGGCTCCTTTCTGTTTTCACACAAAAAAGAGCCAAGTCAAAAGAAGAAGCCTTCGAAATTCATCACCAAGGCTCTCTCTACGCATCGGGGCTCATCGCTGGAGATGCTCTTACAGGAATCTTGATTGCTGTGCTGACAGTGGGCGGTTTGGATAAAATCCTTAAACTCCGAGATCCCTCTGCCGGTTTTGGGACAGGCATCGAAGACCTGTTGGCAACCGCTCTCTACGCAGCGGTGGTCTTCTTATTTTACCGAGCTTGTATGAAGGGAAGAAAAGCAAACGCTTAATTCCGAACTGGCTATCTAAAGGAGACCAGTTGAAATCTGCCGGTTTCGTAGGGATTATAGCCTCTTCCTTTTGGATGAAACAGAGAACCTTCTTGTCTCATCACCACAGCCAAATCTTGTGATGGCCGCTCCTTAGATGGTAGAGTCCCTCTTAATAATTCCCAAGGAACAAAAAGCCTTGGCTCGACATGATCCTCCCAGCAAGCACGATACATTAGACATCCCAAAACAAGCCCACTACCTTGCCGGGTAGCTCCTAAAAACAGATCTTCAAAAGGATCCATCGAATCGGTTGAAAACCCATCCCCTGTAAAAATAAGGACACCACTCCTTGATAATATAGCACCTAATTTGCCTAACTTTGGATCAACGAGATAATTTCCTTCTAAACCTTGATATGGAAACATAGCCTTTGCAGCTTTGGATACATGTGTATGAAAAACGAACTGTGCCCTCTCAGGCAAAGGTAGAGCTGTTTTGTCTCCTTTAATCAAAAAATATTCATCTCCCATTTTAAAGAGCCCCGTTTCAAAACCAAGCCAGGGTAATGCTTCCAGTGCAGCTGGTGTCAGAGGTTGTTCTACTCTAATCCGTTCACCGAAAGAGGCTTTCTTAAGAGCATCAATAATAGATTTGGAATCTCCTCTTGAGCCCGATGGAGGAAGTTGAGCACCCGAAACAAACGAACTCACTTGTTCAGCCAAAAGGACAACATCTTCTGGTTTACAAACGGATTCGCTTGTTTGGTCATTGGCTGTAAGGAGCCCCGCTGTTACAGGTACGATAGAGACTAGCGCTTGTACTGGCGTTGGCATCGGTATCGAAACCTTTGCCAAAAACAGTTGTAGAAAACAAGGGCTATTTTTTAGAGCTTGTTTCCGACTGGCGTGGCGGAGAGGGTGGTGAAAGGCGTCTCGGAGCCCCGCCATACCTTATCGGGATAAAAGATTGGCGGGGCGAGAGTCGAGCCCCCAATTTTGGGTCGTCCCAAAATTGAGGGGCGTCCTTTCACCACCCTCTCCGCCAGGTAGCCAGGAGGAAACAAACTCAATAGAAATTTCTAGAAATCTTTTTCGATTTTGAGGTCGTTGATGATTTCGTCTATTTCCTCTTCGGTGGTGGTTGATTCCACGACTTCAAACTGGTCTTGTTCGGTACCGAATTCGGTTTCCACACGATCCTCAAAATCCTTGGAGCGGATGTCTTTCTTGATCTGATCGACATAGCGGTCGGGACTCCGTTTCAGAATCGATTCGACGTAGCGATTTAAATTCTTGGCCGCCTTCTTTTTCTTTTCGGCCTGGAGTTTCTTCCAATTTCTTAAATAATGGAGACGGCACAGCCCTTGTGTGGTTTGCGCATTATGGCAACCCTTATCCTTGCATAGTTTGATCTTGGGCATATCTTTCTAGTTAAAGAGAAATTTAGAGAAAGTCAAGGAAGCGAGCTATTTTAGACGGGATTTTGTCTTATTCAAGATGTCGCGAAAGTGTCTCCTTTTTTCTAAAGCCTCTTCTCGTTCTTTGACGACTTCTTGCCAGACTTCATCGCGCATTGTCTCGGAGGTCTTCTTTTTTAAATATTTTCGCTCACGAATCCAAAGAGTAACAATCAGCCCCATCAAACCTAGGAATAAAAGAATTAAAATAATGGAGCTCATTGAAAAATCCTAAATTCTAAGCACTAAATTCTAAACAAATTCTAAATCACAATTTTCCAAATTCCAAACTAGATTATTTAGAATTTCGGATTTAGGATTTCGAATTTGCATTTATAGTGAGGAGGCGAGTTTTGTGCGGGACTCAATATAGTTTTTAACCCCCCTGGCAATGCCATCCGCAATGGTCCACTGATAATTGGAGTCTTTTAGTCTCTTTTCTTCTGAGGGATTCGTAATAAAGGAGGTTTCTACCAAAATACTGGGGCTCTTCGAACCGACCAGCACATAGAAAAGTGCGGAATCGACTTTCAAGTCTTTGACCGGCTTGTAATTTCCCTTCAAACGATCCACCAACGATTTGTGAACCGCTCTTGCCAAGTCTCTCGACTCTTCTGTATTGGCATTTTGCAACATGGTTGAAAGAATTTGCTGCGAGAGATCTTTTGGTTTGCCATTGGCTTTGTTTTCTCTGTTCGCCAATCTTTTGGAGGCTTCGTTGGTGGCATTATTCAAATAAAAAGTCTGGACCCCTTTCGCGTTTTCCGATTCGGATGCATTGGCGTGGATAGAAATAAACAAATCCGCGCCCCTTTTATTTGCAAAAAGGTTACGCTGTTCCAAGTTGCGCGTCCGGTTTGTCGTGCGAGTCAAATACGTGTTCAAACGCAAATCATTTTTGAGTTTGAAAGCAAGTTTTCTTGAAATTTGCAAAGCAACATCAGCCTCTCTTGTTCCCCTCGTCCCGATAGCGCCCGGATCATCACCACCATGCCCTGGATCAATCACAACGGTTCTCACTACAACATCACGATTTAAGTCTTTTTTGGGTTCTTCTTTGAGAGTTATCGTCGGCTCTTTTTCTGTTGTTGGGACATCGCTATCCTCTGCATTAGAAGGTATTGCAGAAATGACCTCGCCACCTCCACCATTCATCTTTTGTAAAAGCTCTTGAGCCTTGAGAGCCATATCCCCTTTGGGGTACTTCGCCAAAATGGCGTTCAGAGCCTTCTCCGCTTTCTCTTTCTCCTTTTCTTTTTGAAGGCGTAAAAGGGCAATGTGATAAAGACTATCATCCGCCAGGGAATGATTGGGATATTCTTTGATAAAGGAGTTATAAGTATTAAAAGCTTTTTGCAGCTCTTCGTCATTGTGAGTGAGATCAAATTTTTCTTGATAAATTTTGGCAACACTAAATAGAGCTTTCGTTCCCGTCTCTGTGTTGGGATATTGTGAGGCAACTTCTTCAAACTTTCTGGCACAACGATCCCACCCTTGAGTACTCGTTTTGTCCAACGTGTGATAGCATTTCTGTGCGAGGGCATATTCTCCAAGGGCATCCTGGGACTGCGCAAAGCAAGGATAAATCAAAAACAAGCCCACAATAAGATAAGCTATCTGTTTCATGAAAGTGGTTTATATCACAAACTTTTTATTTTTGGTATGTGTTTTTTATTTTTGGTCGACCGTTGATTGTTTTGTGGCGACAAGGCTTAAAGAGGATCGGGGTTGTTTAGGGACAGGGATATTTTCAGGGCGCTTTCCTTGCCTGAGCCACCAATAAAGCTCTTCCAACGGACCGGAGGCGACATAAGCCAGAGAGGCTAACAACATCATGATGGTCGGCTCCCAGGCAATGACGGCAATCACACCGGCCGCTCCAACGAGGGCAAAAAAGGAGAGTCTACTTTTCAAATCCCACTGTTTGGTGCTTTGATAACGAACGGTGGAGACCATCAACAAAGCAAGAAGAAAGGTTAAAAGCAAAATCCAGTGATTGCGAACGGGGAGCATCCCATATTGACCATCATAAAAAATGACGGCGGTAGCCAAAACATAAGCCGACATGGGGATTGGTAATCCTTGAAAATATTTATACTCCACCGAATCGGCCTGAACATTATAACGAGCCAGACGCAAAGCCCCACAGGCAAAAAATAAAAAAGAGACGATCCAACCCAAACGACTAAAATGATGGAGGGCCCAAGTGTAGATCAAAATTCCGGGCGCCAATCCAAAAGAGGCCAAATCAACCAGCGAATCATATTCGACGCCAAACTGAGAACCTCCGCGTGTGAGTCTCGCTAGCCTTCCATCGAACATATCAAAAACACCGGCTAACAAAATGGCCCACGACGCGGTGACAAACTCTCCATGCAACACCTTGATGACAGAAAAAAAACCGCAAAAAAGGCTGGCGGTCGTGCAGAGATTGGGAAGAAGATAAACCCCCTTCTTCACCCCTTCCCTTCTGCTAATGCGGCGCTTCAAAGGTCTCATGAAATTCTCCCCAAAATTGTCTTGCCGGCATAAACTCGCTGCCCCTTTTTGACAAAAATTTCACAAGGGAAGGGACAATACAAATCGGTTCGCGATCCAAATTGAATGAGCCCAAAACGATTACCCCTTTTTAACGCATCACCACTTTGGATGTAACTAATAATCCGTCTGGCCAGAAAGCCGGCAATCTGAATGACGAGCCAGCTCTTGCCATATTGATCGCGCATCAAAACGGCATGGTGTTCGTTGTGATCCATTGCCTTTCGCTTAAAAGCTGCTTTAAAAGAACCCGTCTGATAAAAACAATCGACGACCGTCCCCGAAATCGGCGAACGATTAATATGGCAATTAAAAGGGGACATAAAAATGCTGATCCGTTTTGCCCTCCCTTTTAAATAGCGTTTTTCATCGCAATCGACAACTTCTAGAATCTTCCCATCGGCAGGCGCCAAAATGAATTCTTCTCCGGCAGGCCTCCGGCGCGGAGGGTTTCTGAAAAACGACACGATGTAGAGTGTGAGCAAAAAGGGGAACAAGGCCCCCCACTCACCAAAGGCAACCCAAGTCACAAAAGTAATCAATGCGCTAAAAAAAATGTAGGGATAGCCCTCTTGAGTGACGAGTCTTCTGCGCGGCTTTTTGCGATAGCAGGGAAGCCCTGGCTCCCCGCCTAACACTTCTTGTTTTATCATAGTTTAATGGCTCGTAGCCTCTCCTCTATATTTCTTTAAAATGGTTTCAATTTGATCTTTCCCTTTCAGTTTCTTTTTCTGCAGTTCTTTTCTCAATACCACTTCTTCCGGTGTTAAAAAGAGCTTTCTATCAAGCTTGGCTAGCTGCCTTTCGTAGCTGACATGCTCTTTGTATAAATTCTCTAGAGCATTCTCCTTGGCACTAACTTGCTTGATCAGCTCTAAATCTCTTTCTTCCATTCTACCTCCTTTTGGTAAAACAAAAAAGCCGTCAGCGTTGATCGCGACGGCCCCAATCAGCAATTAAGGTGCTGACCCATTCACGCGTCCATCTTACTGAAGGTGTTTTTTGTGTCAAGTAAATTTAAAAATGTGCGTCTTTCCGACAACTTAACCTCTTCTACCGTGATACGCACCCGATCCCCTATCTTAAAGAGTTTTTTGTGTCGCTTCCCCTTGAGTGCCAAATGTTCCTGATCAAAGGCGTAAATGTCCCCTTTGAGGCTCTCCAGAGGCACCAAACCCTCCACAAAATAATCGATCAATTCGACAAAAAAGCCAAATTTGGTGACATGGGAGATGACGCCTTCATAGGTCTCGCCCAATTTGTCTTGCATAAACAGCGTCATATGAAGGGCGATCATTTCCCGTTCGGCCTCCATCGATCTTCTTTCTTGGCGGGAGCAATGTTCGGACATTTGTTCTAATAAAATTTCGGGTGGACGCCACTTGGCATCACCCCATGCCGTCTTCAACAATCGATGGACAATCAAATCAGGATAGCGCCGGATGGGCGATGTAAAATGACAATAACATTTGCTAGCCAACCCAAAGTGACCGATATTGTTTGCGCTATAGACAGCCTGCGCCATGGAGCGAAGCAACATAGAATTGATAAGGCGCATCTCTGCATGCCCCTTAAAATATTTTAAAATTTTCATGAGATGATGAGAGGGAACAGGAAAATGAAAGCGCCCTTGAAAACCTAGACGTTGGACTATTTTGTAAAAGCGGCTGATTTTTTCTGGGTCGGGGCCGTCATGGACACGAAAGACACAGCCGACTTTCTTTTTCACCAGAAATCGCGCCACCGCTTCGTTGGCGGCGATCATTAACTCTTCAATAATTTGATGGCTCCAGTTACGTTCTGTTTTTTCGATATGTTCAATGCCACCCGTCAAATCCAAAATAATTTCTGGCTCCGGCAAGTCAAAATCGAGGGAGCCTCGCATGCTTCGCAAGTTTTTCAACCTTTCGGCTGCCTCTGATAATATCTCCAGCGTTTCCAGTAAAAACTGGGTTTCTTTTCTTAGTGATTCTTCTTTGTCAACCAACAACCTACGAACAAGTGTGTAGGTCAGACGGGCATGACTTTGAAAGATGGCGGGATAAAAATGCTCTTCAATCACCTCGCCATGATGAGAAAGGAGCAGCTCAGCAACCAATGCCAGCCGATCTTCATGCGGTTTCAAACTGCACAAGTCATTGGAAAGAATTTCGGGCAACATGGGTAAGACACGGCCGGGAAAATAGACCGACGTGGCCCTTTCATAAGCTTCTTTATCAAGGGCTGAATGCGGCTGGACATAGTGACTGACATCAGCGATGGCAACCCAAAGTCTTATTCTGTCGTTGGGCAATTTTTGCGCACAAACGGCGTCATCAAAATCTTTGGCGTCATCTCCATCGATAGTGATAAAGGGTAAAGAGCGCAGGTCTTTTCGACCGTCGCTTGTATCTCGTGAAGCGTATCTCGTAGGCGCTTCACTCTTCACGAACGACGCTTCACGCTCGACAGGCTCTGGAAACATCTTCGGCAATTGATGCTTCGCAATCACATATTCCACCTCTGACGGAAGACTTCCTCTTTTAGGCAGTTGTTCAATGACCTCTCCTTCTAATGGTCGTTTCTCGGACGGATATTGGGTTATTTTGGCGACAACGTAATCACCATGCTGCATCCCTCTGGGAGCAGAGACAAGACGCATCTTGTGTCTAACCCTCTGATCTTCCGACAAAACAGACCATTTGCCTGCCTGATATTCCAGTCTTCCCACCATTTGTTTGAGTCTTCTTTGAACAATTGCTTTGATGGAGCCTTCCATCAATCCCTTGGCATTTTTGCGGACGGTAACTTCCACCAAATCACCATGCATGGCATCTCCCATCAGGCGGGCGGGGATAAAAACATCGGGATGACCAGATTGGGTGGGGGCTACAAAACCGTAGCCTTCATAATGGAGGGATAACTCCCCTATAATAGTGCTCATTTATGATGAGGAGGGTGAGAAAGTGACGGGTCCTGTCCCTCCGTATTGCCGTGGGGGCCCCTAACAAAACCCCACGGCCAACACTCCGGGCCACCCATTACTTTCTCACCAGTCCCATAGTACTTTATTGCTGAATTATGCTTGCAAAACAAGGCTATTTAGTGTTGGAGGATTTTTGGGCTTGCCGCAGCTCAAAGCTTTGGCGGAACAAGGAGGGATTTATGGGCAAAGAAGAATGGGAAGAACTTGGGTTTGAAAAAGATGATGTTTGTCCTAATTGCGGCCAGATGACTGAAGGAGAAAATGTCTGTCCCCACTGTGGTGCCATATTAACGGAAGAAGATGACGAACTAGACGGTTTCCACGAAGACGAAGAGACTTAAAAATGCCTATGCCGAGGTGATGGAATTGGCAGACATGCACGATTCAGGGTCGTGTGCCTGCAAAGGCATAAGGGTTCGAATCCCTTCCTCGGCACAAAACATTTCTAATCGAACCACTCCAGTAGTAGTCATCATTCTAATTCATGGGAACAGATGGAGGTGGAGATTCTTCCGGAATCTTGCCAAACATCTTTTCATAACGAACGATGTTTTCTCCAAGTGCTTTTAAAAGGCGTTTTGCATGTCCGGGGGAGATGATGACACGTGCCCCAACAATCCCTTTTGGTGAAAAAACCGTCATGCAGTCCAAGAGAAACTCTCCCTGTGTATGCCTGATTGTAATACTATTTGAATAAGTGCCTTTTAGCACATCATCTGGAATGATGATGGGTAACTCCTTTTTTTCATCAGTCATGGCTTTCCTCCTTGAGTTGGTAGATAAATTTTTTGCCGATTTTTCTGGAAACCAGAAAACCTTTTTTTTCCAGCTCTTGTAAATCGGTCCGAGCTGTTTCATAAACTATTTTTTGGAGCTTCTGATATTTTTTTACATCAACGTGTGAGATATCCGGACGCAGCAGATACTTGATAATACTCATTTGTCTTTTATTTAATTCGAGCGAACGTTTCCCAACTAAATCTTCCAGGTGACTGGCGGTGGCATAGCGTTGGATTGCAAAACGCAAATTATCAATGGCTTCTGTTGTAATGTCGCAAGAATAATGAATAAAGAACGTCAAGTCAGTTCTAGTTTCTTCAACATTAAGTATCGCTTGATCATACGCTTTTCTTTTCTGTCCGATTACGTGTGAAATGGAGAGAAACGGCATGGCATTATAAAACTTGTTTAGATAAAGATAATAAAGCGCGCGCGCTGTCCTCCCATTTCCATCCGGAAAGGGGTGAATATAAACAAAATAGAAATGCAGAATGGAAGCCACACTCAATGGGTGAAGAGAGGACGCGTCTGATATCGTAATATCCTTCGGGTGGAGCCATTGAATAAGATACTCTAAAAACCCTTCTATCTTTTCAGGTGTCGGTGGAACGTAATAAATTCTTAACGCATCTCCAACCACAGTATCATGTTCTGGGGTTCTGAACTCCCCTGGTTTTCCGTCATCGAGGGCGTTATCTGTCACAATGCGATGGAGGTCTGTGATAGTTTCAATACTGATTTTTTTGTCTGGGTTAGACAGAATATATTCCATGGCTCTATAATTATTCAGCGTCTCACGTTCACTTCTATCACGTGGAAGTGAATTATGGCGTATCATCTCTTCGGCTCGTCGACGAGTGGTCTTAGCACCCTCGATCTGAGAAGAAAAGAAAGCCTCCTCCAAAAGGTTATCTTTTTCAATTTTTTCTATGGCCTTAGACGGAATATTTTCGAAAAGCGTATCATAACCATATCGGTCCATTACACTTTGAGCTTTTAGAATATGTTGTGTCGAACAGAAAAAAAATGGCTTTCCTCCTTGATTCAAAAGGGGGGTTGGCACCTTATGATGCTCACGCCACTGATGTACCTTGCTAAGAATATCTACCGAATCCCAATCTTTGGGAATCCGCCTCCTTATCTCTAGATTTGTAAGATATCTTTCATTACAAATCATTACAAAGGAATCTCTGTCATCATTTAATATTGCTTGTTTTAAGTCTATAACCATATGATATTATTTATATTTTTTATACACAAAAACCAACATACTACTAATCTAATACTATTTTTATCGGTTTGTCTACTAATATTTTACTAATTTACTACTAATTGACTAGAAATTTTGGTCAGTGATTTTTGTTACTGAGCTTATAAATTTACTGTGGAAAAAGAGTAGAATTTGCTGATACACACTCTTCATAATGAACCTCCTATTAATCCTTTTACTCCAACTCGTCTGGGCGGGGTCTTATGTTGGACAGAAATTTGCGTTGGCGGAAATGCCGGTGGGTCTTGTCCTTGTCTTGCGCTATGGGATAGCCAGCCTTGCCTTTTTATTGGCAGGCAAACTCAATCTCAGACAAAAATTTTCAAACAGGGATTGGGCCTTGATTCTTTTTATCGGTATCTTGAATTTTTCAGGCTCCCCCTTTTTTCAACTTCGCGCCCTTCAGTTAACAACCGCGACTGATACGGCCATACTGGTTGCCTTTGAACCACTCATCGCGTCCCTAATAGCCGCTTTGTTCATCAAAGAGAAAATTCAGCGCTCCACTTGGCTGACTTTTGCTCTGGCAACGACAGGGGTCATCATCATGTCGGGTTGGAAAGGAAGCGTCGGCTCCATTCATATGGGTAGGCTTATTGGAGATCTCCTGTTTTTGACCTCTCTTGTTTGCGAAGCCTTTGGCTCCACATCGGGAAGACACCTCACACAAAAACATGATCCCTTCCCCGTCATTGCCTGGATGATTTTCTTTGGATTTTTGGGAAATCTGGCAGGCAATTTTCAATGGCTAACGACATCTAGCTTTTCATACGTCACCACTAAAAGTCTCTTTTCCGTTTTATTCTTGGGACTTTTTTCTTCCGCCTTTGCTTATGGCGGCTGGTTTTACTTGTTGCGCAAAATGACGGTGAACCAGCTTTCTCTTTCTCTCTTTTTACAACCGATTTTTGGAAGCTTGCTTGCCTACCTATTTCTTACCGAAAGACCTAGTTGGGAGACACTCATTGGGGGATCAATCGTTTTATCAACCCTGTTTGTCTGGGTCTGGAATCATCTAGCGATAGCGAAAAACATGAAAAACCACGCCCGAAAAAAGAAAAAAATTGATCACGGCAAAGAGCTTGTAGCTGAGATCCGGACTTAAGATGGCTTGAGGCAACATTGCCAGCGCACAAACCCAAACACCAACAGTCCAAACCAAACTAAACTCTCTAGAACTTTTGTTCTGACGAATTTTTAAAATCAGGGGAATGTTAAAAAAAGGAATGACAGTCCCTACGACCACGGCCAAATAGAAGAAAAAATTTCTCACGGAAACTTTATACTTTGGGGGCTTTTAAAAGTAAAACAGGAATATCAACTTGATGGCGAACTTTAGTGGCGGTGGCGCCATGAATCAAATCGCTAAGAAACCGGTGCCCATGGGTCGACATGGCAATGAGATCGCACTGATGTTCTTTGGCAAACTTGATGATTTCATCGGCCGGGTCCCCCATGGCAAGAAAGTGGGTTGTCTTGATCCCCTTTTTTTGAAGGCGCTTGGCCACTGCCTCAAGGTAGGCCCTATCCTGCCTGACCTCCTCGGAGTCTTTCAGCTGAAGTTCATCGTGGTATCTGGCCGCCCAGCCATCGGCCACATGAAGCAAAACAACCTCACTTTTAATAAATGGATTTAGACTTTCAATGTGGTGCAAAATTGCATCATCAGCGGCGCTGTGATCCAGAGTAACGAGAATTCGTTTATACATAAAAAGTTTGATACAAAAGCCAGCCATTTAATCCTGCGATAAAGATTGCAACCGCATAACTCACACCCTTTATCAACCAGCCATTCACAAACGCCCCCATTTTAGCACGAGAGCTGGTAAATTGCACAAGGGGGAAAACCGCAAACGATAATTGTAAACTCAAAATGACCTGACTCAAGATCAAAAGCTTGACCGTACCCCCCGTCCCATAGAGGGCTGTAACAAGGATGGCAGGAACAATGGCAATGAGGCGGGTGATGAGTCTTCTGATAATAGGCGGGAGTCGAAGATTTAAAAATCCCTCCATCACGATCTGACCTGCCAAGGTCCCAGTCAGCGTTGAGTTCTGACCCGAGGCAAGGAGAGCAAGCGCAAATAAAAGACTTGCAATGGGAATACCCAAAAGTGGAGAGAGCAATTCATAAGCCCGTTCAATCCCTTGAACGTCATTGTAGCCGTGCCTGAAAAAAACCCCGGCAGAGACAATCAAAATGGCGGCATTGATAAAGAGGGCGAAAAAGAGGGCAATGGTTGAATCAATCGTGGCATATTTGATGGCCATCTTCTTTCCCTCATCGGTATCCTGAAAATTGCGTGTCTGCACGATGGAGGAATGGAGATATAAATTATGAGGCATGACGGTTGCCCCCAAAATTCCGATGGCAATGTAGAGCATCTCCGGGTTTTTCAAAATCTCCAAATTGGGAAGAAAGCCGCGCGCAATACCACCCAGATCGGGTCTCGAAAAAATAATTTCAGCCAAAAAAGCACTGCCAATAATCGCGATGAGAGACACGACTAGAATTTCCACATAACGAAACCCTTTGTTTTGAAGCCACAGGATGATTAAAACATCTCCCGCCGTAATACAAACCCCCCAAATAAGGGGAATGGAAAATAGAAGATTAAGGGCAATGGCAGAACCGATCACCTCTGCCAAATCACAAGCGGCAATAGCAATTTCGCACAAGATCCAAAGAGCAAAGCTGACTGGTCTGGAATAATGGCCTTTACAAGCTTGCGCCAAATCCCTTCCGGTAACGATGCCCAGCTTTGCGGAAAGGGCTTGCAATAACATCGCCATCATATTGGAAAGCAAAATGACGGAAAGGAGTGTGTAATTAAAAAGGGAGCCCCCTGCGATATCGGTCGCCCAATTCCCGGGGTCCATATAGCCGACCGCCACCAGATACCCAGGGCCTGCAAAAGCTAAGAGTTTGCGCCAAACCGAAGCGTTCCTTGGAACTTCAATGCTTTTGTGAACCTCCGCCAGACTGGGCCTTGCTGGGGTCGATCGCCATGCGGTCACCTCATTCATCCTTAGCTCCTTCTCAAAAATTTAGCCTTGGCTAAATTTCGGCGTTGTGTAATACAAAGACCCATGGTTGTCAAGCAGCGGAAATTTTCCAAATTGAGACAAGCCCACCATCGGGAAAAGGCCGAGGATTACGTAGAAATGATCCAAGAGCTTTTGGGCAAACAGGGGGAAGCAAGATTAACCGATATTGCCAAACAATTCGGCGTTAGCACAGTGACCGCCCATAAAATTGTTGCGAGATTGCAGAGAGAACGTTTGATTGCTTCCAAGCCGTACCGCGCCCTTTTCTTAACATCGAAAGGGAAAAAAATGGCTACTCAAAGCAAACATCGGCATGAAATTGTCTACCGTTTTTTGCGCAGCCTTGGCGTGCCGGAAAACGTTGCCCAAGTCGATGCGGAAGGAATCGAACACCACGTCAGCCCCAAAACTCTGTCAATTTTCCAACGCTTTCTAAAAAGAAACGTTAACCGAAATCAGCCTCTCAGCCCCGATTAGCCTGAACTCTCAAGCCCCTGATTAGGAAATTATTTTTCCAATGTAGTTGGAAAATACCCTTTAACATCAGTGGGTTTCCTTACGATTCTCACTTATTACCTATCACCCTAGCTATAGGAATATTTAAAAAATTAAAAAAGTACGCAACTTTTTTTGAGAAGTGCCGATAACCAATAGTGAGGGGGAAAAAATAAGGAGGTCTAAAGTGAGTGACCGTATTACAAATATAAAATCCGTTATTCCTAATGACTGGAGATTCCACGAGAAGTTGTCTCTTACCATAAAACCCGTAGAGGATACAGGTTTAAAAGTATCAGAAGGTCCCTTTTCTGAGTCGCCGGCAACTCTCTCTGATTTAGAAAAAGGACGTTATTCTGGTATGCGTTTTGGTGGCGACTGCGATAACTCTTCAATGTCTCTTATTTTAGAATTTCGGAAGAAATTCTAAAATTGTTCCGCGCGTTTGGTCGCCTCCTGCGAAGCCTGAAGCTCCCCAATTGCAGCGTAATAACGACTTAATGCAGAATAGAATTCTTTGTATGTTTTGGAATCAATCTTCAGCATTTCAATACCCAAAAAAGAAATCGCTGAGTCAACACGGTGAATGACCCCTGGATCAATATTTTTCGGATCCATTTCACGCAAGTTATCCAGAATGGAAGATCGAACAAACTGGGTCACCTCTTCCATTGTCTCTAAAGCTTCTTGCCTGGATCCCGTATCCCAAAGAGCTTGAATAAGAATAACCCCCGCACTCAAGTCTTTTAAGAACAGGGACTGTTTTCTTATGAGTTGCATATAAGCATCTGCCTCTTCCTTTTCACCTAATGCATAAGCCACCGACGCAATTTGCCACAAAATCTTTAAACACCTTACAGAACCCGGCTCTTCCAAGGCAACTCCCTTTAAAAAGGTTTCTTTAGCCTCAACATACTTACCCTGTCTTTTGAGAAGCATCCCCATTGCAGATTGAATCGAAGCATCTCTAGGATTTAATAATAAACTTTCCCTAAATGCATTTTCCGCAGCCAATAAATTGCCTCGTGTCTCCTCAATAAAACCAATACGGCTATAGAGAGAGCTGTCTTTAAACCCATTTGCAATCGCTTTGTCAGATTGTTCCAGAGTTTTATCAAACTGTCCCTCCTTAAAATAGATCCCTGCCAGTTGAGCATGCCCAACTGGCTCTTTTTCTGCAAATTTTAGCCAGCGTTCTTTGGCAGCTGCCCAAAGTTCTCTCTCTTTCGGTAAGGCGAAGAGCCACTCGGGCTTGGGCAGAAGATCGGAAACTTCGGATATCAGTTTTCGCACTCGTTTTGAAAGTTCTCCTCGGTCGTGACGACGCATTGCTAAGTATGCTAGATTAAAATCCAACAAATTGCTTTGAGAAGACTCCTGTAAAAGAAGGCCTCCCCGCAACGCCTGAGCACCTTGATCGTAAGCTCCAACATCCACAGAATCAACAGCCAAGTTGGAAAGATCTGCTTGTAACATTTCACGCAAGGTTAAATCCGTCGCAAAATTATTCATGCTATTGGAAGCAATCAATAGCTGAACTCCCCCCATTTTAAAGAAGTCGACATAAATTTTCTGGCTGGGAAGTGGAAGGGCTATAGTCACATGCCCCATCCGTATCTCCTTAAAAGGCTGATTAGGTTGGAGCACCCCACCAAACTCACGCTCCAAGCGCTGACGCTTCCAAAAACTTAAATGATCTTGCCCCGTCAAATGAACAAAAACAGGATTTAACCCCGCGCGTTTTAACACAAAAAAAAAGACTCTGCTTCGCTCCGTACAGAGGCCCAGCGGCTGCTGCAAAGCTTCCAAAAGGGTCCCTTCCATCGGAAAATCCTTTCTCGTGAAGCCCAAACCCAGTCCACCTTTTTTTATAATATAGTCTGCAAAATCACCCAGACCCTCTTCAAATAAAAAGAAAAAAAGGGTTCGAAAAAAATGTGGATCTCGTTTTTGCAAAAGCTCTAACTGTTTTTTTGGGGGAGCACTTGCAAAAGAAGAAAGACCTATAAACAAACGTCTTTGATACTCTTCACTGTCTGGTGGAAACCCTTGTCGTTTAATTGCTGATTTCAGGACTGCAACAGTGCGATCTATTTTCTGAAGATATTCTGTGGCTTTATGTTCATCTTCAATCATCCAAGGAACAACTCTTCCTGTAATTTTTCTCAAAAAATCATGATATTGTGAATAGTGGTCAACAGTGGCTTCCGCAACCTCGGCACATTCAATGACACCATCACCACTTCCTATCCGATAACGCTCCATTGAGGCTTCCGAAAGTTTTGGATTTTCTTTGCGTCTCAGTAGGTAGTACCCACGATCGATCTCTTTCTCAGAAATGCCACCCTTAAGCATCTGATGAAACTGCTCAACCCAAATAGGCTCTTCACACTGTAAGTGGATTTTCGTCATTTTGTGTCCCTTGCTGACAATCGAATTCTAACCTCCTCAAGACGCAAATCTAGACCTTCAGCATTTGGATCTAACTCTTTCGCGGCGCGATACCGCTCTAATGCTTTTTCCAGTGAGCCATGAAAAAGATAACCATCACCCCACCGGCGATAAACTGCTGCCATCGCCGACTTTAAAAATGGGTTTTGTGAAAGAAGGGTTGGAACGGACAAATGATCCAAATCTTCCTTCCAAACATTTATCATCTCATCGAGCGTCTTCAAATCCAAACTGAACTGCATATTGATGGCTTGCTTCAGAGTTTTCTGTGCTTCATTTAAATGACCTGCCTGTATATAAGCCAAAGCAAGATAAAGGAATTCAAGTTGGAACTCATTATTATTTAGATCCTCACGATCTAAATGATGTCGAAATGCTTGTACGGCCTCCTCACCTTTCTTCTGCCTAAGTAACAGCTTTCCCCATTGACTATAAAAACTTTTGGAATGATCCTCCGGCTGGAATGCCAACGCCTCTGCCTCTTCAAATTCCTTTTGTGCCGCTTTTATTTCGCTTTGCCTTGCAAGGACTTTTCCCAGAATTTCTTTAGCGGCCAGACATTCGGGATCTTTTTGCAAAATCTGTTCTGCCAACCGCCTTGCCTCAAGAAAATCACCTTGTCCCAATACCGTTTGTAAAACAAGGATTTGTCTAACCCAGCTAGGGAATCCTGGATAATCGACAAAAAACTCTTTGAAACTTTTCCAATCCGAATGCCCCTTTCCGTCTTCTTCTTTCCATTGTTGTTCCAGGATCGCTGTAACAGCTAAAGGATGCCAGTGATAGTGGTTCAAATATTTTTCCCAACCCTCTTGACTCAAACCGGTTCCTTTTTTCTCCATTAAATACGCTCCAGCCTGTACAACAAGATCTTTTCCTGCCATTAATAAATTGAGATGTTCTGATAATGGAATGGGATAAAAAGGAAACTGTTCGGCATGCTCCTCGTGTTCATCAAGAGAAAAAACCCTCCAATCTCTCCCCAAATAAATGCCAACCCCATGGTCCAAATAAACATTGGAGTCGCAGACACTTTGATCTATTTGCCGAGAACGAATGATCTCTATGACACTGTTTTCAATTCCCGCCTCCTCAAAATATCCATAAAGGGTGTTATTGATGGTTGACGACAACGTTGTTACAAAAGAAAAAGCTGATGGGTCAATACGTCCTTTCAATGTAGTATCAAAAGGGCGTAAGTAATAATATCCTAATCCCCCCTCTTGTTCTAGATAATGGATAACTCGTTCTAGGCCAAAATTTTTAAACTCTGATAGGTGTTGGCGAATCTCTTGTTTTTGCTGAGTGGCCATGAACTTCCAATTCTTCTTTGCAGGAAAAAGAACCCACCAAAAAATGGCGAGCGCTTTGGCTTCAAGATATCTGGGAGAGGATGGGTCAATCTTTTTCTCCTTCAGAGATTCTTCAACCAAACCGAGCAACCTTTTAAAATTTGGATTATCCGCTTTTACAACCCATGGAAGTTTTCCCCCAATCCACTTTTCCAATGGCTTCCTGTAATGCCGCCAATTGCTAACAACATACTCCATGACTTCCTCTTCGGTAACAACACAGTCTCCCTTCCCTAAAATCTCACCAGCCTCGCCAATTTTGCGATAATCGATGGAGTGAGTCCCCCGATCCAGTATGTCATTGGCAACGCCGTCTTTTTGAAGAAGGTCATAAAAACTTCTGGCAGGATGTTGCGGGTCTATTTCAATCTGATAGGAAGAACAACCAGACATGGCCTCCATTAGCCAACCACAGCTTTCAAAGTCAAGAATGAATGCTTTATCTTGAAGACCCCTAAAAAATTCGCGTGAGCAAGCTGCTTGTGATTTTCTCTCTATTTCTTTTCTCTATTTCTGTGCTAAAATGGCTGCATGGATTTTGGTGTGCTTCCCTCTAAAATTGATAAGAAATATCAAGTACTTAGGCTTCTTGGCAAAGGGGGTGGGGGGCAAGCGTTACTGGCTCGAAAAGGGAATCAATGTTTTGCCATCAAATTACTGGACACTAGGCTTTTCAAAAATCCCGCCAAGTCGATTGAAAAATTCAAAAAAGAATTTTTAACACTCAAAAAACTCAACCACCCTCACGTCGGAAAACTTTTCGATTTTGGTTTCGATAGTCAGCTTAACCAATATTATTTTGTGGGGGAATATATCGAAGGAGAAAATATTCATGAAGCCTCTTTACACATGACATTGGAGGCGAAGGAAAAACTCTTTGTCCAATCACTCCAAGCCCTACACTATCTTCATACTTTTGGAAGGGCCGGCATTCGCCACAACGATATCAAAGCCGCTAACATGCTCGTCACCAAAAATGCCAACGGCGAACCGCAACTTAAATTGATTGATTTCGGATTGGCCTCGTTCGCTCCACTGGATGTGAAAGGAGGAACGGCCTCTTACATGTCGCCGGAACAAATTGTTCTCACCTTTCCTAGCCTGTCACAAGAAAAATTTCCAAAACCCGATTTGCGCGCTGACCTTTATTCACTGGGAGTGGTTTGGACTCTTTGCTTCACCGATCAGAATCCTTTTTTGGTTGAAAAAGATTCACAAGCCACTTTGAAACGTCATTTTGAATATGAGCTGGAGTCCCCTTCCAAACTCAGACCGGAACTCCCCAAATATTGGGATAAAATTATCCTAAAACTGCTGAAACAAAATCCTGATGACCGATACAGCAGTGCGGCCGAAGTGATTCAGGAGCTGAAATTTTTAAGTAACAAACCCTACTCGGTGATTCCTTCAACGATGCGGCATTATTATTTGCCAGAAGGAGAATGGATTGGCCAACAGAATACCTGGATCTCTCTCAAAAAAAATTGGGATGGGCTAGTGAACAACCCTGCTTTTGAGCCTGAGCTTGTCTGGATTGTAGGGGGGCGAGGTCAAGGCAAGACAAAAATCCTGGAGCATTTTAAAAGTCATGTGCAGTCACATGAAGGGCGGTTTCTTTTTTTGAACAAAGAAAATGAGTTGATTCAAGAAGAATCGTTGAGCGATTTGGATCGTTTCACTCAAGATTCAAAGGATTTTCTTGTGATTGCCGTTGACGACTTTTGCAAAGGAGACCCCACACTCCCCCATTTGGAAAGACTATGGCAAAAAGTTCGTTATCATAAAAGATGGGGTGGTAGCTCGCCCCTTCACTGGCTTTTTGTGATCACCATTCAAAAAACAGAGGAACAAATCAATGTTGAGGGACTGAATGCGACCATCTTCTTTCTGAAAAATTTCGGTCTCCAAGAGATCAAGGAACTTGTCCAAAAAATTTCGCCTAAAAACACCGATCCGCCGGAGCAGTTTATTCAGCAATTGAAAGACCACACCGACGGCAATCCGTTGTTTGTCACAACTGTTTTAAAAACATTGGGTGAAAAAGGCTTGCTCTGGAATGACGCCGGCGCTTGGCACCCAACTCTTTATAAAGATATCGGTATCGACTTCGAAAAATTATCTATCCCACAAGATTTGGAAACCACATTGCGTGAGGACTGGAAATTTTTGAAACCAAAAGAAAAGACATTATTGAAATGGCTTTCTTGCTTTTCTGAAGGAACGCAAATTGCATCGAGGGAAGCCGACAACCTGCTTCAAGAGGGAATCCTTATTCGCGACGAAAAAAACCGAGTGCTCTTCAAAAGCTCTTTTTTCCAAAGAACAATCTATCAACGACTCACCAACACCGAAAGGCAACGCTATCATGCAAAGATTGCAAGCCTCCTTAAAAAACAAAAACGGCCGGCACATATTATTGCCCAACATTTGATACAGTCCCCTAATAAAAAACTCCGATTGAAAGCGATGGAAGATTTAGCGCAGTTTTACACGGAGAATGGCAAATTGGCAGAGGCGCTCAAAATTCGTCAGACACAACCTCAAAAACCAGCCATTGCGATCCAAACATTGCGCCTTCTCGTTAGACTCAAAAAATTTGATGAGGCTTTGCACCTTGTTAACAAGCAGATTGCCAAAAGTGACAAAAACAATTTCTTGCTGCAAAACATGCGAGCCAGAATTCTTCTGGACGAAGGAAAGATCAAGGAAGCCACCGCCATTTACAAAAAAACGCGTGAGACAGAAATGCGCAACAACGATTTGGGATATACTTATCTACTTGCCCAGGATGGCACCCAAGCGCTGCGCTCTCTCAAAGAAGAGCTTAGCTTTGCTCAAAAAGAAAAAGATAAGGCGGGGCAACTTCGTTGTCACTACTTTCTAGGGGATGTCTGTCGAAAATGCTTAAGGGAGTTCGATGAAGCGATCAAGCAGTATCAAATGAGCGCCAATTTAGCCAAAGACATCAAAGATGCGGATTGGCTGATGCGTATTTATAATGGTTTGGCGGCTACCTATCTTGACCGCGCACAGGAAACGGGGGGACCTGGCCTCCAAAGTAGTAGTGGCGGACAAAATGTTTACAAACAAGCGCTCCGATATTTTGAGGAAAGTTTGGCCCTCTGCCAATATTTGAAAAAAGAAGATAGCGAGCTCGACTTTGAAACGGCGGCAATTTATCTCAACATCGGAACTGTTCAGCGTGAGCTAGGCAATTTTTTGAAAGCGCGGGATGCTTTTCAAACTATTTTAACGGTGCTCGAGCGAAAATCCAAAAAAAGCCGGCTTGACGAGGGACGTCTTTGTGAAACGTATATCGCGCTGGCCGATTGTTTGTTTGCTGAAAAGAAGTTTCAGGAAATGAGCGAACCGCTCAACAAAGCGTGGAGGATTGCCAAAAATTCGAAGGATCTTTTGGAGCACCAATGGGGAATCCAACTCTTGCTAGCCGAGATGTTCCAAGAAATGCGTAATTTCAGTCAGTTCAAGGAACACCTAACGCTGGCCGAACGCCTCCAAGCCCAACACAAAATCAACCCAACCCCGTTTGCAAAAAAACGACTCGAGGAGTTGAAAAAACTGGCCCCGCAGTGAAACGATAAGATATGTGATAGCAAAGTACGTGGTAGCAAAGTGCTAGGTACTAACCTTTCTAACGTATTCAAAAGGCGTCGGATGCCTTTTAAAATATCTCTTTACATTCCAAGTAGTTAGACAGATTTTCCTTTTGGATAAGCAACCTTTTTATCCGACAGTCGATAAAAGGATTGACACAGTTTGTCACAGGAATAAATTGCGGAGTCAGGATAAGGGGTAAGGGAAATGCATTTCAAGTTCCAAGTTCCAAGTTCCAGGTTCCAAGTTTTAAGTTTTGTTTTTTTTGTTTTGTTGTTGACCAGTTGCAGCGGAGGACAGAGTTTATTGCCAAATAGTCAAAATCTTTTCACACCCTCCGAAAACAACTCTCAATCAAACAACCCCTCCCCTGACGGAACCTCGAACCTCGAACTAGGAACCTCGGACAATCTTATTAAAGCAATCGATTCTCCAAACTATAAGGGTGAAATTGCTCTTTCATTAAAATCTTTTGATTCGGTATCTCAACTCAAAGATCGCTACCCTACTTTTTCATTCAAAAATCAATTTGGTGATCCTGTTTTGGTGGAAAGAGAGAGAAAGAGACTCGAAGTGGTTGTTAGCAAATCTTTGCCAGATTTGCGAAGGCATCTGGTTGTTGCAGAGCCCAACAGAACAAAAGCCAAAGAGCTTTTGATAAAGTTTACGAAAGAGCCGTTGTTTGAAATGGTTTATCCAAAAATGAAAGGCGAGGCGGCATCGGTTACAACACCGCCGAACTTGCTTAACAAACAAAGCTATCTGGATGATTTGCAAATTAGAACCGCGTGGACAAGAGGAGCCAAGGGGCAGAATACTCATTTAGACGACCAGGAAGAAGATTGGAATCCAGCTCACATCGATTTGCCACAATCACCTTATATTAAATCAACTAATTCACAACTACCCCAAGCAATTGCTCATGGAACGGCTGTCTTAGGTATATTGGTTGGTAAGGACGATGGAATAGGTGTTACGGGTATTGCTCCTCAGGCCACTGCAGAAAGCAGCTTCGGAGATGCGGCTGGAATTGCTTCTGTAAGGAACGAAGGCACAGGTGAGCGCTTCATAAACTTCATCCACCTCCTCGAAGAGCAATATTCGAATCCAACCTATGCCCCTTGTAATGCGCCGGCGAGTAGCGATGTTTGTGTCGCCGGAGAATTCTACCCCGATGCTTTTGAAGCTTATCAAATTGCAACTGCTATGGGAGTTCCTGTTGTTCTTCCTGCCGGCAATGGTGGGATCAACATGGACACCACGCGCTATATGGACAACTGGCCCAATTTGAGCCGCCAAGATTCTGGCGCCATCATGGTGGGTGCCTCCATGGGAGCCAACCGTCAAAAAGCCAGCTTTAGCAATTGTGGTCAGCGCATTAACTTGTTTGCGTGGGGCTCAGGAGTCGTCACCACCAGCTATCCTGGCGCTGGGCTCGATTGGTTTGGCCCAGACAATCCCAACAATGGCGACCCCAATGCCCACTACACCAATGCTTTCGGCGGCACCTCTTCGGCGGCAGCAATCATTGCCGGCACTGTTTCACTTTTGCAAAGCTATGCCTCCACTAGAATGGGCACCTACAAATATCTCTCTCCAGAAAAGGTTCGCGAAATTTTGATCCAATCTGGCGTTCCGGCTGAAGGTGAAAATGGCTGCAACATTGGCAAGCAACCCCGCATGAATGTGGCTTTAAATATTTTTGATGATTATTGGGCCGGCATTCAAAGGGATTTTCCAGAAATTGCAAACGGCACGGAGATCAAAGGAGATCGAAGAAGAACATTGCGTCAAAGAGGTGTGGGGCTTGTTTGCAATTATCATCGCCCCGATTTGAGTGATCCCAACTGTCCTGAAACGGCCAAATGCGTTTTGGTACCTCCTGCTCAAAGAGGGCCGAGAAATATTCCTGATCCGACGGTCAACCCAAGCGATTGTGCGGGTGGTGTGAAACCAGCCTGCATCGCCATTGACTTCACAAAGTCTGATTATGATTGTGCCGCGGGTGCTATTTGGCCGACAGGGATAGAGATAGCCAAAACACTCGATTTTGATGGTGATCAAAAGGCTGATTTGGTCAATTGGACAAATAACAAGTGGCAAATCGATCTCTCTTCCATTGACGAACATGGAACCTCGAACCTCGAACCTGGAACCTCAAATCTTGGAACCTGGAACTTAGAACTTAGAACTCCCGCCGTGAGTGGGAAATGGGTCTGGCCGGTGGCGGAGGATTACAACAGTGATGGTCGTGTGGATCTGGCAGTTTATGATAAAGAGCACGGAGTTTGGTACATCAAATTCACAAACAATGAATTACTTAGAACTCAGAACTCAGAACTTAGAACTTTTAATTGGGACTGGCAAATCACATTGGACTATCACGATGAATTGAACAGGGATGTTTGGCAGGCCAAATATGGCCGACCGGTGCCTGGTGATTACAACGGAGATGGATATATCGATTTAGCAATAGCAAGGAGTGACGGCATTTGGAGCATTGATTTTGGCGGGCCCAATCGAACTGATTATGGAACGTTTGATCTCAATGTGACTTATCTCACACCGGCGGAACTGGCCGCTGCCCCTGGCTGGGCTTATTTGCCGATTGTTGGTAATCTTGTTTATGGGGGTGGAAGTTCTACTAGAGATGGTGAATTTGATGAAGTCACGATTAAATTTCCAGATGGTATTGTTGATGTTGGCAAAGTGGTTAGCTTGATCGGAGACTCAGGCTCCCAATTTCAATATGCGGTCAGCATCAATGACGCACCCTATGGTGGAAATGAGTCTATTCCCCTAGTGATGAACGGTATTGACTTGAGTTTTAAGTCGAGTAGCGGCAGTTGGCCAGTGGCAGGAGATCGCGACTCTTATAATTTGTCAATGATCGCCCCAGCAGAAGGCTACGGCGGACTAGAGTGTCACCCTGTTATTGCTGACTTTGATGGTGACAACAAGGATGATCGAGCCGTTCAGTGTCCAACCGAGTTTAGAATAGGACTCAGTTCCACCGGACAACTAAGAAAAATCGTTCTCGGTTATAACACGCAAGAGTTTAGCCTCCCTGGGAAGCCTTACTTTGGAGGGATATCCTACATGACAGTCCAAAGACTCATTGAATATCAACTGATTAATTCCACTCAGGCACCCATTATCCCTGTCGATATGGTGTCCATTCATTAAGATTTCGAGTTTCTCATTTTGAAATACGCAAAAGGGTAAAAAAGACCTCAGCATCGGGATTAACCCCGCCAAGGAAAATTAAAATCACTTTATTTCTTAACCACTTACGCACTTAACCACTTACGCACTTATTTGGCACAGGGTTTGCAGACTTAGCCCTTCGTGAAACCTCTATTTTTTATCTTGGGCTTGTTTTTGGCGGCTCCTTCTTTGGCTTTGGCAGCATCACCTTGTGAGAATTTTTCAAATAAAATTCTTGTAGCAAACAGAGCGAGTATTATTGAAGATGCTTTTAAAAATTATCAGGATCCCCGCTATAAAAGTGCCGCAGACAACTCGATCTTACTTTGTTTTATCTCTCTTTCATCGCTTCCTCTCGAAGTTAGTAAAGCTTTTTCACTCATCAACACCTCTTCATTGCCAGTTTACATTGAAGGCTTAAACATCAGGGCAGACACAACTTTAACAAACGCGCCGCTTTTAGACTTTGGCGGCTCAAAGCCAATCATTTTTTCCAAAAACAAACTTTCCTGCTCTTCCAAGCAAAATACAATCGGAATCAAACTGGCAGGGGAGAGTCATCAAATTCAGGAGAGCGAGATTTTAAATTGTGGTATCGGCGTTCAAGTTGAAGGAAACAAAATGCAAGTGGGGCCCAACAATATTATTCACGACAACGGCATTGGGGTGAAAATTGCCAGCGGCTTGGGGAATTTAATTCAAAAAAACAGTGTTTATATGAATAATAGCAACAATGACGACCAATATGCTCAGGAAGAAGGAATTTACATTATGTCGGGTACAAATAATAATGTTACTTCACCTATTATTTATAAAAAGTTAGAAAATTCTGCACAAGTGGACAATGTTGTCGCTCAAACAGACAACGATATTTTAAACTATCCAGAAGGTGTTACTGATTTGCCTGCTGATAATGAACCTCCCGTCTTGGCGACATTTTCAATGGAGTTAGTTGATTTGCAAGGTCAAGTGCAAATTGATTTGGTGAGACAAGAATTATACCCTCGGCCCCAAATAGACAGTAAACCCGATCCTTTCCAAGGCCGTGAATTTTTTGCTGATGCTGATTGTGTTGCCGATAGCAATCTTTTAAAATGTCAAATCCCAATGACTCAAGGCAAAAAAAATCAAAAGGCTCTTCTTTTATTCCATCATCCAGAGTTTGGAAGTTCAACTTACTCCTTGCGCTTCAATCTCAATGGCCCTGGGTTGGTTTCGGCTGCGGGAATGGGCCCTGGAACAGGTGTTGTGGGTGATCCGTCTCTGCCGCCCCCCAGTCCCGAAGAAGAAAAAAGTGATTCAGGCTCCGGCATTGGCGCCAGCACCCCCTCCGGCGAGGCTCCAGCCACAGTAATGGCAGGTGGCATCGGCGCTACCGGCGCCCCGGGTGGTGTCAAATCCGGCGGTTGCGGTGCCTCGCTGAATGCTAATGCCTCCCCTTCATCGCTTAGTATCTTACTCTCCCTTTCCCTCTTTTTGACCCTTTTAGCCTACCGCCGCAGGGTTTAGCCGGTACGTGGTAGCGCAGTACGTGGTAGCAAAGTGCTAGGTAGTCGTCCCCAATTTTTTCTTGACCTTTTAGGGGGAGTATTCTTTAAAAAGGGAGGATGGCTTCAGAGTTCTCTAATAGCTCGCAGAGTAGCAAGGCCGCGCTCCTCCACAAAATCAAAAACTGCTTAGCACCCCTTCAAACCTTCCTCGATGTGATCGACACCAGCAAAGAAGAGCCAAAACTCCAGAAATTTCATCAAACCTGCATTGAAAGCTTTAACGAAGTTAAAACGCTTTTGAAGAAATTGGAGGAAGGATAGATAAACGAAATATTGTATTTTGAGCAACTTTTTTAAAATGCTTGCCGATAAGCAAATCGAATGACTATCTCAACATTGTTTTCGGGGCCGGGGGTATATGCGGGATCCGGTCTTATCGCGTTAACCACCGGCTTTGCATCAGAAGTTGGTCGTTTGTCATTTGAGAGTGAGGAGTCTCGGTCAAATGAAGCATATAATTATGCCGATGGATTGCGTCGGGTAATTGAGGGACGCGATAGAACAGGAGACATCATGAATTTGAATTTCCACTTCGATAATGATGCCCATATTGATGACCTTGCGGCATTCGTTGTGCTGTGGTCAGCTGTTGGAGACAGGCTTTTATCTGCCACGGTCAGTAACGGCGATTCCATTTTGGCTTCCGCATTGGAAACTTACAGGCGTCTTTTCAAATTGCTCGACATAAAACATATGAAACTGGGTGCTGCACAAAAAAATGTGCGCAACTCCTTTCCGATGGCCTGGAGGAAGACATCAGATGAGGTTAATGGCATTGAGTTGATCTCAAAAACTGATGCCTCATCGCAACAAACAAAACCTGATTCTTCAATTGAAGTACTAAGAGAATGTGTTCAAAAAGGGCCGGTGCGCTTGGTGACAACAGGTCCTCTAACAAATATCGCCGAATGGTTTCAGTCGCGTCCGGAGGACAGGGACAAAATTCACAGTCTTGTTATCATGGGAGGGGCGCTGAATGTAGCCGGAAATGTGCCTGTATCTGAAACGTCGGACGGAACAACCGAGTGGAATTTTTTCGCAGATCCAGCAGCAGCCGAAGTCGTTTTAAGTTCCGGACTTCCCATTCTACTCATCCCTCTCGATGTAGCGGGTCAGATTCCCGTTTCAGACGATTTTATAAGACTATTAAGCCAGGAGAAATTAATCAAAAGCCAGCTCGTCCACCAATTGTGGGATATTGTATACCGCCGATATGATTATTTTTTGTGGGATGTTGTGGCTGCCGTTGCCGCCGTCAATCCGGAATTGTTTACTTTCGAGGAGCATAGACTATCTGTTGTGCAAGAAGGACGTGCACAGGGGAGGTTGATGGCAATCGGAGATGGCCCTCTGTGCCAGGTGGCCATTCAGCTGGATAAAGCGGCTGTGCTGGCAAGAGTCATGGATTTGCTGAGCAAAGGTTAAAAATGAAAGCAAAATTTCTGACCATTCTTCTTCTGTTTTTGGCTTTTCCCGTTTCTGTATTTTCAAATGATGATTCTTCAAGTGAAAAATTGCAACCATTGCGAGTTTATCTCGATTGGACGCCCAATATCGAATTTGCCGGCATGTATGCCGCCCTGGAAAAGGGTTGGTATGAGAAGGTGGGCATTGATCTCAAAATGGTTTTTGAGGGCTTGGATATCATTCCAAATGTGCTTAAAGGAAAAGCCGATATCGGTATGCATTCCGCTCATGATCTTATCAATTATGTGGAAAAGGGATCCACCTTAAAGGCCTTCGCCGCCCAATATCAGCTCAACCCTAATTCCATTGTTGTTGGAAAAAATTCTGGCATCAATTCAGTCAAAGATTTGAAAGGAAAGGTTTTGGGCGTATTTTCACCACAGGAATATGGCATGTTTCAGATTATGCTCGAATATAATGGTCTTTCTCTATCCGATGTAAAGTTTAAAGATATTAAAACTTTCCGCGAATCTGAAATCATTGATCTTTTAAAAAGCGGAACAGTGGATGCCATTATCGCATGGGAGTTTAATTGGACCGTAACATTTGCCCTTTTGGGATATGACGTCAGGGTTTTTCCTGGATATGACAATGGTTTTGACTATTATGGCATCGTGTTTTTTGCCCCGGAAGAATACATTCAAAATAATTCTAATCTGCTCAAACGGTTTTTGAAGGTTACCTTTGATGGTTGGCGAGAAGTCTACAAACGTCCTGAATATTATGCCAAATTCGTGGTGGATCAATATTATCCAAAGGAGTCCTATATCAATGGTTCCAGAGATCTAACCTATAAACAACAATTGCTGGAACTGAGATTGAGAAAAAAATATTTTATGGAGGGCGTCGGCGAAAAATATATCGGCATGATGTCTGCTTTCCGATGGAACAAATCGCTCAAGATATCCAAAAAATTCGGCCTTATTCCTGCGACAAGTCGGTTGAAAGCTGAAGATCTTTTTGATCATTCAATCATGGTGGCTATAGCAAGGGAAAACCGATGAAATTGCGCACTTATCTTATTTTGTTTTCGGTCCTTCTTATCAGCATCGTTATGGGTGTTTTGATTGCTCAAACAAAGAACATGCTGAACACCGGCTTTTTCCAACTGCAGGAGGCAAAATTAAGCAACATATCACAACTGATTCATTCCTTGATTGAATCCAAAAAAGAGGAGCTGAAAAATTTTAGTAGAGCAGTGCGATTTAATAATGATCTGTCCAGCGCCTATCTGTTGTCAACAGAAACAAAGGACCGTAACTTGGTAGGCGATAAACTGGAAAAGATACAAAAAGACACTGGCATGGATTTTATCGAGATCCTTTCCTCATCGGGACAACCCTTCGTTTTTAAGAATCATTGGAGCAGTGAATTACAGCAAGTCATTTATTCCAGAAAGGACAAATCGGGTTCCGTCTTGCTGAACTGGGGAGGGAAACCAATGCTGGCATTTTTTGCCCCTCTCAATCTTTATGGTCAGACAGTTGGCACTTTAGTCGTGGGGTCGTTTTTGGATAAATTGACAGAATCTGAAATCTTGAAAGCAACCGATTCTAATGTCCAATTCGTGTCTGATAAAGGGATTCAAAAAACGTCGCAACTCACTCAGCAAATTCAAGTTTTGCCGAATGAGAGCGCTTCACCTATTTATGTAAATGTAACGCTGAATAAAGAATCGGGAAAGATTTTGGAACAAACTTTTTCGAACCAGTTGTTATGGTTGGGACCTGTCAGCGTATTAGTGCTGGTTGTTTTGATTTATGCATTTTTGGAATTTGGATTTTTGAGAAAATTCATGGGTATCGTGCACGCTGTTCAAGATTACGCATCAGCCGTCGGCAAAGGAAAAGTACATGCTATGGATCTGGGAAGACATCACATTCGTGAAATTGACATGTTGGGAAGGGCGTTTGGGCAGTTATCAACGGCTTTGATTCAATATGAACGCATACTCCAGGAAAAGACCAAGATGGAAGAGGAGTTTGGCAAACAAAGGGCCTTAACGGAACTGGCTAGACAGGTGGCCCATGACATTCGAAGTCCTCTTTCATCTCTTCAGACAGCATTGGAGTATCTTGGTGATCTCAAAGTCAATGAAAGACAATTTTCAGACTATATGAATTTACTTCAATTGAGCACCAAACGTTTGACGGGTATTGCAGATGGTTTGCTGGGCCAAAGTGGCAAAAAAGGGGTCGTAAATGTTTCTTTTTCCGTTCATGAGATTTTGGATGAACTCATTGGAGAATTTGAGGGACAGATGCAATTCAAGGGGATTAAGTTTGTCAAACAGTATCATTCGGAAGCTGCTGAAATAAGTGGGGACAGGGTAAGGTTTCAGCGCGTTTTTGGAAATATTATCAAAAACGGTATGGAGGCAATGAATTTTCAGGGACAAATCTTCATTTTTACAGAAAGTGGAAAAGATTGTCTTATTGTTTCGATCAAAGATACCGGGCCCGGGATGTCACCGGACAAATTGGAAAAAGTTTTGGCCGGCGGCTACACGGAAGGAAAAGAAGACGGACACGGGATCGGGCTGAAGGTGGTGAGGGATGTGGTGGCAGAGTTCGGTGGCCAGATTTGGGCCGAATCAGAAAGTGACCAAGGCACGACATTTTTCATAAAGTTGCCGATGGTGAAAAAGACAACAACACAATTCATACTGGAAACTAGGAAGAAGGGGCCTGTTTTGGTCATCGACGATGAGCCCTCGATGCGAGAACAATGGCGCTTGATTCTCAAAGAAAGGAATAGGGAGACTATATTGTGCGCGTCTTGGGAAGATTTTGATGGGCTCTCCATGGGAAAAGAATCGGCAGCTGGATGTGTGATCGACTATCACTTTGAAAACAGCGAGTTGAATGGGATTGAGATCATCAAACGGTTGCGTGAGCAGGGATTTGAGAACTTGTATCTTTGCACGGCGGAGTATTGGAAACCTTCATTGAAAAAAGAAGCGAAAGAATTAGGAGTGGTGATTTGTCCGAAACCGTTGCCGAAAATTCAGATACGTGAAGCGTCGTTCGTAAAGAGTGAAACGCCTACGAGATACACTTCACAAGATACGAGCGACGCATCTCGGGGTTATACTGTTTTGGTGATTGACGATGAAAAGGTTATTCGAATGGCTTGGGAGCTGATTCGGGAGAGACTGCATATTGAGACACTCTATACCTTTGCGAATTTGGAGGCGTTGCAGTCAGCCAAAGTTGATTTGAGCACGATTGACATCGCCTTTGTGGATAAGAATATTGAAGATTCCAATTACACCGGTGCGGATATCATTCACTATCTCAGATCAAAGAATGTGGGGAAAGTTGTTTTGGCCTCCGGGGAGAGTGAGGAGACTTTGAGACAAGACCCCCAATTTTCTCATGTTGATTTCATCGTTCCCGAAAAAATCCCCACTTCGTTTAGGCAGTTTTTCTCATAGAGTTTTTATGGGCGCTACCGGCGCCCCCAGCGGCCTCAAAGCCCCCGGCTGCGGCACCTCCCTGAATCCAAACGTTGCATTGAACCCGGCTCAATTTCTTATGATTTTGTTTTCTCTCGGTCTTTTGATCCGTTTGCGCAAAAGGAGCTAAGGCCCCAAAAGCCCTCCAAAAGGCGTCCGACGCCTTTTAAGCTTGGAAGATTGCCAAAAATTCGAAGGATCTTTTAGAACACCAATGGGGAATCCAACTCTTGCTAGCCGAGATGTTCCAAGAAATGCGTAACTTCAGTCAGTTCAAGGAACACTTAACGCTGGCCGAACGCCTCCAAACCCAATACAAAATCAACCCAACCCCGTTTGCAAAAAAACGACTCGAGGAGTTGAAAAAGGGTTTAACTTGAAATGGCAACCACTAGCCTGTGAACGCTGCTGACTTGAGGGTGGCAATCTCTGTATCGTGTTCGTTGACTTTCTCGGTAACCTCATTCAGCTTTTTTTCAATGCGATTTAAACGCTCCGTATGCTCGCCTTGTGTTTTTTCAATACGGATGGTGTCGCTTTTTACTTCTCGGATGGCTATTTGAGTAAAACGAACTTCGGACTCTATGCTATCAATTGCTTTGACCAGTTTGTATTCTGACGCAGCTATCTTTGAATTCACACCAATAGCAACGCTTTGTATCTGTTCCTTGGCATCTTTCCTAGAAAAGTCTATCTTCGCTTCTAGTAACTCGCGGGCGTGATCGATCTTTGAATCTACATTTTTTAAAATTCTTGTTTCGAAGTTTTGAAGCTGGTCTACCAGAAATTCTTTCGTCAATGAAGATTTTACTTTTGGGGATGATGATTTTTTTGTGGATGCCATAGCTTAGAACCTCTCTAGCAAACTCTAAGCTGACGGGCAATGGTTAATAGTGGGTTGTGGATAACCACTCTCTCTCTCTCTTTCTATTCCTTATTTAAAATTCCGTGGATAACTAGGCCCAACAAAATTGGGATGGCCAGAAAAGTGAGCAGGCCCATGAGGATCAAGGTTGTGGTTTGTCTTGTCATCAAAGAGTCAATGCCTAACGCAAAATGTGTTGCGGCATCTTTTCGAATGGCAAGGATGCTTAAAGTTGAAACCAGAAGAAAGAAGGCCATCGTCACCGAAGAGAGAACAACGATCAATTGATTGCGTAACGAGCGCCGATAAAATTCAGAGATTTTTCGTTTCATGAATGAGCCGCTTCTTATAGCGGAAATAGCAAAGTGTTCCCAGGGAAAAAATGAAGAGGAGCAAAATTGCAAATGGCGGAAGGGTGGAAGAAAAATTGGGATTGAGGGAGGTGCCGCAGCCGCCCGATTTGACACCACCCGGGGCGCCGGTAGCGCCGATACCACCCGCCAAGAAGTGCTAAGAAAAAAACTCTTTGAAGGAAGTTGGAATCTTCTCTGAGGTGATAAAGTCGACGTGCGAAAATTGAGTCTCTTGTCTAAGGGCTTCTTCGCTCTCTCCCGAAGCCAGTACGACCTTTCCAACTTTGCGCATTTTAAGATAATCGATAACCTGCGAGCCTGTATAACTTGAATCCTCAATGTTTTTGTCTACAAAGGCAATGTCAATTGTTTGCAAGTCAATCTTTGCTGACTGCAACGTCTCCAAATTTGCAAAGGTATGAAGAGTCTCAATGTGTAACTTTTCTTTCACAATCTCCCAAGCCAAGCGAATCACCTTTTCATCATCAATCACCAAAACGGTATACCCCAGAGAGGCGTCGCTCGTATCTTGTGAAGTGTATCTCGTAGGCGTTTCACTCTTTACGAACGACGCTTCACGTATCTGAATTTTCGGCAGCGGTTTCGGACAAATCGCCACTCCTAATTCTTTCGCTTCTTTTTTCAATGAAGGTTTCCAATACTCCGCCGTGCAAAGATACAAGTTCTCAAATCCCCGCTCACGCAACCGTTTGATGATCTCAATCCCATTGAGTTCACTGTTTTCAAAATGATAGTCGATGATGGCTGTTGAATAAAGTGCGGATGTAATTTTCTGTTTTTCAAAATCTTCGAAAGATTCACACAAAATAGAATTTCTATCATGCTTTGCTAAAACCAAACGCCACTGCTCCAGTATTGACGCATCATCATCGATCACAACAATAGGCTCTCTCTCCTTCGCCAACAGGACAAATTTGTCGGTCATATCCTCTTCTTTTTCAGCCTCTTTTACATGACGAGATTCCGGTAAGGGCAGTATGACATGAAAAATAGTTCCAATGCCAATTTCTGATTCCGCTTTCAAATCTCCTTTGTGTTCAGACATAGCCTGCTTGACCATAGAGATACCGATTCCATGTCCTTCTTCTTTTCCGATACTCTTTCCACCGGCCAAAACTTGCTTCAAAATTTCTGGAGTCATACCAGGCCCTGTATCTTGTATTTCAGTGACCGCAGTTCCTTCGACAATCTTGGTGCAAACTGTCAAAGTGCCGAACTTGTCCATTGCCTCGACAGCATTTTTTATCAAATTACCAAATGCCCTTTGAATTTTTGCGCGGTCTCCATATAGAAAAATGGCACGTTCGTGGTACATTTTGATGAACTCAACCCCTTTAAACTCTGTTTGTGTTTGGTATTCACCGACAAGCTCATCTAGTAATTTGTGCAAAGAAAAAAGAATCTGTTTGGGAGACCTCCCTTTGTGATGGTCTAAAAGTTCCCTTGAAATGGTTTTGAGTCTTTTAGAGCTAAGTTCGAGTAGATTCACATAATCGGATGTTTTAGAATTCACCGCTTTGAGATCTTTGAAATACTCAAGAGAGGCCTGCATGGAGGACAACGGCGAAGCCAGATCGTGGGCAACTTGGGCGGCAATTTTGCCCATGGCTTCATCCGCTGATTTTTGCTTTAATTTCAGTTCATAATCGGACAGCTCCACCCGCAGTTTGTCAAGACCTTCAACCAGTTCCTGTACCTCGATGTCCGCATCCTCTACCCGAAAAGAGGATGTCCTTTCACCTTGAGCCAGACGCCGAAGGTACCCAACCGATGCCTGAAGAGGTTTTGATAAAGACCTTGCGGCGCGTTTAATCATCCAAAGGCACACAATACCCATCATCACAACAAAAAAAAGGACTACAAACTCTGCCAAATTACCCCGCCAGATAAAATCGGAAGAGCCTTGTCCAATAAAGTAGAGGAATCCAAAGGCAAGGATGGCAAGCGGAATAATGGTAAGTGGCAGAAAAAGAAGTATAAGGCGTTCATGAAATCGCATTGGACACTTCCCCAACGGGCGACCCATTGGCTTCGGATGTAGCATTGCGGGTAAGCCTTCTCTGCTCATCCGATCGCAGGGTAAACCAGGCACCCACAACGGCTACGAGGAGAATCACAGCGGGGATGGACCAACTAATGGGCGATTCTTGAGCATTTGTTCCTCCTGCCGGAATCGCAAGAATAAGCGTCAAAAGGCTGCGCACCATGCTCCCGGCCGACACGATTGTCGCGCGATCCTTCGCTCGTTCAGGGCCTATGAGTGAGTTTACCAAAATATCAAACCCAGACATCAGAAAACCCGCACTAAACAAAATAATCCCAAGCATGGCGATAAAGGTCGCAATGGGCGGATGTCCAATGAATGACCACGCACTGAAGGTGATAACACTCACGGCACACAATGCCCCCATACTGACATACAATCTTCTGTATGTCGCAAAACGAAATGCCGTTCCCCGGTCCTTTCGGGTCCATCGGTCATTGATCCAGACAAAGAGACGGGCGCCGAACATATTAAGGCACAATATAATGACAGTAATGCCTATCCACGCCCGGCTCAATTGTGCGGCACCCGTTGCCGTCCTCAAATAGATGGGCCAAAGATGCAACATAAGACTCATCATGAACATATAAGCGCCGTAAACCAGAATAACCCATGAAATAACGGAAGAATTGCGAACGACAACAAATCCCTCGGCTATACGCTGACCGATTTGGCGGATGACCGCGGATGTCTGAAGCTTCCCTGCAGCACTTCTTTTGATGACCTTGGGTTCCTGCAGTCTGGAAAATCCAAAACCCATGAGCACATAGGCAATGCCGGCGCCCACCAAAAAAACGATGAACGGATATCCCTTGATAAAACAAACTATGGACAATACAGCCCCAAAAATTTCTCCAATAGACTGATAAACTGCGTATCGCGAGGATAACCACGCATAGGGTATATTGGGATCACATTCATACAATGTGTCCGCGCACCAGGCAGAAAAGGCGCCGTTGAAGAAAGTGTAGCTTATTGCATAACCGATACTCGCAAGACTTGCCCAGAATATGGTCGTGGAGATATGACTGCAAAATGTTATGGCCGCAAGAGACAGAAAGAAAATGGAACGAACGGCAAAAGCAAGCAGCGTAACATGGCCGCGGCCAATGGTATCGGCAAGTGCCCCTGTGGGTACTTCCAGAAAAGCGACCATCCCCTGGCGAAAAGCAAAGAGGAACATCGTGATCGTTATGGCTGTGCCAACATCCACCCCGCGTGCAAAATGATCGTAGAAATAGGGACCCCAGACATACAGAAACAACCCGTTCATGAACCCTTGACCCGCCTGGACGACGAGTGTCGTAAACCATATCCTCCGAATTTGGGGAGACTTCTTCAAACACCCCTCCACTTTCATTCTTTCTCCAACTTCTTCAAAAGGGTTTTGACTTCGTTGAAACTTTCAATGCAAGTCTGATGGAATTTCTGGAGTTTTGGCTCTTCTTTGCTGGTGTCGATCACATCTAGGAAGGTCTGGAGCGGGCTTAGACAATTCTTGATTTTGTGGAGGATGTCTTGATGGACCTTCGCAGAACTCACTAAGCCCTTAAATCTCACTCAGTTAGATAGGTCAAGAAAAAATTGGGGACGACTACCTAGCACTTTGCTACCACGTACTGCGCTACCACGTACTTTGCTACCACGTACTCTGCGGCGGTAGGCTAAAAGGGTCAAAAAGAGGGAAAGGGAGAGTAAGATACTAAGCGATGAAGGGGAGGCATTAGCATTCAGCGAGGCGCCGCAGCCGCCGGATTTGACACCACCCGGGGCGCCGGTAGCGCCGATGCCGCCCGCCAGTATTGTGGCTGGGGCTTCGCCGGAAGGAGAGCCAACACCTATGCCAGAGCCTCCGTCACTCTTTTCTTCTTCGCCTGGGGCGGGGGGCGGCAGAGACGGAACACCCACAACGCCAGGGGCATCCATGCTGGGAGCAGAAACAACGCCGGGGCCGTTGAGGTTGAAGCGCAATGAATAGGTAGAACTTCCAAACTCTGGGTGATGGAATAAAAGAACTGCTTTTTTGTCTTTTTTCCCCTGAGTCATTGGAATTTGGCATTTCATGGCATTGCCCTCCGCGAGACAGTTGGCGTCAGCAAAAAATTCACGACCTTGGTAGACTTCAAGTCCACTAAGCGAAACCTCTCCCGCTTCTTGAGGATATAAATCTTTTCTCACCAAATCAATTTGCGCCTTTCCCTGCGAATCAACCAACTCCATCGAAAACGCCGCCAAGACAGGTGGTTCATTATCAGCAGGCAAATCAACAACACCCTCGGGATAAACCAAAATATTATCATCTGTATTAGCAATTTCCCCATCTTTATTGAACAGGATGGGCAGTTGAATATTGCTGTTGGCGCCGGCAGCTAATTCAATGCCCTCATTTTGTGAGTATTCGTAATCGTTACTATTGTTATTCATATAAACGCTATTTTTTTGAACTAAATTTCCGGAGCCGCTGGCAATTTTCACCCCAATGCCGTTGTCGTGAATAATGTTGTTGGGCCCCACTTGCATTTTGTTCCCTTCGACTTGAGCACCGACACCACAATTTAAAATTTCACTCTCCTGAATTTGGTGACTCTCCCCTGCCAGTTTGATTCCGATTGTATTTTGCTTGGAAGAGCAGGATAGTTTGTTTTTGGAAAAAATGATTGGCTTTGAGCCGCCAAAGTTTAAAAGCGGCGCGTTTGTTAAAGTTGCGTCTGTTTTGATGTTTAAGCCTTCAATGTAAACCGGTAATGAAGAGGTGTTAACAAGTGATAAAGATTTTAAGACATCCCCTGGGAACGTTGAAAAAGAAGTGAAACAGAGCAAAATTGAATCTCCAGTTGAATTTTTATACCTAGAGTTTTGATAATCATTGAAAGCATTTTCAATAGAAACAGGTGACGTCACCAAAATTTTATTTGGGAAATTACCACAAGGCTCAGCAGCCCAAGAAGGGCTCACTAGTAATAGACCTAACATTAAAGCTAGAATCTTCACGAAGGGTTAGAGTTGCAAACCCCATGCCAAATAAGTGCGTAAGGGCTTAAGCGCGTAAGTGCCTAAGAAATAAAGTGATTTTAATTTTCCTTGGCGGGGTTAATCCCGATGCTGAGGTCTTTTTTACCCTTTTGCGTATTTCAAAATGAGAAACTCGCAATCTCAATAAACGGACACCATATCGACAGGAATAATGGGTGCCTGAGTGGAATTAATCAGCTGATACTCAATAAGTCTTTGGACTGTCGTGTAGGATATGCCTCCAAAGTAAGGCTTCCCAGGGAGACTAAACTCTTGTGTGTTATAGCTCAAAGGAATCGTTCTCAGTTCACCTGTAGAACTTAAACCAATTCTAAACTCGGTTGGACACTGAACGGCTCGATCATCCTTATTGTCACCATCGAAATCAGCAATAACAGGGTGACACTCTAGTCCGCCGTAGCCATCTGAAAGAGAGTCGACCTCCAAAGTATAATAAGGATATCTTGCAAGTTCCCACCTACCACTGCTGATTTTGAAACTTAAATGAAGCCCATCCATAACAAGGGGTATAAATTCATTACCCCTATAAGGAAGTTCAAAGAAATAGTCATTATTGCTGACCGCATATTGAAATTGAGAGCCCGAGTCTCCGATCAAGCTAACCACTTTACCAACATCAACAATTCCATCTGGAAATTTAACGGTAATTTCATCAAAGCCTTCTCTGGTAGAACTTCCACCCCCATAAACAAGATTCCCCGGAATCGGCAAATAAGCCCAGCCAGGGGCAGCGGCCAGTTCCGCCGGTGTGAGATAAGTCACATTGAGATCAAATGTTTCATAATCACTTCGATTAGCTCCGCCAAAATCAATGCTCCAAATGCCGTCACTCCTTGCGATTGCTAAGTCAATAAATCCATCACCATTGTAATCTCCAGGCACCGGTCGGCCATATTTGGCCTGCCAAACATCCCTGTTCAATTCATCGTGATAGTCCAATGTGATTTGCCAGTCCCAATTAAAAGTTCTAAGTTCTAAGTTCTGAGTTCTAAGTAATTCATTGTTTGTGAATTTGATGTACCAAACTCCGTGCTCTTTATCATAAACTGCCAGATCCACACGACCATCACTGTTGTAGTCTTCCGCAACGGGCCAAACCCAACGGCCCCCTACGGGGGAAGTTCCAAGCTCCAAGTTCCAAGCTCCAAGATCATTTCTTGAAGACAAATCGATTTGCCAGCGATCTTTCGTCCAATTCACGAGGTCTGCTTTTTGATCCCCATCAAAATCGAGTGTTTTGGCAATCTCAATACCGGTTGGCCAAATGGCACCCGCGGCACAATCATAATCGGATTGAGTGAAGTCAATGGCGATGCAAGCCGGTTTCACACCACCCGCACAATCACTGGGATTGACGGTTGGATCTGGAATATCTCTCGGTTGTCTTTGCTCAGGAGGTACCAAAACGCATTTGGCTGTTTCAGGACAGTTGGCGTCACTCAAATCGGGGTGATGATAATTGCAAACAAGCCCCACACCTCTTTGACGCAATGTTCTTCTTCGATCTCCTTTAATCTCCGAGCCATTTGCAATTTCTGGAAAATCTCCCTGAATGCCGGCCCAATAATCATCAAAAATATTAAGAGCCGCATCCATGCGAGGTTGCTTGCCAATATTGCAGCCATTTTCTCCTTCAGCCGGAGCGCCAGATTGGATTAAAATTTCGCGAACCTTTTCTGGGCTGAGATATTTGTAAGTTCCCATTCTGGTGGAGGCATAGCTTTGCAAAAGAGAAACGGTGCCGGCAATGATTGCTGCAGCGGAGGATGTCCCTCCAAAAGCGTTGGTGTAATGGGCGTTGGGGTCACCGTTGTTGGGATTGTCTGGGCCAAACCAATCGAGCCCAGCGCCGGGAAAGCTTGTTGTTACCACACCGGAGCCCCAAGCGAATAAATTGATGCGCTGACCACAGTTGCTAAAGTCGGCTTTTTGACGGCTGGATCCCATGGAGGCACCCACCATGATGGCACCGGAATCTTGGCGACTCAAATCAGGCCAGTTGTCCAGGTAGCGTGCTGTGTCCATGTTGACCCCGCCATTGCCTGCGGGAAGAACAACAGGGACTCCCATCGCGGTCGCAATTTGATAGGCCTCAAAGGCATCGGGATAGAATTCTCCGGCGACGCAAACATCACTACTCGCCGGAGCATTACAAGGAGCATATGTTGGGTTAGAATACTGTTCTTCGAGGAGGTGAGTGAAGTTTGCTTGGCGTCCTAAGCCACCCCCATTCCTAACCCTTGCAATACCTGCTGCATCTCCAAAACCGGTTCCAACATCTGCTTGAGGTGCAATGCCGGTGATCCCCATTCCATCATCTTTTCCAACTAATATTCCTAGCGTAGCAGTTCCATGCGAGATAGCTTGGGGTAGTTGCGAATTGGTTGAGTGAATGTGAGATGATTGAGGCAAATCCACATGCGCCGGGTTCCAATCTTCCTCTTGGTCTTCAATAAATGTATTCTGCCCCCTCGCCCCTCTTACCCACGCATTTTTTATTTGAAAATCATCCAGATAACCTTGCTTGCTTGACAAATTCGGTGGTGTTGTAACCGACGCCGCCTCGCCTTTCATTTTTGGATAGATCATTTCAAACAACGGCTCTTTCGAGAACTCTATCAAAAGCGCTTTGGCCTTTGTCCTGTCAGTCTCGGCTATCACAAGATGCCTTCGTAAATCTGGCAAAGATTTGCCAACAACCACTTCAAGTCTTTTTCTTTCCCTTTCGAGCAGAATTGGATCGCCAAATTGATTGTTGAACAAAAAAGTAGGGTAGCGATCTTTGAGTTGCGACAGGTCATTGGCCGATTTTAATGTAAGCGCGATTTCGCCTTTATAGTTCGGTGAGTCGATGGCTTTAATAAGATTGTCCGAGGTTCCTAGTTCGAGGTTCGAGGTTCCGTCAGGGGAGGGATTATTTGATTGAGAGTTGTTTTCAAAAGGGGTGAAAAGATTTTGACTATTTGGAAGTAAACTTTGCCCCCCACCACAGCTGGTCAACAGCAAAAAAACCAACCAATAAGCAGTCCCTACCTTTTGGTAAACCTTCATTCCCTCACCCTCGCCCAGCTTTCTACTCCCCTGACTGACCCTGTCAAGAACATTCTTCAAAAACCTCTTTTATTTCAATAACTTCCAAAAAAGGCGTCCGACGCCTTTTGGCGCTCATCTCCATCATCGGCAGTGCACCAGAAAAGTTGCGTGAAATTTTGAAAAACTTCAGGCTGGTAATACAGCGGATTTCAGGCGGAGAATGTCAACATCATGGCGCTCGACCTTTTCGATGACAGGGTCTAGTTTTTGCTCGAGGCGCTGAATTGTCACGGTGTTCTTTTTGATATCCTCGCTGTTCTTTTTGATATCCTCGCTGTTCTTTTTGATATCCTCGCTATTTCCCCTAACAACCATTTCAACAATTTCAAGTCTTTCTGTAAGTCTTTTCTCAACCCCGTCTATTTTTTCATCCAATCGTTGACCCGTCAGCTGCACCGTCTCAATCACTCCATTCATTTGTGAACGGATCTCTTCCAGCAACACGGCGTTGTAGTGCTGGTATTCTTTTGTGGAGGCGTCAGGGGGAAGCTTCGATTTTTTGTCGCGGGACACGTGGAGACGCCTAACAAAACTGATACAAGTTGGCAAATGGAATTTTTAAGACGTCAAAATGAGAATCTAAGAAGCATTCACAACATTCGGATTACGAACGGGAAGCTCAACATAAAAAGTGGTCCCCTGGCCGAGTTTGCTATCAACAGTTATAGCACCATTGTGACCATCGACAATTTTTTTGCAAATAGCCAGTCCAAGACCTGTGCCTCCTTGCTTGCCGGTAAAGAAAGGCTCAAAAATTCTCTCTAAAGTTTTTTCGTCCATGCCTGGGCCAGTATCTTTAAAGACCAATTCAACTCGATCAGTATTATCTTGCTCGTCATAGATTTTTTTAAGAGAGATAGTCAGCGAACCTGCACCATGCATTGCCTGGACTGCATTTTGGATGATGTTTTTAAAGACGCGCACCAAGGCATATTCGTCAGCAACAATCTCCCACGAAACGTCGTCTCCTTCGTCTAGGTCAACATTCAATTTAACCGAGCCACCATTTTTGAAATCGGGCAAAACTTGCAAAAGCAATTTTTTGGCGTTGACCGTTCGAAATTGCAAGTTTACGGGTCTGGCCACTTCTAAAAGTCCATTGACCAGATTTTTGATGCGATCGAGCTCTCGCGGGACCGTTCTCACAAAGGTGTTCCTAAATTTTTCTTCCTGCCATTTTTCTTCAAAGAGCTGGCAGAAAAGATCGATACCGCCGAGTGGGTTTCTAATTTCATGGGCTAGTTCCGCTGACATGCGCCCGATGGCTATCAGTGCTGCATCCTTTGATTTTTCCTGCTCCATTTTGTCGATGTGAGCAATGAAGTGGTTAATGCTTTTAGCCAATGTTCCCACTTCGTCTGGGCCTTCGTGGGGGAGCGGTTTTAAATCTCTTTTCCCTTGCGCCATTTGCTCGGTGTCCTTTGCAAGAGTGGCAATAGGTTCTGTCACAGAATAAGCCATAATGATTATTAAGATAACCATGGAACCAATGCCTAAAATGCTGATCAAAATGAGTGTTATGGTTTGAGTCAAGAGTGCATTTTGTATTTCCGGCAACGCTTCGCCCATTTTTTGGAGATGTTCTGTCAATTGCATGCGCAATGCAAAAATACTTAGAACATTTGGAAATAACAAAAAGAGGGCGGTAATAACTGGCAAAACAACCATCAACTTATTACGAATTGAGCCTTGGCAGAAATGATAAACTTTTCTAATCATAATTTTGCCCTACTGGTCGTAGAGGTAATTCTCCTATTTTCTTTTGATATCTTGTCATGAACAAGTGTAATATCAGTGCCAATCCAACTAGTATGCCACTTGGGATAATCCAGCCTATTGCTGTTGTAGCTCCCGTTTGACCACTAGAAGGCAACATGAGTACAATTAGGAATAAATTAGATAACATACTTGCAAAAGACATGATGGTTGCTCTTTCCTGAGAGTGTTGAGTCGGAATATAGTTGTTAACCAAAGTCTCATAACATGGGCGCAAAAAACCATAACCGAATTGATTTAAAGCAATTGTGATAATAAAAAACCATAGGTTCATTTTCCCATCCATGACTAAGCGGCCTAATAGGATAACCGGAACGGACATAACAAATGAAACAATAATAAACCACCGCCACAGTTTTACGTTTGGGACTTTTTCTCGTTCTCCATTGACGGTATGAGTGTGATTAATTTGTTCCAAGGTTTTAGCGCCGATGAAAGTCAAGACCAATGCAGCAAATACAATTAGAAACCAATAAGGGCTCATTCTTCCAGCTCCGAAATTTGTTTTCATCGCAACGGGCCAAAGATATTCCACAACATGAGTTAGAAACATAAAAGCAGCGTACATCACCATGAGATAAGTAACCGCAGGGTTTTTAAAACAAATGTGAAAACCATTAACGATAATATTTTTCATCCTTGTAGCCGATTTTTGAAAGGAGAGTTTTCCTTGATGGAAATCCAGAGATTTTGTTTCTTTCATGACAACTCCACAAAAGAAAGCGCATAAGATACAAACAATAAATCCTAGAGCGAACGCATAGAATATATAGCCTGAGAGATAAAGTGAAAGTCCGATAGCAGCTCCAATAATTTGCGTCAGAAACAGAATAGAGTAAGAACGGGCCAGTACAGAGCCATGTCCCTCTTTGATATTTCGTTCACGAATGCTATCAACAACCCACGCGATGAAAGAGCCACTATAAAAAGTATATCCAAAAGCAAAACAAAACACAGCGAGAAGAGATATTAAAAAGGCACCTGTTACTGAGTTAATGAATGGAACCCACGCTAGACAAAAGAAAAATAAGGAACGAAATACGAAACTCACCATCACTGTTTTTTTGCGTCCGATGAAATCACCGATTGCGCCAGTAGGCACTTCCGCAAATAATTCAACAAAGAACATAATCATATATATAAGAGCAGTTAACTTTAAAGCTTGTGGACTTCCTTCCCCGCCAAATTTCTCGAAAAAGAAAATGCCATAAGTATAAAGATAAAGTCCCAGACTGAAACCCAAAGTAATTTGAACAACACGGGTAACCAACCAAATATCTTTAATATCAGGATGAATTCTTTGGACTTTTGGTTTGGCGGTCATTGGAGTTTCTTTTTTTCAATATCGTCAAGCAACTTGCGCAGCTCGACAATGTCGATCGGTTTGCGATAATGAATCCACTGTTTGGAAAAGTTGCCGAACTTTTTTTCAAGAACTTCGGTGCTAAACGCGCTGATAATCACCACAGGAATTTCCGGTGCCTGTTTGTCCAAAAAGTCTAGAACCACATCGCCATTGTCTTGGCCCATAAACATATCGAGCAAAATAATATCTGGTCTTTGAGCCTGAATGGCCTCAATGCCTTCTGAAGCCGAAGCTGCACAGGATATTTTGTGGGAGTCTTCTAAAGCTAGTTGGAGGCCGCTCCGAATTCCTTCTTCATCATCAATAACCAGTACCTGCATCGCGCTCCTTTTAAAATCCAGTTCCCCCAAAAAATCAAGATTTTTTAGCGCACCTGCGCCATATCTACCGGAATGACAGGGGGTTGATTGGGGTCATTAATCAGCTGGTACTCAATTAACCGTTTGACCGTTTCATAAGATATTCCGCCGACATAGGGCCTGCCAGGAAGGCTGAATTCCTGGGTGTTGTAGACCAGAGGGATTTTGCGAAGACTATTATCCGAGCTTTGGGCTATCCTGAATTCTGTGGGACATTGCACCACCCGGTCGTCTTTACCGTCGCCATCAAAGTCAGCCGCGAAGGGGTGACATTCAGGTCCGCCAAAAACGCCGTTTGGTTGAGGTTGGATAATGCTATAAATGCTTAGATCAAATAATGACCAAAAAGAATTTGATGTTTTGATTCCAAGAGAAGCTGGATAAAAGTCGCCAGACACTGGTACTGAATCATTACCCCCAAATGGCATATCTACTAAAGCGTCTTCGTAGTAATTTCCTTTGTTTCCTCCATCCAAATCCACTCCCCACCATTGTCCCGCATTGGGAACACCATCCGGGATTTTATAACTAATAAAAGCAGCTGTAGAACCGCCCGCATCTGCCACTGGCAAATACGCCCACCCAGGCGCAGCAGCCAATTCTGCTGATGTAAGATAGGTCACATTCAGGTCAAATGTTCCATAATCACTGTGATTGGGCCCACCGAAATCAATACTCCAAATGCCATCACTCTTTGCGACTGCCAAATCGATGTATCCATCTCCGTTATAATCTCCAGGCACCGGCCTCCCATATTTTGCCAGTTTTACATCCCGATTGAGTTCGTCTTTGTAAGGTAGTTGAATTATCCAATCCCAGTTCGTGGTTCGAGGTCCGGGGTTCGAGGTGCGTAACAACTCGTTGTTTGTAAACTTGATATACCAAATACCGTTTTCTTTGTCATAGATGCTCAAGTCGGTGCGCCCATCACTGTTGTAATCCTCCGCCACCGGCCAAACCCAACGCCCCCCTATGGGGGAAGTTCCAAGCTCCAAGTTCCAAGCTCCAAAATCATTTTTGGATGACAAATCAATTTGCCAACGATCTTTCGTCCAATTCACAAGGTCTGCTTTTTGATCCCCATCAAAATCAAGTGTTTTGGCAATCTCAATGCCGGTCGGCCAAATGGCGCCCGCGGCGCAATCGTAATCGGATTGGGTGTAGTCAATATCAATGCAAGTAGGTTTGATGGATCCTTGACAAGAAGTCGGATCTTGCAGAAGCAACTCAACTTGTGGTGGACCTACCTCTCGCACTTTGTACCCAAGGCTTCTGATATACTGATCCACTTCCTCCGGAATGGGGGTTCCATATCGCCAGCCCGGAGCATGTTGATCCAGGTAAGTTTCTATCTCCTTTGTATCTCTCAACACACACTTTGCAGTTTCGGGACAATTTACATCGCTGACCTCGGGATGATGGTAGTTGCAAACGAGCTGCACACCTCTTTGACGCAACTCTCTTCTTCGATCTCCTTTGATCTCCGTGCCACTCGCAATTTCTGGAAAATCCCTTTGAATGCTGGCCCAATAATCATCAAAAATATTTAAAGCCGCATCCATGCGGGGCTGTTTGCCAATATTGCAGCCATTTTCTCCTTCAGCCGGAACACCCGATTGGATTAAAATTTCGCGGATTTTTTCAGGAGTCAATTGTTTATAATTGCTTCCCATCTGTCGCATTGCATAACTTTGTAAAAGGGCAACTGTACCCGCAATGATTGCCCCCGCCGGAGAAGTTCCCCCAAAGGCATTAGTATAATAAACATTGGGGTCCCCTGTGTTTGGGTTGGACGGCCCATACCAGTCGAAGCCTTTACCAGGGTAGCTTGTTGTTACAACACCGGAGCCCCAGGCAAATAAATTAACGCGGCGACCGCAGTTGCCAAAAGGAGCTTTTTCATGATTGGCCCCCATTGAGGCACCCACCATGATCGCGCCGGAATCCTGTCTGCTTAAATTGGGCCACCTCAAACCTTCCTCATTCGTCAAATACCTCGTTGTATCCATGTTGATATTGCCGTTGCCAGCCGGCAAAATTACAGGAACCCCCATGGCGGTTGCGATTTGATATGACTCAAAAGAATCGGGAAAAAATTCCAAGGAAACACATTCCGTTTGATCATCGTTGTTACAATGCAATGCAGAGCTTGGCCAGGTGCCAGGATTAGACGTTTGTTCTTCCACTAACCATGCAGAAGCACCTTTTCGAATAAAATCAGGTTCTCCACCTCCTGGAGGAATACAGGTTTTGCTGTCCGGACTGATTCCGTCAATTCCATGTTCATTGTGCAATCCTATTAAAATGCCCATCACCATTGTGGCATGCGTACTTGGCCCATCCCCCATACTGCATTGATGAACAGTAGCAGGAAAATCTTCATGTTTCCAATTTGGCTTTCCTTCTTCGTCTCCAATGTAAGTGTTTTGACCTGTTATCCCCCTCATCCAAACCGCACGAATATTCAGATCATCTAGATATCCTTGATTGCCTGTCAAGTCAGGTACGGAATTAATGCCAGGAAAACTGGATTTCATTCTTGGATAGATCATTTCAAACAACGGCTCTTTGACAAGTTTTATCAAAAGCTCTTTGGCTTTTGTTCTGTCGGGCTCGGCTATCACAAGATGCCTTCGCAAATCCGGCAAAGACTTGCCAACAACCACTTCGAGTCTTTTCCGCTCTCTTTCCACCAAAACCGGATCGCCAAATTGATTTTTGAATAAAAGAGTGGGGTAGCGATCTTTTAGTTGAGACAAAGAATCAAAAAATTTCGGAAGTATGTACTTAGCGCACAAAATAACTCTTGACAAGTATGTGCGTTATGTATAATAATTAGGCCATGAAAACAAAGCAACACAAAGTAGGTGAGAATAAATCAGAAGTCCTAAAGGCCCTTCCAATCGCCTGTATGGATGAAACCAAAGCGGTTGAGTTTATAGAGGCTCAAAGATGGGGTGAAATCCCTTGTTGTCCCCATTGTGGAGGTAAAGAAGTTTCACAGATGAAAGATAAAGATGGAAATCGAAACGAGCGGTTTTTATGGCGTTGTGCTAACTGCCAAAAAAGCAAGGCCAAGCAATCTCAATTTACTGTCCGTGTAGGGACTGTTTTTGAGTCCAGTCGGATACCTCTTAAGTATTGGTGCTATGTTTTTTGGCGTGCCTGTACTTCCAAAAAAGGCGTGAGTGCTTTAGAAATTCAAAGGCAAACAGGTCTTTCTTATAAATCGGCTTTGTTTCTTTTACACCGAATCCGTTATGCAATGGCCCCAGAAAATGTTGAATTGTTGAAAGGAACTGTAGAAGTCGACGAAACCTATGTTGGCGGTAAGCCTAGATATAGAGGCAATAATAAGCGAGGACGTGGAACAAAAAAGCAACCCGTTCTTGCAATGGTTGAACGTGGCGGCAATGTTAAAGCGCATGTCATTCCTAACGTAAGCGGCAAAACTCTTAAAACAGCTATTAGAGAAAGTGTTGATAAGTCTTCTCGAATTATGACTGACGAAAACCCTTCTTATAATGGCTTGCATGATTTTGCTGGGGGTCATCATCCAATCAATCATAGCCTTAATGAATATGTCCGAGGCGACATCACTACAAACACAGTTGAGTCATTCTTTGCCATTGTGAAACGTGGTATCAATGGGGTTTATCACTGCGTGAGCAAAAAGCACTTGCACCGCTATCTTTCAGAATTTGAATTTCGCTATAATCACAGGAAGTTAGAGGATGGCGAAAGGGTGGTTGCTCTTATTAAAAACACACAAGGAAAACGGTTACTTTACAGAGAGCCAGTAAGTTTAAATTGACGGGTATTACGATTGATATATAGTCAGAAATAAGAAATGTGGGAGTAGCGGGATTTGAACCCGCAAAGGGTGTTAGAGACCCTAGTAGATTCCAAGTCTACAGCGTTTACCGTGTTTCGCCATACTCCCACCATTTCTTAGGCGGGGAACCTAGCGTTCCCCGTTTTTACTTGAACATCTGCTTTACGTTACCTTCCTCTTTCTTCATCGTTAGTAAACCGAAAGTATTTGGTGCATCCTTATAAAAAGTGCGCCCCTCCTCCGAATAGCGATTTAATGAACCAACAATTGAAGCCTTATTTGCCCTCGTCAATTCCTTCCCCAGTGCTTTCAAAATTTCATCGGCGTGCATGGGTTTTCCGCTTGATTTTATAATGTCTCTAGCGTGAGCTAATTCACTTCCTTCCCGTAAAGGCCTTTCTTGATTTGGTTTATTAGATTGTGGAACTTTTTTGCGTACATCTTCAATCAATTCAAGTTGAGCTAAGATTTTATCGAGTTCTTTTTGAGCCGTAGCAATGGTAGCCTCGAAAGCCTCTTTCTCAGATTGCAGTTTTTTTTCTTTTTTCGTAAGCTCTGTTTCGTAACTCATGGTTTGCACAGGTAGCACAAGCCAGAATATATGCAAGGACGAAAAATACAAAACATGAACGATATGGATAAAAAAGGGGTGGGGCCAAAGGAAACTCGCCTTAAAATCAAAGGCTTAGAATGGGACAAGGCCATCAAGAAAGCTCTTGATAAAAAACGGCCTGAAAAGGACTGGCCCAAGATGGACAAGAAATCAAAATAAAAATGGTTTGTTTTGAGATAGGAAGACTCGTAAACTGGCTGTGCGTTAACTACATACTTCCGAAAAATTTTAATGTAAGGGCTATCTCACCTTTATAGTTTGGAGAATCGATTGCTTTAACAAAATCGTTCAAAGTTCCAGGTTCGAGGTTCCAGGTTCCGGTGGGGGAATTATCGGGTTGAGTATTGTTTTCGGAGGGTGTGAAAATATTTTGACTATTTGGCAGTAAACTTTGCCCCCCACCACAGCCCACCAAAACAGAGAACATCACACTTAGAACAGTAAACGTCTTTTGATTCATCCCTTACCCCTTATCCTGACTCCGCAATTTATTCCTGTGACAAACTGTGTCAATCCTTTTATCGACCGTCGGATAAAAAGGTTGCTTATCCAAAAGGAAAATATATCTAACTAATTGGAATATAAAGAGATATTATAAAAGGCGTCCGACGCCTTTTAAGAAAAAGAAGCTTAGAACTACCTAGCACTTTGCTACCACGTACTGAGCTACCACGTACCGGTTAACGTTTAAGAGTTTTTAAGGAAAAACTCTTTGAAGGGGGTAGGGATTTTTTTGCTCGAATAAGAATCAAAACAAACATGGGTGATATCAACGCAAACAAATTGAGTGGAGACGAATGCGTTGGTTGCAGTGTGCAGCCGCCACCGCCGCTGTCCCCTCCTCCCCCTGCGTTGGAGTCCGTCGAGGCTGAAACATCGGATTCTGAATTATTAGGAACAGTGGTGGGAGCAGGAACAGGAACAGGAACAGAAGAAGAAGTTGGATCAACTATAGGATCAGAGTCTACAGAGAAAGGTGTTTCCAAGTCAGGAGGGGTTTCAGGAACAGGGGTAGTGGATATCGGTTTTGGAATACCCAACAATTGCTCGTAATCTGTCGCATCAGTTTGACAACGATTGTAAGGGCCTGCCTTAAGTACGTTTTTTATTTCAGAATCGGGAGGCAGCGTAAAAACAGGCACGAGGACATTTCCGCTGGTCCCGGGAGAAGCCAATGTTACGTTAACACCCGTCGTAACTTGATTTGCATTGACGGTGACAGTATCAAACGCCAGCGGGTCTTCTATTGTTGCGTCGTTTTCATTAAAAAACTCTCCTGGAACCATTGCGTTGAGCATTTGACCATTAACATTGTCAAAAGTGAGAAAATAATTTCCTGCCGGCAAACTGGGGAGGTAAAAACTTCCACTGCACACGCTGTTTTGATCACATTTTAACAAACTCCATGTTTGAAAAGTTTCACAAAAGGGGTCTGCTACTTCGCGGGCTGTTACACTGACCCAAACCGATCCGACCCCACTATTAAGAGTAATTGCTCCCTCTATTGCGTTCGGTAATTCGTTAACATTCTTTGGATATAAATAAGATATGGAAGCGATGTCATCGGGATGCAGTAGGGTCGGATTAATATAAGATATTGGTGCCATGACGGTTTCTGAATTGTCGAAAATAAGGTATAGTCCAGCAAAGTGGCTTAAACCCAAAATATGACCTAGCTCATGCAGCGTTGTATGTATTACTCCTCTCAATTGGCGTGAGGAATTTGCCGTGTCATCGGGGTTATATATTGTGCCATCCAGAACAATGATCGTTCGTGTGAAAAACTGGGGGCCATTATTGGTGATGGCGACACAACGCGTAAATGCCAGTCCCCATGTTTGAGGATTTGAGTTGAGACTCTCTAAAATACTGCGATCGGAATCAAATATAACAATGAGGGGTTCACTCACATAGGAAGAATCATTGGTCGGATTTTCGCAAGGCATCTCTAAATATTTTTGAAAATTCTCAGCGGTAACATCCTCGGTCAAAGTTCCATTGAATTCGAATTGAACTGCGGCGGCTTCTTCCCACTTTCCCATCATCAATTGCAAAATTTTCAGAGCTTGCTCATGTGAAAGTTGTCCCAATGATCCAGGATCCACACGGTATTTTATGCTGTTGGGGTTGATAATACCTATCGGTTTATTTATGCGCGTATTATGATAGAGGTAATCGACAGCGTGAGCATTCTGTTTGCCATAAGCAAAGAATAATACCAGTAGGGCTGTAAAAATTCTTTTCATTCCAGTGAAACTTCCAAAACAGGTTGCAGAATTTCGCCTTGTTCGCGAATGTCGTGTAGGACTCGTCCATTGGTTTTTTGGGCCACCTCGGAAAAATCTTCATCGACACTACCCCCTGTCAAAACAACATCAATCGGGTTTTTAGCGATTCCGATTTGTTCCAAAAATTTCTTGAAAGAAGTTTTGCTTTTATTGTCTTTGCCATCGGTCAAAACATAAATTTCTTCGTTCGGGTTCTTTGCAATGAGGGCGATCAAATTATCATAAAGAGCTGTGTCCCCCTGGGGCTTTACGAATTCTAAATCCTTTAGGCTAATCTCTCTTAAGGAACCCCTGCCCGAAAAAGAATAAAGACTTTCGAATTGGATATTGGAATCTTTTAAGCCTCTCAAGGTATTTAATTTCTTTTTGCCACTCATGGAGCCAGAGATGTCTATCAACCCAATTACCGGATTGTTAAAACGGGTTTGTTGTAATTTTTTAAAAGTTTGATCAATGCGCCACGTTGTGAATCCCGCTTTTAAGTCGGGTTTTGCCAAGGTCAGTTGGCCATCCCTTCCCATAGCATCGAATTTTTCGGAGGGGAGCCCAGCTAGGGCCAATAAATTCCCTGTCCTGCCATCCTGCGGCGATGTCAGTTTCAAAGAAACAGGGAGATCCTTGTTACGAAACGGTTTCAGGGCGTTCCAGCAAGGATAAGGTTTTCTAGTCTTTGAATGCCGATGTTCCAAAACACGTTTAATGGCCAAAAGTTTTCCTTCTTCCCAAGCCGCTTTGGCATATGGAGTTTTGAACTGTAGATATCCCAATGTCGTCGGCTTTGTTGAAATTTGAGGTGATTTGGAGAAACTCTCTTGGTGGGCATAGCCAATTAATATAAGCCCCAGGACGATTAAAAATGTTGTTCTTTTCATAGTGATTATCCTTTCTACAGGGGTGTAAGCAATTTTGATGCCAACCAGAAGTGCCTTATTTTATTGATAAAGAGGAAGATTGAACTATTTTGAGACAAGGTGTTGCAATATTGATATATTAAAAGGCGTCCGACGCCTTTTAAATCAACCCAACCCCGTTTGCAAAAAAGCGACTAGAGAAAAAATGAAGGGAGTTACGAGAAGAATTCTTTGTTGGGGTGGGCTTAGACAATTTTTGATTTTGTGGAGGATTGCCTAAGGAGTAGGTAATGTAATTGTAATGGTTGCTGGGTTTGTCACTTCTGCTGCAGCCCCCGGCAAAATCTCTGTCGTTGTTGTCGAAGCAGCCGGTGTCGTTGATGTGACAAAGCTTTCTTGTTCCCCTACACTTCCACCGCAGGCGAGGAGAGAACTTTGACATTCCCCAGCTTGTGTTCCTTCCGGAGCACTTGTAGTGCTAGAGGAGGTTGCAGAAGAGGTGGAAGAAGTCGAAGAGGAACTGCTGGAAGAGCTTCCTGACGTTGAAGAGGTTGAAGTTCCTGTGGTGGTTGTTGTTTGCGTGGTAGAAGATGTACCTGTCGTCTTGGCTGTTTCTGTTGAAATCGCCTTGGTTGTTTGTTGTGTAATTTGGCTGCTAGCACTTTGGGAAGAACTTCCACTCGCTTTCTCTTCTTTTGCCTCTGATTTGGAACTGACCGTTATGTCAAAGAGTTCGCGTTTGTTGTCCAAAACATCGGCTGGAATTGGAAGCAATTCTGAAGGAGGTATCCCTTCCAAAACTTCTGTGAAAAATCCTTCTTTTACCTGAATGATTTTATCTGGAATGGTAACATTGTACGCATCAAATAGGCCCTCAAAACAATAAAAAACGCTCGATTTCTTTTGTACCAAAGCACCGACGTCTGTTCCTCTTATCCCTGCTATAGCCAAGGGTGTTTTGATTTCAACGGGCTGAGCTTTTCCAAAAAATCTCCCCACCACTGTGCGAACTCTTCCAAACAAAACATCAAAAACAGCTTTTCTTTCCTTTGCCTCGGAATTAAATAAAAACTTGGTAATTAGGGCTTTGGAGTTTTCTTTGATGGTCAAAAGGGTGTCATCAACAAACAAAATTTTAACGGCCCCCTCTTTTTTTGTTTCGATAACATCTCCGACATGGATGGATTGCTTGAAAGCAGCCAACGCCGGACTTTGCCCCTCTTGTGTCACCCAGACTCCCCCCACCAGATCAGCAATTTGTCCAACAGGTTCAGCCCCTAAAGCTGTTTGGGAAAATAATAATAACAAAAAGAGAAGCTTTTTCATAAGTGATTAAAATCGTGTGGCCAGCGTAAAACCCGCAATATGACGCTTATAGGTAAAGCGTGCTATATTGGATCTCGTCATAGCATAAGTATACGACAAAGAGGCGGTCAAATGGGGAATAATTTCTTTGGACAAAGATCCCATCCCTGTAACGCTAAAATCGCCCCTTTTTACACTAAAAATCGAGTCTCTATGGTTAAATTTTCTCAAAACTCCAATGTTAGCAACCCCCAGAAAATTGAAACCGGCACCTAAAGGGGTGTTAAAAGTAAAATTGGTTTTGTGAGCTCTATAATCCCAATCAGCCCCAGTTGCCAGATTCATCTCAAATTCATAACCCCCTTTTAAATAACGATTTCGGTTCCCAGGGAAAAAATAATATTGATCAATTCCAAAAGAAGTTCTGACGGCATCCCTCACCTGAGCTGCGTTGGACGGTATTGCAATAAATTCGTCTCTTTTAATTTTTCCTGCAAAAGTGGTTAGCCAATTTTTCTTCCAAGCGAGATCAAAGGCAGCCTCTCCACCGCCACCATACATGTACTTACTCTTTCCCAAAGAGACAAACATGAAATCAAGGGGGAGTCGAAATTGGAAATTATCAGATAGCTTGCGTTGATAACTAACGATGGCTCGATGCCTTCCATAATTGAAACGATTCATGTCAAAAAATAAGTTCCCATAAAAACTTTGGTACCCGGAATATCCAACATGCATTTTTGTTTTCTCGGTGTTGTAAAAAAGATATTTTACATCGAGGGCGGCGGAACCCATGATGTCGTCTTGGTTGTTTTGAAAACCAGTTAAATTTTCACTGTCGGGGTCTAGTGTAACATTCGAATCATAATAGGCAGAAGTGGCGGCTCTTAAACTCCATTTTTGAATTTTTTCCTCTTCCCTTGATTCGATTGGTGTTGGTTTTTCTCCGGCTTCCAATCTTGTTATCCACTCCGTTGCCATCCGGGCAATTTCTGAATCTTTGGGATTGTTGGCATAGGCTTTTTTAAACCAACTCAGTGCCGTGGAATGTTTCTTTTCTCTGAGGAGGCTTAAACCATAGTCAAAATAGGCCCGGCTGAATTCTGGCTTTTTAAGAAGTAATTCTCTCAAATAATAAGACGACTTTGAAAATTGATTGAGTCTTAGATGGGTAAGACCTAAAAAATAGAGGTTATCTATATTATTGGCATCTTCTTGATAGGTTTTTTGGAAAAAGCTAAGGGCTTTTTCAAACTCGCCTGCTGAAAAGGCCAGAGTCCCCTTTGAAAAATCGATTGGAGAAGCGAAAGCAACTTGCCCTATCAAGAGGGCAACAAAAATTGTGGTGATCCCTTTCACTGGGTAGATTTTTTATCACAACTGATGGGTGGAATAAAGGGGAAATATCCATAGGTTGCGAAACTCATCAGACGGAGGAAACTCATCAGACGGAGTACTCATGGAAAATAGGCTCCAAAGCAATGGGTGTTTAGAGTCGTTTTTGATGAAGATGTGGAGCGACTCCCAAAGTGGAACTTTTCCATGTCCAGAGTCCCATCAAAGAGTGTGCTGAGGTTTGAAATGTCCCTTAAGGACACACCCCGGCATCGAATTTGGGAGTTTTTGGAGTCATTGTTTGGATTTTTCTTTTACGGTGTCCCTTGCAATTGCCGATAAAAACG